>Ga0160448_100723_pt1 | contig 11087 bp, 13 predicted proteins | sample HID1973M_E1MG_FD_108269 | JGI IMG/M metagenome (GOLD analysis project Ga0160448, IMG submission 108269) | Enriched mosquito-associated microbial communities from UW Madison campus, WI, USA - HID1973M_E1 MG | ecosystem: Host-associated > Arthropoda: Insects > Digestive system > Unclassified ...
GAGGCCACGAACGGTCGCGATCAGCCGTCGGCCGGGGGGTCGTTCAGCTTCCGCGCGCCTTCCGTGACGCGTGCGAGTAGTCGATTGAGCGCGTCGATCTCCCCCTCGGTCAGCAGGCCGTCGATCAGCTCCTGCCCCCTGTTGGCGACGGGCACCATGGCGTCGTACAGCCGAGCGCCCTCCTCGGTGAGTATGCGGCGAAGTTCGGCGACTGGGTGATGGTCACCTCCAGCCCGTGCTTCTCGAAGATGCCCTCCTGCTCCGCGATCCACAGCGGCACTGCCGCTGTGGTGAACACTGCGCCCACCGTGATGGCAGCGGTCTCCCCCTGCGCGGCGTCCTCGCCCGAAGCGGTGGGCTGTCCTGAGCTGCAGGCGCCGAGCACGAGAGCCAAGACGGCCGCTGCTGCGACAAGCGATCCCGCACGGGTCACCCGTGATCTTCTGTTCATACCGGAACTCCTCTTCGTGTGCCGGCGCCGGCGTGCGAACGCCTTCCCGCGCCATTGCGTTCTTCGAGCATCGTCGGGCTCGCGATATGCCGGAAGCCGTCATCCGGCTATCCGTGCCATAGGCGAGGACTATGCCCCGTTCGGGTCGTGAGAATCGTCACGGTTCCGGCGCGCTGCGCGGGAGGGACGATCCGCGATACGCGGCAGCGCATCTTCCCCCAATTTACCTATGCATGTAGGTATCACGGAGGTGAATCGACGTTCGGGCAGCCGGTGCGGACAAGAGGATGCCGCGCTCCGGGGAATCCCGGCGAGCGCGCCTCACGGACACACCGCGCGGTGCTCAGCCCCCGAGTGTCGCGGCGAGCCCGGCGAGCGCCTCGCCCGTGAGGCGCTGGGTGGTCCATTCGCTCATCGGGTCGGCGCCGATCGCGCGGTAGAAGCCGATCGCCGGCTCGTTCCAGTCGAGCACCGACCACTCGAAGCGCGAATAGCCGCGCTCGATGCACACGCCCGCGAGGGAGGCGAGGAGCGCCTTTCCGTAGCCGAGGGTGCGCTGGGCCTCGTCGACGAAGAGGTCCTCGAGCCAGACGCCGTGGCGGCCCGTCCACGTGGAGTAGGTCACGAACCAGATCGCGATGCCGACGATCTCGGCCTCCCGCTCCACCACGTGGGCGAAGACCTTCGGCTCCGCGCCGAAGAGCGATGCCCGCAGAGCCTCGACCGTGTTCTCGACGGCATCCGGTTCGTTCCCGTACTTCGCGAGACCGTGGATGCAGCGGAGGATCCCCGGCTCGTCCCCCGGCCGCGCCTCACGGAGGATCGCGTCACCGGGGAGCGTGCGAGGCGTCATGCTCTCGAGGGTACCGAGTCGGCGCGCCGCGGCCGCGGCGCGCCCCTCAGGGCAGGCCGGTGACGGTGACGCCGAGCCACTCCGCGAGCTCCGAGATCTCCGCGCGCACCATCTCCGACTCCTCGGGCTCGAAGGGGAGGAACTCGTGCACGGCGTCGACCTTGAGCACCTCGCGCTCACGGTCGACCTCGGCCTCGAGCATCCCCACGAAGCGGTCGCCCATCAGGATCGGGTGCGCGAAGAAGCCGTAGCGGCGCTGGGCCTTGGGTTTGAACTGCTCGAGCACATAGGTGAACTCGAACAGCTCCTCGAGGCGCTTGCGGTCGAACAGCAGGCTGTCATACGGGTTCAGGAACGCGACACGGCCGCCCGAGTCCTCCTCGGCGACCGCCGCGAGCGCGTCGGGGTCGACGCGGTACCTCGTGCTGCTGCCCTCGACGACCGCAGGCTCGCCGGTGTCTTTCGCGACTCCCGTCCAGTACCAGTGCGGTCGGGTGATGCCGGCGGACTGGAGCCGCCGGGCGGCCAGCAGCTCGGCCGCCTCGTCGTCGCCGTACTCGGGCAGGTCCTGCGGGTACACCCGCTCGGCCAGATCCCACCGCCGATGCCGGCCTTCGCGACCGGTGACGGCGACCTCGCCCTGACGCAGCAGGAAGTCGAGCATGTGCGGCACCTGGTTGGACCCCGACCAGCCGTCCGGGGCCCGGCTCACCTGCGCGGTGTCGGGGATGTCGCTCGCCAGCAGCGGCCCCTCGGAGCGCAGCCGCGCGAGCACGTCGGCGCGGAACCCCGCGTTCGCCTCGAGCCACTGCCTGCTGCTCTCGCGCTGCGGCCACCGCCGCATCGCCGGAAGCATCAGCGGCAGCAGGCTCATCGGCCGGAACGTGCCGTCGAACTCGAAGAGGAGCCGGTCGTCCTCGACGACCTTGCGCAGTTGTCCCGGTTCGTACGACCAGCCGATCCGCGACCACAACACAGTGTGCTCGCAGGGGGCGATCGTCGCCGTGGGGTCGATCTTGATGTAGCCGAGCTGCTCGGCGACCTCGACGACGTCGCCGGGCCGCTCCGCGTCCAGCAGCTGCGCGCGCACGACCATGCGTCGCGCCTGGTCTCGCGTGAGCTGGTGCGGGGTCACGCCGTTTCCGCCGGCAGCACCCGATACCGCACGTGGGTGACGAGCGATGTCGACCGCCCCGTGATCTGCTCGAGCCTGACCGGACCGATGCCGTCGAGCAGGCGCAGCCCTCCCCCGATGATGCTGGGCGAGATCTGCAGCATGAGCTCGTCGACGAGCCCTGCCGCGAGGTACGCGTTCGTCGTCGACACGCCGCCGGCGACATGGATGTCGCGATCGCCCGCGGCCTCTCGCGCTCGGTCGAGAGCGGCGTGGATGCCGTCGGTGACGAAGTGGAAGGTGGTGCCGCCCTCCATCTCGATCGATTCCCGCGGGTAGTGCGTCAGCACGAAGACGGGCGCGTGGTATGGCGGATTGGGCCCCCACCATCCGCGCCAATCGCGATCCCATTCGCCGCGGACCGGACCGAACATGTGCCGTCCCATGATGAATGCGCCGGCGTCGACGATCGCGTCGATCTCGGCCCGGTTCTCGTCGGGCGTCTCGAACATCCACCGGTGCAGGGCGTTCTCGGGCACCTCGCCGAACGGCCGGTCTTCGGTCTGGTTGACACCGGCGCCGATCCCATCGAGCGAGATCGACATCGTGGCGACGACGGCGGACATGCGGTACCTCCGGGACGGGGACGTGGGTCGCCCCCACGCTAGCCCCAGGGCGCGACAGCGCGACAGCCCCACCCGACGCAGGGTGTGCGGGCTCACCGACGCGCCACCTGCTGCCACAGCTGCACCCAGTGCTCGGCACGCAGGTCTCTCGGCAGGCGATCCGGCGCGACGCCCGCGGCGACCAGCGCCCTGCGGGCCTGCGGCCGCGAGACGCCGGCGCCGTGCTCGATGAGCGCGGCGAGCCCGCTTCCCCTCCCCGTGAACATCTCGCGGACGAACCGCTCGTACGCGCCGCGCTCGCCGGGATCCACGAGCGGCGAGCCGCGACGCGTGATGCGCAGGATGCCGCCGTCCACGCTCGGCCGTGGGGTGAAGTGCCGTGCGGCCACACGGCCGTGCAGCGTGAATTCGAACCACGGTGCCGCCGCCGCGGTCATCATCGTGCCGCCGCCGACTCCGGCCCGCTTGCGCGCGACCTCCCACTGGGTGAGCAGGATCGCGTGCTGCCATCGGCCGCGCGCGAGCAGCCGGCGCAGGATCGGCGTCGTCAGGTGGTAGGGCACGTTCCCGACGACGACGGGACGGTCGAGGGGATGCCGCAGCGCATCGGCGTGCTCCACGCGCACGTGCGGCAGGCGTCGTCGCAGCGCCCGCACGCGGTGCTCGTCGATGTCGATGGCGGTGACGTCCCGACCGAGGGCCGCCAGTGGCGCGGTGAGGGCTCCGTCGCCGGCGCCGATCTCGAGGATCGGACCGCGCGTGGCCGCGACGAGGTCGACGATGCCGTGGATGGTCGGGCGATGGGTGAGGAAGTTCTGGCCGAGTTCGTGCCGGCCGCCGTGGAATGAACGGTTTCGCATGGGAGCGCTCCAGGAATGGTGGTGGAGCACCCGGCGCACGCCGTGCGTGGGTCGGCCGGAACGGCCGGAAGGGCGCGCGACCGGATGCCGGGGCATCCGGATGACGGCGCGCTGTCGCGTCTGTCGCGAGGGCGCCGTCAGGCGCGGCGGTCGCGGACGAAGAACGGGCACGCCATCGTCGGCGCGCTCTTGATCATTCCCATGCGGCCCAGCTTACCGGGGCCCTCTCCTCAGCGGCCGACGATGTCGCCGGCGTTGGCGCCGATCCACGCCATCAGCGGCATCATGCGCTCCATCAGCTCGTCGCCGAGGGGGGTGAGCGAGTACTCGACGCGGGGCGGCACCTCGGGATACGAGGTGCGCGCGACGAGGCCGTCCTGCTCGAGGGTGCGCAGTGTCGAGGCGAGCATCTTCTCGCTGATGCCCTCGACGGTGCGGCGCAGCTCGCCCCACCGGATCGTGCCCTCGGTGAGAGCCATGAGCACGAGCACGCCCCACTTGCTCATGACGTGGTCGAGCACCACGCGGCTGGGACACGCCGCGTCGAAGACGCCGGGAACCGCTGCCCGGATTTCCGCAAAACTCACCACCACGTGGGTACCTTACCTCAAAGTGGGTACCCTCCGGCTGGAATGCAAGGGATCGCCGAGCGCGTTGGCGTCGGGTGAGCGCGCCTCGGGCGTCTCCCCACCGAAAGGACACCCATGACCATTCTCGTGACCGCCGCCGGCGGACAGCTCGGCCATCTCGTCATCGACGCTCTCCTCGATCGCGGCGTCGCCCCGGGCGACATCGTCGCCGGCGCCCGCTCGACCTCGAAGGCGGCCGACCTGGTCGAGCGCGGCATCCGCGTCGTCCCGCTCGACTACACGGTGCCCGAGACCATCGCCGCTGCGCTCGACGGCGTCGACACGGTGCTGCTCATCTCGGGCTCGGAGCCCGGCTCGCGCTACGAGGGCCACCGCAACGTGATCGACGCGGCGAAGTCCGCCGGCGTCGCGAAGCTCGTCTACACGAGCCTCGCCCACGCCGACGCGGTGGAGTTCGTGCTCGCGCCCGACCACCTCGCGACCGAGGAGTACCTGTCCGTCAGCGGCGTTCCCGCCGTGGTGCTGCGCAACAACTGGTACACCGAGAACTACACGCCCGACGTGCTGCGTGCGGCCGAGACCGGCGTCATCGCGGCCTCGGTCGGCGTGGCCACGGTCGCCGCCGCGAGCCGCGCCGACTACGCCGAGGCCGCCGCCGTCGTCCTCGTCGAGGACGGCCACCTGGGCCGCACCTACGAGCTGTCGGGCGACACCGCGGTGTCGTACGCCGACCTGGCCGAGGCCGCCGCCGAGGTGCTCGGCCGCGACGTCGCGTACGCGCCCGTCCCGCGCGAGCAGTTCGAGGCCGCACTCGCCGAGGCGGGACTCGACGCGGGCACCGTCGGATTCGTCGCCGAGCTGGAGGCCGGCATCGCCCGCGGCGTGCTCGCCGACGCCGACCCGACGCTCGCGCGCCTGCTGGGCCGCCCCACCACTCCGGTGGCCGACGGCCTTCGTACCGCCGTCGCGGCAGCGCGGGTGAACGCCTGATCCGACCACCGGAGGGGGACGGATGCCGCGGCCCGCGGCATCCGTCTCCCAGACAGTCGCCGAGACCGGGGATTGCCGCCGAGGCCGCGGACGACACCCCCGGTCCCAGCCGGAACGCCCGGTCTCGACGAGACTGCGGGCGGTCCGGCCGATCGGCGGGCGATTACGCTACTGCTGGGTCGCGCGGTCGATCGACATGACGAGGATCACGCGATCCTCCTTGTCGCGCGGCGGCGTCGAGCTGGGGTTGCCGTAGCGGTTCTGCAGGCGCACGTAGAACTCGCCCTCGGGGTCGGGGACCACTTCGACGAGCGTGCCTGCGACCTCGAGATAGTGGAAGGGCTGCTCGGGGTCGATGATCGACAGCGACATCGACGGGTTGTGCTGCAGGTTGCGGTACTTCTGCCGGTAGTTCGTGTGGGTGAAGCGGACGTGCTCGCCGTCGAACTCGAACCACATCGGGTTCACCTGCACCGTGTCGTTCGGGCGGATGGTCCCCAGGTGCGCGTACACCGGGAGCTCGAGCAGACGGCGGCGGTCAGCGGAGACGATGTCGTCGACGTGGGGCATGAATCCAGTCTGCCGTGGCCGTGGACCGGGGGGCGTCGCCGTCGGTCATCGCTGGACAGGGGCCGGACACGAACTACCCTCGGATCATGGTGACGCAGCCCGCACCCGGGTGGTACGACGACGGCTCCGGCAAGCAGCGCTGGTGGGACGGCACGCACTGGACCGACCAGTACATCGACCTGCGCGAGCGCGACATCGCACTGCGGACGGATGCCGGGCCCGCCGCTTCCGGGGCGGCGCAGGCCGGCTGGTACGACGACCAGCGCGGACGCACGCGGTGGTGGGACGGCCGGCGCTGGACGAGCGAGGTGCGCTACAGCGGCCAGGAACAGGACTTCGCCGGCGTCGTGATCGACGGTCGGTGGATCCACTACGGCGACCTGAGCCAGCCGGTGAGCGAGGTCGCGGCATCCACCGACTCGGGAGATGCGCTCCTGCGGCGTCCGGAGTTCACGAAGACGGCGGTCGAGCGCCGCATGTTCGGGCCGGCCGGCCCCATCACGGCGCGCACGCTCAATCGCGCGATCGACCGGGCCACGCCGCACCTCGTGATCGCGGGGCCCCAGGTGTGGGTGGCACCCTACCCCCTCGCCCGCGACGGGGAGGCACGTCGCTTCGTCACGTGGGTCAACAGCAGCGCCGACCACTACCGCTATCGCTGACGGCTCCGCTCAGTCCGGCACGACGAGGGGAAGCTCTCGTGCGTCGTCCCACCGCTCGGTCCAGCCGAGGCGGTCGAAGAGGGCGTCCAGCACCATGCCGGTGAACCCCCACACGAGGTGCTCGCCGGTCGCATGCCGCACGAGGAATCCGGGGCCGCGCCACTCCTGACCGCCCCGACGGATCACCGTGACGCCGCGGTTCGCGGGGTCGAGCAGGTCGGCGACGGGCGCGCGGAAGACGTCCGCGGACTCCGCCTCGTCGACCACACGGACCGGTGACGGATGCCGCCACCACGCCAGCACGGGAGTCACCACGTGCTGCGAGAACGCGAGCGGGATGTCGGCGAGCTCGCCCAGCACCTGGACGCCGCGGGGGTCGAGCCCCGTCTCTTCGCGGGCCTCGCGCAGGGCCGCCGCCACGGGTCCGTCGTCGTCCGGATCGATCCGCCCGCCGGGGAACGCCACCTGTCCCGGGTGCGCCCGCAGCGTCGTCGCCCGGGCGAGCAGCAGCACGTCGAGGTCGCGCGAGACCGCGTGTGCCTGCGCGTCGTGGTCGCTCGGGAGGGAGTCGAGCACTCCGAAGAGCATGAGCACCGCCGCCGGCCGCGGATCCGCCGGGGACGGGAGATCCAGGAGGGGTCCCGTCCCCGTCGCGGCGGCGTCGGCGAGCGCGGCGAGTTCGGCCCGCGCGCCCCGGGCCTGCGGACGCGCCTGGCGGGCGCCGGGAGTCGTCGGCTGCGGCATCCGTTCAGGCTACGCCGCCGCGGCGGCTCGCGGCCGCTGCGAGGCTCGCCGGTTGACCGTCGCGCCGCCGTGCCGCTACGTTCACCCCGTGGCGCGCCGCGCCGCCGCCGGGCGCACCGCGCCACGTGTGCCTGCGCTGCTGGGGAGCCGCATGATCACCGTCGACGGCCTTCGCGCCCTGCACGTCTTCGCCGCGGTGCCCGAGGAAGCACTCACCTACCTGGCGGGCGCCGTCGAGGACATCCGGCTCGTGACCGGCGAGTACTTCGCGCACGAGGGCGACGAACGGGCGCTGTTCGTGGTGATCGAGGGGCTCGCCGAGATCACCAAGCGCGTCGGGGGCGAGGAGCGCGTCATCGGCACGCGACGGCCCGGGCAGTTCTTCGGCGAGGTGCCGATGACGCTGAGCACGCCCTTCCCCGCCAGCGGGCGCGCCGGTGAGCCCACCCGCGTGCTGAAGCTCGAGCCGGCCGTTTACTACTCCCTCGCGGCCGTCGCCCCCTCGGTGCCCGATCGGGTCGCGGGTCTCGCACGGCGGTACCTCGACTCGCTGCAGACGATGGCCGCCGAACAGCGCGAGCCCGAGGTGCGCCTGGTCCACCCCCGGCGGAGCGCCCGCGCGCATCGGGTCATCGGATTCCTCACCCGCAACCAGGTCGACTTCGAGCGTGTGGAGATCGATGCCGCCCCCGGCGCCGGGCCGTACCCGGTGCTCGAGCTCGCGAGCGGTGCGCGGCTCGAGAACCCGTCGATGCGGCAGATCGCCGAGGCCGTCGGGCTCGACGTGACGCCGGCCGCCGACCACTACGACGTCGTCATCCTCGGCGCCGGTCCCGCCGGCCTCACGGCCGCCGTCAACGCCGCCGCAGAGGGACTGCAGACGCTGGTGGTGGAGACCTTCGCGCCGGGCGGTCAGGCGGGCACGTCCACCCGGATCGAGAACTACACCGGGTTCCCCTTCGGCATCTCGGGCGACGACCTCGCCCGGCGCGCGTTCACGCAGGCGAGGCGCCTGGGCGCCGAGATCGTCGTCACCCGCACGGTCGAGGCGCTGGACCCGTCGACGCGGGAGCTGACGCTCGACGGCGGCGACGCGGTGCGTGCTGCGGTCGCGATCCTCGCCACCGGTGTCGTGTGGCGCACGCTCCCGGTCGAGGGCGTCGACCGGTTCCTCGGCAGCGGCGTGTATTACGGCGCGGCCCGCAGCGACTCCGCCGTCGCGCAGGGCGCGCACGTCTGCATCGTCGGCGCCGGGAACTCCGCCGGCCAGGCGGCGCTGTTCTTCAGCCGCCACGCACGGTCGGTGACCATGCTCGTGCGCGGCGAGTCGCTCGAGGCGAGCATGTCGCGCTACCTCATCGACCAGCTCGCGGCCATCCCGGCGATCCGTGTCGAGACCCGCAGCGAGGTCGTCGCGCTCCACGGCGACGACACCCTCCGCTCCGCCGACATCGCCGACCGGCGCACCGGCGAGACGGCGCGACGCGATGTCGACGTGCTCTTCGTCATGATCGGGGCGGACGCCGAGACCGGATGGCTGCCACCCGAGATCGTCCGGGACGCGCGCGGGTTCGTCCTCACCGGCGCGGATGCCGCGGAGTCGGGCGCCTGGGCCGGGAGGCGCCGCCCCTTCGCCCTGGAGACCACGGTGCCGGGCGTCTTCGCGATCGGCGACGTGCGGTCGGGCTCGGTCAAGCGCGTCGTCGCAGGGGTCGGCGAGGGCGGCGCCGCCATCGCATTCACGCACCAGTACCTCGCGCTGGAGTCCTCGGCGCCGCACGGCTGAGGCCTCCCGCGGCCACTGTCAGCCGCGGAAGCAGGTCTCCGCCACGCGGGCGAGATCCCACAGATCGCTCACGCCGGCGAGCTCCCGCGCCGAGTGCATCGAGAGGATCGGGATGCCGACGTCCACGGTCCGGATGCCGAGCCGGGTGGCGGTGATCGGGCCGATGGTCGAGCCGCACGGCACGGCGTTGTTCGAGACGAACTCCTGGCTCGTGACGCCGGCCGCCGCGCACCAGCCGTTCCAGGCGGCCGCCCCTGCGGCATCCGTCGCGTAGCGCTGGTTGGCGTTGATCTTCAGGATGGGGCCGGAGCCCAGCATCGGCTGGACGACCGGATCGTGCTTGTCGGCGTAGTTGGGGTGCACCGAGTGCCCGACGTCGCTGGAGACGCACCACGACGCGGCCAGTGCGCGCAGCTGCTGCTCGCGGTCGGCGCCGAGCGACAGCCACAGCCGCTCGAGGACGTCGGAGAGGAAGGGACCGGCCGCGCCCGAACGCGTGCCCGAGCCGACCTCCTCGTGATCGAAGACCGCGAGCATCGCGATGTGATCGGCGTCGTGCCCCTCGGCTGTCCGTTCGAGGGCGACCACGCCCGCGTGCACGGAGGCGAGGTCGTCGAGACGGCCCGAGGCGAAGAACACGTCGTCGCGCCCGAAGACGGCGCCGCGCGCCGCATCGGCGGTGACGATGTCGTAGCCGCGGATGCGCGCCGCATCGACCCCGGCCTCTCGTGCGAGCTCGCCGAGGAGGTCGGCGGACTCCGCCGCACCCAGCCCCCAGACCGGCTGCGTCTGCGACTGCTTGTCCAGCGCGAGGTGGTCGTTCGCCTCACGATCGAGGTGGATGGCCAGCTGCGGCAGTCGCAGGAGCGGCCCGGTAGCGGCGAGCACGCTCGTGCCGTCGTCGAGCACGAGCCGGCCGGCCAGGCGCAGTTCGCGGTCGAGCCATGAGTTCAGCAGAGGTCCGCCGTAGATCTCCACGCCGGCCTGCAGCCATCCGAGCCTGCCCGTGGTCGGCCTCGGCTTGAGCTTGAAGCCCGGGGAGTCGCTGTGCGCGCCGAAGATGCGCACCCCGGTCGACGCGGTCGCGGTCGACGGAACGACCCACGCGATCGCCGCGCCGTCGCGGACGACCACGTACTTGCCGCCCGCCGGGGCCGGCCAACCGGCAGCCTCGTCGAGGCGTACGAATCCGGCACGCTCGAGGCGGCTCGCGACCTCGGCGGCGGCATGGAAGCTCGACGGCGACGATGCCACGAACGCGGCGAGATCGTCGGCATGCGCGAGCGCTGCGGAGCGGGCGGGGGCGGTGGTCGAGGGCACGGGTGAGCCTCCTGTGTGACGGCCGGCGGGTGCTTCGATCGTAGTTCGGAGGGCCTTCCCAGGCGCCGGGCGACGCCGGACCCGTGCCTTTGATCTGGCCTTTTCGAACTTTCCGCTCACATGTAACGTTCAGGTAACGCACCGGAAGCGTCCAGAAAGTACAACGAGACTCGGGGACTTGTGCCCGCCCGAACGGTCACGACGCGCCGCCCGATGGCGCATTTCGCTTATACGGAACCCGGTCTTACATGCGCTCCCACACGTCGTTTCTGCCCGCCCGCCGCACTGTCCGCCGCGCCGAACGCCGCCTCCGCCGCCGTCCGGTGCTGGTAGCGGCGACGCTCGCAGTGGGCGTGCTGGCCACCGCCGCATTCAGTTCCGCGACGCCCGCTTCGCAGGCCGAGGCATCCGGCCCGCTCACCGATTTCGCACTGGCCTCGTACACGACGGCCTCCGTGTCGACGGTGAGCGCCGTCGCTCCCCGGGCCGCCGACGAGGCCGTCCAGGACGCGACCGCCGCC
>Ga0160448_100728_pt1 | contig 11056 bp, 7 predicted proteins | sample HID1973M_E1MG_FD_108269 | JGI IMG/M metagenome (GOLD analysis project Ga0160448, IMG submission 108269) | Enriched mosquito-associated microbial communities from UW Madison campus, WI, USA - HID1973M_E1 MG | ecosystem: Host-associated > Arthropoda: Insects > Digestive system > Unclassified ...
GAGCTGCGATGCCCGGTGGCCGGCCGTGCCAGCGAATAGAAGCGCTCGAACACCCGTTCGCGTGCGTAGTCGGGTATGCCCGGGCCGTCATCGCTTACGCACAGCCGCAGCGATTCGCCCTCCTGCTGTGCCGTCACTTGCACGCACGCATTTTCCGGCGAAAACGCCAGGGCGTTGTCGATCAGATTGCCCAGCGCCTGTCGCAGCAGGAACACATCTCCTTGCACCACCAGACCTGTGTCACCGGCACCCACCGTCAGTGCAACGTCCTGCGCTTGCGCCTGCGCCGAAGCATCCTCCACCACCTGCACGATCAGAGCATCCACATCCACGCGCTGGCGCTTCTGCAGCCAGCCATGCTGCTCCACCTCGGCCAGCATCAGCAGCTTGTCGATGGTTTCGGTGAGTCGTTGCTGCTGGCTCAGGATATTCCCGGCAAAGCGCTGGCGCTGGTCATCTGGCATCGGCTCCTGCAACAACTCGGCCGCGCCGCGGATGGCCGCCAGGGGGCTTTTCATTTCGTGGGTCAGTGATTGCACGTACTGCTCCACGTAGGCCTTGCCTTCCAGCTTGCGGCGCATGGCTTCCAGCGCGCGGCCCAGGTCGCCAATCTCGTCGCTGCGCGGCTTGGGCGGCGGCACCGGTTCGCCGGCCGCCACTGCCTGTGCGTAGCGGTTGAGCCGGTTGATGCCGCGCACCAGCCACCAGGTGATCAGCAAGCCAATCAGCGCGGACAAGCCAATCAGCCAGGCGCCGCGACGCATGATGCTGCGTTGGCTGGCGGTGATGAACGGCTCGATGCTGTGGTTGGGCTGCGCCACCGTGAGCACGCCGATGATCCGGTCGCCATCGCGAATCGGTGCAGCCACGTGCATCACCGTGCGCTCTGTCTGGCCCGGCGTTTCCGGGCTGGAACGCGCGCCGTACTGGCCGCGCAGCGTGCGATAGACATCGTTCCAGCGCGAGTTGTCACGGCCAATGTCGGCGCCGGTGGAGTCATACACCACGATGCCGCGCGCATCGGTCACCGTGACCCGGTAGTCGATGCGCTGCTTGGGAAAGCGCCACACCCGCGCATTCAAATCGCGCTGGCGCGCCTGTTCGATATCGCGGGCGAAATCGCCATCGGCAATCCGGCCGGCCTTCATGTCGTCTGCCGCGATCACCGCCAGTACGTTGGCGGTATCGACCAGGGTCGATTCCATCGCCTGCCGCACGCCCGGCTTCACTTCATTGACGAACACCCGCATCACGAAGAACGCCGCCAATCCCACAATCAGGAAGAAGGCGATGAACAGACGCAGGCCGATGCGCATGGGTCAGACCTCGAGCGCGTAGCCCAGGCCGCGATGGGTGCGGATGGGATCAGGATCCGCGCCGGCCGCGCGCAGCTTGCCGCGCAGGGTCTTGATATGGGTGTCGACGGTGCGGTCCATGCTCTCCACATCGCTGTCCCAGCCGCGATCCATCAGCTGTGCGCGGCTGAGGATGGCGCCGGGGCGCTGCAACAGCGCCGCCAGCAGCGCGTACTCGTAGCGGGTCAGGTCCAGCGGCTTGTCGCGGTAGTGGATGCGGTGGCCGTCGCGATCAATGGCGAAGTCGCCATGGCGATCCCAACCGGCCACCGCCACCGGCGGCGCGGCCACCGGTGCGCGGCGCAGGCGGGCGCGGATGCGCGCCACCAGTTCGCGCGGCGAGAACGGCTTGGCCACGTAGTCGTCGGCGCCCAGTTCCAGGCCCAGCACACGATCAATCTCGTCGTTGCGCGCGGTCAGGAAGATCACCGGCACATCGCTGAAGGCGCGCAGGCGCTTGCACACATCCAGGCCGTTGATGTCGGGCAGGCCGATGTCCAGCACCACCACATCCACCCCGCCGGCACGCACGCGCGGCTCCACCGCGCCGCCCAGCAACACGTGTTCGGCCTGCATGCCCTCGCTACGCAGGGCGTAGACGACGGTGTCGGCAATGGCGGTTTCGTCTTCGGCAAGCAGGATCAGCGGCATCTCCACAGCATAGCCTTGGTCCTTATCGGCGACTATGCTGTGCGGATGAACTACCGCCACGCCTTCCATGCCGGCAACCACGCCGACGTGCTCAAACATATGGTCCTGCTGGCGGTGCTGGCCGCGCTCAAGCGCAAGGACAGCCCTTTCTTCGTGCTGGACACCCACGCCGGCCGCGGGCGCTATCTGCTGGGGGGCGCCGAGAGCCAGAAGACCGGCGAGGCCGAGTCCGGCATCTTCCGGCTGTTCGACCAGCCCTCCCTGCCCGAGGTCTTGGAGCAGTACCTGCGCGCGGTCCAGGCCGACAACCCGGTCGGTGCGCTGGTGGCCTATCCGGGCTCGCCGCTGCTGGCGGCGCAGGCGCTGCGCGAGCAGGACCGCCTGGCCGCGTGCGAGCTGCAGCCGGAGGAAGCGGCCGAGCTCAAGGCGCTGTTCGGCCACGACAAGCGCGTGGGCGTGCACGCCCGCGACGGCTATGCCGCCATGCACGCCCTGTTGCCGCCGCGTATCGGCGAGCAACGCATCGCCCGCGGCCTGGTCCTGATCGATCCGCCCTACGAAGCGCAAGACGCCGAGTACCCGCAGATCATCAAGTCGTTGCGCGATGCGTTGGAGCGCTGGCCCAATGCCTGCTACGCGGTGTGGTACCCGATCAAGCAGCGGCGCAGCCTGCAGCCGTTCTTCCGCAAGGCCGCCGCGTTGCCGGCCAAGACCGCGCTGGTGGCCGAACTGCAGATCCGTCCCGACGACTCGCCGCTGCGCTTGAATGGCAGCGGCATGCTGCTGCTCAATCCACCCTTCCAGATCGAACAGGCGATCGCCCCCGCGCTGCCGGCGCTGCAGAAAGCCCTGGGCGAAGCCGGCGCCAGCACCCGGCTGGAATGGTTGCAGATGGCTCACCACCGGTAGCCCACTCCAATCTGCCCGCTGACCTCACGGTACTGGCCCTTGCCATGGCGCAGGCTGATGAAGCCGCGCGCCGTCCAGCCGCCGCCCAGTTCCGCATCCACGCCGGCTTGCACGGTGTCCACCCGCCGTGGCCCGCCATGCGGCATGGCCAGATGGCCGAACTCGACGCCACGCCGCGCTGCGTAGTGCTGGCGATGCAACGCGAGATACGGCTGCACACGTAGCCACTGCGCATCCAGGCTCTGCGCGTACAGGCGCAGGCCCAGTCGGCGATCCATTCCCGTGCCGGCACTGGCATCAATGCGCGAGCCGTTGGCTTCCCGCACGGGAGCAGCCGAGTGCTGCACGTATACGTACTGCAACTGTGGTTCCAGCATCCAGCGCGCGTGCGCAGTGGTACGCCAATTCCAGGCGTAGCCGGCTTCGAGCGAAGCCGTCCAGCTGCGCGCGGCGTAGTTCACCACCGGCAATCCCTGGCCCAGCACCTGGTTGTTGAACTGGCTGCGTTGCACCCAGCTGTCCAGGTACAGACCGCCTGGGCGTGCGGTGCGCGCGTACCAGGTGCCATACACGCCGAAGCCCGTGCCGCGCAGCGTGCTCTTGGCGCGGTAGCCAGTCAGCGTGGAGCCGACATGGCTGTGCGCCTGCACCGCACCTGCCATCAGACCCAAGTGGGCACGCTGATCACCAGGCTCCCAACGCGTCACTTCCGCTCCAACCTGCAACAGGCTGCTGTCACTGGCCACGGCCAGCTGCGCATCGGCCGCGCGCGTATCGCGCTGTTGCCGCTGGCTGCGCACCCAGACGTGCCCACCGGTCTTGTCGCGTTGTCGCTCGGCGAATGCCGGTTCACCCACGCGATCATGCAGGCTGTGCGAGAACAAACTGATGGCCGCAAACCGGTTGGCCTGATACGCCGCCACTTCCGGCCGCCACAGCGGCTGGCTGGGTGCCGGCGGCGTGGCAGGATCGGCCGCCCCACCCGGATCACGGGGCGTGATGGGTTCACCCGGCTTCGCGGGATCCTCGGGTGTGATCGGATCTGCCGGTTTGGCCGGCGGCGGCTGGCTGGAGCGCAGATACCAATCGCCATCGTCCGGCGCACTGACGCTGCCCTGATGCAAGGTGTACTCATAGGCACCCGCCACCACGCGGCCGTCCAGGCTCAGGGTGGCGTTGGATTGACCATCTACCTGCAGCAGGCGAATGCCATCGGTGGTGAGTGCGCCCAGGCCCTGGGTGTTGGTCACGCGTACTTTGCCGACGCCAAAGGTGTCGCTTCCGACACGCATCTGGTCGCTGGGCGACTGGTCATCTCCGAGCTGCGTATTGAACATCAGCACGCCGTTCTCGACATCGAAGATGCCACTCACCTGCAGGACCTTGAAGTCGCTGGCTGTCGTAGGCGCCGCAAACTCGACGCTGCCCAGCAGGTTCAGATAGCTCAGCCCGGAATTCCCGCTCACTTCCCAAGTGCTGCCATCGAGCACATGAAACTCCGCCACCTGTCGTCCCGGCGAGGACAGCAGCGCTCCTTGCAGTTTCGACGCACCCTTCAGACGCAGTCGCACATCGGCCGTGCTGCTATCCACCTGCACATTGCCGAACAGCTCCGTATCTGCGGCTTCAATACTGATGGTGCCGGCGGCCAGAGTGGCGTTGTTGGGCAAGGGCGTATCCGTGACCCGCAACAACTCGCCCGGGCGGGTGCTGTCCTCGCTGGATAGCAGCCGCGCTTCGCGCATGTTGAGGGTGTGCTGGCCACCTTGTAACAGCACAACCGGCGCAGATGATGCACGCAGGATGGTGGAGGTGATGGAGACGCTATTGCCACCGCGCCTGCCATCATTCAGTCGACTCACGTAGGCGCTGGCCCTATCACCCGTGACTTTGATTTCGCCGCCGACCACGGTCAGCTTGGCGCGATCAATCTGTACCATGCCATGTGCATCTGCCTGTGAGGCGGTCAAGTCACTGCTCTCAAGCGAGGCTTCGACTTTGTCGCCCTCCAGGTGCAGGGCGGCGCCTGCGCTGCCTTGCACCGTCACACGGCTGTCGCGCACGTACAGCAGCGATCCATTGGTCTCTCTGCTCTGGTGCCCGCGCAAACCGTAGGCAGCGTTGCCCAACGTGTCCACCTGGACTTCCTCCAGCATGGCGACGCCGCCATACACATCCACGCCATGGCTGCGGTCCTTGCCTGAGGTCTTGACCTTGCTTTTCTTCAGGGTCAGCTCGGCGCTGTTGCTGCCGGTAAACAGCGCCGCCCATGCATCCTGGGTCTCGAAGGTGGCATCAGTAGCGACGAAGCTGGCATCGTGATCGAGCTCGACCAGGTAACCCCCCTTGCTGCTGTAGCGGCCTTTGTCCACCTTGACGAGGGAAGCTCCATCTTCGCTGCCCACCACGTGGAAGGCCGATTGCCCTTCGTTCTCAACCACACCGTTGACGACGTCGGCACGGGCGCCGGAATTGATGTCGTAGCGGCCGTTGCGCAGCTTCAGCGCGGTGGTGCTGATCTGCGATCCGGCACCGGTGACCAGCATATTCAAGTATCCGTCGGTGTTGCTCAGGTCCATCGACTGCAGGATCAGCTTGCCTTGCTCGGCTACGCCCAGGCCGTTGTTGCCCGCCAGGGAGATGGTGGTGCGCACCGCGCGCACTTCGCTGTCGGCGCCGCTGACGGAGAACAGGCCGAATGAGTCATTCGGCTTGCCGCCGGTGATCGTGCCGCCGGTAAAGTGGACGCTGCCACCGTCCCGCGCTTCGAAGGCACCGTGGCCACTGTTGTTGTAGCCGGCGCTGATGGCCATGTCGGACAGGCGAATCTTGCTGCTGACGCCGGCCGCATCCTTACCCTGTGCCTGCAAACTGTAGAAGACGAGCTGGTCGGCTTGGTTGGTGGCCAGCGTGCCGCGCTCCAGTTCAATCCTTCCGCCATTGCGCGCAAGCAGGCCGCTGGCGATGCTCATCGGTGAGCCACCGATCTGGAAGCTGGCCTGCCGGCCGGTCATCACCGCATTGGTGCCGGTGACGGCCAGGGCCACGCCGGAACCTACGTAGACCAGGCTGTCGCCTTGGTCCATGGTCAAGGTCTCTCCGGCGCTCACCGTTTGCGCGCGGGTGAACTGAGTCGCCTGTGCGCCGCCAGCAATCACCCATAGGTTTACGGCTATCGCCAGCGCAAGCGCGTTACGCGTGCTTGCCTGTGGGCCCGCCAATGGAAGCTGACGGCCAGGCCTGCGGATTCGATTCGATGGCGCCCGGCAATCCTGACGATTCCCGTGCGAAACAGGTCGTGAGCAACTGGATGTGTTCATCGCGGAGGTGTCTTGGGAGGACAGAGATGCCTGTCCTACCGACCACATTTGGCCTCTGCAATGGCACGCGCTCCAGTGTGAAATGAAGACTGAGGCTCTCAGCCGGATTTCTATACAGGCATTTGATTGCGGCCTATACAGGATTTCCTTTTGAGAGCATCAGTCTCTGGCGTGACGCCTGACGTAGAGCGCGCACGCGCGACTCGACTGTCCATTTTGCAAACAGGCAGATCGATGCGACCGGCATTCGCTGAAGGAATTTGTAACGAGGTCGCGCAGCGCACGGCATCACCCACTGATCGCATGAGCGATGCAGGCGATCTGCGCAAAAAAATCGCGATGCCGCCGTCAGCCGGCAGCCAGCTCCTTCTGCACCTTCTTGGGCAGCTTGGCCACGATCAGGTCGTAGGCATGGCGCAGCAGCGCCTGCAGTTCTTCACGCGGCAGCACCGAGGTGTCATCAATCTTGACCCAGTGCGCGCGCGCCAGGTACGGCGCGGGAATAAAGCCGGGCCGGTCGGTGAGCTCCAGGAAGCGCTCCTCGCCGGCCTTGAAACTCATGCTGCCCTTGCCCTCGCCTTCCAGGCAGTAGACGCAGAACATCTTGTCGCGGACCAGGTAGCACAGGTCCGCGCCCCATTTGACGTCGGTGCTCACGCCGGGAAGCTTGCCCAGCCAGCTGTCCAGATCGCGTTGGCTCGCCTTCTTGCCCATCGCTCAGCGCTCCGACTTCGGCAGGTCGGGTTCGAAGAAGGTCCAGCGCACCGCGGGGAACTCGACCTTCATGTCATCTTCAACGCGGTTGATGTCATCCAGCAGCGTGCGCACGTCCTGGGTCTCGCGCATCACCGCCTGCACCGAGACCACCACGTCGTTGCCCTGCTGCAAGGTGATGACATGGATCAGGTGGGTCACTTCGCCACGCGCCCGCAGCCAGCCGGTGATCTGTTGCTCCAACTCGGGGTCCACGCTCTGGCCAATCAGCATCGACTTGACTTCAATGGCCACCAGCACCGCAATCACGATCAGCAGCACGCCGATCATCACCGTGCCAATGGCATCCCACAGCGGATTGCCGGTGGCCACCGACAGCAGCACGGCGGCCAGCGCAAACACCAGACCCAAAAGCGCGGCCAGATCTTCGCCAAAGATCACCACCAGCTCGGCCTGGCGGCTCTCACGGAACCAGCGCCAGATGGAGCGATCACCGCGCGACTTGTTCACTTCTTCCAGGCAGGCGCGCATCGACACGCCTTCGGCGATGATCGCAAACACCAGCACGCCGGCCGCCCACCACCACTGCTTCAGCGGTTCGGGGTGCTGCAGCTTGTGCACGCCTTCATAGACCGAGAACATGCCGCCAATGCTGAAGAGCATGACTGCCACCAGGAACGACCAGAAGTAGATCGCCCGTCCGTAGCCCAGCGGATGTTCGGCGGTGGCCGGTCGGCGCGCCTGGCGCAGGCCCAGCAGCAACAACAGTTGGTTGCCGCAGTCGGCCAGCGAGTGCACCGTCTCGGCCAGCATGGCGCCGGAGCCGGTGATGAAGGCGGCCACGCCCTTCGCGACCGCGATGGCGAAATTGGCCCCCAGCGCAAACAGGATTGCGCGCGTAGAATCGCCACCACCCGCCATGGGACATCCTTGATTTGGGAGAGGCCGGCAGTCTAGCAAGGGACTACGCACTGGCGTCGCCGCCGACTAGAGCCTACCTTCACCGCCGACATGGGAACCTGCCGCCCGCTATGACCGCGCCGAAACGACTTCCGCCCTGGCATGAGCATTTCCGCCTGCCCAGCGGCCGTGAACTGCTGATCCGTCCGATCCGTCCGGAGGATGCCGGTCCGATCCAGGGCGCCTTTACCCTGTTGGGCCCGGAGGAGATTCGCCAGCGCTTCCTGTACGCCCTGCGCGAACTGACCCCGGAGATGGCCCAGCGCCTGAGCCAACCCGATCCGCAGACCGAGTTCGCCCTGGTCGCTGCCGAAACCCTGCCGCCCGGCGAAGCCCTGGTGGGCGCGGTGGCGCGGGTGTCGGTGGTGTCGCGCTCGCGCGAGGCCGAGTTCGCCATCCTGGTCAGCCACTTCATCGCCGGCCAGGGCCTGGGCCGGCACCTGATGCGCCGACTGGTCAAATGGGCCAAGTCCAAGAAGCTGGATCGGCTTTACGGCGACGTGCTGGACAGCAATCTGCCGATGCTGCAGCTGGCCGAGTCGCTGGGCTTCCGTCAGGTCCGCGAGCAGGACGCCTCGCCCAACCTGGTGCGGGTGGTGCTGGATTTGAACCACCCGGAGTAAGCCAGCGCGAGTGACCCGCCCGGCGCGCAGTGTCCGGGCGGACCCGACCGACCGACGGACGGCCGCCCGCTGCGCCGCGTGGCGTAATGCACAACATGGGGAGCTCGCGGCAGGCCGTGCCGCGGCCATGGAGCCGCTCCCATGAACGCCATCGATGAAACCCGCCTCAACACCTTTCTTGGCCACGCCGTGGGCGACCTGGGCGCGGCGATCAGTGCCACCTTGATCCTGGCCGGTGACCGGCTGGGCCTGTACCGCGCGCTGGCCGACAGCCCGGCCACGCCCGCCGAATTGGCCACACGCACCGGCACCCACGAGCGCTACATCCGCGAATGGCTGGGCAACCAGGCCGCCGGCGGCTACGTGGAATACGACGGCGACAGCGGCCGCTACCAACTCTCGCCCGAGCAGGCGCTATGCCTGGCCAATCCAGACAGCCCGGTGGATTTGGCAGGCGCGTATTACATCGTCGAAGCCGTGTTCCATGCGCTGGACCGCACGGTGGCCAACTTCCGCAGCGGCGCCGGCATGGAATGGGGCGAGCACCATGCCTGCCTGTTCCATGGCACCGAACGCTTCTTCCGCGCCGGCTACCACGCGCACTTGATCAGCGAGTGGTTGCCGGCGCTGGACGGCGTGGTCGACAAGCTCAAACAAGGCGGCAAGGTGGCCGACGTGGGCTGCGGCCACGGTGCCAGCACGGTGCTGATGGCGCAGGCGTTCCCGCGTTCGCAATTCATTGGTTACGACTACCACGCCGACTCGGTGCGGGTGGCCAATGAGCGCGCCGAGAAGGCCGGCCTGACCAATGTGCGCTTTGAAGCCGCCGACGCCAGCTCGTATCCGGATCGGGATTTTGATTTGCTGGCGTTTTTCGATTGCCTGCATGACATGGGCGATCCGGAAGGCGCAGCCAACCACGCCCGCCGCGCGCTCAAGGCCGACGGCCATTGTCTGCTGGTGGAGCCGTTTGCCGGCGACAAGGTGGAAGACAACCTCAATCCGGTCGGCCGGGTGTACTACGGCGCCTCCTCGCAGATCTGCGTGCCGGTGTCGCTGGCCCGGCAAGGCCCGGCGCTCGGCGCGCAGGCCGGTGAGGCGCGGCTGGGCGCGGTGATGCGTGCCGGCGGCTTCAGACAGTTCCGCCGTGCCACCCAGACCCCCTTCAACCTGGTGTTTGAGGCAAGGCCTTGAACCCTGGTTGAGGCTGTTGGAGGAGGCTGTTGGAGGCTGTTGTAGGAGGCACTTCAGTGCCGACAGATTGGTCGGCACTGAAGTGCCTCCTACAGGTGCGCATTGACTCACCTCGCATCGGCCCCACGTTAAACTGACCTCCCTTGCGCTGGCGGCCACACGGTCGCCGGCGCTGCTGTTGTTTTGTGGACCGATGCCCAAGAATCCTACACCCCCCGTTTCCTCGCCCTCCCTGCTGCCGCAAGGCGCGCACGCACGCGCCTGGTGGCGCGCGCCTACGTCGGCCACCGCGCTGCCGTGGTTCCTGATTCGCGCCGCGCGCCAACACGATGCGCCGTTGCTGGTAGTCGCGCGCGACAACCATCACGCCCATCAGATTGAAGGCGACCTGCACACCTTGCTCGGCAGCGCGTCCGACCTGCCGGTGCTGCCGTTCCCGGATTGGGAAACCCTGCCCTACGATCAATTCAGTCCACACCCGGACATCGTCTCGCAGCGGCTATCGGCGTTGCATCGCCTGCCGGCACTCACGCGCGGCATCGTGGTGGTGCCGGTGCAGACCTTGCTGCAACGCCTGCCGCCGCTGCGCCACATCGTCGGCGGCAGCTTCGACTACCGCACCGGCCAAGTGCTGGATTTCGATGCCGAGAAGCGCCGCCTGGAAGCAGCCAGCTACCGGCACGTGCCGCAGGTGCTGGATCCGGGCGACTTTGCCGTGCGCGGCGGCCTGCTCGACGTCTATCCGATGGGCGCCAACGCACCGCTACGCATCGAGTTGCTCGACGACACCATCGATTCCATCCGCGAATTTGATCCAGAGAGCCAGCGCTCGCTGGATCGGATCGCCAGCGTGCAATTGCTGCCCGGCCGCGAAGTGCCCTTGGATGAAACCTCGGTGGCGCGTGCTATGGATCAGCTGCGCAATCGCTTTGATGTGGATACCCGGCGCAGTGCGCTGTACCAGGATTTGAAATCCAGCCTGGCCCCGGCCGGCGTGGAGTACTACCTGCCGCTGTTCTTCGAGCAGACCGCCACCTTGTTCGACTACCTGGGCGAGCGCGTGCTGCCGGTGCTGGCCGATGGCGCCGACGCCAGCGCCGAAGCGTTCTGGGCCACCACGCGCAACCGCTACGAACAGCGCCGCCACGATGTCGAGCGTCCATTGCTGCCGCCGGAAGAGTTGTACCTGCCGCCGGACGCCCTGCGCGAGCGGCTCAACCAACGCCCGCGCGTGGATGTCTGCGCTGCCGATCATCCGCGTTACCCCGAGGCCCTGGCCTTGGGCGAGCAGCCCGCACCCGCCTTGCCGATTGCGCAGAAGGATCACAGC
>Ga0160448_100729_pt1 | contig 11055 bp, 10 predicted proteins | sample HID1973M_E1MG_FD_108269 | JGI IMG/M metagenome (GOLD analysis project Ga0160448, IMG submission 108269) | Enriched mosquito-associated microbial communities from UW Madison campus, WI, USA - HID1973M_E1 MG | ecosystem: Host-associated > Arthropoda: Insects > Digestive system > Unclassified ...
ATGATCGCCGACTGGTTCGGCTCGATGGGCCGCACGTGGGGTGCGACGCCGCTCGAGGATCAGTACACCGGCGGCGGCATCGCCTGGTCGATCGGCGAGATCCCCACGCTGATCCTCGCGATCACGGTCGCGATCCAGTGGAGCCGCAGCGACGACCGCGAGACCCGGCGCCGCGACCGCCACGCGGACCGCACGGGCGATGCCGAGCTCGAAGCGTACAACGCCCGCCTGGCTGCGCTCGCCGCGCGCGACGCGCGCTCCGGCGGCTGACCGGCGCCAAGCCCCGCGCCTCGGGCGCTCCGGTGTGCGCTCGGGTGCCACGACACGCGGGACGAGCGCGGCGACTCCGCGTGTTGCGCGACCTGAGCACCGGGCTGCGGGCGTTCGGGTGCCACGACACGCGGGATGAGAGCGGCGATTCCGCGTGTCGTGGCACCTGAGGGCCGGGCTGAGGGTCAGGACGCGGGAGGCCGGGGCGACTCGCCGCCCGGGTCGCTCGCGTCGGCGTCCCGAGCGCCGGGCGCGGCATCCCATCTCGTTCCGCCGATGTCGCCCCGCAGAGTCCCGGTGACCTCGTCGACGGCGGCCCCGACCGTCGGGGCGAAGCGGTCGGGAGGGAATCGCTCGGTGAGCCCGTAGCGGGCGAGCGTGTCGACGACCGGCGACTTCATCTCGGCGATGATGAGACGGATGCCCCGTGCCCGGAGGTAGTCGTCGAGCTCGACGAGCTCGTCGGCCGCCGTCGTGTCGATGTCGGTGATGGGCTCGGCCGCGAGGATCACGGTGGTCACGTCCGGGCCGGCTGCACGCACCCGCGAGCGCACCCAGTCGTCGAAGATCGCGCCGTTCGCGAAGAACAGCGGCGCGTCGAACCGCACGATCACGATTCCGGGCACCCGCGACCCTCCCGGGTTGCGGGACAGGTCGTGGTAGCCGCGCATGCCCTCCACCCGCCCGAGCTCCGCCCGGTAGGGACGCCACGAGCGGTTGACGAAAGCGACGAACGACAGGCCGATCGTGATGACGATGCCCTCGAGCACCCCGAAGACGAGCACCCCCAGGAACGCCGCCGCCGAGAGCACGGCGTCGACGGGGTTGACCCGCACCAGGCGGGCGACGCCGCGCACATCGATCAGGCCGATCGCGGCGCTCATGACGACGGCGGCCAGCGTGGCCGAGGGGAGCAGCTCGGTGAGTCCGGGAAGGACGAGGATGAACACGACGAGCAGCACCGCGCCCACCACGCCGGTGAGCTGCGTGCGCGCGCCCGCCTGCTCGGCGACGGGCGTGCGCGACGACGACCCCGACACCGGGAAGCCTCCCAGCACGCCGCCCGCGATATTGGCCATGCCCAGCCCGGCCATCTCCTGGCTGCCGTCGACGCTGTCGCCGCGGCGGGCGGCGAACGTGCGGGAGAGCACCGCCGTGTCGGCGAAGGCGATGAGGGCGATGCCGGCGGCAGGGAGCGCCAGGGCCGCGACGTCGGCCCACTCCAACCCGCCCAGCGCGGGAGCAGGCAGTCCCTGTGGCAGCGCGCCGACGACGGGCAGCGACGACGACAGTCCGAAGACCGCGGTGAGCACCATCGACACGATCACGACCACCAGGACGCCCGGCACGGGGACGCGCAGCGCCTTCAGGGTGAAGATCACGACGAGCGACCCGATGCCGAACACGGCCGCAAGGGGATCGATGCCGCCGCCGACGATGCCTTCGCCGGTCGCGAGGGCGCTCCGCCACAGCGAGGGCGCCTCGACCGAGAAGCCGAGCAGCTTGGGCAGCTGCGACACGATGACGATGACCGCGATCGCGTTCAGGTAGCCGACCCGGATGGGCTTGGAGAGCAGGTCGGTGACGAACCCGAGACGCACGAGCCCGCCGAGCACCAGCAGGGCGCCGACCATGATCGCCAGCAGGCCTGCCAGCGCGACGGCGCGCGACGGGTCGCCGAGGGCGAGGGGGAGGATCGCGGCGGCGATGATCGGCGCGAGCGACGAGTCCGGGCCGAGCACGAGAACGCGGGACGGCCCGAAGACGGCATAGGCCAGCAGCGGCACGATGGTCGCATACAGACCCGTGACGGGCGGCAGCCCCGCCACCTCGGCGTAGCCCATCCCGGCAGGGATGAGCAGGGCCGTCACGACGATGCCCGCGCGCACGTCGGGCCACAGCCACGCGCGCCGATAGTCGCGCACGGCCGCGATGGCCGGAACCCAGCGCGCGATCCCCTTCATCGACGTCATCATGACCCCGGCACCCATCTTGGCGGAATCCGGGGCTTTCGCTCCGGGTGTCACGACGCGCGGCACCCGTGGGGCCACCACGCGTGCCCCGCCGCTCGCCCGTCGCCTTCCGGGGTCAGGTCGTGTCGGGGCCTGTAACGACGATGGTCGCGGTGCCGTCGGGGCGCACCGTGATGGTCCCCTTGACGATGAAGGGCACGTCCTCGCTGACCGCGCGCACGCGGCCGTCGTAGAGCGAGCGGATGTCGACCTCGATGTGCGCGACGGCCTCGGCGGCGAGGATCGACCACCCGGCGCCGTCGGGCTCGACGGCGACCGTCGGCTGCTTCACGATCGACCACTCCGGCAGCGAGGCGATGCGGTCCTCGACGAAGAAGCCGAACGGGCACGCGGTCGGCTGCAGCACCTCCTGCGTCGCGCACGAGGTGATGAACTCCTCCACCTTCTCCTGCACCACGCCGAGGAACTTCTCCGTGGGCTGGGCGACGACGTTCACGGGGATCGCGCGGAACGGGCTGTCGGACAGCACGGCAACACCGGGCGTGCTCGAGATCGCGGTGTCGACGGACACCGAGTACAGCCCGGGCGAGAAGACGAGGAGGGAGACGGGCGCGGCGGGGTCGGCCTCCGCACCGTCCGGGGAGACCTGACGCTTGTCGATCTCGAAGCCGTTGACGTCGAAGACCATCGAGCCGGTGACACCGAGGTTCATCACCGCCAGCGGGCTGGTCGCGAACCGCCACGTCGGCGCGAGGCCGATCGAGCCGTCCCGCTCGACCGCGAAGGTCGTGCGCCCGTCGTGGCCGCGTGCCGTGTACTCCACGGTGACGTGCGTGATGTCGCCGTCCTGCTCCTCCGCCACGACGTGCGCGTCGCGGATCGGCGCGAGGGCGGAGCTGCGCAGCAGCGCCTCGGAGGCAGCCGGGGGCAGTCCCGCCTCCTCGAGCTCGGCGGAGTTCACCGCGACGCCCGGCACCGCCAGGGCGTCGGCGGCACGGCCTTCGGCCAGCAGCTCGACGTAGCGCTCGACGAACGCGGTCGGGCTGTAGAACTCGCGCTGCATGACCCCCCACGCCGCGAACACGGCACCGGCCAGGACGACGCCGACGATGCCGAGCAGGGTGAGGTCGAGCGCCAGACGGCGGCGGGTACGCGCCTTCCGCGGCGGCTGGATGATCTGACGATCAGGCGTCGCCGCGCGATTTCCGGGGGTCGCCGGAGCAGCCGGAGGCGCACCCGCGCGACCGGAAGACGTGTCCATCACCCCCTGGTCCACGCGCCCAGTCTAGGAAACGGTGGCCGGGAGGCCCCTGTGGACCGCAAACTTTGGACTCGGAGTCTCGTGCCGTGCATGCGAAGCGGCGACGGATCAGGTCATGATCGCATCCCGCACCGCGCTCGCGCCCGCCAGCTGACCCGAGGCGATCGCCGCTGCCAGCGACACCATCGGTCCGGGAACCGCCGCGACGTGCGCCATGTCGCCGCCCGCGTACACCCCGGCGACGGTGGTGCGGCCCATCGCGTCGATCTCGACCCCGCCACCGGGCAGGATGCCGCAGCCGAGGTCGGCGGCGAACGGGGCGCCCTGCGTCGCGGTGGCGGAGGTGAACACGCCCGCGACACGCTCCGTCGAGCCGTCTGCGAGGGTGAGCTCCAGACCGCCGTCGACCTCGGCCACGCTCGCGACGTCGGCCGGTCGTGCGATGACGGCGGAGGCGACGACGGGGCGCAGCATCCGTTCGATCATCCCGGCGTGCTCGCCGTCGATGAGGATGCCGACGCGCCGGCCGGCGAACTCGTGGCCGTGGCAGAAGGGGCATTGCGCGACCAGACGCCCCCACTGCCCGGCGAGCCCCGGGACCGGCGGCAGCTCGTCGCGCATCCCCGTGGCCAGGACGAGGCGCGCGCCGCGCTCGACGCCCTCGGCGGTGGTGACCTCGAACGCGCCGAGCGATCCCGACACGGACGCGACGGCGCTCGTGCGTGCCTCGACGGTCCCGTAGGCCGCCAGCTCGTCGCGGGCGATGCGCCGCAGCTCCGCGGGGCTGCGGCCGTCGTTGGTGAGGAGGTTGTGGGCGTGCTCGACCGTGGCGTTCCGGTATTCGCCGGAGTCGAGGAGCAGCACGCTGCGGTGCATGCGGCCGATGGTGAGCGCCGCCTGAAGGCCGGCGGGGCCGCCGCCGATCACGATCACGTCGTACATGGGGATCCTTTCGTCGGGTTGCGTCGGGATCGATCCTGTGACTTCATGTCGACATGAAGTCAAGTCTGCCCATCGGGGATGCCGCGGCCCGGTTCTCGCTGCCGACCCATGTGCTGCGGCACTGGGAGGATGTGGGGCTGCTCCGGCCGGCGCGCGACGGCGGCGGACGGCGCCGCTACGGCGACGACGACCTGGTGCGCATCGGCGTGATCGTGCGCAACCGCAACGCCGGCATGAGCCTCGAGCAGATCGGCGTGCTGCTGGACGAACAGGCGCCCGAACGGCATCGCGTCCTCGAGGAGCACCTCGCGGACCTCCAGCGCCGCATGGCCGACATGGAGCGCTCGCGGCGCATGACGGAGCACGCGCTGCGCTGCCGCTCCCACGACATCACGACGTGCCCGCGGTTCCGCGCCATCATGGACGGCGTCGTGGCGGGGACGGGGGTGTGGCGCGAGGCCGAGCCGCCTGTGGACGGCGAGCCGGGCGCCGCGGATCCCGGCGGGCGCGCACCGCGTCGGGGGCACGACGGCGACGAATTCTGAACGTTCGGGCCGATTGCGGACATTACCGGGTATGAACGACGAGGATGCCGCGGACTGGAGGGCGCTCGCCGAGGGAGACCCGAACGGGCTCGCTCGACTGTTCGACCGCCACGAAGCGCGGCTGTTCCGTCACGCGGCCAGGCTCCTCTCCGTCCGCGAGGACGCCAAGGACGCGGTGGCGATCGCGTTCTTCGAACTGTGGCGCCGGCGCAGCTCGGTGCGGCTGGTCGACGGGTCGCCACTGCCGTGGCTGCTGAACACCGTGTCGAACACGGCCCGCAACCTCGACCGATCGGCCCGGCGCTATCGCGTGCTGCTGGGGCGGGTGCGCTCCCCCGATCCCGTCGACCCGGTGCAGACGAGCGATGAGTCGGGTGTGCTCGCGGCGCTGAGGCGGCTGCCCGAGAAGGAACAGAGCGTCGTCGTGCTGACGATCATGCAGGGCTACCCCGAAGGCGAAGCGGCGCTGGCGCTGGGGATCCCGGTCGGGACGGTGAAGTCGCGGCTGGCCCGCGCGAAGGCGCGACTGCGCGGAGCGCTCGCGGAGATGGGACAGGGCCATGAACGATGAGATGACACCGCGCGAGCACGACGACATGCGCGATCTGCTCATGGCCGGCGCCGAGAGGATCCGGCCCGCCGCCTCACGCCGCGCGCAGGTCTCCGCCGCCCTCGCCGTCGCCGTGGTCGCGGGGGTGATCGCCGTGGTGGCGACCGTCACGTCCAACCTCGGCACCGACGCGGAACCGGCGATCGACGGGCCGTCGCCGACGCGCACCGCGACGCAGGGCCCGACGCCGTCACGGACACTGCCTCCCGTGGCCGAGGGATGCGAGCCGCGAGACTTCCCGCGGGCATCCCTGCCCGCGGCGCCGCCCCCCGGGCCGGGCGGCCGTCTGAGTCTGGAGCCGGACCCCTGCCTCACGGCGCACAGCCTGCTGGGCTCGGCGACCTGGCTCGAGGATCAGGGCATCGACACGTGGGCGATCCAGGGCTTCCAGGGCGTCGCGGACATCGAACCGTGGATCGCCGATCTGAAGGACGGCAGCGGCAGATGCATCCTGCTGCGCGCGGACGACCACAACGGCTGGGGCGAGATCGCCTGCGATGCCGGTCTCGTGCCGGCTTCGGTGGAGCGCGTCGTCGGCGACCTCGTGCTGCGGTTCGAGATCGAAGACGACGCCGTGGCCGTCTCCGCCACAGCGCGGTGACGGCGCACGACGGCCGGGGTGAGCGCGCCGAGGACGCGGCGCAGCAGGGCTGTGGAGAGCGGATCGTTCCACATCCTCCCGGCGTGCAGGGCCGGGAGGCGGCATCCGCTCGTTAGCATGAATCGGTGAACACTCCGCCCCTCTCCGCCGAGCAGGAGGCGCTGTTCCGGCTCATCGAAGACACCCGCGAGCACGTGTTCGTCACGGGCCGGGCCGGCACCGGCAAGTCGACGCTGCTGCAGCACCTCGCCTGGAACACGAACAAGCAGATCGCGGTGTGCGCGCCGACGGGTGTCGCGGCGCTCAACGTCGAAGGCCAGACGATCCACTCGCTCTTCAAGCTGCCGCTCGGCATCATCGGCGCGCACGACGAGGACCAGTCCGACGCGACGCGCAAGCTGCTCAACGCGATCGACACGCTCGTCATCGACGAGATCTCGATGGTCAACGCCGACCTCATGGACGCGATCGACCGGTCGCTGCGCAAGGCGCGCGGGCGCCGCGGCGAGCCCTTCGGCGGCGCCCAGATCGTGATGTTCGGCGATCCGTACCAGCTCGCACCCGTGCCGCCGCGCGGCGACGAGCTGCGCTACGTGCAGGACCACTACCGCTCGTTCTGGTTCTTCGACGCCAAGGTGTGGGTGGGCGAAGCCGCGACGGACGGCATCCTCGACGTCGGGTCGTACGGCGCCGACCTGAACATCCGCGAGCTCGTCGACATCCACCGCCAGTCCGATCCGGCGTTCAAGGCGATGCTCAACGCGGTGCGCTACGGCCGCGTCACCGCCGACATCGCCGAGGTGCTCAACACCACCGGGGCGCGCACGCCCCCCGACCCCCTCGACGGCGAGCACCCGATCATCACGCTCGCCACGCGCAACGACATCGTCAACAACATCAACCGGCGTCACCTGAGCGAGCTCGTGGGGCGGGAGCAGACGGCGATGGCCGAGGTGAACGGGGACTTCGGACGAGGGGATGCCGCCTACCCGGCCGACGTCGAGCTCAAGCTGAAGGTCGGGGCGCAGGTCATGTTCCTGCGCAACGACACCCAGTCCTTCGGCGAGCCGCCGCGGTGGGTGAACGGCACGATCGGCACCGTGACCCGCATCGCCGGTGAGACGGTGCGGGTCGACGTCGAGGGCGAGGAGTTCGACGTCGAGCCGTCGGTGTGGGAGAAGTACCGCTACTCGTACAACCCCGGGTCGAAGCAGCTCACGCGCGACATCGTCGCCGAGTTCACCCAGTTCCCGCTGCGGCTGGCGTGGGCGGTCACGATCCACAAGTCGCAGGGCAAGACCTACGATCGCGCGATCATCGACCTGGGCTCCGGGGCGTTCGCGCCGGGGCAGACCTACGTGGCGCTGTCGCGGCTGACCTCGCTCGACGGCCTGTACCTCTCGCGTCCGCTCCGGCCGCGCGACATCCAGGTCGACCACGACGTGCGCCGGTTCATGGCCGCCGCCGTGCGCGGCGCACCGGTGGGCTGACCCGCCTGCACCCGGCGTTCTGCGCCGGGCCGCGGCATCCGTCCCTCGTCGGCCCCGCCTTCTGCGCCCAATCCACCCCTCCTGTGCCCACTCCGCCCCTCCTGTGCCCAATCCACCCCTTCTCGCCGAAACCACCCGGTATGGCGCGGCCGCGGCGGGTGGACTCGGCGAGAAGGGGTGGATTGGGTGAGGAAAAAGGACGGGTTGTCAGGCGACCTGGGTGGCCTTGGCGGCGGCGAGGTCCTCGAACAGCTCGGTGTTGAAGCGGTAGGCGAGCAGGACCTCGTCGATCACGCGCTCCTGCTCCGCGGCATCCCACGGCGCGGCGTCCAGCTGCTCGCGGTAGACGTCCTTGAACGCCTTCGGGTCGGCGATGTCCTCGAAGAGGTAGAAGCCGATGCCGTTCGTGTCGAAGCCGAACCGGCGTGCCATCAGCCGCCCGATGAACTGCCCGCCCGACAGGTCGCCGAGGTAGCGCGTGTAATGGTGCGCGACGAAGCCGCCGGCCCACGTCGCGCCGACCTCGTTGATGCGGTCGACGTAGCGGCGCGTGGTCGGGAGCGGCTCGATGCGGTCGCGCCAGTCCGGCCCGATCAGGAACTCGAGGTCGGCCTCGAGCGCAGGAAGGCGCGTGAGCTTGTCGGAGATGAACACCGCCGCGACGGGATCGTTGCGCATCTGGCCGGCGGTGCGCTCGAGCGCCTCATAGATGAACCAGTGCTGCACGACGAGTGCGACGTAGTCCTCGCGGGTGCCCTCCCCCTTCATGAGGTCGGCCATGAAGCCGGAGTGCTCGCTCGAGGAGTGCGAACTGCTGGAGCGCTCGCGCAGCGCGGTGGAGAACGGGATCGGGTCGCTCATACCTTCATGCTAACTGAAGATAAGGCGAACCTAACCAGAAATTTCCTAGGCGTGCGGTCGCGGCTCGACCCCGAGTCGGCGGCACGCCTCGTCATAGAGCGCGACGATCTCCCGCCGCACCTCGCGACGCTCCGAGATCGGCCCCGACGGCCACGGCACGGCGATCTCGGCCGCCGAGCCGTCGGCGAGCGTCGCCTCCCACACGCCCCCATCCCCGTCGAACCCGGTCATCGTCGCAGCGGCGATGTCGGCGTCCGAGATACCCGCATCCGCGGCGAAAGCACGCGAGATCAGGAGGTTGTCGTCGCCGTGGTCGCCGTTCATGTGGCCGAGCACGCCGGCCAGCGCGGCGTCGTCGAAGAGGTGCGTCATGCCTTCACCCTACGGACCGCCGTGCGACGCAAGTCACCGTGGTGTGTTTGAATTCATTGCACGATCATCGGGGGGTGAGCATGCGGACTCGTTCCACACATCGACGCGCCATCGCGGTGATCGCCGGTGCCCTGACATCCGTGCTCGTCCTCGCCGGCTGCTCGTTCGAAGGCGACATCCAGCCCGACGTGCCCCCGCAGTCCACAGCGGCGTTCGCCGACGAGACGGTGCAGCAGCTGACGGATGCCGTGACCCACGCGATGGGAGTCACCGGGTCCTCCGGGGCGATCGTGGGCGTCTGGGCGCCGTGGAGCGGCAGCTGGGTCGCCGGTCTCGGCACGCAGCGGCCCGACGGCGGCGGAGAGGTCACCGACGACCTCGTGTTCCGCGCCGGCAAGGTGACGCGGCCGATGATCTGCGACGTGCTCTTCGAGGTCGCGGCCGAAGGCAAGGTGAAGCTAGAGGACAGCATCACCGAATACGTCTCGGGAGTACCCGATCTCGCCGACGTGAGTCTGATCGAACTGTGCGACGGCACCTCGGGCGTCGGCTCCTACTCCGGCCAGCTCTACTCGTCGTGGCTCACGAACCCGGACCGGGTGTGGGACCCCCGCTACCTCGCGAGCTTCGGGCTCGGCCAGCCGCGCACGAGCGAGCCCGGCGCCGCCTACCGCGACTCCGACGCCGGCTACGTGCTGCTCGGTCTCGCGCTCCAGCGCGCCACGGAGGAGTCGGCCGCCGACCTCATCAGCCACTACGTCGCCGACCCGCTCGGCCTCGAGGCGACCGCGCTCGGCGAGCTGCCGGCCTCCGGCGTCCTCAAGGGCGGGCAGTCGGTCAACAACGCCGAGGGTGCGCTCGACTGCGCGCAGCCGGTCGACCTGACGGGGGCCTCGTCCAGCAGCGGCTTCACCGATGCCGGCGTGGTCACCGACATCCATGATCTCGGCCGCTACGTGCAGTCGCTCGCCTCGGGTGCCCTCGTCGAGGACGACGACAGGTTCAGTGCGCCGGTCGCGGTCGCCGCCGACGCGCCGTCGTGGTACACCGCCGACGGCGGCGCCTTCATCGCCGGGTCGCTCATCGGGCAGTACGGCAAGGTGCCCGGCTACATCACCGCGGCCTTCGCCGACCCCAAGACGGGACTGACGGTGGCCGTCGTGCTCAACAACTCGGCCGCCAACGCCTCCGTGGGCGAGTACCTGGCGTGGGAGCTCGCGGCGATCGCGTCCAAGACGCCGGCCTCCGCGGGCGAGACGGCTCCGGAGGCAGGGCTTCCCTGGACCGCCGAGCAGTACCACGCCGCGATCGACACCCTCGCGGTCTGCACTCCCCCGGCATCGGAGTGAATCGCCGCAACCTCGCTGAGACCGCACGACAGCGCCGCTGCCGGCGGCCGTGCGGTGCGATCGTGCGGTCTCGCGGCCGCGGCGAGGCCCTGGATCGGTAGCATCGGGTGCCATGACGCAGCTGCAGACGAGATGGGCCGTGCTCGGGCCGGGCGCGATCAGCCGGGACTTCGTGGTCGGCCTCCGCGCCTCGGAGCACGGCGTGCTGCACGCGGTGGGCAGCTCGTCGCCCGAGCGGGCCGGGGCGTTCGCGGCGCAGCATGGGGCCGAGGCATCCGGGACGTACGACGAGGTCCTCGCGCGCGACGACGTGGACGCGGTGTACGTCGGAACGGTCCACACGACCCACGCCGAGCTCGCCATCCGCGCGCTCGAAGCCGGCAAGGCCGTGCTGTGCGAGAAGCCGGCGAGCCCGACGCTCGAAGAGGTCGAGCGGGTCCTCGCGGCAGCCGAGCGCACGCGACGCCCCTTCCTCGAGGCCTTCAAGACGCGGTTCGGCCCCTTCGCCGACGCGCTGCGCGAACTCGCCGCCGGTGGCGAGCTGGGTGCGCCGGTGCGGTTCGAGGGCGCGTTCGGCTTCGATGCCGGCACCCGCGAGGGGCGCCTGTTCGACCCGGCCGTCGGCGGCGGCGCGATCCTCGATGTCGGCTGCTACCCGCTCGCCCTGGCGATCGATCTCGCGGCGGCGGCGGGTCGGCCGATCGTGCCCGAGTACCGTCGGTTCGACGCAGAGATCGTGGGCGGCGTGGACGGCACCGCGTCGGCCGAGCTCGCGTTCGGC
>Ga0160448_100730_pt1 | contig 11046 bp, 7 predicted proteins | sample HID1973M_E1MG_FD_108269 | JGI IMG/M metagenome (GOLD analysis project Ga0160448, IMG submission 108269) | Enriched mosquito-associated microbial communities from UW Madison campus, WI, USA - HID1973M_E1 MG | ecosystem: Host-associated > Arthropoda: Insects > Digestive system > Unclassified ...
CAGGACGGTGTTCATCTCGGATGCCGGGGCCCCGTGCTCGGCGACGAGCCGAGCGGCGAACGCGCGAGGGGTCTCGCTGGCGGGCACGGGGATGCCGACGTCGATCGCGGCCTCCTGGACGCTCTGCCACGATGCGGCCGCGTCCCCTCCCCGGGCGGCGGCGTCCTGCTGGCGGCGGCGCAGCTCGCGGACGAGGAACGGGATCGCGAGAAGCACCGCCACCGCCGCCACGACGCCGAGGATGGGAAGCGGGTCGAGCGCGTCCTGGGCAGATCCCCCCGACGCGTTCTGGCGCTGCTCCTCCTGGTCGATCTGAGCCTGATCGCCCCGCGGTGTCGGGGTGGCCGCCGACTGCGGGGTCGTCGCGCTGGGATCGGTGGACTGGCCGGGAAGCGTGAGCTCCGATGAGAACGTCGTCGGAACACCCAGCCCCGAGGTCGGCTCGAACGGGACCCACCCGATGCCGTCGAAGAACACCTCGGGCCAGGCGTGCAGCTGGGAGCTCGAGACCGCGAAGACGGGCTGGCCGTCGATGCTCTCGTTCGTGGGCGTTCCCGGCAGGTAGCCGACGACGATGCGCGAAGGCATGTGGAGGGTGCGCGCCATGAGCGCGAAGGCTGAGGCGAAGTGCACGCAATAGCCTTCGCGCACCTCGAGGAATCGCGCCACGGCCTCGGCGCCGCTGCCGTCGAACCCGTCCTCCACGGGCGCTTCGAGCGAGTACCGGAAGTCGGTGCCGCGGAACCAGCGCTGGAGCGCCGTCAGCCGGTCGTAGTCCGTGGTCGCGTCGGCGGTCACCTGCAGAGCGAGCTCGCCGATGATCGGCGGGATGTCGGCGGGCAGCTGCGTCGTCTCGTCGCGTACCTGCGAACCGACCGACGCCGCGGCGCGGATCTGCTCGAGCGAGGGGCGCGGGACGTCGAACGCCACCTCGTAGGACTGACCCTGGGTCGAGCCGCCGCTGGTGGCCACCGTGTGGTTGTAGGGGACAGCACCCCACAGACCGCCGCCGAGACCCGTGATCCCGACCGCCGGATAGGGCACCGGTGCCCACCGGGAGTCGAGATTCACCACGTCGATCTTCGCCGTGTACTCGCCGATGCGGATGTCGGGGCCGGCGTCATCGACCCCGAAGGCGCGTTCGCTCTCGAGCGACACCGTCTGCGAGCGGTCGGGGTCCCACGTTCCGCCGTCGAAGCGGGAGAGGGTCGTCGCGCGCAGGTAGGGCACCGAGGGCGCGTCCGTGCGGACTCGCAGCACCTCGGTCTCCTGCGGGCGGCGCAGGTCGTCGCCGAGCTGGAGGGTGGCGTCGATCCCCGGTCCGGGGCCCAGGCCCGAGCCCGCCCGGGCGCCGGGCTGCGGCAGCACCGGCGTCGCGACGACCGCGACGACGATCGCGATGGCTCCGATGCCCAGCGCCGTCGCCGGCACGCCGGCCGTGCGCTCTGCTTCGCGCTCGAGCGGCCTCTCCCTCGAGCGCGTCTCGGAGCGCAGCAGGAACAGGATCGTGACCGCGAGGAAGACGAAGCCGATCACGTCGACCGCGCTCGGAGCGGCGATCGCCGGGATGAGCGACACCGCGACGATGCCGACCGACGCGAGCAGCGGCATCCGTGCGGTCACCACCACGTGGTCGACGATGATCGTCAGCAGCCCCATCGACCCCACCACGACGAAGGCCAGTGACAGCGTCGCTTCCAGTGGTGCCGCGCCGAGAGTGATCTCCTCCATCGCCGCCTGGAGGAGCATGGGCACGGCGCGGAAGGTGTCGAGGGTGGGGATCACCCAGAGCAGAGCGGTGTCGCGCAGGAAGATCAGGGTGATGAAGACGACCCAGACGGCCACCTCGATGAGCGTGACGGCGACGGCCGGGAGGCGATAGCGGCGGGCGGTGTAGCCCGCGGCGAGCACCATCGCCGACAGGGCCACAGCGCCGATGAGCCACCACCCGGGCTCGATGACGCGCACCACCGGCAGCAGCGCGGCGAACAGCGCGGCGAGGATCGCGAATGTCAGCAGCCGTTCGCCCCCGCGCGCCCGCACCTGGCGTGCGCTGTCAGCCGAAGACATGGTGCACCCCCCGCCCGATCGCGTTGCCCCACGCGACGCCGAGGTCGCGGTCGGGGCCGATCGCGGCCACGTGCCAGCCGTGGTCGGCGGCGATGTCGAGGGCGTCGCCGATGGGCGCCGCGGTCAGGAGGAGGGGCAGCGTGCTGTTGTGGGAGACGGGGCCGATGGCCACCGCGTCCGCAGGGTCGAGCCGGCCCACGACGAGCACGATCGGCCCGGTCGAGGTGCCGGCGAACAGCCGGGGGAGCCGGGGGAGGAGGTCGTCGCGATGGGCGGTCACCGTCGCGAACTGCACCAGCATCGCATCGACCTCGGTCATGTCGCCGCCGTCGATGCGGTCCACCAGCACCGTCCCCTCGGTGTCGAGCACCTCGACGGCGTAGCCGTCGCGGACGAGCCGGGCCACCGCGGACACGCACGCCGAGATGCCGGCCTCGAAGCCCGGGTCGGATCCGGGCGAGCGCAGCGCATCCGGCGACCAGCGCAACGCCGCCCGGTCGAGCACGACCGTGGCCTCGGGCGTGGACTCCTGCTCCTCCTGCCGCACCATGAGCTCGTCGCGGTGCGCCGTCGCCCGCCAGTGGATGCGCCGCATCGAGTCGCCCGGCGCATAGGGGCGGGCGACGAGGTTGTCGGAGCCCTGGCCGAGCTGGTCGGTGGTGGTGTGCAGCATGCCGCCGGTCGCGCCGGCGTAGTCGATCAGCGGGGGGAGGTCGACGACGGCCGGTGCCACCGTGACCGGCGTGCGCTGGCCGAAGACGACGGTGCGTCGGGCGAGCCCGAACGGGTCGGAGGAGCGCACGGTGAGCGGCCCGAGCGAGTGGACCCCGCGCCGCGCGCCGGTGACCGCGTAGACCAGGTCGATGCTGCGAGCGCCGCCGCGCTCGCCGCCGCGCAGTCCGGAGCCGAGCGCAGGGAAGGCGCCCTCGGCCTTGCCGCGCAGGCCTTTCGGCAGTGCGTCGCGCCACGTGCCGGGCGCGGTCGGAAGGGCCGTGCGCACCTCGACCCGCACCGACACGCGTGCCTCGCGTCCGACGGGGACGACGTCCGGTGCGAGCGCCCGGGTGACCGCGTCCGACCGGCGTCCCACGTACAGCGATGCGACGCTCGCCACCAGGACGGCCAGCAGCAGGATGCCGAAGTACATCAGCTCGACGATGCTCGCCTCGTTCGCGACGATGAAGCATGCGATCGCCAGAACCAGGGCTCCGGTGCCCCGGACGGTCAGCGGCCACACCCTTCTCATCGTTCGCTCACTGACGTGCGGCGATCGGCACCCGCACGGTCGCGGCGATGCGCTCGAGGATCGTCGCGATCGCGTCGGCGGAGCTGCTCGCCCGCGCCCCGCCGGCGGCGCGGGTCGGGATGAGGCGATGCGCGAAGACGGGCGCGAGGAGTGCCGTGATGTCGTCGGGGATGACGAATGCGCGACCGTCCAGCGAGGCCCACACCTTCGCGGCGCGCACCAGCTGCAGCGTCGCGCGCGGGCTCGCTCCGAGCCGCAGATCGCTGTGCGTCCGGGTCGCCTGGGCGAGGGCGACGGCGTAGTCCTCGATGGCGGGGGCGACATGCACCGCGCGCGCCCACGCGACCAGTCCCGCGACCGCCTCGGCCGAGACGACCGGCTTGAGCCGGTCCAGCGGGTTCAGCGTGTCTCGCTGGCGGAGCATGAGCGCCTCCGACCGCGCGTCGGGGTAGCCCATCGAGATGCGCATCATGAACCGGTCCCGCTGGGCTTCGGGCAGCGCGTAGGTGCCCTCCATCTCGAGCGGGTTCTGCGTGGCGACGACGAGGAACGGGTCGGGCACGAAGTGGGTGCGGCCGTCTACGGTGACCTGACGCTCCTCCATCGCCTCCAGGAGCGCGGACTGCGTCTTGGGGGAGGAGCGGTTGATCTCATCGGCGATCACGATGTTGGCGAAGATCGCACCGGGCTTGAACTCGAACTCGCGCTCCACCGGGTTGAACACGCTCACGCCGGTGACGTCGCCGGGCAGCAGATCAGGGGTGAACTGGATGCGGCGGACCGTGGCATCCACCGATGTCGCCAGCGCCCGCGCCAGCATGGTCTTGCCCACCCCGGGCACGTCCTCGATGAGCAGGTGGCCCTCCGCGAGGAGGCACACCAGCGCGCTGCGCACCGCATCGGGCTTGCCGTCGATGACGCTGCCGACCGAGTCCAGGATCGCGTCGGTGACCTGCGCGAATCCCTCGGCGGTCAGCCCGCCGGCCGCGGCTTCGTGGCCCGGGCGGGCATCCGTCGCGGTGTCGACCATCGAGGCCTCCTGTTCCGCCACCGAGCGGGCGGGTCGGCGGGTGGACGCGGGCGTCCTCGCCCACGGCTCGATCCTAACCACGGCGCGCACGGTGCGGCACTGGGAGAACGCTGGATGCCGCGCCCAGGGCGGCGGCTCACACCGACGCGGCGGCGGCCATGAGGAGCACCGACACGCCCATGCAGACGAGCTGCGCACGGTCCAGGAGGCGGTGGGCGCGGGCGACCAGGAGCGCCGACAGCGCCGTGTAGGCGAGCGCGCCGCCGAGCAGGAGCGCGCCGAGCGCCCAGGACCCGCTCCCGCCGTGCGCGTGCGCGGTCGTGACCGCGTCTGCGGCCGGCCCGTGCGCCATGCCGAGCTGCAGGGCGGCCATCGCCACCAGCCCGAGGCCGGTGTGGGTCGTCATGACGCCCTGCACGGCGGACCCTGAACGGGCAGCGGCCGGACGCCGCGGACGCCGCCACGCGGCGTAGGCCATCGCCGCGGCGAGCAGGAGCGCCGCCCAGTACACCGGCGCGACGAGGCGCGTGAGCGCCGCGTCGAGCATCGCGATCAGCATGAGCGCCGACGCGACGCCGTCGGACCACCGCGCCCGGCCGCGGTCGGCTGCCAGACAGCAGGCGCCGATCGCGGCCGGAGCGATGGCCCAGGCGTGGAGCAGTTCGGTCACGTCTCAACCGTGGTGGTGGTGCTCGCCGTGCGCGTGACCGTGAGCGCTGGAGTCGTGCCCGTGCGCGCCGGGTGTGGGCCCGTACCCGCCCGCGGTCCCGTGGGCGTGGCCGGTTCCCGGCGAGCAGTGCGCGGACTCGGGCGCGGGCACGTTCAGCGTGGGGTTGCGCTCGAAGAAGTTGTACGGCTTCAGGGTGAACTTGGCGTAGTCCATGGGCATGACGGGCCAGTCCTCGTTGCGAGGGAAGTGGGTGAGCCCGAACGTGTGCCGCAGCACGACGTCCTCGCCGATCAGCGGCTCGTCGCCCTCGATGAAGGCGGGGATCCCGCCACCGCCGGGGTGCTGGTTGACGAAGTCGCCCGCCGCGTAGCGCTCGGCGGGGTCGTACTTCGTGACGAACAGGTTCTTCGTGGCGAAGGCGGCGCGCGAAGCGATCGACGACTCGTCGTCGGCGAGCAGCACGGGCGTCTCCGTCGGGAAGAGCACGTAGGAGGTGGGCTGCCCCATCGACGTCGTCTGGTCCGTGGAGGCGATCTGCCACACGCGGTTGCGGGCGCCGTCGGCGAGGCGACCGGAGTCCTTCTCGGAGGCGATCGGCGTGACGCTCTTGGTGAACGCGTTGCCGGCCGGGTTCGCGGCCGAGATCGGCACGCGCACCGCGTCGATCTCGTTGACGACGTTCGCGACGCCGTCGACGGTCATGTCCAGCCGCGCCGAGAACAGGTGCTGGTGGTACGGGGCGCCGAGTCCGGGAGCGACCTCGGAGGCGAACCCGTAGGGCGATCCGTCCTCGTTGAGGCCGGGGTACGCGGAGGTGAACAGGATGCCGGTGAGCTTCGCCTCGCACTCGATCGTGCCGTCGAGGTAGAGGTACCAGAAGAAGCCGTAGTCGTAGTTGCCGACCGTGGTGAAGAACGAGATCACCAGCCGACGCGAGCGGCGCACCTCGGACGCTCCGGTGAACAGGTCGGTGTGCTTCCAGAGCGACCCGAAGTCCTCTTCGTGCATGCACACGCCGTTGCGCACGGTGCGCGGCATCCCGAGCTCGTCGGGGAGGATCGCATCGACGTACGTGATGTCGCCGACGCAGTCGCAGCCGAGCTCGAGCTCGTTGGTGTAGCGGCCGAAGAGGTACTCCCCGGTGTCGAAGTAGTTCTGCCAGAACCGGTTCGGCTGCGGGTCGGCATAGGGCACGACCATCTCGCTGATCGACCCGCGGTACATGACCGGGCGGCCGGCGAAGGACAGCTGCCGGAGGATCAGCCCCTCGCGGGTGTCGAAGCCGATGCGCAGGTCCCACTCGCCCCACGTCACGTGCTCGTCGTCGACGGTGAGGCTCGATCCCTCGGGCTGCGTGATCACGATGGGCTTGAGCCCTTCGAGGGGCGCGCCCTGCAGCTGCGGGTCGTCGTAGTTGCCGCTCGTCTGAGGGATCTCCGGGCCCGGGTTGTCGACGATCTTGATGACGGTCCGCGCGGCGACGTCGATATAGGCGGTCAGCCCGTCGACGGGGTGCGCCCACGGGTGGTCGGCGGCGTGGAACTGCTGGAACGCGAAGGTGCGCAGGATCCGCCGGCCCGCCTCGTCCTCGTAGCCGTAGTGGCCTGCCGACAGCGGGACCAGCACCACGTCGTCGGGCGTCAGGCCCCGCGCCGCCAGGGCGGCGACCCACTCCGCGCTCTCGTTCGCGATCACGCCGACCTCCTCGAACTCGGCGTCCAGGATCGGCAGCTGCCCCGCGGTCCCATCGAGTGTGACGCTCGAGAGCACCGCCCCGGTGGCCAGCGACACGACGAGGTCGAGCGAGAGCGCGGAGCGCATGTCGAGCAGCTGCACGCGGGCGCGGCGTTTCGGTGCCGAACCGGTTCCGGCCTCCCACGCGAGAATCTCCGGCTTGGGGGCCTCTTCGAGTCCGACATAGGCGAATCTCGTGGCCTCCGTCGTGGTCTCCAGTCCCAGGACGACTGCCCGCACGGCCTCGATCTCGGCGGCGGTCAGCGAGGCGAGCGGATGCTGCGGCGCGGGCGGTGCGGTGAAGCCCGAAGCGGCGGCGATGTCGGTGATGGTCATGGTTCTCCTTCGTTGCGGGGGTGACGCGGTTCGCAGGCCTCAGCCGGCGATCGAGTCGGTGAGCTTGGCGTAGGCGGCAGGGCGGCGGTTCCTGATCCAGGTGGCCTGTGCGTACCCGATGGCCGGCACCACCACCACGAGCCCGAGCAGGAACCAGCTGACGGCGCCGTACACGGGGTTCCCGTCCGCGTCGACGTCGCCGACCATGATCGGGAAGTAGGCCACGATGAGCGCGGCCGACAGTACGAGCCCGACGAAGCCGAGCGCCGGGGCGATGACCGTGTTCCACATTCGGCCGTCCTTCTTCGTCCTGACGAAGTACACGATGACGGCGACCGAGGTGACGGCCATCAGGATCGCGATGGCGAGCGTCGCGACGCCGGCGAACCACGTGAACACCTGGAGCACGGGGTCCAGGCCCAGGGCGGCGAAGACCGCGATGAGCACGACCGCTGTGGCGGTCTGCACGAGCGACGAGACGTGCGGCGAGAGGTGCTTCGCGTGCACGGCGCCCAGCTTGTCGGGCAGCACGCCGGCGTTCGCCATGGAGTGCTGGTAGCGGGTGACGACGTTGTGGAACGACAGCACGCACGCGAACATCGCCGTGATGAGGAGGATGTTGACGGCGACCTCGCCGAACGGTCCGAGGTAGCGCGCCATCGTCGCGATGATGAAGGTGCCCGGGTCCTCGGCGATGACCTCCAGCACGCTGCTCGGTCCCCAGGCCATGACCAGGCCCCACGAGGCGAGCGTGTAGAAGACGCCGATGCCGATCACCGCCGCGTACGTGGCGCGGGGGATCGTGCGGTTCGGGTCCTTCGCCTCGTCTCGGAAGATCGCGGTCGCCTCGAAGCCGATGAACGCGGCGATCGCGAACATCAGGCCGACGCCGGGCGAGCCGCCGGCGATGTTCGCCGGCTCGAACGGCGCGAGGCTCAGGCCCTCTGCGCCGCCGGACGCGATCACGACGACCACCATCGCCAGGACGATGCCCACCTCGGCGACCAGAAGCACCCCGAGCACCTTGCTCGACAGGTCGATGTGGCGGTATCCGAGCACTCCGACGACGGCGATCGTGGCCAGCGACATCAGCCACCACGGCAGCGCCGGGCCGCCGAGCGACTGCAGCGTGACCGAGAGGATGTAGCCGATGTAGCCGTAGACCGACACCTGGATCGTCGTATAGGTCAGCATCGCGATCCAGGCGCTGGCCAGTCCGGTCGAGCGGCCGAGCCCGTACCCGACGTAGGTGAAGAACGCGCCCGGCTTCGGGACGTGGCGGGTCATCGCCGCGAGACCCACCGAGAACAGCAGCAGGATCACGGCGCTGATCGCGTACAGGGCGGGGAAGCCGATCCCGTTGCCCAGCAGCATGCCCAGCGGCGCGGCGCCGCCGATCACGGTGAGCGGGGACGCGGCGGCCACCACCATGAAGACGATGGCGGTGACTCCGAGCGAGCCGGTGAGCGTGCGCTTGGCGGACGCCTCGACTCCCTTCGATTCGAGCTGGGTCATTGCAGGACCTCCGGGCGGACGCGGGAACGGGATGCCCCGAGCCTGACTCCGGCGCGTTGCGCCGCGGTCTCCCGCCCGTGAAACCTCGTGCATCCCGAGTGAGATCGGCGCGCGGGGGTGTCTCATTCGGGCGACACACGGGCGAAACACGAGGGAAGCCGGGCGGCAACCGCGCCCGCGTATCGTCGGCCACGCACCACCGGAGGCGACATGACCGCACTCGAGCGCGCGATCGCGCGCCCCGACCCCGTTCACGACTTCGGAGCGCGTTCTCCGCTGTACGGGCTCGACCGCCGCAGCGTCGGGTTCTTCGACGTGCTCGCGCAGTCCGTGGCCGCCGTCGCGCCTGCCGCGGCGGCGACCACGGTCGTGCTGCTGGTGGCGGGCGTCTCGCCGTCGGCGACCGTGCTGTCCATCGTCCTGGCCGCGGTGCTCAGCCTCCTTGTTGCGCGCACGATCTCCCAGTTCGCCCGCCGCCTGGCCGCCGCGGGTTCGACGTACACCTACACGGCGCGGGGCCTCGGCCGTGGAGCGGGACTCGCCGCCGGCGCGGCGATCCTCGTCGGATACGGTGCCATCGCGATGTTCGCGCTGCTGGGCGGCGCCTACTACGTCACGTTCCTGCTGGAGTCGGCGTGGCCGGCGATGGGGGGTCCCGGCACCCTCGCTGCGGTCCTCGCCGCGGAAGCCGCATTCGTGGCCGTGGTCCTGGTGCGCGGCATCCGCATCTCCTCCCGGATCGCACTGGTCGTGGAGGCGATCTCGGTCGCCCTGATCGCGGTGCTGCTCGTGGTCCTGCTGGCGAGGATCGGTCCGATCGACCCGGCGCAGGTGCTGGGACTGGGCGCCTTCGATCCCGCGGCGCTCGCGGCGGGATCGGTGATCGCCCTCACCGCCTTCGTCGGGTTCGAGAGCGCGTCGACGCTCGGCGTCGAGGCGAGGGCGCCGCTGCGCAACGTCCCGCGGGCGATCGTGTGGACGGTGATCCTGTCGGGCGGGCTCTACCTGCTGGCCGCCGTGGCTCAGGTCGCCGGGTTCGACGCGATCGGTGCGCCGCTCGAGTCGAGCGCCTCGCCGATCAACCAGCTCGCAGCGGCCTACGGGCTCGGCGGCTGGGGGGTCGTCGCCGACATCGGCATCGCGGCATCCTTCCTCGCCTGCGCGATCGGATCGACCACCGCGCTGACCCGGGTCCTGTTCACGATGGGCCGTGATGGGGTGCTGGCGGCGCCGGCCGGTCGCGCCCACCCCCGGTTCGGGACGCCTATCGGCGCCGTCGCGCTGGCGTTCCCCGTCATCTCCGGGGTGCCCTTCCTGCTCCTGATGTCGGGGTTCGACATCCGCGACGCGATGCACGTCACGATCGCCGTCGGCGGTGCCGGCTACATCGTCGCGTACATCCTGGTGTGCGTCGCGGCACCTGTCTTCCTCCGCCGCATCGGCGAGGTCACCCTCGGTGCCACCGTCGAGGCCTCGGTTTCGGCGGCCGTGCTCACCGGCGCCCTGGTCGCCTTCTTCGCCGTCGACGCCGCATCCGGGAGCGTCGCGGTGTGGGTCGTGCTCGCGGTCGCCGCGCTCGCCGTCGTCGGGGTGCTGCTGCGTCTTCGCGGCGGCACCCCGTCGCTGGAGCGGATCGGCTCCTACGACGAGCCCGTCGCGTCGCAGGTGCTCGGCGGCGTCGCGCGCCGGGCGGGGAGCGGCGGTGACTGACCGGCCGGGGCCGACGCTGACGGCGCGCCAGCCGAAGGCGGTGCACAGTGCGCTCACGGTGCTCGAGGCCGTGGCCCACCTCGGCGCCGGGGCGACGGCCCGCGAGATCTCGCTCGAGCTCGGGCTGCCGAGGGCGACCGCCTATCGGCTGCTCAACCTGCTGGTGCAGGACGAGTACCTCATGCGCACACCGGACCTGGCGGGGTTCGCCCTGGGCGCGAAGGTCGTTCAGCTCGCGGCCGTGGCGGCGGGCCCCGCCCGCCTGACATCGGCGGCGCGCGGTGTCGTCGCAGAGGCCCGCACGGCCCTGCGCGGCGGCGTGCACGTCGTGTTCTTCGTCGACGGACGCGTCCGGGTGGCCGACGCAGACCCCGACTTCCCGCTCTCGGACGAGGTGCGCCTCGCCCGTGAACCGGAGCGGTTCGCCCTCGGACGCCTGCTGCTCGTCGAGCAGGGGAGCGCGGCAGCGCCGTCGCGGCAGGACTTCGCGGAACTCGGCGCCACCCGTCAGCTCGGCGAACTCGTACCGGGCTACGGCTGCGTCGCCGTGCCGATCCGCGACGCGAGCGGACGCTTCGTGGGTGCCGTCGGCTTCTCGGGTGCGCGCCACCGCGCCGACGAGCCGTCGCAGGTACTGTCGGTGCTCGAGCCCGCTGCCGCAAGCCTGGGACCGCTGGTGGTGTGACGTCGGTGGCCCGCGCGACGGGTTAGACTGGACTCAGCTCTCCGCGAGGC
>Ga0160448_100731_pt1 | contig 11043 bp, 10 predicted proteins | sample HID1973M_E1MG_FD_108269 | JGI IMG/M metagenome (GOLD analysis project Ga0160448, IMG submission 108269) | Enriched mosquito-associated microbial communities from UW Madison campus, WI, USA - HID1973M_E1 MG | ecosystem: Host-associated > Arthropoda: Insects > Digestive system > Unclassified ...
ATGGTCTCGACGATGGCGGAGGACTACGTGGTCACCGCCGAGGCGAAGGGGCTCTCCCCGCGCCGCGTCCGCGGACGCTACGCCGCGCGGAACGCATCGATCCCGAGCCTGGCGGGCTTCGGCATCGCCCTCGGCTTCGTGGTGGCCGGCTCCATCGTCATGGAGCAGGTCTTCAGCTACCCGGGCATCGGCAAGCTGATGATCCAGTCGGTCCAAGGACTCGACTATGCGCTCATGCAGGGCGTCTTCCTCGTCATCACGCTGACCGTGCTCGCGGCGAACTTCGTGATGGACCTGATCTACGGACTCATCGATCCGCGAGTGAGGCACAATGGCTGAGCCCACGTCCGACACCATCGTCGAGGACGAGACCCCGATGGCTTCGCCGGCGACGGCGGAGGCGGTGCGCGCCACCGAACGCTCGGTCGCCGCCGAGGAGGCGACGACGCTGGCGATCGCGACGCGGCGGCTGGGTGGCATCCGTCACCTGCTGCCGACATGGTCGGGAAAGCTCATCGCCGGCGTCGTCATCACCGGGTTGATCGTGCTGTTCGGGCTGCTCGTGCCGCCGTTCGCGCAGAACCCGCGCGACTCCGACAACCCGTCGCTGCAGCCGCCGAGCCCCGAGCACCTGCTGGGCACCACCAAGCTCGGCTACGACGTGTTCTCGCAGCTCGCGCACGGCACGCGGGAGTCGCTCTTCGTGGGACTGGTCGCGGGGTTCGTCGCGCTGTTCCTGGCGATCGTGTTCGGCATCCTCGCCGGGTACTTCGGCGGGGTCGCCGATGAGATCCTCATGCTGATCACGAACATCATGCTGGTCATCCCCGGCCTGCCGCTGGTGATGGTGATCGCCGCGTACGTGCAGAATGCGCCGGGCCTCGGTCCGCTGGCGAGAAGCTCGCTCTTGGTGGCGATCATCCTCGGGCTCACCGGGTGGGCGGGGTCGGCGATCGTGCTGCGCGCGCAGTCGCGGTCGCTGCGCACCCGGGAGTACGTCGCCGCGGCGCGGGTGGCGGGCGAGAAGCCGCTGCGCGTGATCTTCGTCGAGATCCTCCCCAACCTGGTTCCGCTCATCGCCGCCCAGCTGATCTTCGGCATCGTCTTCGCGGTGCTGGGCGAGGCGGGGCTGTCCTATCTGGGGCTCGGCCCGACCGGATCCATCACGCTGGGCACGATGCTCAACGACGCGCAGACGGGCCAGGCCGTCGGCAGCGGCGCGTGGTGGTGGTTCGTCCCGCCCGGCGCGATGATCGCGCTCCTGGGCGCCGGCCTCGCGCTCATCAACTTCGCCATCGACGAGGTGGTCAACCCGAAGCTGCGGCTCGCGCCGAAGGTGGCGCGCAGCCAGCGTCGCGCGGCGCGCGCCGGTCGCGGTGTCGCCGGAGGAGGTGCGGTCGCATGACCGAAGCGGTGCTGACGGTGCGTGATGTGTCGATCGAGTATGAGGTGGATCCGCCGGTGAAGGCGGTGCGGGAGGTGTCGCTGACGCTTCACCGGGGCGAGATCCTGGGGTTGGCGGGGGAGTCGGGGTGTGGCAAGTCGACGCTCGCGTATGGGATCAACCGGTTGTTGAAGCCGCCGGCGTTGATGACGGCGGGTGGGATCGTGTTCCATGACCGGTCGGGGGAGGACATCGATGTGGTCGGGCTGGCGGATGAGGAGTTGCGTCGGTTCCGGTGGGACAAGGTGTCGATGGTGTTCCAGGGGGCGATGAACTCGTTGAACCCGGTGATCAACGTGCGGGCGCAGTTGTTCGATGTGTTCACCACGCATCGGCCGGGGATGTCCAAGCGGGACAAGCAGCGGCGCAGCGAGGAGCTGCTGGAGCTGGTCGGGGTGGACCCGAAGCGGCTGTCGAGTTTCCCGCATGAGTTGTCGGGCGGGATGCGGCAGCGGGTGATGATCGCGATGGCGTTGGCGTTGGATCCGCAGGTGATGATCATGGATGAGCCGACCACGGCGTTGGATGTGGTGGTGCAGCGGGGCATCATCCGGGAGATCATGCGGTTGCGGGAGAAGCTGGGGTTCGCGGTGGTCTTCATCACGCATGACCTGCCGATGCTGATCGAGATCAGTGACCGGATCGCGGTGATGCTGCAGGGCGAGATCGTGGAGTCGGGCACCGCGGCGGACATCTACCGGGATCCGCAGCACGAGTACACGAAGAAGCTGTTGTCGAGCTTCCCGAGCCTGCGCGGCGATCGTGGCGACTTCGTGCGCACCGGGCACCAGCCCATCTCGGCGACGCCGGCCCAGGGAGGTGCCGCATGAGCGCGCGCGACCACACGGCTGCCGGGCCGCGCACGTTGGAGGCGCGGAACCTGGTGAAGGACTTCCGGCTGCGCAACGGCCTGAAGTTCTCGACACTCCACGCGGTGAAGGACGTGTCGTTCACGCTGCAGGCCGGCCGCACCATCGCGCTGGTGGGGGAGTCGGGGTCGGGCAAGTCGACGATCGCGAGGATGCTGGCCCGGCTGGAGACCCCCACGAGCGGGCAGATCCTGCTCGACGGCACACCGGCCGGCAGTCGCGGACGCGAGGTCGCGGCGTACCGGGGGGATGTGCAGATGGTGTTCCAGGATCCGTTCGCGTCGCTGAACCCGTTCCATTCCATCGCGCATCACCTGGAGCGTCCGCTGCGCATCCACAACCCCGGCATCAGCAGCGACGAGGTGCGCCGCCGCGTGCTGGAGCTGCTGGATCGGGTGCGGCTGACACCCACCGACAAGATGGCCCAGCGCCGCCCGCACGAGCTGTCCGGCGGGCAGCGGCAGCGCGTCGCGATCGCCCGCGCGCTGGCGCCGGGGGCGCAGTTCATCATCGCCGACGAGCCGGTATCGATGCTGGACGTGTCGATCCGGCTGGGCGTGCTGAACCTGCTCGCCCAGCTGCAGCGGGAGGACCACCTCGGCGTGCTCTACATCACCCACGACCTGGCCACCGCCCGCCACTTCTCCGACGAGATCCTCGTGATGTACCGCGGCGACATCGTCGAACGCGGCCCCGCCGACACCGTCATCCTCGACCCCCAGCACGACTACACCCGCACGCTGCTCGGCGCAGCACCCGACCCCGAGCGGATCGGTATGCTGCGCGACGAAGTGCGTGCCGCCGTGACGAAGGAGAACGCGTGACCACCATCGATCCGGGTACGCCCACGTGGCTGCGGGCCCACAACGACCGCACCGCCTTCCGCCTGCTGATCGAGCACGGGCCGCTGAGCCGTTCGCGCCTGGGCCAGCTGTCCGGTCTGTCAAAGCCGACCGCCGGGCAGATGATCCAGCGCCTCGAGCGCGTCGGGCTCATCGAGCCCGTCGGCGAGACCTCGGAGTCGCGCGGGCCGAACGCGATCGTCTACGGCGTCCGTCGCGACAGCATGACCGGCGTGGCGGTGAGCGTCCTCGCCGACGCCATAGAGGCTGTCGTCACCGATCCGACCGATGCCGAGCATCCTGTCGTCGTGATCCCCACGGCCGACCTCGACCGCTCGCCGGAATCCGACGTGACCTCCGCGATCGAGGCCGCGTGCCGAGCCGCGGGGGTGCCTCGGGAATCGGTGAGCGTCGTGGTGGTCGGCGTGCAGGCGGCGGTCGACGCGGACGTCGACGAGGTCAGCCTCACCGACACGCTCCCCGGCTGGCCGCTCGTCGGCGCCCGTTCGCGGATCGAGGCGGCCACCGGGACGACCGTGATCCTCGAGAACGACGTCAACCTGGCGACGATCGCCGAGCGCAGCCATGGCACGGCCGCGGATGCCGAGAGCTTCGCCTACCTGTGGATGGGATGGGGCGTCGGCGTCGGCGTCGATGTCGCGGGCGTCGTCCAGCGCGGGGCATCCGGCAGCGCGGGCGAGATCGGATACCTCTCCGTCCCGCGCGCGGCACTGGCCTACGCGCCGGAGGCGAACGACTTCACCGACCTGCTCGGCCCGCAAGGCGTGATCCCCCTGGTGGGCGGTCGGGCCGGCGACACCGTCGAGGCGGCATTGCGGCAGCTGCCGGGCAGCCCCGAGCGCCTGGAAGCGCTCGCTGATCGCGTGACCGTCGCCGTGCGGCTGATCGAGGCTCTGCTCGACCCGGGCCTTGTCGTCCTCGGCGGCCAGACCGGCATCGCGGGAGGCGACGCCCTCGCCGCGCTGGTGCAGGAGCGTCTGGACCGCGAGAGGCCGGAGACGCGCCGTACGCGCCGGGTGCTCGAGGTCCGCACGAGCGGGGTCGTGGCGCAGCCCATCCTGCGCGGTGCGCGGCGGCTGCTGACGGCGCACATCCGCGACCGGCTCGAAGAGACCATCGCGGTCGGCTGACCGCGACCGACGACCATCAAACGCCAGAAGGAGGAATCGATGAAGCTCGCGATCGTGGGGGGCGGTTCGACCTATACCCCCGAGCTCATCGACGGATTCGCGCGCATGCGCGAGGTGCTGCCGCTCGACGAGATCGCCTTGGTCGACCCCGACGAGTCGCGACTCGCGCTGGTGGGCGCGATGACCAGGCGCATGCTCGCGCGCGCCGGGCACCCGGCATCCGTGCTCACCACCACCGACCTCGTCGCCGGCGTGTCCGATGCCGACGCGGTGCTGATCCAGCTGCGCGTCGGCGGGCAGGACGCCCGTCACGCCGACGAGACCTGGCCGCACGACGTGCACTGCATCGGGCAGGAGACCACCGGCCCGGGCGGACTGGCGAAGGCGCTGCGCACGGTTCCCGTCGTGCTGCGGATCGCCGACGCCGTGCGCGCGCACGCCAAGCCCGACGCGTGGATCGTCGACTTCACCAATCCGGTCGGCATCGTCACGCGGGCGCTGCTGTCGGAGGGGCACCGCGCCGTCGGTCTCTGCAACGTCGCGATCGGTTTCCAGCGGCGCTTCGCGGGGATGCTCGGCGTGGACCACTCTCGCGTCGCGCTCGGCCACGTCGGCCTGAACCACCTCACGTGGGAGCGTGCGGTGCTGGTGGACGGGCACGACCGACTCCCGGCGCTCTTCGGCGAGCAGCTCGAGGCGCTCAGCGACGACGTGCACCTGCCTCCCCAGCTGCTGACCGATCTCGGCGTCGTGCCCTCCTACTACCTGCGGTACTACTACGCCCACGACGAGGTGCTCGCGGAGCAGCTGGCGGAGCCGTCGCGCGCGGAGGCGGTGCGCGCGATCGAGAACGAGCTGCTCGCGCTGTACGCAGACCCGGCGGTGGACGAGAAGCCGGAGGCGCTGGAGCGACGCGGCGGCGCGTTCTACTCCGAGGCCGCCGTCGAACTGCTCGCGGCCATGCGCGAGACCGACGGCCCGGCGCGGGTCGTCAACCTCCGCAACGACGGCGTGCTCCCGTTCCTGCCTGACGACCACGTGATCGAGGTGCCGGCGACCTTCCGCGACGGACGGTTCGTCGCCGAGCCGGTCGCGCCGCTCGACGACGACGTGCGCGGACTCGTGGCCGCCGTGGCCGGCTACGAGCGGCTCGCCCTCGACGCCGCGGTGCACGGCGGCCGGGACCGCGTCCTGCGTGCGATGCGCGCGCACCCGCTGGTGCTGCAGCACGAGCGCGCGGAGAAGCTCACCGACCTCCTCCTCGCGGCGAACTCGAAGTTCCTGCCGTGGGCGTCGTGAGCGCGGGGCTCGCGGTCGCGGTCGACGGCGGCGGGACGAAGACGGATGCCGTGGCCCTGAGCCTCGACGGAGACCTCGTCGGTCGCCGGCGCGGGCCCGGCAGCAGCCCGCACTTCGAGGGTCTCGACGCGTCGGTCGGTGTGGTCGACGAGCTGGTGAGGGGAGTCTCCGGCGGATCCCCGGTCGCCCAGGTCGACCTCTACCTGTCGGGTCTGGACCTTCCGATCGAGATCGCGCAATACCGGGACGCCGTGGCCCCTCTGGAATGGGCGTCGGCGCCCCTCGTCGTCGACAACGATCTGTTCGCGCTGCTGCGCGCGGGCACCGAAGAGGCGGATGCCGTCGCCGTCGTGTGCGGCAGCGGCGTCAACGCCGTCGGGGTGAGCGCCGACGGCGACACGGTGCGGTTCCCCTCGCTCGGAGCGCTCTCGGGCGACTGGGGCGGCGGATCGGGCCTCGGGCCGGAGGCGCTCTGGCATGCGGCGCGCGACGTGGACGGCCGCGGGCCTCGCACGATGCTCACCGGGCTGCTGCTCGAGCGCCTGGGCGCGGCATCCGTGCCCGACCTCATCGAGGAGCTCCACTTCGAGCGTCGCCCGCACAGCGATCTCATCGGCGTCGCACCGGCGATCTTCGACGCCGCGGCGGCCGGTGACGCCGTGGCGGTCGGCCTCGTCGAGCGCCAGGCCGATGAGGTCGTCGCCTACGTGCGGGCCATCGTCACGCGCCTGGGCTTCGCCGACCGTGCCGTGCCGGTCGTGCTCGGCGGCAGCATCCTGACGGCCGGCCACGCCCTGCTGGACGAGCGCATCGAGGCCGGGGTGCGTGCCGTCGCCGCACACGCGCGCATCGTGCGGCTGTCGGCGCCACCCATCGTGGGTGCGGCCCTCGCCGCCCTCGCTCACGCCGGTGCGGGCCCGGCCGCGCTCGCGCGGGCACGAGCCGCGCTGGCCGGCGGCTGACCTGCACCACATCGCGGATGCCGCGACCTCGCGCCTCTCCGCAGGCGCCGGGGCGCGGCATCCGTCGTTCTGCCCGGGGTTCCGCACTTGCGCCTGGTCGCCCGTCGCCCGGGGCGCGGGCCCGGCGCGGGTCAGTGCTGCCCGGCAGGCCCCGCGCCCCGGCCGAGGCCGCGCGAGGCCAGGCCCCGGCGGCGGGCGAGCTTCGCGACCCCGGCCTTGCGGAGGCGATCGGCGACGAGGATGCCCAGCGCCACGCCCGCGACGCAGCTCGCGATCGTGAGCGCGAAGAACGCGACGAGAGCCCACGGCTGCATCGCCCACAGGTCGAACGACGCGGCCGCGAGCACGGGGTAGAGCGCGCCGACGAAGACAGCGCCGGCGTAGTACTGCCACGTGCTCCAGAACCGGTAGAGGCCGACGAGGAAGGCCAGCTCTGCGAAGAACGCCCACCAGAGCGCGGCGCCGAGGAACGGGAAGACGACGAGCCCCGAGATCACCCCCACGAGGATGCCGGCCAGCGGACGCTCGAGCAGGCGCAGTGCGACGGTCGCAGGCAGCAGCCAGAGCCCGGCGATCGCGACCGACACGAACGGCACGGTGGCGAACAGCACGGTCGAGACCCAGGCGGCTCCCCACAGCATCACGCCGCCGGCGACGCCGATCGCGGCGCACGTCAGCAGGTACGCCGTGGTCACCCGTCCGCCGGTGCTGCGCGGCGGCACGGGGGCAGCGACCTTGTCCGGGCCGCTCACGAGTGGGCCTCGGCGGTCACGCGCTGCGACTTCGGGGCGGGCGAGGCGGCACCCACGCGCCAATAGCCGCAGAAGCTCACCAGATCCTTCGACACGCCGCGATCGCCCACGAGGTGCCGGCGGCCCTCGGTGGCCAGCGACTGCTCGCCGACGACGTACGCGTGGAACGGGGCATCCGGAACCTCCGCGTCGCGGAGTGCCTGCAACGCGGGCGTCCCGGGCTTGTCGCCGTGATCGCGCACGATCCAGTGGACCGTGACGCCGGCAGGATGCGGGAACTCCAGCGCATCGGCCGCGGACGGCACCTCGACGATCGCGAGCCCGGTCGCGTGCGAGGGCAGCGCTGCGCAGATGCCGGCGATCGCCGGAAGACCCGTCTCGTCGGAGACCAGCACGACGCGGTCGGTGCCGCGGTCGGGGTTGAAGGTCAGGCCCTCGTCGATCACGACGACGCTCTCACCCGCGGCGCACGTCTCGGCCCAGCGTGACGCCGGACCGGCCGTGCCGTCGGCCGCCGAGCCGTGCAGCACGAAGTCGACGTCGATCTCGGCGCCCGCATCCGCCGTCGCGGGGCGGAACGCCCGCACGGTGTAGTTGCGCATCACCGGCCGCACGCCGTCGGGGATCCGGAGGTACTTGAGGTAGCCGAACATCTTGTTCGCCTTCGCGGGCAGGCGGTCCAGGCCCTCGTCGCCGCCGAGTGGCAGGAACAGGCGGAACCACTGGTCGTAGCCCATCGGACGGAACCGGCCGATCTCGCCGCCGCCCAGCGTCACGCGCAGCCAGTGCGGCGACAGGCGCTCGGTGCGCAGCACGGTGAGGTGCACGAGCCCCTGCGTCTCGGGCTTGACCAGTCGGGGATGAGCCATGTCAGTGCTCCTTGTCGAAGGGGGCGGGGTTCATCGCAGACCCCAGGGGAAGAAGAACCAGAACAGCGCGGCGGAGGCGAGCCAGAACACGATCACGAACACGGTGTCCCGCACGCGCCACGGCACGAGATACCGCTCGGTGCGATCGGGGTGCGCGCCGAACGCGCGGGAGTCCATCGCGAGGGCCACGCGCTCGGCATGGCGGATGGCGCCGGCCATGAGCGGCACGACGTAGCCGAACCAGCGGGCGATCGCGGCGAACGGGCCGCGCCCGCCGTGCGAGCCGCGCACGCGGTGCGCCTGGCGGATGACGTCGAGCTCGTGCCCGAACCGCGGCACGAAGCGGAACGCCGCCAGCGCCGTGTAGCCGATGCGATAGGGCACGCGCAGCTGCTGCACGGCCGCCCGCACGAGGTCCGGGCCTGTCGTGGACAGCCCCGCGATGAGGGTGAGAGCGACGATCGCCGACAGGCGCAGACCCGTGGCGAAGCCCACCTCGAGCGCGCCGCCGTACATCGTCCAGCCGCCGAGCTGCCACACCACCACGGACTGGTCGACCCGCGACGCATCGGTCCACAGTGCGAACCCGAAGCCGATCACGAGGGCGCTCAGCGGCAGGGCGAGGAACAGGATCGCCGCCAGCCGCCGGGTGAACGACACCCCCACCAGCAGCACGGCGTACGCGAGCAGGAGGAACGCGGCCGGTGTCGCGGCATCCCTCACGAACACCAGCAGCGCCATCGCCGGCAGCGGCGCGGCGAGCTTGGCGAGCGGGTTGAGCCCGTACAGGAAGCGCAAGCCGGATGCCTCGACCCGCCGCGCGTACGGATCGAACGTCGAGTGCGCGGCCGTCGCCGCGGTGAGCGGGCCGGTGTCGGTCACGCGACACCTCCCGTCGCATGCCGAGCCGCGTGCGTGGCGGAGGCCGACGACGGGTCGCCCGGAAGGTCCGAGAGACGGGCGATGCGGGCGAGCTCCGGATGCCGCTGCACGCCCTGGAGCGCGCGGCGCAGGGGCGGCGGGCGCAGGCCCGCGCGGGCGATGAGCTCGTCGTCGGCGAAGAGGGCCGCGGTCGGCCCCTCGGCCATCACGCGGCCGTCCGCGAGCACGACGGCGCGGTCGGCGTAGTCCGTCACGAGCTGCATGTCGTGCGTCACGACGACGATCGTGGTGCCCTCGGCGTTGAGCTCCGACAGCAGCGACAGGAGCTCGTCGGCGCGGGCGCGGTCCTGGCCGAAGGTCGGCTCGTCCAGCACGAGCACCGGTGCCCCCGCGACCAGGGCGGTGCCGACCGAGAGACGGCGCTTCTGCCCGCCCGACAGCAGGAACGGGTGGCTCTCGGCCTTGGCCGTGAGACCGAACCGCTCCAGGAGCGCCTCGGTGCGGGCGCGGACCTCGGCGTCGGGCAGGTGCTGCCGGCGCAGGCCGTGGGCGATCTCATCGAACACCGTGTGCGCGATGAACTGGTGCTCGGGGTTCTGGAACACGAAGCCGATGCGCGAGCTCAGGGTGCGCGCGTCGGCGCGCCCGACGTCGAGCCCATCGACGTGCACGGTGCCCTTGGGCGGCGAGACGACGCCGGCGAGGGCCTGGATGAGGCTGGTCTTGCCCGCGCCGTTCGCTCCCACGACCGCGACGAAGGAGCCCCGGGGAACGTCGAGGTCGACGCCGTGGAGCACCTCGGTGCGTCCGCGGCGGAGGGTGAGGCCGCGGACGCGGATCAGCGGGTCGGTCGCTACGCCGCTGCCGCCCGCGTCGCTGCCGCCCGCGTCGCTGCCTGCGCCGCCGCCCGCGTCGCTGCCGCCCGCGTCGCTGCCTGCGCCGCCAATCCACCCCTTCTCGGCGAGACCACCCGCGCTGGGCGGCCTATCCCGGGTGGATTCGGCGACAAGGGGTGGATTGGGCGAGAAGATAGCGGCCGGGGCGGGCTCGGCGTCGAGCGCGACGCGGAGCTCATCGGGGGTCAGCGGCAGCGGGTCGAGGCGGAAGCCGGCGCGGCGCAGCCGCAGGGCGGCGATGGCCGACACCGGCAGCCACACGCCCATCGCGTGCAGGTCCTCGGCGCGGTCGCGCAGCACCTGGTCGACGGTGCCGTCGGCGGCGAGGAAGCCGTCGTGGTCCAGCACGACCACCCGGTCGATGAACCCGACGGCGGCGTCGAGGTTGTGCTCGACGAGGAGGATCGCCCGGTCGCCCGCCGCGACGAGCTCGCCGAGCGCGGCGTAGAACTCCTCGATGCCGGCCGGGTCGAGGTTCGCAGTCGGTTCGTCGAGCACGAGCAGCGGCGAGCCCATCGCGAGGGCGCACGCGATCGCGAGGCGTTGGCGCCCGCCGCCCGACAGTCGGTCGGGGTTCTCCCGCCGGCGCTCCCACAGCCCCACCCGGCGCAGCGCTTCTTCGGCACGCGCGAGCACCTCGGCCACCGGCATCCGCAGGTTCTCGGGTCCGAAGGCCACCTCGTCCAGGAGGGTCCCGGTCACGAGCTGCGCGTCGGGATCCTGGAAGACCATGCCCACGCGCGTGCTGAGCTCGGCGACCGGTGTCGTCTGGGTGTCGAGGCCGTCGACCTCGACCGAGCCGGTCATGGCCGCAGGCACGGCCTGCGGCAGCAGTCCGTTCAGCGCCAGGGTCAGCGTCGACTTGCCCGACCCGCTGGGACCGAGCAGCAGCACGACCTCGCCCGCGGCGATGTCGAAGGACACGGATGCCGGTGCCGGCGTGGACTCGCCGTCGTGCGTGACGCCGAGCTCGCGCACGCGCAGCAGCGGCACGTCAGAGGACACGAGCATCCGATCGTCGAGGGAAACTTAGCCTTCCCTAACTTACCGGCCTGCCCGGCGGTGGCGAAACGGTGC
>Ga0160448_100735_pt1 | contig 11010 bp, 9 predicted proteins | sample HID1973M_E1MG_FD_108269 | JGI IMG/M metagenome (GOLD analysis project Ga0160448, IMG submission 108269) | Enriched mosquito-associated microbial communities from UW Madison campus, WI, USA - HID1973M_E1 MG | ecosystem: Host-associated > Arthropoda: Insects > Digestive system > Unclassified ...
GCTCTTCTTGTTCACCTTCATCGGTGCAGTGCCTCTCTGGAGTGCTGAGTGAGTCCAGCCGCACTGCCGGTCGCGACGGCGCGGGTTCGACTCTCGCTCGCGATTGCAAGCGCTTACATTTGTAACTCAGCAGACGACATATGGCAACACCGGGCTCAGATCGATATCTCGCCGTGACTTTGAGCGCCCGCTTGGAACCGCTTGCACGCCAAGCGAGAACTGGAACCGCTTGCAGCGGCATCCGTTCCCCCGCGCCTGAACTCAGCCGCCGATAGACTTCCCGCATGGCAGATTCTTCGTTCGACATCGTCAGCAAGGTCGACCACCAGGAGGCGGAGAACGCTCTCAACCAGGCGCGCAAGGAGATCGAGCAGCGCTACGACTTCAAGGGCACCGGGGCGTCCGTCGAGTGGAGCGGCGAGTCCGTGCTCATCAAGGCCAGCACCGAAGAGCGCGCGAAGGCCGTCCTCGACGTCTTCCAGTCGAAGCTCATCAAGCGCGGCATCTCGCTCAAGAGCCTCGAGTCGGGCGAGCCCTTCGCCAGCGGCAAGGAGTACCGCATCGTCTCGACGATCAAGGACGGCATCTCGTCCGAGAACGCGAAGAAGATCTCGAAGATCATCCGCGACGAGGCCCCCAAGTCGGTGAAGTCGCAGATCCAGGGCGACGAGCTGCGCGTGCAGTCGAAGTCCCGCGACGACCTCCAGGAGGTGCAGCGGCTGCTCAAGGCCGCCGACCTCGACGTGGACCTCCAGTTCGTCAACTACCGCTGACGCGTCGCCCGTCAGGCGCGACCGGTCCCCCGTGCCCCGCTCGCGCGGCTTCGCACGGCGGTCCGGTGTGCCCAGCACCTGACCCGTGCACGGCACCGGACTCTGGCATGTGACGATGCGAGTCGGGTCGGTTTCCGGGGGGCGGGCGTCGCGACATAGGAACGACGTATGGATGCCGCGATCACCACCGCCCTGTCGCTGACCGACGCATCGACCGTCGATCCCCGAGCCGTGTCCCTCATCGATCGGCGCCGGGTCGCGGCGCTGTCGACGACGTGACACTGACCCTGAGCACTCCCCTCGAGCCGACGACGCCGCCGCCGCTCGAGCGCGTGTGGGCGGATGCGTTCCCCGAGCTCTCGCGACCCGTCGCTCCCGTTCGGGCGCCGCAGCCCCGGGTCCTCGCGGTGAACGCGGACGTGGCACGCGAGCTCGGCCTCGATCCCGGTTACCTCCAGTCGGCCGCAGGCGCACGCTTCCTCACCGGGGAGTCGCTCGGGCCGGATTCCGCGCCGGTCGCCCAGGTGTACGCGGGCCACCAATGGGGTGTCTTCAGACCGATCCTGGGCGATGGCCGCGCGGCTCTCCTCGGAGAGCGGCGCGACCGCGCCGGACGCCTCCGCGACCTGCACGTGAAGGGGATCGGCCCGACGCCGATGTCACGCGTCGACGGCTACGCCGTCGTCGGCCCGATGCTTCGCGAGTTCCTCATGGGCGAGGCGATGCATGCGCTCGGCGTGACCACCACTCGCGGGCTCGCGGTCGTCGCGACGGGCAGGCCGCGCGACCATGACGGCCGGGTGCTGCCCGGAGCGGTGCTGGCACGGACCGCATCCAGCCATGTGCGCTTCGGCTCCTTCCAGTACGCTCGCGCCCAGGGCGACGCCGTCCTGCTGCGCCGCCTGGCCGATCACGTCATCGCCCGCCACTACCCGCTGGCGGCCGCCGCCGAGCATCCGTACCGTGCGCTTCTGGCCGAGATCGTCGACGCCGTCGCGGCCCTCACGGCCGACTGGATGCGGATCGGGTTCGTCCACGGCGTCCTCAGCACCGACAACGTCCTCGTCGCCGCCGAGACCATCGACTACGGTCCGTGCGCGTTCCTGGACGCCTACGAGCCGAGCGCGTCCTTCAGCTCGATCGACGAGTTCGGCCGGTACGCCTACGACAGACAGCCGTCCATCATGCGCTGGAACCTCGAGACGCTCGCCGACGCCCTGGCCCCTCTCCTCGCGGAGGACCCCCGTGCCGCAGAGGGGGTCGCCCGACAGATCGTCGACGCGTTCGATGCGCGCTACCGGGAGCGCTGGGCCAACGCCTTCCGCGCGAAGCTCGGCTTCGGCGACGGGGTCGACCCGCTGACGGCCGCCGCACTCGCGCAGGCCGCGCTCGATCTCCTCGCGGACCACGCCGTCGACTTCACCGGCTTCTGGCGAGACCTCGGCGCTGCCGCCGAGGGCGATCACCGGCCCGTGCGGGACCGGTTCCTCGGGCCGGTGCCGGAACTGGACGATTGGCTGTTGCGGTGGTCCGCTCTCGCCCCGGATGCCGCCCTCATCCGCGCAGTGAACCCCGTCTACGTCGCCCGCAACCACATCGTCGAAGAGGCGCTCGAGGCCGCGACCGCGGGTGATCTGGAGCCGTTCTCACACCTGCTCGAACTGCTGCGCGAGCCTTGCGCGGAGCGCCCGGAGAGCGGGTATCGACGTTTCGCACGGCCCGCTCCGGACGGCTCGCCGCGCCACCGCACCTTCTGCGGAACCTGACTCCGGCGACCGCTCACCCGAAACCGGCGGCGGACGGCCCAGCACTGCCGACTCGGGCGGGCTGCCGCGGGTGCTCGGCTATGCGCTCGGAGTCCGCGCAGCCGGCGAGGTCGATGACCGGATGACGAGGGTGGTCGACAGCTCGGTGCGCGCCGCGGGGTGCCGGCCCGCTCGCACGCGGACGATCACGTCCACCGCCGCGCTGCCCATCTGCGCGAGCGGCTGCCGGATGGTCGTCAGGGGCGGATCGATCCAGGACGAGTGCGGCAGGTCGTCGAAGCCGACGACGGACATGTCGTCGGGGATCCTGAGGTCGCTCTCGCGGAGCGCGCGGATCGCGCCGAGGGCGGTGTCGTCGCTCGCGGCGAAGATCCCGGTCGGCCGCGCCTCTCGCGTGAGAAGGAGTCGGGTCGCCTCGTAGCCCTGGTCGACCCCGTAATGCGTGCGGATGACGAGATCCTCATCGACCGGCACGCCCGCCTGCTGCATCGCGGCCTGGAACCCGGCGAGCCGGGCGATGCCGTTGTCCTGGTCCAGCGGCCCCGTGATCGTCGCGATGCGCCGGTGCCCCAGCTGGAGGAGGTGCTGCGCGGCGTCGAAGGCGCCCTGGAAGTTCGTCGCGGCGATCGAGAACGTGCCTTCGGGCACCCGGTGCAGAGGATCCACGACGACCAGCGGGATCCCCGCTTCCGCCAGCTGCCGGCGCGCATCGGCGCTCGGCACCGCCACCACGCTCAGCAGTCCGTCCGAGCCTCGCTCGAGCGCGTGCATCACCCAGTCGTCGCAGTCCACCGGGTCGGGCTCGACGGCCAGGACGAGGTCCTTTCCGTGAGCCTTCGCACCCTCGGCGGCACCACGGACGACGGCCTCCGACCACGCCCGATCGAGGTTGACCACGCGCATGTCGAGGAATCCGGTCGCCATCCGCGGCCGCATCCGGATCTCGTAGCCGTGGCGCTCCAGGACGGCCGCGACACGATCCCGCGTCGCGCGCGAAACGTCTGGCCGCGAGTTGAGCACCTTCGACACCGTCGGCACCGAGACCCCTGCCTCGGTCGCGATTTGGGCGAGCTGGACTGACATCGTTCCTCCGGATCAGCTTTCCGAAAATGCTAGCGGCAAACGAAGGCGTCCACCGCGATCGTTTTCCACACACCCGGTGGACCACGGCTCCACACTCGGTATATAGTCGCTCCCCGGATGCGAAATTTCGAACAATCGTATCGAAAACACACGAAGGAGTGAGCATGCAACGGATGCGAGTCACGGCGATCACTGCGATGGCGCTGGGCGCCGTCCTGGTCCTGTCCGGTTGCGGTCGCAGCGCTGACGGCGCGGCGCAGGGGTCGTCCGCGGGACCGGCAGAGGCGGGTGAGGCCACCGGCGTCGTCGAGGTCTGGACGGCGGGCGGACACGCCGACAACCTGGAGAAGCTCGCGAAAGCGTGGCTGGACGAGAACCCCGACGTGACGCTGAAGGTCACGGATGTGCCGTGGGACCAGGTGATCACCAAGGCGCAGACGGCGACGGCCGCCGGCACCGGACCCGACATCATCATGACCGGCGCCGACCAGACCGCGACCGTCATCGGAATGGGCGCCTTCGACAGCGTCCCCGACGGTGTCTACGACGCCGACGACTTCTATCCGGCGGCCGTCGACTCGGTCACCGGTGAGGACGGCCCGTATGCGATGCCCTGGTATGTCGAGACCCGTTTCCTCTTCTACCGCAAGGACATCGCCACCGAGCTCGGGCTGTCCGCACCCACCACCTGGGAGGAGACCGAGGCGATGGCGGCGGCCTTCGCGTCCCGCCCCGGCGGCACGTTCGGCTTCAGCCTGCCCAAGCCGACCGAGCAGCCGGCGCAGGTCATCGTGCCGTTCGACGCGCAGGCCGGTGGCGAGATGGCCGACGGCGAGAACTGGACGATCGACACCCCCGAGTTCGTCGAGGCCCTCGACTACTACGGCGGCTTCTTCCAGCGCGGCGAGGCTCCGCTGGGCGACACCGACGCGACCTTCGAGAACGGCGGCACGCCGATGTTCATCTCGGGACCCTGGATGCTCGACATCTACCAGGACCTGATCGACGAGGGCACTGCGCCGGAAGGCTTCACCATGGACTCGGTCGGCTACGCGGTCTCGCCGGCAGGCCCCGGAGGCAGCAACGACCAGTACATCGGCGGCGGCAACCTCGGCGTCTTCTCGGCGTCCGACAACAAGTCGGCGGCGTGGTCGCTCCTGTCGTGGATGAGCGAGCAGGAGCAGCAGGAGGCCTGGTACGACCTGCAGGGCGAGCTGCCCGCGAACATCGCCGCGGCGGACTACGCGCCCATCCAGGACAACCCGGTGACCAAGACGCTGACCGAGCAGCTGCAGAACACCGTCGCCGCGCCGAACTATCCCGCGTGGTCGCAGATCTCGGACCTCATCAGCAAGTACTCCGAGCAGGTCGCCCGCGGCGAGATCTCCGGCGCCGATGCGGCGAAGCAGATCCAGGCGGAGGCCGACACCATCGGATTCGGGTGGTGACGATCGCACGGTCGCGGCCGGGGAAGGTCCCTTCCCTGGCCGCGCAGCGGCGGCGCTCCGCCGCTGTCGCCTGGGTCTTCGTCGCGCCGTTCGTCCTGACGTTCGGGGTCTTCGGCCTCATCCCGCTCGTGAGCTCGCTGGCGATGGCCTTCACCGACCTGCGGGCGCGGGACATCCGCAACCCGTTCAACGTGAACTTCGTCGGATTCGAGAACTTCGTCTCCGTGCTGACCGATCCGTCGTTCCAGCGGGCGCTGCTCAACACGCTGCTCTTCGTCGTGGTCGGCGTGCCGGCGACCCTGTTCATCGCGCTGGTGCTGGCCGTGCTCCTGAACTCGGTGACCCGCAGGGTGGCCACCTTCTTCCGCGTCGGGTACTACATGCCCGTGATCACGACCATCGTCGCGGTGGCGGTCGTGTGGCGCATCATGTACCAGAACACCGGCGTCATCAACACGATCCTGGGATCGATCGGCATCACGGGGCCGAACTGGCTCAGCGATCCGAACACGGCGCTGCTGGCGATCACGATCATGGCGATCTGGAGGAACATCGGCGCGTCGATGGTGATCTTCCTCGCGGGCCTGCAGGGCATTCCCTCGGAGGTCAACGAGGCCGCCGCGATCGACGGTGCGAACGCGACGCAGAAGTTCTTCCGCATCACGATTCCGATGATGATGCCGACCATCCTGCTGAACACGATCCTGGTCACGACCGGCTACATGCAGTTCTTCGACGAGCCCTTCGTGATGACCAACGGAGGCCCGCTGGAGTCGACGACCTCCATCGCGCTCCAGGTCTACAACCAGTTCAAGTACGGCAACTACTCGGTCGGAGCAGCCGGCGCCTACGTCCTGTTCGCCCTGGTCGGCGTCCTCGCACTCATCCAGTTCCGCTTCTTCCGCCAGAGGACCTGACATGACGACCCTTCACGACCCCGTCGACACATCCACCGTGCTCGCACCGGCGCCGGAGCGGGAGGCCCCGCGCAAGCCCATCCGCTGGGGCAACCTGGCGGTGCTGGCAGTCCTGTCGGTCGGCCTCGCCGCCACGACTCTCCCCTTCGTCTGGATGGTGCTCGGCGCCTTCAAGACGAAGGCCGAGATCATGGCGCGCCCGATCACCTGGTGGCCGCAGAACCCCACACTGGAGAACTTCCAGGCGTGGCTGTTCGAGTTCGACATCCTGCGGCCGTTCTTCAACTCCGTGTTCCTCGCCGCCGTGACCGTGGCCACCACGCTGCTGTTCTCGTCGATGGTGGGCTGGGCGCTGGCGAAGATGGACTTCCGCGGCAAGAACGTGATCATCGTGGTGGTGCTGGCGACGCTGTTCGTCCCCGGCATCGTCACGCTCATCCCCCAGTTCGTGCTCGTCGCGAACCTCGGCATGGTCAACACCTACTGGGGCCTCATCCTCCCGGGCATGGTCGGCGCATTCGGGGTCTTCCTGATGCGACAGTTCATGCTCGAGATCCCCGATTCGCTCCTGGATGCCGCACGGATCGATGGCGCGGGCGAGTTCCGCACCTTCTTCCAGATCGTGCTGCCGCTGTGCAAGGCGCCGCTCGCGACGCTGGCGATCTTCACGTTCATGGGCTCGTGGAACAGCTTCCTGTGGCCGCTGATCATCTCGCAGGACGACTCGATGTACACCCTTCCGGTGTCCCTTGCGCTGTTCTCGGCCGAGACCGGCGGGCACGGGTCCGACTTCGGGCTGCAGATGGCGGGATCCTTCCTCATCGTCATCCCGGTGCTGATCCTGTTCATCGCGATGCAGCGGCACTTCATCCAGGGGATCGCACTCACGGGGATCAAGTGAACCGCCCCGGCACACACCGACCAGCACGTCACGCCTACACGAAAGGAATCAGCATCCATGAGCAGCGTCACCGCCGCACCCGAGGGATTCATCTGGGGAGCGGCCACCGCCGGTCACCAGATCGAGGGCGGCAACGTCAACACGGGGCACTGGGAGAACGAGTACGCGCCGGGCACGACCATCCCGGAGCCTTCCGGGGACGCCTGCGATTCGTACCACCGCTACCCGGAGGACATCGCCCTGCTGGCGGATGCCGGGCTCACCGCGTACCGGTTCTCGCTGGAGTGGTCGCGGATCGAGCCCGAAGAGGGGGTGGTCTCACGGGCTCAGCTGGGCCACTACCGCCGCATGATCGACACCTGCCGTGATCACGGCGTCCAGCCGATCGTCACGCTCCACCACTTCACGTTCCCGCGGTGGTGGGACCGCTCCGGAGGCTGGTACGCCGAAGAAAGCACCGACCGGTTCCGGCGGTTCACCGAGATCGCGGCCACCATCCTGGACGACGTGGATCTGGTCATCACGATCAACGAGCCGAACATGATGGTCAACCAGACCGAGGCGCGCATCGACACCGAGAACGGGGTGAACTTCCCCGGCCCCTCCCCGCACGTCGCGCGCGCCATCGCCGACGCGCACCACGCGTCGACCGAGGTGCTGCGCGGTGTCGGCGGCATCCGCTCCGGCTGGTCCGTGGCCAACCAGGTCTACCAGGCCGTGCCGGGATGGGAGGCGCAGCGGGACGAGTGGCAGTACTGGCGGGAGGACTTCTTCCTCGAGCAGGCCAGGGGCGACGACTTCATCGGCGTGCAGTCGTATCTCCGGACGATCATCGGTCCGGTCGACGACGAGCTGGGCTACGGTCCTCAGCCGTGGCCCGAGGGCACGGAGCGCACGCTCACCGGCTGGGAGTACTACCCCGAAGCGATCGGCCACGCGCTGCGCCACACGCGCGAGGTCACCGGCGGCATCCCCATGATCGTCACCGAGAACGGGATCGCCACGCCCGACGACGAACGCCGCATCGACTACACGACCGGCGCGCTGGCGGCGACGGCGGCCGCGATGGCCGACGGATGCGACGTGCGCGGCTACCTGCACTGGTCGCTTCTCGACAACTACGAGTGGGGCTCGTTCCGGCCGACGTTCGGGCTGATCGCCGTGGACCGCGAGACGTTCGCCCGCACCCCCAAGCCGAGCCTCGGCTGGCTGGGCGACCTCGCGCGGCGCAACGCGCTGCCCACGCCGGAGCTCGCCGCACGCTGAGGCGCGCCGCCTGAGAAGCGGGCGACGGATGCCGCGCCCCGGCATCCGTCGCCTCCGCTTCGTCGGCTGCCGACATCACGTTCATCCCTCCGCCGCGGCGAGATCGCCGATCGGGCGATAGGGCTCGAGGTCCGCCGTGGAGCGCAGCCCGATCCCCGGCAGGCATGCGGCGGCGGCCACGGCCACGAGTGACACGGCCGTCGCGACGAGGAAGACCGTCGAGGCCGCCTGGGAGTACAGCCCGGGCGCGGCCGAGGCTCCCACCGCGGCCTGGCTCGGCACGTAGGCGGCGACGATCGCCCCGAAGACGGCGAGGCCGGCAGTCGACCCGAACGTGCGGCAGAAGATGATCGCGCCGCTCACCGCGCCGACGTCGCGCAGACGCGTGGCGTTCTGGGCGACGAGGATGAGGTTCGTCACCGTCATGCCGAGGCCCGCCCCGACCGCGCATGTCGAGGCGACGACCCACCACAGCGGGGTGGTCGTCGTCAGGGGGATCAGCCCGGCGTTGCCCACGACGAGCATGCCGGTGCCGATGAGGAGGTAGCGACGCAGCCTGCCGCTGCGGGTGCTCAGCCTGCCGACCAGCACGGCCGCGACGAACGTCGCGACAGCCATGGGCATGAGGAGCACCCCTGCGGCGAGCGCCGAGGCGCCGCGCCCCAGTTGGAGGTACTGGGTCACGAAGATCGTGCCGCCGAACATCGAGACGCCGACGGCGCAGCTCGCGAGCGCCGCCAGCGCGGGAGCGCGACCGGCCAGCGCGCGCAGCGGGATGATCGGCTCCTTCGCCCGCCACTCCCACACGCCGGCGATCGACAGCACGCCGGCGGACGCGACCACCATGGCGATGGATCCGAATGACAGCGGGGGGAGCTGCTTGCCGACGAAGGAGATCCACCCGAGCAGCCCGGTGAGACCGATGACGAGCAGTGCGGCGCCGACGTAGTCGACGGATCCCTTCACCACTGCCAGCGCCTGCGGCATGACGATCTGGACGATGACAGCGGCCACGAGCGCCACCGGCACGCCGAGGAGGAAGCAGAGCCGCCAGCCGATGCCGGGGACATCCACGAGCAGGGCTCCGACGACCGGGCCGCTGATCGTGGCGACGATCTGGGACAGCCCCATCACCCCGTTCACCTGCGCGCGGGCGCGAGGCACCACCAGGCGCGCCGCGAGAGTCTGCGTCAAGGCGATGTGACCGCCGATCCCGACGCCCTGGATGACCCGGGCGGCGATGAGCAGGTCGGCCGTCGGGGCCAGCCCGCACAGCAGCGCGCCGAGCGTGTAGAAGCCGAGCGACCACTGCAGCACCGTCTTGGCGTCGAACACGTCGCCGAGTCGGCCCCACAGCGGCGTCGTCACCGTGGACGCCAGAGCGGTGGTGACGAACATCCACGTGTAGTGGAGGGTCGTCCCGTCGATCTCGCGGGTGATGCCGGGAAGCGCCGTCGCGATGATCGTGCCGCTCATCATGCCCACGAACTGCACGAGCATGAGAACGCCGATCTGCACCCGCAGCCTGCGCGCGTCGCGCCGCCCCGGTGCCACGGCCGGGGGCCGGGTCGTCTCTCGACGGCCCGGCCCCCGGGTTCTGAGGATCGCCACTTCAGACGACGGCCGCCAGCGCGGCCGAGCCGACGCCGGGACGCTGGAGCGGGAAGCCGGGCACACCCGTCACCTCCGTGCCCCACGAACGCTGCACGTCCTCGACCATCGCGACGGTGCCGAAGAGGAACTCGATCGAGTACAGCGCGTGCCAGTAGCGGCTCGGCTCGGCCTCTCCCGTCGCGTCCGCGATCACGTACGTGTCGTAGCCCCGTGCGTGCGCCTCACGCGCCGTCGTCTCGACGCAGATGTTCGTCGTCACGCCGCAGATCACCACGCTGCGGATGCCGAGCCCGACCAGCAGCGGCTCGAGCCGGGTGCCGTAGATGGCGCCGGGGCGCGACTTGTCCACGACGTACTCGGTGGGCAGCGGAGTCAGCTCGTCGATGATCTCGACGTCCTTGCTGTGCTCGCCCATGCGCCGCGCCGTCTCCGGCTGGGAGAGGGCGCGGCCTCGGCGCGGGAGCGCATCAGCGTGGTCGTAGAGGTTCGTCGCGCGGGTGTAGATGACCGGCACGCCGGCCTCGCGCGCGGACTCGACCAGCGCGACGCATCCGGGGACCGCCATCGCGAAGGGCTCCTGTGTGGGGGCGATTCCCAGCGAGTACTCCTCTTCGATGAAGCCGCGCTGCATGTCGATGACGATGAGCGCGACATCCGCCGCCGCCACGTCGACGGGTTCGCCGTCCGTGCCGTTCATCCAGGTGTCGAAGGTCTTCAAGTGCCGCTTCCTCTCCATGGGTGCGCCGCTCACGAGGCGGCCGTTTCGAGCCAGGCGAGGTTCGTGACGTTCTCGCCGCGCTTGAGGGGGTAGCCGGGCACGCCGGTGACCGGCGCACCCCACGAGTGCTGCACGTCGGCGACGGTGCACACCGTGCCGAACAGGAACTCGATGGTGTACAGGGCGTGCCAGTGGCGGCTGAGCTCGGCCTCGCCGACCGCGTCCTCGACGACGAAGGTCTTGTAGCCCTTCTGGCTCGCGTCGCGGGCCGTCGTCTCGACGCAGATGTTGGTGGTCACGCCGCAGATGACGACGCTGCGGATCCCCTTGGCCGTCAGGAACGGCTCGAGCCGGGTGCCGTAGAAGGCGCTCGGGCGCGACTTGTCCAGGACGATGTCGCCGGGCTCCGGTGCGAGCTCGTCGATGATCTCGATGTCGACCGTCCCCTCCACCAGGCGCGGCGTGAGGGGCGTTCCCTCGAGCCGTCCGGTGGGGCTGAGCTGATCCTCGTTGCCGGGGAGGTA
>Ga0160448_100736_pt1 | contig 11000 bp, 10 predicted proteins | sample HID1973M_E1MG_FD_108269 | JGI IMG/M metagenome (GOLD analysis project Ga0160448, IMG submission 108269) | Enriched mosquito-associated microbial communities from UW Madison campus, WI, USA - HID1973M_E1 MG | ecosystem: Host-associated > Arthropoda: Insects > Digestive system > Unclassified ...
GGCATCGAGGGCCTCGTGCACATCTCGGAGCTCGCGCAGCGTCACGTCGACCTGCCCGAGCAGGTCGTCAACGTCGGTGACGACGTCTTCGTCAAGGTCATCGACATCGACCTCGAGCGTCGCCGCATCTCGCTCTCGCTCAAGCAGGCGAACGAGTCGGTCGACCCCAACGGCACCGAGTTCGACCCGGCCCTCTACGGCATGGTCACCGAGTACGACGAGCACGGCGAGTACAAGTACCCCGAGGGCTTCGACCCGGAGACCAACGCCTGGCTCGAAGGCTTCGACGAGCAGCGCGAGAAGTGGGAGCAGGAGTACGCTGCCGCCCACGCGCGCTGGGAGGCCCACAAGGCTGCCGTCGTCAAGGCCCTCGAGGCCGAGGCTGCCGCTCCCGTCGAGACCGGCGCGTCCTCGTTCTCTTCCGACAGCAGCCCGGTGGGCACGCTGGCGGACGACGAGGCCCTCGCTGCTCTCCGCGAGAAGCTGTCGGGTCGCTGATCCTGAGCTGAGCCGCCCGGTTCTCTGAACCGTCTGGTCCGAAAGGCCGTCATCACCGCTTCGGCGGGGGTGGCGGCCTTTCGCGTGTGCGGCCGGCGTCGGAGGCTGCGGGTACTGTCGCCGTGTGCCCGTCCGACCATCTTCCGCGCGCTGCCTCGTCGACGACGACGGATGCCGGGGCTCCGTGCCCGCGGAGGCTCCGGTCGCGCTGTGCGATGCGCACCTCGCCGCCGTGGCCGAGTGGGAGGGCGCCGAGCACGGGGTGACGGACGTCCTTCCCTCGCCCTGCCGGCTCTGCGGTTCGCGGCTGGGCGTGCGCTACCGATCGGGTTGGCTGTGCGCGGTCTGCGAGTGGCGCCACGGCGAGCTGCCCGACGACGACATCCCGGCGCCGCGCGTCGACGTCGTCTACTACCTGCGCTACGACGACCGTGTGAAGATCGGCACGACCGCCAACCCGCGCCAGCGGTTCGGTGCCATCTGGCACGATGAGCTGCTCGCGTTCGAGCGCGGCGGCCGCGCGCTCGAGCAGCGTCGTCACGTGCAGTTCGCGGCCGACCGCTTCCCCGGTACGGAGTGGTTCCGCCGCTCCGATGCGCTTCTTGCGCACATCGGGGTGCTCGCCGCAGGGGTCGACGACCCGTGGCAGCTGCATGCGCGATGGCTGAGCGAAGCGCTGGCGGTGCGCGGCTGAAGTCCTACGCTGTGCGAGAACGCCGGGGATCCCCCAGCGCCTTCCGAGGAAGCGCCCCTACCGTGGGATCCACTCGCATACGCAGACGACGGAGCAGCACATGGGATTCCTGGACCGACTGTTCGGCGGCACGGATGACGCGCGTCAGGCGCCACCTGTTCCGCAGCACCGCCCGGGCGCCCAGCAGCCCGGACTGCAGCCGCCCCGCAGCGAGGACGAGATCGCGATCGAGCGCTATCGGTACCTGCTGAGGACCGCGCCGCCGGAGACCATCGAGCAGGTCCACGCGGAGGCGTTCGCCAAGCTGACCGAACCCCAGCGCCAGCAGGTGCTCGCGGAGCTGTCCGCGGGGCTGCCGACTGCCGAGCAGCCGCGCTCGAGCGATCCCCAGGCCATGGCCCGCGCTGCCACGCGCGCGGAGTACCTGAACCCCGGGTTCATGGAACGCACGCTCGGCCCCCAGCGCCAGGGCCCGTCCTTCGGCTCCATGCTCGGCTCCTCGATCCTGGGGACCGTGGTCGGCTACGTCATCGGCTCAGCGCTGGTGAGCTCGTTCATGGCGCCTTCCTTCGCGTACGACCAAGGCTATGAGGACGGCGCCGCCGCCGACGGAGGCGGCTCCGGTGAGACCGCAGCGCCGGACGCCGGCGCCGACTCGGGCGCCGGGTGGGGCGGCGACCCCGGATCGGGATGGGGCGGCGACGCCGCTTCCGGCGACGTGGGCGGATTCGGCGACTTCGGCGGCGACTTCGGCTTCTGACGCCGCACCCGCGCGGTGGATCGCGCAGAGCGCGCCGTCCGAGCGCGGGGCCGCGGCATCCGTTACCTTCGCGGTATGACCGCCGCGACGCCGGGCGAGCCGGCTCCGCCCGCGAGGCGCTCCCGCACGGCCGGGACCGTGCCGGAGGGCGCCGACCGTACGCGGGGCCGCACCGCGACGCTCAACCAGCTGCTCCTGGCCGGGGTCGTGTTCGTGCTCGGGGTACTCGTGGCGATCGGCCCGTTCGGCGGGGAGCCGATGCTCTTCTTCCTGGGCGTGGTCGTCGTCGTCGCCGTGACGGCCGCAACCATCGCGGTGCCCTGGGGACGACTCCCGTACGGGTGGGTCGCGGTGATCCCTGCGATCGACATCATCGCCATCACGCTGATGCAGATCGCGGCGCCGGAGACGGTGCTGGGCCTTCTGTGGATCTTTCCCGCGACGTGGCTCGCCGGCGGATTCGGGCTGCTCGGGCTGTTCGGCGTGATCGTGACGATCGCGGGGATCGTCAGCGTGCTGACCGCGCTCAGCGCCACCGAGGTGACGTACCGGACGTTCCTGCTGCCGCTGGTGATCGTCGCCGTCGCCGCGACGAGCCATCTCAACGCGCGCAGATCCGACGCGCAGCGCATGCTGCTGGCGAAGCAGTCGCAGCTGCTGGCGAGCGTCCTGGCGCGTACGAGGCGTCAGGAGCAGGTGGTCACGGAGGTGCTCGACGCCGTCGACTTCGGGGTCGTGCGCATCGGGCCCGGCGGCGGCGTCGCCGTCACGAACGAGGCCCACGGCAGACTTCAGCAGGGCCTCGAGGCCGACGACGACCTCACCGAGGTCCCCGCGTTCCGCGACGACGGCGCCTCACCGCTGCCGCCCGACGAGCTGCCGCTCGAGCGCGCGCGCCGAGGCGAGTCGTTCGACGACCAGGTGGTGTGGTTCGGGGTGGAGCCGGGGCCCCGTCGCGCCCTCACGATCACCGCGCGGCGCCTCATCGACCCCGACGGCGGCGACGCCGGGGCGGTGGTCGTCTCCCGCGATGTCACCGCCGAGCTCACCGCGCTCCGCGCGCGCGACGACCTGGTCGCCTCCGTGTCGCACGAGCTGCGCACGCCGCTCACATCGATACTCGGCTACCTCGACCTCGCGATCGAGGATCCCGACACCCCCGACGCGGTGCGCGCGAGCCTCGACGTCGCCGAGCGCAACGCCGAGCGGCTGCTGCGCATCGTGGCCGACATCCTGGCGGCGTCGAGCTCGTCGCCCTCGTCGGTCGAGGCATCCCTCTCCCCGCAGTCGATCGATGCGCGCGACCTGGTGCGCGGCGCCGCGGCCGATGCGCTCGCTCGCGCCGCCGCCCGGGCGATCACGATCGACACGGCCGGCCTCGAGCCGGCGGAGGTCTGGGCGGACCCGCTGCGACTGCGCCAGGTCGTCGACAACCTCGTCTCGAATGCGATCGCCTACAACAAGGACGGCGGCACGGTCTTCGTCGGCACCACCACGGACGGGACCTCGAGCTGGATCCTGGTGCGCGACACCGGCGTGGGGATCTCGGACGCCGACCGTTCGCGGCTGTTCCAGCGCTACTACAAGGCGGGCGCCGAACGGCGCGCGGGGACGGGACTCGGCCTGGCGATCACCCGTGACATCGTGCGCGCCCACGGTGGCGAGCTGGCCCTGCACAGCGCGCCGGGAGTCGGCTCGACCTTCATCGTGAAGATGCCCGCCATCCCCCCGGAAGGAGACGCGCGATGACCCTCGACCTGACGAGCGTGCTCATCATGACGGCTCTGGTCGTCAATGTGAGCGGTGTGCTGTTCATCCTCGAGACACTCCTGCGACGGGACGAGGGGGCCGGGCGCATCTGGTCGATCGCGTTCCTCGCAGCGATGCTCACGACGCTGGCCTACACGATCTGGGCGCAGTCGGAGGGTGCGTGGTGGGCGATCGCCGTCGGCAACGCGGCCTTCGTCGCGGGCACGGGGTGCATGTGGCTCGGATGCCGTCGATTCAACGGTCGCGACCTGCTCTGGTCCTCGATCCTCGTGGCTGCGGCGGTGATCGCGGCCGCGGCGGCGGTCGCCCTCGCGGGCGAGCGCGGCGGCGACTGGGCCGGCGCGCTGTGGATGTTCGTGCCCCTGCTGTGCTTCGCCGGGGCCGGCGCGGTGGAATGCCTCCGCGGCGACCTGAGGGAATCGCGCACGGCGTGGGTGCTCGGGGCCGTCCTCGGATTCCAGTCGCTGTACTACGTGTCGCGCACGACCGCCTTCGTGACCTCCGGCCCCGACAGCGCCCTGTTCCAGTCCGCCTTCGGGACGATCAGCACGAGCTACCTCACGGTGACCCTCACGATCGTGGCCGTCGTCGTGACGTCCGTGCTGCGCGCGAGCCGCGCCCCGATGCGCGGCTACCTCCGCGAGGCGCACGCCGTCGACGAGGAGGAGGGCATCGTCAGCGAAGACTCCTTCGCGCTCGTGCTGGAGGGCATGTGCAGGCGTGCGGAGCGTCGCTTCGAGCCCATCGCGGTGACGGCGGTCCGCCTCGACGACCTCGACCAGATCTCGACCGCGTTCGGCAGCGACGTCGCCGCCGCGGTGGCCGCGACCTGGCGCGCCGGCGCACGCCACCACGCGCCGACCAACGCCGTCGTCGGGCAGGACGGCCACACCGGACTCTTCGTCGCCCTCGCCGTCGGGTCTGCGCAGGAGGCGCGACGTCAGGCCGGAGCCATCTACCGCGGCCTGTTCGACGACCTCGGCAAGGTCGGTGGGGGAGTGATCCCCGTCGTCGGCGTCGGCGTGGCGCTGAGCGAGATGGTCGGCTACGACGCCGCGGAGCTGATGCGCGTCGCCCGCGACGCGGCGAGCCGTGCGGCCGCGACCGTCGAGACCTCCGTGCTCGTCGACGGCAGCGAGTAGCGGGCGCGTTCGCGGCGGGCACGGAGACCGTCCACGCCCTGCGCGGGTCTCACGCGGTGAGCCGGTAGCCCACCCCGCGGACGGTCTCGATCCAGCGCGGCTGCGCCGGGGACTCGCCGAGCTTGCGCCGGAGATTCGCCATGTGCACCTCGATGGCGCGTGCGTCGCTGTCGGAGACGAAGTCGCTGACCGCGTACTGGTCGCCGCGGAGCATGAGAGCGAGGTCCGACTTCGCGCGCACCCGACGCCCCGCCACCAGGAGGTCGGCGAGGATGTCGAACTCGCTCCGGGTCAGCTCGATCTCGGCTCCGTCCACGGCGACGAGGTGGGTCGAGGCGTTGAGCCGGAGCCCGTGGTGCTCGAGCCAGACGCCGTCCGGTGCGCCGTTCTCGGTGACGGCGTCGGGATCGCCCGGCGTGACGTGCCGTGGCCGGCGCAGCATGGCATCGATGCGGGCGCGCAGCTCGCGCGGACGGAACGGCTTGGCGACGTAGTCGTCCGCCCCTGCCTCCAGGCCCTGGAGGGCGTCGATCTCCTCGGTGCGGGCGCTGAGCATGACGATGTAGGTCGAGCTGATCGCCCGGATGCGCTTGGCCGTCTCGAACCCGTCCATGCCGGGCATGTTGACGTCGAGCGTGGTGACGAGAGGGTTGTGCTCGCGGACGAGTTCGACGCCGTCCGCTCCGTTGGCGGCACCGTGCACCTCGAAGCCCGCCTGGGCGAGCACGGCCGCGAGCAGAGAACGGATGTCTTCCTCGTCCTCGATCACGACCGCGACGCGCGCTTCTTCCACCGCTGCACCCTCCGGGTCCGGTGCTGTCGACGGACCCTGGACGTCGGTCATGATATCCCAGAACACGGTTCGGAACGGGTGCGGCGAGCCGTCGCTCACGCGACGGGACCGACGGGACGGCTCGTCATCGGGCCGTGAGCGCGTCCTGCGGACACTCCGGCGCGGAGGCGGGCCGCGCGTAGGGCGGGAGATATCCCCATATCCCGCCCTGCGCGCGTCCTCCGTGCACGGACCGGAGCCGCAGTCGTCCCCACGCGTGCAGCCCGTCCGTACCTCAGGATGATCCGGCTGGTGCTGCGGGGCGGGGTCGCGTCGGTCGCCACGATGTCGCGTCCGCTGTTCATCTTCCGCCCTCCCCAGTGCTGCACGGGTGGATCTGTCCTTCGGGTGCCCCGAGGCTACCTCCGGTCCCTCAACGCCCGCTCAGGCCCGCCTCAGGAACCGCGCAGGCTTGCCGGGCCTCCGCGACGCCTCCGCGACGAGGGCGTGGCATGCTCGAACCATGCCGCTCGTCGCCCTCACCGGAGGCATCGCCTCCGGAAAATCCACGATCGCCCGTCGCCTCGCCGAGCACGGCGCGGTCGTCGTAGACGCCGACCAGCTGGTGCGTGAAGTGCAGCAGCCCGGCTCGCCCGTGCTCGCCGCGATCGCAGCGGCCTTCGGCGAGCGGATGCTGCGTCCCGACGGATCGCTGGATCGCGCCGAGCTCGGCGGCCGGGTCTTCGGCGACGACGCGGCGATCGCGCAGCTCAACGCGATCGTCCATCCGGCGGTGCGCGCCGAGTCCGCCCGTCGCTTCGAGGAGGCGTTCGCCGCCGATCCCGACGCGGTCGTGGTCTATGACGTGCCGCTGCTGGTCGAGGCGCGCGTCGACGACCCCTGGCAGCTCATCGTCGTCGCCCACGCTCCCGAGGAGGTGCGCCGCACGCGCCTCGTCGAGCTGCGGGGGTCGAGTGAGAAGGATGCTGCGGCCCGCTTGGCGTCGCAGGTGCCCGAGGAGGCCCGCCTGCGGATCGCGGACGTGGTCATCGACACCACCGGCTCCCTCGCCGACACCGAGCGGCAGGTGGACGAGCTGTGGGCGTCGCTGGACCGCCGCGTCGCGGAGCGCGCAGGGCGGTCGTAGCGATCGCGCAGCACCTCCCGCGCGACGCCGGGGCTGGCTAGCCTGGAGACGGATCGAGGAGGTACCCGCATGGCCGTGTTCTCGAGGTTCCGGCGGCGCAAGTCGCCCTACGGCGCGACGACGGAGGAGGAGCGCATCGCGCGCTACGTCTACCTGCTCAACACGTTGCCCGCCTCCGTGATCGAGAGCGCGCACGCCTCGGCCTTCCGCGATGTGCCGCCCGAGCGCCGTCGCGAGATGTTCGAGCAGCTGCGGCCGTTCCTCGCCGACTCCGAGCGCGACGCCGCATCCGACGATCCCTCGGTCATCGCACGTCTCGTGCGACGCGCGGAGGAGCACAGCGCGCGTCGGGCGGCCGCCAGTGGGGCGGATGCCGCGACGCAGGTCGCGACGGACGGTCCCCGCACCATCGTGGGGGTCGACGACGGCGATCGGCGTGATGGGGTCGACGTGCGGTCGATGCTCGCGAACGTCGGGGTGATGACGATCGTGGCCAATCAGTTCCTCGTGTCCAGCTCCGTCGCCGCCTACTACACGGTCGGCGCCGGCTCCCTCCAGCTCGGCGACGGTCCCGCCTGGATCGGCGAGACCTACGATCCCGGCGCGGGTGGGGCGGACGGCGTCGGGTTCGACGGCGGGGGAGGATTCGACGGCGGCGGTTTCGGCGGGTTCGACGGCGGAGGCTTCGGCGGCGGGTTCGACGGCGGCGGGGGCTTCGGCGGCTGAATCCGGCCGACGGCCGGGCCGTGGCATCCGCTCGCCGCGAACGCCGCCCCGATGTCGGACGTCACGCCTACGCTGGATTGGTGCAGACCACTCGATCCGTACGGCCGTTCGAGGTCGTGAGCGAATACGCGCCGTCGGGCGACCAGCCGCAGGCGATCGCCGAGCTGGCGGCGCGCATCAACGCCGGCGAGACGGATGTCGTGCTGCTGGGCGCGACCGGCACCGGCAAGTCGGCGACGACGGCATGGCTCGTCGAGGCCGTGCAGCGCCCCACCCTGGTGCTCGCGCACAACAAGACCCTCGCCGCGCAGCTGGCCAACGAGTTCCGCGAGCTCATGCCGAACAACGCGGTGGAGTACTTCGTCAGCTATTACGACTACTACCAGCCCGAGGCGTACGTCCCGCAGACCGACACCTTCATCGAGAAGGACTCCTCGGTCAACGCCGAGGTCGAGCGTCTGCGCCACTCGACGACCAACTCGCTGCTGTCGCGCCGCGACGTCGTCGTTGTCAGCACCGTTTCCTGCATCTACGGCCTCGGCTCGCCCGAGGAGTACCTGCGCGCGATGGTCGCGCTGCAGGTGGGGGAGCGGTACGACCGCGACGCCCTCATCCGCAAGTTCATCGCCATGCAGTACAACCGCAACGACGTGGACTTCTCCCGGGGCAACTTCCGCGTGCGTGGCGACACCATCGAGATCATCCCGGTGTACGAGGAGTTCGCGATCCGCATCGAGATGTTCGGCGACGAGATCGAGGCGCTGTTCATGCTCCACCCGCTCACCGGCGACGTGATCCAGCGCATGGATTCGGTGCCGATCTTCCCGGCGACGCATTACGCCGCAGGCACCGACACGGTCCAGCGGGCGATCGGCACGATCGAGGACGAGCTCGCCGAGCGGCTGAAAGAGCTCGAGTCGCAGAACAAGCTGCTCGAGGCGCAGCGCCTGCGCATGCGCACGACGTTCGACCTCGAGATGCTGCAGCAGCTCGGGTTCTGCTCGGGCATCGAGAACTACTCGCGCCACCTCGACGGCCGGTCGGCCGGCGAGCCGCCCCACACGCTGCTGGACTTCTTCCCCGACGACTTCCTGATGGTGATCGACGAGTCCCACGCCACCGTTCCGCAGATCGGTGCGATGTACGAGGGGGACGCCTCGCGCAAGCGCACGCTCGTCGAGCACGGGTTCCGGCTCCCGAGCGCGATGGACAACCGTCCTCTGCGCTGGGACGAGTTCAAGGACCGCATCGGGCAGACCGTGTACCTGTCGGCGACGCCCGGCCGGTACGAGATGGGCATCGCCGACGGCGTGGTCGAGCAGATCATCCGGCCGACGGGCCTCGTGGACCCCGAGATCGTCGTGAAGCCGTCGAAGGGTCAGATCGACGACCTCCTCGAAGAGATCCGCGTCCGCGTCGAACGCGACGAGCGCGTGCTCGTCACGACGCTGACGAAGAAGATGGCCGAGGAGCTCACCGACTTCCTCGGCGAGCACGGCGTGCGGGTGCGCTACCTGCACTCCGACGTCGACACCCTGCGCCGCGTCGAGCTCCTCAGCGAGCTGCGCGCCGGCGTCTACGACGTGCTCGTGGGCATCAACCTGCTGCGCGAGGGTCTCGACCTGCCCGAGGTGTCGCTGGTGTCGATCCTCGACGCCGACAAGGAGGGGTTCCTCCGCAGCGGCACGTCGCTCATCCAGACGATCGGCCGTGCGGCGCGCAACGTGTCCGGCCAGGTGCACATGTACGCCGACACGATGACGGACTCGATGACCAAGGCGATCGAAGAGACCGACCGCCGCCGCGAGATCCAGATCGCCTACAACAAGGCCAACGGCATCGATCCGCAGCCGCTGCGCAAGAAGATCGCCGACATCACCGACGCGCTCGCCCGCGAGGCCTCCGACACCGATCGGATGCTGCGGGGCAAGGCGGCGGCGAAGACCAAGTCCGGTGTCGGCAAGAGCCCCACTCCGCAGCTGAGGCGCGAGGGCATCGCGGCCGAAGGCGCCGAGCAGCTCGAGGCGACGATCGCCGACTTGAGCCAGCAGATGCTCGCCGCGGCGGGAGAGCTGAAGTTCGAGCTCGCCGCGCGCCTGCGCGACGAAGTGCAGGACCTCAAGAAGGAGCTGCGGGCGATGGAGCGCGCCGGTCACGCCTGACCGGCACTCCCGTCGGCACGGCCCGGCGGCCGTACGGCGTCGCTCGCGCCCAGCGTCGCTTGCGGCGGCCGTACGGCGTCGCTCGCGGACCGGGTGGGCTACGGGCAGTGCATCAGAGGCTTGGGGCCCGAGCGGTCGAACGTGTGCTGCGAGATCGGGGCTCCGCACAGCGGGCACGCGCGCTCCGCGCGCTCGGAGGCGCTCGGAGGCGGCGTCGTCTCATAGGGGCCGACGGCGGCAGGCCCCGCGACGCGGATCAGATTCGTGTTGAGGAACGCGTACCAGCCGCCTGCCTCGCGCACGCGCTCGCGGAGCGGGCGACGCTCGGGGGTGGGGGCATCCGTGTCAGACATGTTCATTAGTGTACTAACGATTAGGGCACGATAGGATCACGGCGTGACGGAATCCGAACTGACTGCCGACGACCTGCTCAAGCTCGACAACCAGGTCTGCTTCGCTCTGGTGACCGCGGCGCGCAATGTCGTCGGGCTGTACCGTCCGATCCTCGAACCGCTCGGGCTCACCCATCCGCAGTACCTGGTGATGCTCGCGCTGTGGGAGCGGTCGCCGCGGTCGCTGCGGGAGCTCGCCGCCGAGCTAGCCCTGGAGCCCGCGACGCTCTCCCCGCTGGTGAAGCGCCTCGAGGCCCAGGACCTCGTGACGCGGTCGCGCCGTGACGACGACGAGCGCGTGCTCGATGTCCGCCTCACGGAGGCGGGCCGGCGCCTGCGCGCACGGGCATTGGAGGTGCCGGCGAAGGTGATGGCGAGCGTCGGGACGGATGCCGCCGCCCTCATGTCGCTCCGTGACGCGCTGCAGCCGTTCGCCGGCGCGCGCTGACGACCGCCGAGCGACGCCGACGATCGCGGAGCGCGGGAGCGGCCGCCTCTTCGCCCACGGCGAACGGCTCCCAGCCCCCGTGTCGGAGGCCCCACCTAGACTTGTCGGGTGCCCATCGTCCCTGTCGCCCTGCCCGCAAGCATGCCCGGAAACCCCGTCGGCGGTACCGGCGGAAAGCTCAGCGTCCGCGGTGCCCGCGTGCACAACCTGAAGGACGTCGACCTCGACATCCCGCGAGATTCGCTCGTCGTGTTCACCGGCCTGTCGGGCTCCGGCAAGTCGAGCCTGGCGTTCGACACGATCTTCGCCGAGGGCCAGCGCCGATACGTCGAGTCGCTCAGCGCGTACGCCCGTCAGTTCCTGGGGCAGGTCGACCGCCCCGACGTCGACTTCATCGAGGGGCTGAGCCCCGCCGTGTCGATCGATCAGAAGTCGACCAACCGCAACCCGCGCTCGACGGTCGGCACGATCACCGAGATCCACGACTAC
>Ga0160448_100737_pt1 | contig 10997 bp, 10 predicted proteins | sample HID1973M_E1MG_FD_108269 | JGI IMG/M metagenome (GOLD analysis project Ga0160448, IMG submission 108269) | Enriched mosquito-associated microbial communities from UW Madison campus, WI, USA - HID1973M_E1 MG | ecosystem: Host-associated > Arthropoda: Insects > Digestive system > Unclassified ...
CAGGCGGACGTCGCGCTGGCCAGCGACACCGCCGGATCCATCCGCGTGCCCGCGTCGTACCAGGGGCTGTGGGGGCTGCGGACCACGCACGGTCTCGTGCCGCGGCAGGGGATGCTCCCGCTCGCGCCGTCGTTCGACACGGTCGGCTGGCTGACGCGTGACGGCGCGACGCTGGAGGCGGTCGCGGCGTGGTGTCTCGACGCGCCCGACGACCAGCCGGTGCCGCTGGGCGGCCGTCTGCTGGTCCCGAGCGAGGCGCTGGACGCGTGCCAGCCAGCGACTCGAGCGGCGTTCGAGGAGTGGGCCGCGCTGCGCGACGTGCAGCCGGTGTCCGTCGGCCCGCTCGACGACTGGTTCGAGGCGTTCCGCACCGTCCAGGGCGCCGAGGCGTGGCGCGCGAACGGCACCTGGCTCGAGGCTCACCCCGACGCCCTGGGCGCCGACGTGGCCGCGCGGTTCGCGCTCGCCCGCGCGGTGACCGACGAGCAGGAGGCGGCCGCCCGCGAGCGATGCAGCGCCCTGGCGACCACCGTGCGCACCCTCGTCGGCGACGCCGTCCTCGTCCTGCCCACCACGCCCGGGCCCGCACCGTCGCGCACCGCCGGCCCCGACGAGCTCGACGACGTCCGCGCCGCGACGCTGCGGATGACCGCGCTCGCCGGCATCGGCGGCCTGCCCGCCCTGTCCGTCCCAGCTCTGTCCGTACAAGCACTGCGCGTCGGTTCCCCGCTCGGCGCGGGACCGGTCGGCGTCTGCCTCGTCGGGCCGCGTGGTGCCGACCTGCCCCTGGTCCGTCTGGGTCTGCGCCTGGCCGGGGACGCCGCATGACCGACACCGCAAGGAGCACCATGCACCAGCCCGTCGACCCGCCCGCCCGCCTGCTCATGGGCCCGGGTCCGGTCAACGCCGACCCGCGCGTCCTGCGCGCGCTGTCGACGCCGCTCGTCGGCCAGTACGACCCGGCGATGACGGGGTACATGACCGAGACGATGGCGCTGTACCGCGAGGTCTTCGCGACGGGCAACGAGGCGACGATGCTCGTCGACGGCACGTCCCGCGCGGGCATCGAGGCGGCGATCGTGTCGCTCGTCCGCCCCGGGCAGCGCGTGCTGGTGCCGGTGTTCGGCCGGTTCGGGCACCTGCTCGCGGAGATCGCGCTGCGCGCGCAGGCCGACGTGCACACCATCGAGGTGCCGTGGGGGCAGGTGTTCACGCCCGCGGCCATCGAGGAGGCCGTCGTCCGCGTCAAGCCGCACCTGCTGGCGATCGTCCAGGGCGACACGTCGACGACCATGAACCAGCCGCTCGACGAGCTGGGCGCGATCTGCGAGCGCCACGGCGTGCTCTTCTACACCGACGCCACGGCCTCGCTGGGTGGCAACGCGTTCGAGATGGACGCGTGGGGCCTGGACGCGGCGACCGCCGGACTGCAGAAGTGCCTGTCCGGACCGTCGGGCAGCGCGCCCATCAGCCTGTCCGAGCGCGCGGTCGAGGTCGTCCGCAGCCGCACGCGCGTCGAGGCGGGCATCCGCGAGGAGTCCGACGAGGACACGGGCGAGCCGATCGCGTCCAACTACTTCGACCTCGGCATGATCCTCGACTACTGGGGGCCGCGGCGGCTCAACCACCACACCGAGGCGACGAGCATGCTCTACGCGGCCCGCGAGTGCGCGCGCGTGATCGTCGCCGAGGGGCGTCAGGCGGTCATCGACCGGCACGCCCGTGCGGGCGCCGCGATGCTGGCCGGAGTGCAGGGACTCGGGCTGACCGTTTTCGGCGACGTCGCGCACAAGATGAACAACGTGGTGGCCGTCGAGATCCCGGCGGGCGTGGACGGCGACGGCGCGCGCGGGGCCATGCTGCGCGACTTCGGCATCGAGATCGGCACGTCGTTCGGGCCGCTGCACGGCCGCGTCTGGCGGATCGGGACCATGGGCGTCAACGCGCGGTTCGACACCGTGCTGACGACGCTGGCGGCGCTCGAGCAGGTGCTCCGCCGCGCCGGCGTGCGGGTGCCCGCCGGTGGCGGCGTCGACGCGGCGTACGAGTCGTGGGGCTGAGCGTGGAGCCTGCCCAGTCCCCCGTCGACCTGCACGCCGCCGCCGTGCGGATCATGGCGCGCTGCGACGAGCTGGCCCGGTACTCGTCCCTGGCCACCGGCATCGAGCGCGTCTACCTGTCCCCCGAGCACGCGCGCGTCAACCGCGTCGCGGCCCGCTGGATGCGCGAGGTGGGTCTGGACACGTGGCAGGACGAGGCCGGCAACCAGTGCGGCCACCTGCCGGGCCGTGATCCCGACGCGCCGTCGCTGCTGCTCGGCTCGCACCTGGACACCGTCCGCGACGCGGGCCGGTTCGACGGGATCCTCGGCGTGCTCATGGCGATCGAGGTGGTGCGCGCGCTGGGGCCGCGCTGGCGGACCGCGCCGATCGGGCTGGACGTCGTCGCGTTCTGGGACGAGGAGGGCGCACGCTTCGGCACCGCGCTGCTCGGATCGTCCGCCATGGCGGGGCTGTGGAAGCCCGAGTGGTGGGACCTGACCGACGAGCACGGCACCACGCTGCGCACCGCGTTCCACGAGTTCGGGCTGGACCCGGGCCGCATCGGTGCCGCGGCACGACCGGCGCACACGCTCGCCGGCTACCTCGAGGCCCACATCGAGCAGGGCCCGGACCTGGACCGGGGCAACGCGCCGCTCGGCGTCGTGACGTCCATCGCGAGCGCCCGCCGCTTCGCGGTGACCATCGAGGGCGAGGCCCGGCACGCCGGCGGCACCCGGTACGAGGACCGCCGCGACGCGCTGCTGGGCGCCAGCGAGGTGGCCCTCGCGGTCGAGCGCCTGTGCCGCGCGCAGCACCACATCGTCGGGACCGTCGGGCGCCTCGAGACCTTCCCCGGCGCCGTGAACGTGGTCCCCGGCGAGGCGCGGCTCACCGTCGACCTGCGCGGTGAGCACGACGACCACCGCGACCGCGTCTGGCGCGACATCTCCACCGAGCTCGACCAGATCGCGGGCCGCCGCGGCCTGCGCTGGTCCGCGACCGAGCTGCACGAGGCGCCCGCCGTCTGGTGCGACGGGCTGCTGCAGGACGTCGTCCGCGCCGGCATCGAGGACACGGGCACCCGCGACGTCCCGACGATGTTCAGCCGCGCCGGCCACGACGCGATGGCGATCGGCGCGGTGACCGGCGTCGGCATGCTGTTCCTGCGCAACCCCGACGGCATCTCCCACCACCCGGCGGAGTCGGTCAGCCTGGCCGACGTGGAAACAGGCCTGGCCGCCCTGACGGCAACGGTAGAGCACCTGGCCCGCGAGGCCTCCTGATCCTGGATCGACATCGCTCTGCGAATGTTCGCCCCACGCCGACAAACGCAGAGCGCTGGCGTCTGCTGGCCCGCCGACCTCGCAGCGGCCAGGATCAGGGCATGAGCAGCTCGAACCGTGGTGTGTCGATGAGTGGCGCGGGCGCACCTCCGGATCCTCCTTGTTGGGTGGGCGGGGCGCCCACGAGCCGGGTCGGGCAGAGCTGCGCCCTGTGCGGCACGCGTGACGTCACCTGGGTGCACCCGCTGCACCCCGACCGCGTCGCCTACCGCCAGCACGGCAAGGCGCACACGCTTCCCACGTTCTGGACACTGTGCGACCGGTGCGAGCAGGTCTACGCGTTGGGCGACGACGACGCGGCGATCGCGCTGATGCGCGCGGCGGACGGGTGGGACCACGTGCCCGACGTGGACGTCGAGGAGTGCATCGCGCAGCCGTTGGCCGTCTTCCGGCACGCGGATCTGGGCGTCCGGCGGCTCGGCGCCACCTGACCCGCTTCACGCTCGCGTGCTGCGGAACACGCGCACAGCGCGAGGAATGCAGCACACGGACGCGGATCTCCACAGAACGTCCCCGCGGGATCGGCACCGCCGCCCGGTCGTCGGCCCTAGCCTTCGAGCATGTCCGACGATGCGGCCGCGACGGCCGTCTCCGAGCCCGCCGACGATCCATCGGCCGCTCCTTCCCAGGAGGCCACCGACGTGGCGACGGCGAGCCGCCCTCGGCGGCGACGGGTGCGACTTCTCGTCGGCGCGCTCGTCGTCGTGCTGCTGCTGGCGCTGCCGCTGCTCGTCGTGCAGGGCGTGGGGCGCGCTCACCAGCGCGCGCTCGCCGACGTCCCCGACCACACGGTCGCGCTGGTGCTGGGCGCCGGGCTGCACCCGGACGGCACACCGTCGACGTACCTGGCCCGCCGCCTCGATGCCGCGAAGACCCTGTACGACCAGGGCACGGTCAAGGTGATCCTGGTCAGCGGCGACAACTCGACGGTCACGCACGACGAGCCGACGGCCATGCGCGACTACCTCGTCGAGCACGGCGTCCCGTCGAACGCGATCGTGCTGGACTACGCCGGCTTCGACACCCACGACTCGTGCGTGCGGGCGCACAAGATCTTCGGCATCGACGACGCGGTCGTCATCAGCCAGGGCTACCACGTGCCGCGGGCGGCGTTCTCGTGCACGGCGGCGGGGATCGACACGACAGGCGTGGGCGTGTCGGCATCGAGCGTCACACCGACGCAGGCCGTGCTGTGGCGGGTCCGCGAGATCCCCGCGTCGTACAAGGCGGCGTGGGACGCGCTCGTCGGGCGTGACCCCGTGCACCTGGGCGAGCGGGAGACCGGCGTGCAGGACGCGCTGGACCGTGGGTGACGACGGCCGGATGAGCGTGGACGCGAACGAGATCACCGGGCCCGTCGACCTGCAGCTGCCCGACGGACGGTTGAACCCCGACGCCGTCGGCTGGACGCGCACTCCGCTGCACCGCACGGACCGGGTCGGGCGGGTGGCGCGGCGCTGGGGCCGGGCCAAGCGGTGGGAGTACTGGGCGGTGCTGACGCCGACGCACGTCGTCGGGCTGACCGTGTCGTCGCTCGACTACGCCGGCCTCACGCAGGTGTGGGTGCTGGACCGACGGACGGGCGAGGAGATCGACGCCACCGCCGTCGTGCCGTTCGCCCGGGGTACCACGCTGGCGGGGTCGCTCGGGGACGGCCCGGCGGTCGCGGCCACGCGCCACGTGCAGGTCCGGGTCGACGACGAGCCGGGCGGGACGCGCCTGCGTGCGCGCACGGACCGGGTCCGGCTCGACGTGGTCGTCGACCTGCCCGCGGGGCACGAGCGGCTCGGGGTCGTGGTGCCGTGGGGCGAGCGCACGTTCCAGTACACGGTCAAGGACGTGGGGCGGCCGGCGGGCGGGCGGTTGCGGGTCGACGACGAGACCGTCGAGCTGCCCGCCGAGTCGTGGGCCGTGCTCGACCACGGGCGCGGGTACTGGCCACGGTCGCTCGCGTGGAACTGGGGGTTCGGCTCCGGGCTCGTCGGCGGCCGCCGGGTCGGACTGCAGCTGGGCGGGCGCTGGACGGACGGCACGGGCTCGACCGAGAACTCGGTGGTCGTCGACGGCCGCCTGCACAAGCTCCGCGACGAGCTGCACTGGTCCTGGACGCCCGGCGCGTGGACCGACCCGTGGCACGTGACGAGCGCGGGCGTCGACCTGACGTTCACGCCGTTCCACGACCGGGTCTCGCTCACCGACCTGGGGGTGGTGCGCTCGTCGACACACCAGTGCTTCGGCCGCTGGTCCGGGCGGGTACCGCTCGACGACGGCACGTCGCTGCAGGTCGTCGACCTGCTCGGCTCCGCGGAGGACGTCGAGCAGCGCTGGTGAGCTAGGCCTCGCCCGCCACGTCGTCCCCCCGCGAACGCTCGCGGCGGCGTCGGACCCACCAGACGGCCAGGGCGACGAGCGCGACGACGCCGACGAGGATGGGCGCACCGCGACCCAGCCAGTGCTCCACCTTCTCGTACGACGCACCCGCCAGGTACCCGACGAGCACCACGACGGTCCCCCAGATGATCCCGCCGACCGCGTTGAACGGCAGGAACAGCCGGTACGGCATGCGCGCGACGCCGGCGAGGGCCGGCATGACGGCACGGAAGAAGGCGACCCACCGGCCCAGCAGCACCGCCCAGCCGCCTCGTCGGGCGAGGAAGTCCTGGGCGTCGCCCACCCGGTCCGCATGGTTCGCCAGGAACTTCGCCTCCAGGACCCGCGGCCCCAGGTGCTTGCCGACCTCGTAGCCCACGGAGTCGCCGACGATCGCGGCGAGGATCACGACGACGAGCACCGCCGTCAGCGACACGTGCCCGCGGTTGGCGGCGACGCCGCCCAGGATCGCGAGCGTCTCACCGGGCAGCACGAAGCCGACGAACAGCGCGTCCTCGGCGAACACCACCGCGCCCACTACCAGCAAGACGGTCCACGACGGCGCGTCCAGCACGCGCTCGAGGACGTCGCTCAGCATGGGTTCAGTGTGCGGGATCACCGGGGCCGGATCCCAACCTGACGGCTGAGACGATGGTCTCGTGACCCCCGTTCTCGACCCTCCCGACCTCGGCCGCCCCGACCTCCGCCTGATCGCCGTCGACATGGACGGTTCCCTGCTCGACGACGCCAAGCGCCTGGACCCGTCGTTCTGGCCGCTGCTCGACGAGCTGCACGCGCGTGGCATCGTCGTCTGCCCGGCCAGCGGCCGGCAGTACGCGACGCTGCGCGAGCAGTTCGGCCGCGACGACCTGGTGTACATCGCCGAGAACGGCTCGTACGTGGTGCACGAGGGGCGCGAGCTCAGCTCGGAACCGCTGGACCTCGAGGTCGCGCACGCCGTGATCGACACGATGCGCGGGGCCGACGTCGATGCCGGCGTGGTGCTGTGCGGCAAGCGCTCGGCCTACGTCGAGCGGACCGACCGCCCGTTCCTCGACCAGGTGGAGCCGTACTACAAGCGGCTCGAGGTCGTCGACGACATCCGTGCCGTGCACGACGACGTGCTGAAGGTGGCGGTCTACGACTTCGATTCGTCCGAGCGCACGGCCCGCGTGCTCGCCGCGTTCGACGGCGCGCTCGTCTCCGGCCCGCACTGGCTCGACGTGATGAGCGCGACCGCCGACAAGGGCGTCGCCCTGGCGCACGTGCAGGACGCGCTGGGCATCACGCGCGAGCAGACGATGGCGTTCGGCGACTACCACAACGACCTCGGCATGCTCCGTGCGGCGGGGTACTCGGTCGCCATGGACAACGCGCACCCCGACGTCCGGGCGGCCGCCCGCTTCGTCGGCCCGTCCAACAACGCCAACGGCGTGGTCCGCACGATCCGCGCGGCGCTGGGTCTCTGACCGGGGTCAGACCGCCGCAGCCAGCGCGTCGAGCGTGGCTGCCACGGCCGGGACGCGCAGGAGGTCCGGCGGCGTGACGGCGTGGACCGTGCGCTGGGAGGTGCCGGCGGCGCGGCGGACGACGACGCCCGGCTGCCGCTCGGCGATGGGCCGCACCAGGTCGGGCAGCAGCGCGACACCGAGGCCGGCCGCGACGAGCGCCAGCACCGCGACGTAGTCGTCGGTCGCGTACGCGATCTGCGGCTCGAACCCGCAGGCGTCGGCCGACGACAGCAGGTGGCCGCGGCACCGCGGGCAGCCGGCGATCCACGGCTCGTCGGCCAGGTCGGCGAGCGAGAGGTCGTCACGTGCGGCGGCCGGGTGGGACGCCGGCAGCGCCACCAGCGTCGGCTCGTCGAGCAGGTGCCGCGTGACGAGCCCGGCCAGGTCGTCCTCGCCGCGCCCCAGCCCGACGCCCGGGTAGTCGAAGGCCAGCGCGACGTCGCACTCGCCGGAGCGCAGCTTGCGCAGCGCCTCGGGCGGCTCGGCCTCGTCGAGCGTCACGCTGAGACCGGGGTGGGAGGCGCGCAGGGCGACGAGCGCGCGCGGCACCAGCGTGGCCGACGACGACGGGAACGCGACGAGCCGCACGCGCCCGGACCGCAGCCCGGTGAGCGCCTGCACCTCGGCGGTCGCCGCGCGCAGGGCCGCGCCGACGGTCGCGCCGTGGCGGGCCAGCGCCTCGCCGGCCTCGGTCAGCCGCACCGACCGGCCGGACCGGTCCAGCAACGCGGTGCCGAGCCGTCGCTCGAGCCGTCGCACGTGCTGGCTGACGGCGGGCTGCCCGACGCCGAGCGCCTCCGCGGCGCCCGTGATGGTCCCGGTGTCCGCGATCGCTCGCAGCATCCGGAGCGAGCCGACGTCCAGGTCCATGAGGCCCATCATCACATCTGGTGATGCTTCCTAGCCAGAATCAGCTCTTGTGTGATGACGGGACCCGGCCGACGATCGAAGCATGCTCCAGCACGCCCGCCCCGTCCCGCGCCTCGCAACCCTTGCCGACGCGTTCGCGCCAGCACCCGGCTACCTCGACGCCGCGACGGTCGGCCTGCCCGCCCGCACAACCGTGGCCGCGATGCACGCCGCGCTCGACGACTGGCAGGCCGGCACCCCGGACCTGGCCGGCTACGACGCGGCGGTCGCCTCCGCGCGCGAGTCCTACGCGCGGCTCGTCGGCGTCGCCGTCACCGACGTCGCGATCGGCTCGCAGACCTCCGCGCTCGTGGGCCTGGTCGCGGCGGCCCTGCCGGACGGCGCCGAGGTGCTGACGGTCGACGGCGACTTCAGCTCGGTCGTCTACCCGTTCCTGGCGCACGCCCACCGCGGGATCACCGTCCGGCACGTCCCCGTCGAGGCCCTGCCTGACGAGATCTGCGCGTCGACCGCCGTCGTCGCCTTCTCACTGGTCCAGTCCCGCGACGGCCGCGTCGCGGACGCCGACGCCATCGCCGCTGCGGCGGCGGCAACGGGCGCGCTCACGCTGTGCGACACGACGCAGGCCGGCTGGCTCCCCGTCGATGCGAGCGGGTTCGACATCACCGTCTGCTCGGCCTACAAGTGGCTGTCCGCACCGCGTGGGGTCGCGTTCCTCACCGCCCGCGCGCCCGTCGTCGACCTGCTGCCGGCGCTGGCCGCCGGCTGGTACGCGGGCGACGACGTGTGGGGCTCCTGCTACGGCCCGCACATGCGGCTCGCGACGGGCGCTCGTCGGCTGGACGTCTCCCCCGCCTGGCTGTGCTGGGTGGGCGCGGCCCCGGCGCTCGAGCTGTGGGCGGCCGCAGACCTGGGAGCGGTCCGCGACCACACGGTCGGCCTGGCCGACGCGCTGCGGACCGAGCTCGGTCTCGCGGCGGCGGGAAGCGCCATCGTCTCGTTGCCCGACCCGGACGGCTGCGTCGCCGAGCGCCTGCGCGCAGCGGGCTGCCGCGTCGCCGGCCGCGCCGGCGGCGTCCGCCTGGCCTTCCACGTGTGGAACACCCCGGACGACGTCGCCGGCGCCCTCGCGGCCCTCCGCTGAGGCCCGGACACACGTCGAGCTCGACATCGGTCACGCTTCCCGCAGCGGAGGCGTGAACGATGTCGAGCTCGACGGCTCCGGCGGCTACTCCACGTGCGCGTCCGCGGCGTCGTCGGCGCCCTTCGGCACCAGGAGCGGACGCAGCCGCACCCAGACCAGGAAGAACGCCGCGACGACGAGCATGACGATCCCCGTCACGAGGTTGGTCGTCGACCCGTCGGACCCCTCGAGGTCGGAGTCGCTGGCGAAGAGCCCCATCAGCACGAGGACCACGCCGTAGATGCCCAGCAGGGCACCGATGATGGTGCGGATGTCGAAGGCGCGAACAGCGCGCTGCTCCTTCGCGGCCTGCTTGTCGGTGTCGGCCATGACGGTCTCCTTTCGCTCAGTGGAAGATGATGTTGAGGATGATGACCAGGACCAGGGAGATGCCGGCCAGCAGCACGGGCCGCTGGTACCAGGGCAGGTTCTTCTCCTCCGGGTCCGTGCGGTCCTCCTTGGGCGTCAGGGAGTAGACGAGGCCCCGGAGCTCCGACTCGACGCGCGGTTGCGTGAACATCGTGACGATCACACTGACCACAATGTCGACGACGAACGCAGCGCCCGCCGCGACGAAGCTGGCGCCCTGGCCCTTGAGGTCGATCGCCCCGACGCTGAGCGGACCCAGCGCGTCCTGGCTGAGCACGGCGACCGTGATGGCCGCGATGGTTCCGCTCGACAGACCCGCCCAACCGGCCGTGGCCGTCATCCGCTTCCAGAACATCCCGAGGATGAACGTCGCGAACAGCGGGGCGTTGAAGAACCCGAACAGCGTCTGCAGGTAGTCCATCAGGTTGCTGTACCCGGACGCGAGCAGAGCGGTGAAGATCGCGACGATCGTCGCGGCGATGGTCGCGATGCGACCGATGCGCGTGTAGTACCCGTCGGGCCGGTCCTTCTTCACGTACTGCTGCCACAGGTCGTAGCTGAACACCGTGTTGAAGGCGGAGATGTTCGCGGCCATGCCGGCCATGAACGCCGCCATCAGGCCGGCGATCGCGACACCGAGCATGCCGTTGGGCAGCAGGTCGCGGATGAGGATGAGCAGGGCGTCGTTGTACTGCACCGAGCCGTCGCCCTTGCCCTCGTTCAGCGCCGTGATCTCGGGCGCCAGCACGCTCGCGATGATGCCCGGGATGATGATGATGAACGGGATGAACATCTTGGGGAACGAGCCGATGATCGGCGCGCGCCGCGCAGCGGACATCGAGTTCGACGCCATCGCGCGCTGCACCTCGACGAAGTTCGTCGTCCAGTACCCGAACGAGAGCACGAAGCCCAGGCCCAGCACGATGCCGATGACGGACGCCGCCGGGGACTCGAAGCCCGTGAGGTTCTGACCCGGCCACGACGAGAGCATGTTCTCGACCGGCCCGTTGTTGACCTTGTCGACGAGGCCGTCGATGCCGCCCACGCGGTGCAGGCCGACGAGCGTCAGCGGCAGCAGCGCGGCGACGATCACGAAGAACTGCAGCACCTCGTTGTAGATCGCGGCGGACAGACCACCGAGCGCGGTGTACGTCAGCACGACGGCGGCGGCGGCGATCAGCGAGATCCACAGCGGCCAGCCCAGCAGCACGTTGACGATCGTCGCGAGCAGGTAGAGGTTCACGCCGGCGATCAGCAGCTGCGCGAGCGCGAAGCTCAGCGCGTTGACCAGGTGGGCCCCGGTGCCGAA
>Ga0160448_100741_pt1 | contig 10961 bp, 9 predicted proteins | sample HID1973M_E1MG_FD_108269 | JGI IMG/M metagenome (GOLD analysis project Ga0160448, IMG submission 108269) | Enriched mosquito-associated microbial communities from UW Madison campus, WI, USA - HID1973M_E1 MG | ecosystem: Host-associated > Arthropoda: Insects > Digestive system > Unclassified ...
CGCGTCGAGATCGTGGGTCCTCGCCGAGAGCACACGTCCGGCGCGAGCGCAGCGTGTGCGCTCGTCGAGATCGTGTGTCCTCGCCGAGAGCACACGTCCGGCGCGAGCGCAGCGTGTGCGCTCGTCGAGATCGTGTGTCCTCGCCGAGAGCACACGTCCGGCGCGAGCGCAGCGTGTGCGCTCGGCGAGATCGCGTGCTCTCGGCACACCCGGCCTACCGTCAGCGGGTCGGGAGCCCGCTCACGTCGTACGCGCGGAGCCGCCCGCACATGCCGAATCCGCGTTCGCCGGACGGCAGCGCGGCCTCGGACACAGCCGCGGCCGCGAGGTGTCCGGCCTCCCCCGCGGCGAGCGCGCGGGTGACCTCGAGGCTGCGCTGCGCCTGCGCGGCGGGACCGCCCTCGACGATGCCGGTCCATTCCGCGGCACGCTCCCGGACGAGGCGGGCGGCGGCCGCATGGAACTCCTCCAACGGGCGGAGGTCGCCGCGCTGCGCGGCGTCGCGCAGGACGAGGTAGCCCTCCACCGCGAGATCGCGCCGCCGTGCCGCCGCCTCGGCCCGCGCCTGCGCAGATCCTGCCGGGAGGGCGGCCGCGGCGGCGTAGCGCTCGGGGTCGGCCAGGACGTCGGCCGGGAACGTCATGACGGCGTCGCCCGCCTCTGGCAGTCCGGCGTTGCCCATGATGACGAGCACCTCGAGCCCGCCGTGGTTCACCGCGCGGTGGATCGTCCCGGGGGTGAACCACACCACCGATCCCTTGCTCAGGTCGGTCTCGCGCACTCCCCCGAGCTCCAGCGTGTGCAGCTCCCCGCGTCCCCCGATGACGACGTAGCACTCGGTCGAGGCGAGGTGCAGGTGCGGGCTGCCGCCTCGGAGCCCGTCCGGCGCGACATCGTCGTAGACCTCCAGCAGCGTCACGGAGGTCCCCCCGGGGAAGGTGGGCGCGGTGCGGGTCACGGTCGTTCCTCTCCCTCGCGATTCAGACTACGACCGGCTGCAGGATGCCTCGGAGCACGTCGGCCAGCGGCTCGGCGGCATCCGTTCCCCCGTCGGCGACGCCCACCGCGTACCGGAATCGCACCGTCTCCCCCGGGGCGACCACGACCTCCTCGCTGAAGAAGGGGGCCGGGTTCAGCGCCGCGAACTCCTCGGAGCGCGCGAACCACTGCGGCGGGTGTTGCGGATTGGCGGCGTCGTCGAGCATGAGGACGAGCGAGGCCCGGTCGACATCGTCGTGGCGGCCGACGAACCCCATCCACTCGAAGCGGGCGCCGCGCACATCGTCGCCCGAGCCGCACGCGCCAGGCGCCACGAGCGTGCCGTCCGTGAACGAGCGCGGCCCACGCCAGAACAGCCCCCCGTACCCGGCGTTCTCACGGCCCTTCGTCGTGGGCGACCCGATCGCGATCGGCGACGCCGACACGTTGGTCAGCCGTGTGTCGAAGGTGAGCGCCCAGGCGTCGTCCGAGACGACCTGGGCGGCAAGCGACCGCTCCTCGGTGAACAGCACGCCGCCGGCCTCGGTGATCCAGCGCAGTCCGTGCGAGACCGTGGCGCGGTCGCCCGCTTCCAGCTCGAGGTCCCCCTCGTGCTGCTGCACGCCGTTGTTCGGCAGCTGCACGTAGAACTGCCCATGGACGTACGTCGGTCCGCCCCAGAAGTTCTCGTCGCCGACGACCGGCAGCGCCCAGGCGATGCCTTTGTGCCACACGTGGTCGTGCGGACGGAACAGGCTCACCACGTCCCCGCGGCGGGTGCGGATGGGGTGCAGGTACGGCTTGGGCGACTCCAGCGGCACCGTGTCGGGCTGGTACACGTAGGTGAACAGATCGACCTCGCCGTCGCGGACGGTGACCGAAGATCCCACCTCGTGGGTGATGCGCAGCCCGCTCACGCGAGCACCTCCTTGACGGGCGCCCAGGGGACGATGCCGCCGCTCATGGACCGGACGAACGGATCCGCACCTCGCAGCTCCCCCGCCGCGATCGTCGTACCGCGGAACGCGGAGGCGTAGGTGGCGGCGGCGAACTCGAGCGTGCGCCGCGCCTCGGCGAGGTCGACCCCGGGAGACTCGCCCGCCTCGAGTGCGTCGAGGATCGCGGCGATCTGATCGCGGTGGCCGCTGATCTTCCCGCTGTCGAGGCCTCCCGCCCAGCGGGCGGCGAGGTGCTCGTGCCCCGGCGCGGGCGTGAAGGCCCAGTCCTCGCTGGTGTACCCGTAGAGGTGCTGCACTTCGACCGAGGCGTGCTCGAAGTCGAACCGCAGCCTCGAGGTCTCGTGCGGCGAGACGAGCGAGTTGACGACCGTCGCGAGCGCCCCGTTGTCGAACCGCACGAGGGCCGTCGAGACGTCCTCGGTGTCGGTCGGGCGCAGTTGGCGGGCCGCGAACGCGCTCACCTGCGACCAGTCGCCGAAGATCGCGAACAGCAGGTCGAACTGATGGATGCCGTGACCCATGGTGGGACCGCCGCCCTCGATGTCCCAGCGCCCGCGCCACGGCACGTCGAAGTACTCGTCGGGGCGGTACCACAGGGTCTCGCAGGTGGCCACCAGCGGCCGCCCGAGCGCGCCGTCGCCGGCGAGCGCGGCGAGGTGGCGGGCGGCGGCGCCGAAGCGGTGCTGGAACACGGTGAGCACCGGCACGCCGGTCTCGGCCTGCACCGCCGCGAGCTCGTCGATCTCGCCGAGCGTCAGCGCCGTCGGCTTCTCGACGAGGGACGGGACGCCGGCGCGCATCGCGAGGATCGCCAGGGGCGTGTGCGTCTGCGGCGGCGTGCAGATGTGCACGAGGTCGAGCGCCTCGTTCGCGAGGAGGTCGGCGGCGTCGGCGTATACGCGGCCGATGCCGAACCGCTCGGCGAAGGCGTCGGCGCGGTCGCGGTCGAGGTCGACCACACCGGCGATCTCGACACGGGGGGCCAGCGCGTTCAGGGCGTCGGCGTGGGCGTGGGCGATGCCGCCCGTGCCGATGATGCCGACGCGGAAGGGCGGGCGGGTTGCGGACATCGTGGGTCGTTTCCTTTGCGTGCGGAGGCGGTGCGGACGAGGGGCGGGCGCGGTCCGGGACAAGTCGGACCGCGCCCGCCGGCGGGGCTCACTGATCCAGGACGACGTCCATCTCTGCGAAGAACTGGTCGACGGCCTCGTCGACGGTGATCGTGCCGAAGTTCAACTCGATGCCGATCTGGCGGAACTTGTCCTCGATGGTGCCGTAGCCGGTGACCGGCACCGGCGGCGCGTCGCCGAGGCGGTCGGCGATCGACTCCTCGTAGTCGGCGATCTGCTGGTTGATGCCGTCGAGGCTGGCGCCCGACAGTGCGGTGGCCGATGCCGGGAACCCGCGGTTGGTGCCGAAGACCTCGCCGGTCACCGGGTCGTTGACGAGGAAGTCGATGAGGATCGCGGCGGCCTCGGGGTGCTCGGTCCCGGCGGAGGCCGACAGCAGCATCCCCGCCTTCCTGTAGAGATCCTTGGCCCCCTTCTCCGTCACCGGCGGTGCCGTGATCTGAAGCTCCGTGTACGGCTCGCCGAGGTTGGCGAGGTAGCTCACGCCGAAGCTGTCCCACGTCATCTCGCTGGTCTGCTGCGCGGTGTCGAAGCCCGTGAGGGGCATCGTCTCCTCGAGGCGCTGCTGCGGGATCGTGATGCCGTCGCGCAGCTCCTGCCCGGACTCCCAGTAGGCGCGCAGCTCGTCCTTCGTGAAGTTCACCTCGCCGTCATCGGTGAACAGGTCCTCGCCCTTGGCGCGCTGCTGGATCTCGAAGCTCTGGATGCGGCCGGTGTAGTCCGCCCCGCCCCAGACCTCGACGCCCTGGGCCTGGGCGGCGTCGGTGACCTCGGCCATCCAGTCGTTGTAGTCCTGCCAGTCGCCCTCCTCGAACGGCTCGACACCGATCTCGTCGAGCAGCACGCTGTTCTGGTACATGCTCCACGCGTTCGTGGAGATGGTGATGCCGGTGGTGACGCCGTCGATCTGGCCGATCTGGAGCACATTGTCGGGCAGCGGCTCGGTGTCGATGAGCGAGCCGAGATAGGGCGTCAGGTCGAGGAACAGCCCGTTCTCGGCGTACTGGCGGAGGTAGTTGATGTCGGTCTGCATGACGTCGGGCAGCCCGCCGCCGGCGGCCTCGGTCTGGCGCTTCTCCCAGTACTCGGGGAAGCCGAGGAACGAGGTGTTCACCGTGATGTTGGGGTACTCCTCGTGGAAGGCCGCCAGCACCTCGTCGTACATCTCGGCGCGCACGTCGTTGCCCCAGAACGCGAAGTCGAGGGTGACCTTCTCGTCGGGGTCGTAGGTCGGCTGGGCGTCGCCCGCGGGCGTCGACCCGGCGCAGCCGGCAAGCGCCAGCGCAGCCACGGCGGCCACTGCGCCGGCGGCGGCCTTCTTCCTGCGTGTGAACATCATCGTCCTTCCGGAATGCGGTCCTGGTATCGGGAAAGCTGGAGTGAACCTTCACTTAGTGATCGATCACTCTGCTGCGAAGTGAGAATAGTGAAGGATCACTTTCTGTGTCAACATGGATTCACGAGGAGGCGCCGTGACCGACACCGCACCGCACCGCCGGCCGACGATCATGGAGGTCGCGCGGCTCGCCGAGGTCTCGCACCAGACCGTGTCGCGCTACTTCCGCGCGCCCGACGGGCTGAAGCCGGCGACCAAGGCGCGCGTGCAGGCCGCGGTCGAGCAGCTCAACTACCGCCCGAACCTCGTCGCACGCTCCATGCGCACCCGCCAGACGGGCCGGCTCGCGGTGGTCGTGCCCACGCTCGCCTACAGCCCCGCGCGCATGCTCGCCGGCGCGAGTGCCGCAGCCCACTGGGCCGGCTACGCGGTCGAGGTGCTGGCCCTGGAGGGCGGTGCCACCGACCGCACCGAACGCGTCGCCGAGCTCGCGGACTCGGGCCAGGTGGACGGCATCGTCTCGTTCGCGCCGATCCTCGCCTCCCCCGACCTGCAGGCCTCGAGCGGAACACTCATCGTCGCGTCGGCCGATTTCGACGACGAGATGCGCGGCATCGGCGAGCTGGCGGATGCCTCGGCCCTCGCCGAGGTCGTCCACGGGCTCGCGGACCTCGGCCATCGCCGGTTCCTCCACATCACCGGAGACCTCCAGTTCGCCTCGGCCCGCGCCCGTCGCGACACCTACCTCGACACGGTCGAGCGCCTCGGGCTCGAATCGTCCGGCGTCGTGGAGGGCGACTGGTCGGCGGAGTCCGGCATGGCTGCGGTGAACGCCCTCCCCGACCGCGACGGACCGACCGCTGTGGTGGCGGCCAACGACCTCGTCGCCGCCGGCGTGATCCGCGGGGCGCTGGACCGCGGCATCCGCGTCCCCGAAGACCTGAGTGTCACCGGCTGGGACGATCAGCCGCTGGGCCGGCTGCTGTCTCCCGCGCTGACGACCGTCGAGATCGACCTCGAGGGCCTCGGCTCCCGCGCCATGACGCGCCTCATCTCGGCGCTCCGGGGCGACCCTGCGCCGACGGGGCCCCGGCGGCTGCACCGCGTCATCTGGCGCGAGTCCACCGGTCCCGCACCCCGCTGACCCGGACGACTGCGCCCGGGTCGAGGCATCCATCCCCCGTCGAGATCATGTGCTCTCGCCGAGCGCACAGGCTGGGCACGCGCGGAACATGTGCTCTCGGCGAGAGCACACGTTGTCGTCGCGGCGAAGGCGAGGATGCCGCGAGCCCGGGTCAGTCGCGCGGGCTCCGGGCGAGCTCGGCGCGGGCCGCCTCGACCGCCGCCTCGGTCGCGGAGTAGCCGTGCTCGGGGCCGGGGAAGACCCCGCCCCGGACCTCGCGGGCGTAGGCGGCGACGCCGGCGACCATGTCGGGGCCGATCGCGCCGTAGCGCTTGACGAACGCGGCGGTCCTGCCCTCGGTGATCCCGAGCAGGTCGTGGATCACGAGCACCTGGCCGTCGGCCGGCCCCGCGCCGATGCCGATCACCGGGATCTCGAGCGCCGGCAGCACCACGGCGGCGACGTCGTTGGGCACCGCCTCGATGACGAGCACGCTCGCGCCGGCGTCCTGTACGGCCAGCGACTCGCGCACGATGCGCGCCGCGGACTCGGCCGTGCGGCCCTGTGCGCGCAGGCCGCCGAGCGCGACGGCGGTCTGCGGGGTGAGGCCCACGTGGGCCACGACCGGGATGCCGGCCTCGGCGATCGCCCGGATGCGGCTGAGCCGCGCCTCTCCGCCGCCCTCCAGCTTGACGGCGTCGGCACCGGCCTCTTTGACGAAGCGGATCGCGGTCTGAACCGCCTGCTCGTCCGACACCTCGGTCGACCCGAACGGCAGGTCGGCCACCACGAACGCCGACTGCACGCCGCGGCGCACCGCGCCTGCCAGCACGAGCATCTCGTCGACGGTGACGGCGACCGTCGAGTCGTGCCCGAGCACGACCTGGGCCCCGGAGTCGCCGACGAGCACCATGTCGACCTCGGCCTGCTCGGCAGTGCGGGCGGTCGGATAGTCGTAGGCCGTGACCATCACGATCGGCTCGCGGCGGGCCTTCATCTCGGCGAGTCGCTGCAGGGTGACCTGTGCGCGCATCACGCACCTCCTAGGACGGTGTTGTCGATGAGCCGCGTGCTGCCGACGCGGGCGGCGATCGCGACCAGCACCGGGCCGTCCACCGTGACGGCGGGCGCGAAGGTGATCGGGTCGACGAGCGCCACGTATTCGGGACGGATGCCGGATGCCTCGAGCCTCGCGACGGCCACGGCGCGCAGCGCCTCGGCGTCTGCGATGCCGGCGGCTGCGGCATCCGTCACCTCCTGCAGCGCGTGCGGGATGGCGAGGGCCTGCGCGCGCTCGGCGGCCGAGAGACGGGTGTTGCGACTGGAGCGGGCGAGGCCGTCGGCGTCGCGCGAGGTCGGGCAGACGACGAGGGCGACCGGGAGGCCGAGATCGGCGACGAAGCGGCGGATGACGGCCACCTGCTGCGCGTCCTTGGCGCCGAAGTAGGCGTGGTCGGGGAGGGCGGCCAGCAGCAGCTTCGTCACGACGGTGGCGACGCCGTCGAAGTGCGCGCGCCCGCGCTCGGCCCCCTCGAGGGTCTCGGCGATCGGCCCCGACACGCTCACGGTGGTGGAGAAGCCGGGCGGGTAGATCTCGGCTGCATCGGGTGCGAACACGACGTCGACGCCCGCGGCCTCGGCGATGGCGAGGTCGGCCTCCTCGGTGCGGGGGTAGGCGGCGAGGTCGGCCTGTTCGTCGAACTGGGTGGGGTTGACGAAGATGGTCATCACGACGGTGTCGTCTGCGGCACGTGCGGCGCGCAGCAGTGTCGCGTGCCCCTCGTGGAGGGCGCCCATGGTGGGGACGAGGCCGATGCGGCCGCCGCGGCGCTCGCGCAGCGCGGCGCGCAGGTCGGCGACGGTGCGCACGACGATCACGGCGCCACCTCCCGGCTCCTGCGCAGGTCCCGGGTGGCGGCGACCAGGGCGTCGAACAGCTCGGCGCGGGCGGGCATGCGCTCGGCGACGGCGGCGCGCTGACGGGCGACGGTCGCCTCGTCCCCGCGCGCGATCGGGCCGGTGAGGGCCGCCGCGCCCTCGGCCTCCCAGTTGGCGACGGTGGCGCGCACGAGCGGCGCGAGCGCCGCGCGCGGGACCCCCGCGGTCGCGGCCAGCTCTTCGGCGAACGACTCCAGCGTGACGAGGAAGTTCGACGCGATCGATGCCGCCGCGTGGTAGGCCGCGCGGTCGTCGTCGGCGATCTCGAACGGCGCCATTCCGACCGCCTCTGCGAGCGCGCGCGCCGTTGCGAGGGCGCGCGCGGTCGATCCGGCGACAGCCGCGGGCACTCCCGAGAACGAGGTGTCGCCCGAGACGGCGGTGAGGGGATGGATGCCGAGCGCCTCGTGCGGCGCCAGCGGCGCGAGCGTCGTCGCGCCCGAGAAGTGGCCCACCAGGGGGCCCGGAGCGATGAGCGTCGCCGCGGCGCCGATCTCGGCATCCGGCACCGCCAGCAGCACGATGTCGGCCTCGTCGGCGGTCGCGCCCCGGCCGAGCGGCCCGCGCACATCCACACCCGCTGCGCGCAGGGCCGAGGCTATCGCGCGGCCGACCCTGCCTGCGCCGACGATCGCGACGCGGGCAAGCGCGTGCGCGGGGTGCGAGTCCGGCATCGTCGTCGTCTCCCGTCACGGCGCGTGGATCAGGTCCAGGACGGCTGAACCAGGTTCAAAAATACCCGAGACGCCGGCGACGGCGCCCACGGGCGCCTCGGGCGGCCTCGCGAACGCTCGCCGACAGCCCCCGCACGCACTAGCGCGAGACCGGCCCGAAGACCTTTCCGCCCGTCGCCGACGCCGGCCAACAGGTCAACCGGGCTTCAGCAGGACGTTTCCCGCCCTTCGGCTCCTGTGGAGCCCCGGTTGACCTGTCGGAGCGGCCCCCCACCGGTCATCGGTCGGGGGCCGCTCGCGTCGCCTCTCAGGCCGAAGCCGGCACCTTGTACGCGACGTGCACGCGGCCGATCTCGCCGTCGAACGCGAACGGCATCTTCTCGGCGTACGCGCGCGACACGGCGCCGCCGTATGCGCGCCCCACGTCGAGGCAGTCGTTCGCCGAGAACAGCAGTGGCGCACTGACCGGCACCGTCCCGGACGCGACGTCCGTGCCGTCCACGCGCAGGACCACCTTGAGCGGCCCGCCAGGCCTCGGCTCGATGTACGCGGTCTCGATCTCGATCGTGTGATCGCCTGCGGGGAGGGGCTCGGGTGCCGCCACCGTCGTGCGCTGCACGAGGAACAGGTTGTACTCGTAGGTCAGGATGCCGTCCACGACGAACGCGGTCAGACCGCCGCCTGCGCCGCCCAGCTTGTACAGGACGCCGTTCGACTTCTCCCCGACCTTCACCTCGAGCGTCACGACGTTGGGCTTGTTTCCCAGGGCCGGCGCGCAGAACTCGGGCAGCCGGAAGGTGTCGCCCGAGAACTCCCACTCGGTGTAGGGGGGTGCGATGCGCAGCTCGGGGTGGAACGGTGCGATCCACAGGCCGCCGCCGATGGGGAGCACCTTGTTCTTGGCGGCCTCGATCGCGAACAGCTCCTTGAGCCCCGCGAGCCTCTCCGGATGCTCGTCCGCGAGGTCGTGCGCCTGGCTCCAGTCCTCGTCGAGGTGGTAGAGCTCCCACTTGTCGTGGTCCGGCGTCCAGGTCTGGATCCCGGGCGGAAGGCCGGGGACCCACGGCAGACGAGGGCCGGTCGTGGACGCGATCCATCCGTCCTCGTAGATGGAGCGGCTCGCCATGATCTCGAAGTACTGCACGCGATGGCGGCCCTGCGCCGCCTTGTCGTCGATCGAGTACGCGAAGCTCGTGCCGTCGATCGGGTCCTGCGGGAATCCGTTGACCGTGTCGGGGTGCGAGATGCCCAGGATCTCGTAGATCGTGGGCGCCAGGTCGATCACGTGGTGGAACTGCGTGCGCGGCACCGGGTCGGGCGCGATGCGCGCGGGCCACTGGAGGAACATCGGGTTGCGGGTGCCGCCCAGGTGCGAAGCCATGAGCTTCATGCCCTGGTACGGTGTCGATCCGGCCCACGCCCAGGCGGCGTGGTACTGGTTGTCGGTCGCGGGGGTGCCGAGGGCGTCGAGGCCTCCGAGCTCCTCGAGGGCGGCGATGTGCTGGTCGACCGTGGTCGGGATCATGTTCTGCGCGAGCAGCTCGCTGATCGTGCCGTTCTGCCCCTCGCCCGACGAGCCGTTGTCGCCCCAGATGTAGACGACGATCGTGTTGTCGATGTAGCCGAGCCGGCCCAGTTCGTCCACGACGCGCCCGGCCTGCACGTCGGCGTGCTCGCCGAAGCCGGCGCACAGCTCCATGAGGCGGGCCTGGAACGGCCTCTGGTGGTCGGGCACGTCGTCCCAGCCCTGCAGCGACTCGGGCCGCGGCGTGAGGACCGCGTCCTCGGGCACCCAGCCGGCCGCCTTCGCGCCGGCCAGGGCGTCCTCGCGGTACGCATCCCAGCCGTCGTCGAAGACGCCCCTGTACTTGTCGGCCCACTCCTTGTGCACATGGTGGGGGCCGTGGATCGCGCCAGCGGCCCAGTACATGAAGAACGGCTTGTCGGGTGAGAGCGCCTTGTGATCGCGCAGCCACGCGATGGCGTCGTCGGCGATGTCCTCGCTGAGGTGGTACCCCTCCTCCGGCGACTTCGGCGGCAGCACCGAGGTGGTGTTGCGGACGAGATTCGGCTCGTACTGCGAGGCCTCGCCGGCGAGGAAGCCGTAGAAGTACTCGAAGCCGTTGCCGGTGGGCCAGTTCTCGAACGGGCCGGCCTTGGTCGTCTCCTCGGCCGGGGTGTTGTGCCACTTGCCCCACGCCGCCGTCGAGTACCCGTAGTTGCGCAGCACCTCGGCCATCGTCGCGCTGCTCTTCGGGATGTGACCCGAGTACCCGTCCCAGTCGGCCGCGAGCTCGGCGATCTGACCGGCACCGACACGATGGTGGTTGCGGCCCGTGAGCAGGGCCGCGCGCGTCGGCGAGCACATCGCGGTGGTGTGGAAGCGGTTGTAGCCGATGCCGCCCTCACGGATCCGCTCGAGCGTGGGCGTGTTCACCTTGCCGCCCAGCGGTGCCGGGAGCGCCGGACCCGCGTCGTCGATCAGCACCACGAGGATGTTCGGCGCGTCCTCGCCCAGGTGCCGCTGCGGCGGCAGCGGCGAGTACGTCGACTCGGCGAGGGTGCGGCCCGCGTAGCTGCCCGACGGCTTCGGCGGGAAGGGCAGCGTCCGGGCGGGAGGGAGCGGCGCCCCCACAACGGAGGTGCGGTCGTCGTCGGTCATGCGGGTCCCCTGTTCTCCCGAGCGTTCGACGGGCGACACCCGGCCCGCCTGGGGCCACAGTATCGACAGGGCGCAGGCAGGACATCACCCGGATCGCATGATCCACGGTCCGCGACGTGAACACGTCGTGAAGCGGACGCCGAGGCCGTCCGGTCGAGGGA
>Ga0160448_100747_pt1 | contig 10933 bp, 11 predicted proteins | sample HID1973M_E1MG_FD_108269 | JGI IMG/M metagenome (GOLD analysis project Ga0160448, IMG submission 108269) | Enriched mosquito-associated microbial communities from UW Madison campus, WI, USA - HID1973M_E1 MG | ecosystem: Host-associated > Arthropoda: Insects > Digestive system > Unclassified ...
CGACCGCGTAGATCGTGAGCGCGACGACGAGGTTCAGCTCGGACTGGTAGGGAATGCCGAAGAGCGTGAGCAGGGCGAAGAGCGCGAACGAGGGGATCGTGTACAGCAGCCCGATCACCGTGAGGACGGTGCCTCGCAGCGGCGTGTACCGGAACGCGAGCCACCCGAGCGGCACCGACAGCACGAAGCCCGCGACGATCGCGATCGCGCTCTGGCGCAGATGATCGAGGGTCAGCCCCCAGATCAGGTCGAGGTTGTCGGCGACCCAGCTCACGGCTCGCCCTCCACGAGCACGCCCTGGGTGCGGCCCGACTCGTCGACGAGCACCGTGCCGCGCTCGGTCTGCTTCGCGCGCAGTGCGCGGCTCCCCCTCTGGACGCCGATGAAGTCGGCGACGAAGTCGCTCGCCGGGTTCTCGATGATCTCGCTGGGGCTGCCGATCTGGGCGATACGGGCGCCCTTCTCGAGGATCACGACCTGGTCGCCGAGGAGGAACGCCTCGTCGATGTCGTGCGTGACGAAGACGATCGTCTTGTCGAGCTCTTTCTGCAGCCTGAGCGTCTCGGCTTGCAGCTCGCGGCGCACGATGGGGTCGACCGCGCCGAACGGCTCGTCCATCAGGAGGATGTTCGGATCCACGGCCAGCGCGCGGGCGACGCCGACGCGCTGCTGCTGGCCGCCGGACAGCTGGCTCGGGTAGCGCTTGGCGAGTCCCCGTTCGAGGCCGACGACGTCCATGAGCTCGAGGGCGCGCTCACGCGCCTGCGCCTTCGGGACGCCGCTCAGCACAGGGACGGTGGCGATGTTGTCGACGACGGAGAAGTGGGGGAGCAGGCCCGCGTTCTGCAGCACGTAGCCGATGCCGCGGCGCAGCGTGACCGGGTCGCGCTCGGAGATGGGCTCGTCGTCGATGGCGATGACCCCGCCGCTGGGGTCGACGAGCCGATTGATCATGCGCAGCAGCGTGGTCTTGCCGCTGCCGGACGACCCCACGAGCACCGTCGTCCGATGGGCGGGCATGAGCACGCTGAAGTCCTCGACGGCGGCCGTGCCATCGGGGTACCGCTTAGAGACCCCACGGAATTCGATCGCCATGCTGCCCTTTCGGCCGGGGTTCCCAGATAACCACAGGCCGCAGACATCGCGGCGGAGACTGGACAGACGCCGTAACCTGCGCCATCCTTCCGTCTGCGCGCCCGCCAGGCAACAGCTTCACCGGTGTCGTCCCTGGCCGCTACGGTGGGGCCCATGACTGCTCGGGAGTACGACCTCATCGTCATCGGCGGCGGCCCCGTGGGCGAGAACGTGGCCGACAGGGCGACCCAGGGCGGCCTGTCGGTCGTCGTGGTCGAGAGCGAGCTGGTCGGCGGCGAGTGCTCCTACTGGGCGTGCATCCCCTCCAAGGCGATGCTGCGCGCGGGCGCCGCCGTGCAGGCGGCCCGACGCGTCAAGGGCGCTGCGGAGGCGGTGACGGGGACGGTGGACGTCGCCCGCACCCTGGTGCGCCGCGACGAGCTCGTCCATGACTGGGACGACACGTCCCAGGCCGACTGGCTCCGGGGCGCCGGCATCGACCTCGTCCGCGGGCACGGGCGCCTGACGGGCGAGCGGCAGGTCACGGTGACCGGTGCCGACGGCTCCGCGACGATCCTGCGCGCCCGCCACGCCGTCGCGGTGTCCACGGGGTCCGCGGCGCTGCTGCCCGACATCCCGGGGCTCCTGGACGCTCAGCCGTGGACGAGCCGGGAGGCCACCGGCGTGCACGACGTCCCGGCATCCCTCGCCGTGCTCGGCGGCGGCACCGTCGGCAGCGAGATGGCCACTCTCTACACGTCCTTCGGCACGGCCGTCACGGTCATCGCCCGCTCCGGCCTGCTGCGCGGCGTGGAGTCCTTCGCCGGCGAGGCCGTCGCGAAGGCGCTGACGGATGCCGGAGCCGACCTCCGCACCGGTGTCGAGGTCGAGCGCGTCGAGCGCGACGACGACGGCGAGGTCGTGCTGTCGCTGTCGGACGGCTCCGAGGTCCGCGCCGCGCAGGTGCTGGTGGCCACGGGGCGTGTGCCGCGGACGGACGACCTCGGGCTGGAGTCGATCGGCCTCGAGCCGGGTTCCTGGCTCGAGGTGGACGACACGCTCCGGGTGCGCGGCGTGGACTGGCTGTACGCGGTCGGTGACGTCAACCACCGGGCGCTGCTCACGCACCAGGGCAAGTACCAGGGGCGCGCCGCCGGCGACGTCATCGCGGCGCGCGCGAACGCGGCCGAGGTCGATGACGCCGCGTGGGGCAGGCATGTCGCCACCGCCGATCACGTCGCGGTGCCCCAGGTGGTCTTCACCGATCCCGAGGTCGCGGCGGTCGGGCACACCGAGAAGTCGGCCCGCGAGGCGGGGCTCGGCATCCGTGTCATCGATTACGACCTCTACTGGATCGCCGGCGCCAGTGAGGTCGCCGACGACTACCGTGGCCAGGCGCGGGCGATCGTCGACGAGGAGCGGCGGGTGCTCGTCGGCGCGACCTTCGTCGGCCAGGACGTGGGCGAGATGCTCCATGCCGCCACCATCGCGATCGTGGGCGAGGTTCCGATCGAACGCCTGTGGCACGCCGTGCCCTCGTATCCGACCATCGGCGAGGTGTGGCTGCGCTGGCTCGAGGAGTACGGCCGCTGACCCGGCCCGTGAGGAGGTCCTCGATGAGGCCCGAACCCATTCCCGCCGGCCCCGGCCAGGAGTCGGTCTGGGACTATCCGCGTCCGCCACGACTCGAGCGCGTCGCGCGGCGCGCGCGGATCGAGCTGGGCGGCGCGACCATCGTCGACACCAACGACCTGGTCCGCGTGGTGGAGACCAGCCACCCGCCGGTCTACTATCTGCCCGTCACGGCGTTCGTCGAAGACGCGCTGAGACCGGGCGAGGGATCGTCGTACTGCGAGTTCAAAGGCGGCGCCGTCTACTTCGACGTGCACGGCGGGGGTGAGGTGCGCCCGCGAGCCGCGTGGACCTATCCGCGCCCGGCGGCGGGCTTCGAGCAACTCGCCGGAAGGGTCGCCGTATACGCACGGGCGATGGACGTGTGCACGCTCGACGGCATCGAGGTCGTGCCGCAGCCGGGCCGCTTCTACGGCGGTTGGATCACGCCCGAGGTCGTCGGCCCCTTCAAAGGCGCACCGGGCTCGCACGGCTGGTGAGGCGGCGGCCCCCACGTGCCCTCCACGTCCGCCGGCGCGTCGTGCGGAGCCTCTGGCCGGGCGGGCCGAGCCTCGGAGCGTCGCGGAGCCTCTGGCCGGGTGGGTCGAACGGATCCGCCCGCGCAGTCCACAGCGAACCCACAGCCCGATCCCTTGCTCACCGATATATCGGTAGGTATCGTCAGGGTATCGGTACTCGCTCGTTCGGGAGGTCGTCATGAGCGGTTCATTCCAAGGATTCGGTCCGCGTCCGTCGGGGCAGGGCTCGGGGCTGCCCGGCAGCTTCTGGGACGCGATGGACCAGCTGAAAGACACGTTCGAGAAGAACTTCGCGCCGCGGGCGGGCAGGGGAGACGTGCGCGCCGCCGTGCTCGCGATCCTCGCCGAGAAGCCCATGCACGGGTACCAGATCATCCAGGAGATCGAGTCGCGCAGCGACGGCTCATGGAAGCCCAGCCCGGGCTCGGTGTATCCCACGCTCCAGTTGCTCGCCGACGAGGGCCTGGTCGCCGCCGAGGAGTCCAACGGCAAGAAGACGTACTCGCTCACCGAGGCCGGCCGCGCGGAGGCGGCCGCGGCAGAAGGGCAGTCGGCGCCGTGGGAGGCCGCCGGATCACGCGACTCCGGACGCGCGACTGCACTGCCGAAGGCGGGCGCGAAGCTCGCCCAGGCCGCGGCGACGGTCGGTCGCAGCGGTTCGCCCGAGCAGGTGGCGAAGGCTGTAGAGGTGCTCGACGAGGCGCGGCGTAAGCTCTACTCGATCCTGGCTGAGGACTGACGGCCCTGTGCCGGCGGACGTCGTCGGCCTGAGGCCCCCGGTTCGGGGCGGGGAGCGGACGATCCCGGGCGACCGGGATCGGATGCACCCCTGAACCAGCCGACCAGCACTGCCGAGGAGCTTCGATGGCCGACGTCGGGAACGCGCGCGCCCGCTATCGCCGGATCCTGCGATTCGCCGGCCGGTACATGGTGCAGGCGTGGTGGTTCGAACTGGTTCTGCCGAGGTTCGGCTTCGGGGCGCTCGCGGCGCGGGGCCGGGCGAAGCGGCTGCAGAACATCGCCAGGCGTTTCCATGTGCTCGCCGTGCAGTACGGCGGGCTCATGATCAAGGTCGGCCAGTTCCTCTCCTCCCGGCTCGACGTGCTGCCGCCCGAGATCACCAAGGAGCTGGAGGGACTCCAGGACGAGGTCCCGCCGGTCGCGTTCCCCGCGATCCGCGCGCTCGCCGAGGCAGAGCTCGGGGTGCCGCTCGGGCGGGCGTTCGAATGGGTGGACGAGACACCCGTGGCCGCGGCATCCCTCGGTCAGGCCCATCGTGCCCGGTTGACGCCGGACGATGCGGCCGAGACCGGATTCGCCGACGTCGTCGTCAAGGTGCAGCGGCCCGGCATCGAGGAGATCGTCGACGTCGACCTCGCGGCGCTGCGCCGTGTGGCGGGGTGGCTCAGCCGAGTGCGGATCGTGCGCGACCATGTCGATCTGCCCGCGCTCGTCGAGGAGTTCGCACACACCAGCCGCGAGGAGATCGACTACCTCCACGAGGCGCAGAATGCGGAGCGGTTCGCCGCCGACTTCGCCGGAGACCCCCGCGTCACGGTGCCCGAGATCGCGTGGGAGCGCACGACGCGCCGGGTGCTGACGCTCGCCGACGTCACCGCGATCAAGATCAACGACGTCGAGGGGCTGCGGGCCGCCGGCATCGACCCGGCGCAGGTCGCGGTCGAGTTCGCCAACGTGATGTTCGACCAGCTCTTCCTGCGGGGCTACTTCCACGCCGACCCGCATCCGGGGAACATCTTCGTCACCCCGGTCGCGCGCCCGGCCGGCGACGGCGGGCACCCCTGGGCGCTCACCTTCATCGACTTCGGCATGATGGGCGAGGTCCCCGACAAGCTGCGGCACAACCTGCAGCAGCTCATGATCGCTGTCGCCTCCCGCAACAGCGCGCAGATGATCGACAGCATCCGCGCCGTGGGCGTGCTGCTGCCGTCGGCAGACACGATCGAGCTCGAACGGGCCATGACCGCGCTGTTCGCGCGCTTCGGCGGCATGGGGTTCGCCGAGCTCCAGGAGGTCGACCCCCGCGAGTTCCGGCAGTTCGCGAAGGAGTTCGGCGATGTCATGCGGTCGCTGCCGTTCCAGCTGCCCGAGAACTTCCTGCTGATCATCCGCGCGGTCTCGCTCACCAGCGGCATGTGCAGCTCGCTCGATCCCTCCTTCAACGTCTGGGATGCCGTCGAGCCGTACGCCGCGCGCCTGCTCCGCGACGAGCGGGGCAACACCGCGAAGGCGCTCGCGCAGGAGGCGGCATCCGTCGCCGGTGTGATGGCGAGGCTGCCGCGTCGCCTCGACGACATGGTGACCCGCATCGAGGACGGCCGCCTCGTCGCCGACGTGCCCAAGCTCGACCGGTGGCTGCGCCGCCTGGAGCGCATGGGCCGCCGCGTCGTGGCGGCGGTGCTGTTCGCGGGCCTGCTGATCAGTGGGGCCGTGCTGCGCGCCGAGGACCTCACGATCGGCACCGTGCTGATGCTCGGCTCTCTCGTGCCGCTGCTGTACGCGCTGTTCGCGGGGTTCTCCGGCCGGCCCGGTCCGCACGACTGAGGCGGTCAGCCGACGGCGGCATCGAGTTGCGCGAGGCGGTCCGCCGGGTCGCCCACGACCTCGATGACAGGGCATCCAGCGAGCAGATCGGGGTCGTCGGCGAGCTCGAGGAGGGCGTCGTCCATGGCCTCGCGCAGGTCGGGGTCCTCATCCTCGGGCACGCGGATGCCCCGGCTGAGGGGCACGAGCACCAGCAGGTCGACGTGGGCCATCGCCGCGATCGTGATCTCGACCGCACGAGCCGGGTGGCCCCCCGTGCGCGACGGCCGGCCCAGCTCGTCGAGGGCGCTCAGGTATGCCAGGAAGTCCAGCGGGCCCCGTTCCGAGATGAGGCGCGCACCCCGCTCGAACTCGAGCAGACGGCGGGCGGAGGCGCCGAGCTGAGCCAGGAACAGCCCGGCGTTCGGCTCGTCGCCCGCGTCGTCGACCAGCTCGTAAGGATCGGGGAGCACTTCGTACTCGGGGTGCGCAGCCGAGAAGTCGCCGATGAGAGTGCTCTTCCCGCTGGCATGGGTGCCCGAGATCACGATCCGCATGATCGGAGCATAGGGGGCGCGGGAATCGGAGCGGCGACGGTGTCACCCGCTACCGTGGCACCAGGAACTGGTCCTCCGGGGGTGCGTGTGGTCTGGGCGGTCATCGTGCGGGGCGCGGATCTGCTGGTGCAGCTCGCGCTGATCTGGCTCGGGCTCCTCATCATCGGCGCGGACGACGAGCGCGGCACGATCGATGCGCTCGCCGCATGGTGCGCGGTCGGCAGCCTCTACTGGCTGGCTTCGGTGATCGTCGTAGGCAGGAGCGTGAAACGCTCGCGGATCGCCGCCCCGCGATGGATCGGGCAGTTCGACGCCCATCCGGTGGTCGCCGTGATCACCGTGACGGCGACGTTCCTGGCCAGCATCGTCGGAATCATCGCGGCCGTCGAGATCCTGGTGCTCCGGGACGACCCGGACTGGGCGGTCTGGGTCGAACTGGTCGGCGTGCTCGCGATGCTCCTGTCGTGGGCGCTCTACCACTGGGGCTTCGCGCGCATCTACGACCGCCGCTACCGGATCGCGGTGATCCCACCGCTGATCTTCCCGGGCACCGAGAACCCGCGCCTGGCGGATTTCGTGTACTTCTCGTTCACGAACGCGACCACGTTCTCGGTGTCCGACGTGCAGGTGGTGACGACGCGGATGCGGTGGACCGTGGTGTGGCACACCACGACGAGCTTCTTCCTCAACGCCCTCATCATCGTGCTCGCGTTCAGCACGATCATCAACGCGAACCCGGCGGCTCTCTAGACTCTCGAGCACGGGCGCGCGGGTGCGGCGCTCGCCGGAGCGAGTGGAGGAACGGCGATGCAACTGGGAATGGTCGGCCTCGGCCGCATGGGCGGCAACATCGTGCGGCGGCTCATGCGTGAGGGCCATGACTGCGTCGTGTACGACGTGAGCCCCGATGCCGTGTCCGGCCTCGCCGCCGAAGGCGCGGTCGGAACACGCAGCCTCGCGGATCTCGTCTCGCAGCTCGAGGCGCCTCGCGCGGTGTGGCTCATGATTCCGGCGGGGCTCACCGGCAGGGTCGTCGACGAGGTCGCGGCGCTGCTCGAGCCCGGCGACATCATCATCGACGGCGGAAACTCCAACTACCGCGACGACGTGCGGCGCGCCGCCGCGCTTCGGGAGAGCGGAATCCACTACGTCGATGTCGGTACGAGCGGCGGCGTGTTCGGGCTGGAGCGCGGGTACTGCCTGATGGTGGGCGGCCCCGACGAGGCGTTCGCGCGCATCGAGCCGATCCTTCGCACCATCGCGCCCGGAAGCGGCGAGGTCGAGCGCACGCCGGGGCGTGACGGGGAGTTCGCCCCCGAGGAGCTCGGGTATCTGCACTGCGGGCCCTCCGGTGCGGGTCACTTCGTGAAGATGGTGCACAACGGCATCGAGTACGGGGTGATGGCGGCGCTGGCCGAAGGGCTCAACATCCTCGAGCACGCGGATGCCGGCGTCCAGGAGGCCGAGCATTCGGCCGAGGTCGCGCCCCTCGAGGAGCCCGAGTTCTACCAGTTCACGATCGACACCCCGAAGGTCGCGGAGCTCTGGCGCCGCGGGTCGGTGATCTCGTCGTGGCTGCTGGACCTGACGGCGGCGGCCCTCCAGGGCAACCCCACCCTCGCCGGGCTCGCGGGCCGTGTCTCGGACTCGGGCGAAGGGCGCTGGACGGTGAAGGCCGCCGTCGACACGGGCGTCCCGGCTCCTGTGCTCGCGGCATCCCTCTTCGAGCGGTTCGCATCGCGCGGCGAGGACCATTTCGCCAACCAGGTGCTCTCGGCGATGCGTCTGCAGTTCGGCGGTCACCAGGAGCTGCCCGCCGGCGACGTCCTGGAAGCAGGTGGGCGCAAGTCCGAGTCGTCCGGCGCCGGCCAGTCGCAGACCGCCGACGACGCGTCGTGACGAAGACCGATCTGAAGAGGTCGATCGCCGCGTACACGGCCCCGCGGGGTTCGTTCGAGATCGTCGAGGTGCCGCCGATGCGGTACCTCATGGTCGACGGGCGCGGTGACCCGAACACGTCGGAGGAGTACGGCGAGGCGGTTGCCGCCGTGTTCGGCGTCGCGTACAAGCTCAAGTTCGCGAGCAGGTCCGAGCTCGGGCGCGACTACGTCGTGATGCCGCTCGAGGGGCTGTGGTGGTCCGACGACATGGCGACGTTCACGTCGGAGCGGGACAAGTCCCGGTGGAGCTGGACGATGATGAGCCTCGTGCCCGAATGGATCGACACCGGCCTCTTCGAGCGAGCGCGTGCGGCGGTCGCGGCCAAGGGCGCGCCTGCGGTCCAGTGGCTGCGCCTGTCGGAGCTGGTGGAGGGGCGCTGCGTGCAGACGCTCCATGTCGGGTCCTACGACGACGAAGCGCCCGTGCTCGCCGAGATGCACGATCGGTTCATCCCCGACGCGGGCCTGCGCATGCGCGGCCGGCATCACGAGATCTACCTGGCCGATCCGCGCCGCACCGCCCCCGAGAAGCTGCGCACGATCCTGCGCCAGCCGGTGGAGGCGGCCGGCTGAGCCGACGCTCAGCCGGCCGGCGGCTTCGATGCGGCCGGCTCGTCCGGCGTCGAGCGATCGTGAGCGCCCTCCGCCGTTGCGCCCGGGCCGCGCGAGATGAGGTTCGTCGCCCAGCGCTCGTTGAACCCCGCGAGGAACCCGACGGCGCCCCAGAAGAACCAGCTCGCGACGTGATCGTCGGGCACGGTGAAGATGCCCGCCAGAAGGCCGCTCTTGAGGAAGAACACCACGGCGGCGGCGAAGAACCAGCCGAGGAAGATGCGGTAGATCGCCGCGCCCCGGGCGGCCGACTCGATGGTGAGATTGTGCATACGGTGCATGCGCAGCATCACGCTCACGCAGGCGCCGGCGGCCCCTGCTCCAACGGCGACCAGCACATCGCGCAGAGCCTCGCTCTGGTCAATCGGCATCGGCCCGTGGCGCCACAGAGTGATGACGGCGGTGCTGCCGGCGCCGATGACCACGAGCAGGAAGAACGTCATCGTGACTCCGCCCAGCAGACCCCGCGCGTAGCGGCGGCGTGCGATCTCGCCCTCCCTGCGCCGGAGGAAATCCGTCGCGTAGTCGATACGGCCATCGAGGGCGGTGAGCTCGGTTGCGTGGGGGCCGGGAGCGCCGAACCCGATCGCGGCGATCCGCACGGCCTCGTGTACGAGCTCGTCGAGCGTGGCGACGTCTTCGCCGCGCAGGACGAAACGTCCGCGCAGGATGATCTCGTCCAGCCTGCCGAACTGCCGCGGAGCGTTCGCGGCGACCAGGAGGGCCGCCTTCTGGAACTGCGCGTCGTCCACGTGGAGCAGTCCGATCGGCCTCCGTCGCGAGGTCGCTCGCTTGCGGGCGGCCGCGCGTGCCCGCGCCGCCTCCTGCATCCGTGCGATCTCGACGGTGAGCCACGATCTGCTCTCGGGGATCTTGATGCCGACGGTCGGTGTCGTCGGCACTGCTGCATCGACCACGATCGCCCTCCCTCCGGGCGTCGACGCGGGTTGCGCCGCATGCTGAGAAGAGAGCACGGGCTTGCACGCTGATACCTCGGCGGGAACAGGGATGCCGCGACCCGGCGGGTCGCGGCATCCGTGTGTCGTGCGTGGTTACGCGGCGCCTACGCCGTGGCGTCGGCGCGCTTGGGCAGCACCCAGCCTGCGCGCGGGAAGTGGCACGTGTAGCCGTTGGGGATGCGGATCAGGTAGTCCTGGTGCTCGGGCTCGGCCTCCCAGAACGGGCCCTCCGGCTCGATCGTGGTGACCGCCTTGCCCGGCCACAGGCCGGATGCGTCGACGTCGGCGATCGTGTCGCGAGCGATCTCGGCCTGCTCGGGGGAGAGCGGGAAGATCGCGGAGCGGTAGCTGGAGCCGATGTCGTTGCCCTGGCGGTTCAGGGTCGACGGGTCGTGGATCTGGAAGAAGAACGCGAGGATGTCGCGGTACGTGGTCTTCGTGGGGTCGAAGACGATCTCGACCGCCTCGGCGTGGCCGGGGTGCTTGCGATATGTCGCGTGCGCGTTCTCGCCGCCGGTGTAGCCGACACGGGTGTCGAGCACGCCGGGCTGGCGGCGGATGAGGTCCTCCATGCCCCAGAAGCAGCCGCCGGCGAGGACCGCCGTCTCGGTGCCGGGGGTGCGGGTGATCTCGCCGGTGTCGAAGGGACCGCTGGTCATGATGCGTGCTCCTGGTTCTCGGTGGTGAAGAGGTGTCGGTAGGCGCCGTAGCCCTCGTCCTCGAGGGACGAGGCGGGTACGAAGCGCAGAGCGGCGGAATTCATGCAGTATCTCAGGCCCCCGGCCTGCCGTGGGCCGTCGGGGAACACATGGCCCAGGTGGCTGTCGGCGCCCGACGAGCGCACCTCGGTGCGCGGCAGGAGCAGCTTCCAGTCCCTCTTGGTGGAGACGGCGTCCGGCTCGATGGGCTGCGTGAAGCTCGGCCATCCGGTCCCGCTGTCGTACTTGTCGGTCGACGAGAAGAGCGGCTGACCCGAGACGACGTCGACGTAGATGCCGGGCTCGTGGTTGTTCCAGTAGGCGTTGCGGAACGCCGGCTCGGTGCCGTCCTCCTGGGTCACGCGGTACTGGGTGTCGGTGAGGCGGCTGAGCGCCTCG
>Ga0160448_100749_pt1 | contig 10929 bp, 9 predicted proteins | sample HID1973M_E1MG_FD_108269 | JGI IMG/M metagenome (GOLD analysis project Ga0160448, IMG submission 108269) | Enriched mosquito-associated microbial communities from UW Madison campus, WI, USA - HID1973M_E1 MG | ecosystem: Host-associated > Arthropoda: Insects > Digestive system > Unclassified ...
TAGACGCCGAGCGGGATGACACGGCCCGACGAGCTGGTCAGCTCGGAGAACGTCGCCTCGTACGGGCCGGCGATGAGCGCCGTGATGTACGACGAGATGCGCGGGGTGGCCTCGAAGCGCCAGGTGGCCGTGCCGTCACCGTGCTTCTTCGGCTCGGGGGTCGGGGAGTTGGAGACGACCTTCCAGGGTTCCGGCGCGGTCACCGTGAACGCGAACGTCGCCTTGAGGTCGGGCTGCTCGAACACCGCGAAGACGCGGCGCGAATCGGGGACCTCGAACTGCGAGTACAGGTACACCTCGCCGTCGACCGGATCGACGAAGCGGTGCAGGCCCTCACCGGTGTTCGTGTACAGGCAGTCGGCGTCGATGACGAGCTCGTTATCGGCGCCCAGATCCTCCAGCGCGATGCGCGAGTCGGCGAACGCCGCCGCGGGGTCGACCGAACGGCCGTTGAGCGTGATCTCGCGCACCTCGCGCGCGATCAGGTCGATGAACGTCGAGGCGCCGGGCGTCGCGGTGAAGCGGACGACGGAGCGCGAACCGAAGACCTCGGCGCCCTTCGTCAGGTCGAGCGCGACCTCATACGACTGCGTGTCGACGATCGCGCGGCGCTCCTGCGCCTCGATGCGGGTGAGGTTCTCTCCAGGCACTGCTGTGGCTCCCATGGGTGAGGATGACGGAGGTGGTCGATCGGCTCGTCGCGCGAGCGCTCGATCCGGCGGCCGCCACCAGCGCTGCTGGCACCGATGACAACCGTCCCAGCCTATGCCAGCGGAACCGGGAACGCCCGATCACTTGGCTGAACCCGTCCCTCCGCGGTGTCAGGATGGAGGGGTGACTTCTCCCGAGCAGCGCGTCGTCCCGTTCGCCTCACCTGCCGCAGCGACCGGTTCGCCATATGTCCAGCAGCCTGTCTCGTACGACGGCATCCTCCTGGCCGGCTTCGGCGGTCCCGAGGGCCAGGACGACGTCATCCCGTTCCTGCGCAATGTCACGCGCGGCCGGGGAATACCCGACGAGCGCCTCGAGGAGGTCGCGCACCACTATCGGCACTTCGGCGGCGTCAGCCCGATCAACGCCCAGAACCGCGCGCTCAAAGCCGCTCTCGAGGCGGAGCTCGCCCGCCGAGGCCTGGACCTTCCCGTGTACTGGGGCAATCGCAACTGGTCCCCGTACCTCGGTGAGGCGGTGACGGACGCGGCAGCCGCCGGCCACACGAACTTGCTGGCGCTGGCGACGAGCGCTTACTCGTCGTTCTCGAGCTGCCGTCAGTATCGCGAGGACTTCGCGAGGGTGCTGACCGAGACGGACCTTCAGGATCGCGTGACCATCGACAAGGTGCGCCAGTTCTTCGACCATCCGGGCTTCGTGCAGCCCTTCGTCGACGGCGTGCGCGACGCGGTGGCCGGCTTCCTCGCCGACGGCATCGCGCCCGAAGCCGTGCGGGTCCTCTTCTCGACGCACAGCATCCCGACCGCGGATGCCGAGCGCTCCGGCCCGCGCGAGGGTGACGAACTCCACCGCGACCTCGGCGAGGGCGGTGCGTACGCCGCGCAGCACCTCGCGGTGGCCGAGGTGGTCATGGCCGCGGTCGCCGCGGAGGTTCCCGGCGCCGAGCGGGTCGCGTGGGATCTCGTCTACCAGTCACGCTCCGGCCCGCCGAGCCAGCCGTGGCTGGAGCCCGACGTCAACGACGTCATCGCCGGGCTTCCCGGCGCCGGGGTCCAGGCGATCGCGATCGTGCCGGTCGGCTTCATGAGCGACCACATGGAGGTTCTGTGGGACCTCGACACCGAGGCGATGGATGCCGCCGCCGAGGCGGGCATCCGCGCCGTACGCACACCCACGCCGGGGGTCGATCCCGTGTTCGTGTCGGGGCTCGTGGACCTGGTCCAGGAGCGCCTCGATGGCACCCCTCCGGGGGAGCGTCCGCATGCGACCGATCTCGGACCGTGGTTCGACGTCTGCCGCCCCGCCTGCTGCGAGAACGTGCGCGCCGGGTTCAAGCCCGCCGCGGCCGGCATCGCCCCCTGACCCGGCAGACATCGACGCGGCCGCAGCGCGCGGCCGCGGCATCCGTTCCCGTTCCACCAGCCCTCTCTAGGATTGAGCCCATGCGCATCCACATCGCGACCGACCACGCCGGCCTCGAGTTCTCGACGCAGCTGCAGCACCACCTCGCCGGCGCAGGTCACGACGTCGTCGACCACGGCCCCATCGAGTACGACCCGCTCGACGACTACCCCGCGTTCTGCATCCGCGCCGCTCAGGCGGTCGTACGCGACCAGGCCGCCGGCATCGAGACCCTCGGCGTCGTGTTCGGCGGCTCGGGCAACGGCGAGCAGATCGCCGCGAACAAGGTCCTCGGCGTGCGCGCCGCACTCGTCTGGAGCATCGCCACCGCCGAGCTCGCGCGGGAGCACAACGACGCCAACGTGATCGCGATCGGCGCCCGACAGCACACGTTCGAGGAGGCGGTGACCTTCATCGACCGATTCATCGCGACGCCGTTCTCGGGCGAGGAGCGCCATGCCCGGCGCATCGCCCAGCTCGCCGCGTACGAGCAGGACGGGACGCTCCAGCCCGATCCGCGCGCCGCGGCCGGCCTGCCCGACGTCCTCGCTGCCGACGACAGCTCGTTCGACCCCGAGGCCGGCTGAGCCGAATGCCCGAGGGACATTCCGTCCATCGCATCGCCCGCCAGTTCGACCGCAACTTCGTCGGCCGGCGCGTGACGGCGACCAGCCCGCAGGGACGCTTCGCAGAGGGTGCCGAGATCCTCAGCGGTCGCTCTGCGACGGCGGTGCGGGCCGTCGGCAAGCAGATGTTCCTCGAGTTCGACGACGACATCTGGCTGCGGGTGCATCTCGGCATGTACGGCGCCTGGGACTTCGCGGGCGAGATCCTGGTCGACCCGACCATCGCATCGGCGAACGGCCGTATGGGGCAGACCAACCAGCGCGGCACGGACCTCGAGGACGCGATCCTCGACACCGCCGGCGAGAACTCGCTCACCTCGATCGGCGCCCCTCGGCGCACCCGCGTGCACGTTCGCATGTCCGAGCAGACGACGGGCCTCGCCGATGACGGCGACCAGTGGCCGCCCCCTGTGGTCGGCCAGGTGCGTCTGCGACTGCTCACCGACGTGACGTGCGCCGATCTGCGAGGCCCGACTGCCTGCCAGCTGCAGACACCGGAGGAGGTCGCCGCGACGATCGCCAAGCTGGGCCCCGACCCGCTGGTCGATGACGTCGCCGAGGGCGAGGAGCGGTTCACGTCCGTCGTGCGCCGCAAGCCCACGTCGATCGGCCTGCTGCTGATGGACCAGAACGTCGTGAGCGGCATCGGCAACGTGTACCGCGCCGAGCTGCTGTTCCGGGCCCGTCAGAGCCCGCACACGCCGGGACGCGACGTTCCTGAAGAGGTCGTCCGGAGCATCTGGCGGGACTGGGTGCGGCTTCTCGCGGTCGGCGTCGAGACCGGCCAGATGATGACGATGGACGATCTCGACCCCGACGCCTACCGTGCTGCGATGGCCAGTCGCGACGACCGTCACTGGGTCTATCACCGTGCCGGCCTGCCATGCCGCGTGTGCGGTACGACGATCGTGGTCGAGGAGGCTGCGGGGCGCAAGCTCTACTGGTGCCCCCGCTGCCAGGCGTGACCCGATCCGCGGGCGCCGGCCGCGCGAATAGGCTGAGGCCATGCGTCAGAACCCGAGCTTCGCCTTGTCGGATGTCGGCGAGATCAGCCGCCTCATCGAGCACAATCCGTGGGTCACGATCGTGTCCTCGACCGAGGCCGGGCTCGTCGCCTCGCATTACGCCGTGCTGCTGGAGGCCGACCGCGACGACCTCACGATCGTCGGCCATGTCGGCAAGCCCGACGATCTCATCCACGGGCTCGGCGAACGCGAGCTGCTCGTGGTCGTGCAGGGACCGCACGGCTACATCTCGCCCGGGTGGTACGGCGACGTGCAGAGCGTTCCGACCTGGAACTTCGTCTCCGCGCACCTCACCGGCGTCCCCGAGCTGCTGACGCCCGAAGAGAATCTCGAGGTGCTCGAGCGTCTCGTCGCGCGGTTCGAAGGCGGCCTTCCGCAGCCGCGCCTGATGTGGGCGCCGCCGAACGATCCCGAGTACGTTCGACGGCTCGAGAAGGGGACCGTGGGTTTCCGGCTCACGCCCACGAAGGTGGTCGGCAAGCGCAAGCTGAGCCAGAACAAGCCCGACGAGACCGTCGAGACCGTGATCCTCGAGCTGGAGGCCGGCGCGAGCCCGTATTCGGATCCGCGACTCGCGGCTGAGATGCGCCGCGACCTCGAGACCCGCAAGGCCGCCCGGTGACGGCGGCCCGCGGCGACGCACCCGCCGTCATCGCGAACGCACGTCTGACCGGATCCGACCGCACCGACCCCTTCGGCGCGGAGCCCGTCGACGTGCACTTGGCCGAGGGGATGGTCGTCGACATCGCGCCGGCCGGCGCGCTGCCGCACGCGGGACTGGTGCTCGACGCCGAGGGCGGGTGGGTGATACCGGGACTCTGGGATCACCACGTCCACACCGTGCAGTGGGCGCTCTCCTCCGAGCGCGTGGCACTGGGCGAGGCGTCCACGGCGGCGCAGGCCGCCGCGCTCATGGGCGCCGCCGTGACGCTGCCGGACGGACGCCGCGTCGGCAGCGGCTTCCGAGACGCGTTCTGGGCCGATGCACCCGACCTCGCTGTGCTCGACGCCGCGACGGGCGAGGTTCCCACGTACCTCATCAACGCCGATGTTCACAGCGTGTGGCTCAACACGGCCGCGCTGCGCAGGGAGGGATTCGAGCCGGACGGCGTCGGCATTCTCCGCGAGGAGCCCGCGTTCGAGATCTCGCGACGGCTGAACGCGGTGGCCGCCTCGGTATCCGATCCGCTCGTGACGCGGATGGCCGACGACGCCGCGTCCCGCGGCGTCGTCGGGCTCGTCGACCTCGACATGTCATGGAACGAGGATGCGTGGACCCGCCGGGTGGCAGCCGGGTTCGACGCGCTGCGAGTGTCGTTCGGGATCTACCCCCAGTTCCTCGACCGTGCGATCGCGGAGGGCCTCCAGACCGGTGATCGTGCGCGGGGCGCGGCATCCGACCTCGTCCGCGTCGGGCCGCTGAAGGTCATCACCGACGGCTCGCTCGGCACACGCACCGCCGCGTGTTCGCACGCGTATCCCGATGACCCGCACAACCACGGCCTCATCACGGTCGATGTCGCGACGCTCGTGGACCTCATGACCCAGGCGACCGCGGCCGGCATCGCTTCGGCGATCCACGCGATCGGCGACGTGGCGAACTCGCACGCTCTGGACGCGTTCGCGGCGACCGGAGCCTGGGGGACGATCGAGCACGCGCAGCTGGTCGCGCACGCCGACATCCCGCGGTTCGCACGCCTCGGAGTCGGCGCGAGCGTCCAACCCGAGCACGCGCTGGACGACCGCGACCTCACCGACGCGCTGTGGGCGGGCCAGACGGCGCAGCCCTATCCGCTGCGCGCACTCGCCGATGCAGGGGCGAACCTGCTGTTCGGCTCCGACGCGCCCGTGGCGCGGCTCGATCCGTGGGCTGCGATGGCGGCCGCGGTGTTCCGCACCCGCGGCGGACGCGATCCGTGGCAGCCCGCGCAGCGCGTCACGGCCGCCACGGCGCTGGCCGCCTCGACGCGCGGCGGCTCCCTCGAGCCCGCCCGCATCGACCCGGGCGACATCGCCGATCTCGCGATCTGCGAGCACGACCCGCTCGGTGCGGACGAGGCCGCACTGCGGGGAATGCGGGTGCGCGCGACGCTGCTGGCGGCGCGTCTCACCCACGTCGCGTGAACCGCGGCGCGATGCGGGGGTCTTCCCCCGTATGGGTCGGGGAGGGGATCGGATGCCGCGATGAAGGCGTCGTCGCGAAGCTGGGAGCATGAGTTCCGAGGGAGACACCGATGACCGCCACCGCTGAACCGGCTCCGCTCCAGCCGCTCGCATCACGCCCTGCCGTCGGGTTCTGGGCGTCGTACGGCCGGGCGTGGGTGCGCACCCCGGGCAGCGCCCTGTATCTGCTCGCTGTGTTCGTGCTCGCGATGATCTCGGTGAGCGTGCTCGCGTCGCTGTTCTGGGCAGGGGTCGGGCTCCTCATCGTCGTCGTCGGTCTGCCCCTCATCGTGCTGACGCTGCTGATCGCACGCGGATTCGGCGTCGCGGACCGCTTCATGCTGGGTCTCACCGGGCAGGCTGCGATCGCCGAGCCCGAGTGGAACCGCGACCAGCCCGACGCCGCAGGATTCTGGATCACCCTCACCCGTCCGATCCGCAACGCCCACTACTGGCTCTACCTGGTGCACGGCATGATCGTGAATCCGATCATCAGCACCATCTCCTTCACACTCACGGTCGTGTGGCTGAGTGTCGGTCTCGGAGGCCTCACCTACTGGTTCTGGGGTCTGTTCCTGCCCCGCACCTGGAACGGCGACGGCGGCTCGGCGGGAGAGTGGGGCCACTATGTCGCCGACTATCTGCCCTGGCTGTTCAGCGGGTGGTCGAGCTGGACGGTCGAGGTGGTGCTCTACCTGATCGCCGGCATCGTGTTCACCTTCACGATGCCGTGGGTGCTCGGCGGTCTCGCACGCGGACATCATGCGGTCGCGAAGGGGATGCTGGGCCGGTGGGAGTCCGACGAGCTGGCCGCCGAGGTGCGTGCCGAGGCCGCAGCCCGCGGTGCCGCCGTCCACGCGGAGGATCTCGCCCTGCGCCGTCTGGAGCGTGACATCCACGACGGGCCTCAGCAGCGTCTGGTGCGGTTGCAGATGGACCTGGCCGCGCTCGAGCGCCGGGCCGAGTCCGGCGATGCGGATGCCGCGGCCGAACTGGCGCGGGAGGCCCGGGGTCATGCGAAGGCGGCGCTCGACGAGCTGCGCGCGCTGTCCAGCGGAGTCGCGCCGCCGCTCCTGCAGGACCGCGGCCTCGCTGCCGCCCTCGATGGCCTCGCGACCGCGTCCCCGCTGTGGGTCCAGATCCAGGTCGATCCCGCGATCGATCGAGCGGTGAGCCAGGAGGTCGCCCGCACCGTCTACTTCGTCGTCGCCGAACTCATGACGAACGCGGTCAAGCACTCCGGTGCGACCGGCGTCACTCTGCGCGCGACGCTCCGGCGCAGCGCGGCAGGCACGCCCACGCACCTGGACGTGTGGGTCGTCGACAACGGGCGCGGCGGCGCCGTCCTCACCTCCGGCCACGGGCTGGAGGGCCTGCGCGAGCGCGTCGCGGGACTGCGCGGCGTGCTGGTGGTGACGAGCCCGGTGGGCGGGCCGACCTCGGTCGGTGCGCACATCCCGCTCACGGTCGCGCCATGACGGCTGTCTATCCTGAGGGGATGTCCACTTCGACGGGTTCCGCACCGCTGCGCGTCGTTCTGTTCGAGGACTCGGTCCTCCTCCGGGAGGGCCTGGTCCGGCTGTTCGACGAGGCCGGCTACACGACCGCGGGCGCCTGGGGCGACGCCGAGGATGTGGTGGCCCGAGTCCGCGACGCACGGGCCGACGTCGCGATCCTCGACGTCCGCCTGCCACCCGGGTTCCGCGACGAGGGCATCCGAGCGGCTCTGGCGGTGCGGTCCGCCGTGCCGGAAGTCGGCATCCTCGTGCTCAGCCAGTACGTCGAGGGCGTCTACGCGCGAGAGCTGCTCGCGGGCGGAGAAGGCGGCGTCGGCTACCTGCTGAAGGATCGGGTCACATCGCTCGACGAGTTCACCGACGCGGTCCGCAGAGTCCGCGAGCGCGGCACCGTGCTGGACCCGCTGGTGGTCCAGGGGCTGCTCTCGGCGCGACCCGATCCGCTGGCCACGCTGACTCCTCGCGAGCGCGACGTGCTGACGCTCATGGCGGAAGGCCGCAGCAACGCGAGCATCGCGCAACGGCTGTTCATCGGCGTGGGCGCCGTGGAGAAGAACATCAGCGCGATCTTCGCCAAGCTCGGCCTCGAGGAGTCCGGCACCGAGCATCGCCGAGTGCTTGCGGTGCTCGCGTTCCTGCAGCACCCCTGACATGACGAGGGCTCCCGGACGTCCGGGAGCCCTCGTCATGTCATCGCGGTCACTCGGCGAGGTGCGCGAAGAGGAACCAGCGATCCTTCTCGAGCGACTCCTTGATGCCGATGGCGATGTCCTGGCTGGTGAGGTCGAACTCGTCGAGGCCGTCGATCGCGGCCTGCACGTCGGCGATCACGGTGTCCATGTCGCCGATGACGTTGCGGATGAGCGCGTCCCACTGCGTGAACCCGGCGGGGACGGCAGTCGTGGTCTTCTGCGCCACCGTGCCGACGCGGGCGTCGATCGGGAGCCCCAGAGCCACGATGCGCTCGGCGGCCTGGTCCGCGCCGTCCTGGGCGTGGGCGACCACCGAGTCCAGCAGCTCGTGGATCGCGATGAAGTTGGCGCCCCGCACGTTCCAGTGCGCCTGCTTCCCGTTCACGGCCAGGGCCTGCAGGCCCAGGACAACGGGGGTGAGGAACTGCGCCGTGGCCGCGGCGACGTCGGGGTTCGCTGCGGTTGCGGGGGTGGTCTGGGTGTTCGTCATCTCTCTCGCCTCCATCGTTCGGAGGGTCGCTCAGCTCGGCGATCGTCCTCCAGTGACTGCAACGCTACTCAGCGGGAGTCATTCCGCAAGCAAGACAAGGCTGGGCTAAACCGGCGAATCCGCGCCGTCGGTGCGGGCTGAACGCGGGACAGCGGCTAACGTCGATTCGTGCCTTCCGCCGATCACGACCTCGGACCGCAGCATCTGAGCGTTCCCGCCAAGACCGTGACCCGCGAGCCCCGCGACCGCTCGCCCGAGCACGCCGAGCCCTCGCGCTTCATCCCGCATGTCCAGGGACTGCGCGCGATCGCGGTCCTGTGCGTCGTGCTCTACCACTTCTGGCCCGGCCGTCTCACCGGCGGCTACATCGGCGTCGACATCTTCTTCGTGATCTCGGGCTTCCTCATCACGTCGCATCTGATGCGCGAGCTCACGGCGACCGGGACCGTCAGACTGGGCCAGTTCTGGGCTCGACGGGCACGGCGCCTGCTTCCGGCATCCCTGCTCGTCCTGCTCTTCTGCGCGGTCGTCGTGATGTCGCCGTATCTGATGCCGACATCGGCGCTGCCGAACGAGGTGAGGGAGATCCTCGCATCGACGTTCTACGTCGAGAACTGGTACCTGGCGCTCAACTCCGCCGACTACCTCAACCACTCCGGCTCGCCCACCACGGTGCAGCACTACTGGTCGCTGTCCCTCGAAGAGCAGTTCTACGTGATGTGGCCGCTCATCATGCTGCTGGCCGCGTGGATCGGTGTGACGTTCTTCCGCGGCGAGCGGCGCCGCACGGTCATCGGCGCCCTCGGAATCGTGACCGCCGTCTCGTTCGTGTTCTGCGTCGTCTTCACGATCACGGACCCCGCGCCCGCCTACTTCGTCACCTTCGGCCGCATGTGGCAGTTCGGCGTCGGCGCCCTGATCGCGCTGGTCCCCATGCTTCGCGTCCGAAACGCGATCGGAAGCTTCGTCCTCGGGTGGGGCGGCATTCTGCTGCTGGTCTACGTCACGTTCACCTTCGACGCGCAGACGCCCTTCCCGGGGTACATGGCTCTCCTGCCGACGCTCGGAGCGGCGGCGGTGATCGCAGCCTCCAACACGGACCGCTGGTGGTACCCCACCCGTATCCTCGCGATCCGTCCCGCGCAGTTCGTCGGCGACATCTCGTACTCGCTGTACCTCTGGCACTGGCCGCTGATCATCATCGCGCCCTCCGTGCCGTTCTGGGGACTCACCATCTATCACCGCGTGGCGCTTCTCGTACTGTGCTTCGTGCTCGCATGGCTCACCAAGCGGTTCGTCGAAGACCCTGCGCGCGGCTGGAAGGTGCTCACGTCCCGCCCTGCCCGGGTCACGCTGTGGTCTTCGCTGGGCGCAATGATCGTGGTCGCCCTCGTGGCCGCGACCGCGTGGTTCGTCAACGCCCCGCTGTACAACCAGGGAACGCGCGACATCGCGCAGCTGCAGGAGAACCCGCCGGAGTGCTTCGGTGCGGCATCCGTCCTCGACGCCTCCTGCGCGGAGGCCGACTTCGGCACCACCATCCTGCCCGCCCCCGGCTTCGCCGGCATCGACCGGCCCGACAACCCCAAGTGCTTCGTGCAGCTCACCGACTCGCGGCCGGTCTCGTGCACCTTCGGCTCGGACGACCCGAACGCCCCGACGGTCGCCCTCATCGGAGACAGCCACGCATACCAGCTGCTGCCCACCTTCCAACGGATGGCCGACGAGAACGGTTGGCAGCTCGTCACCTGGTTCAAGGGCGCCTGTCCCTGGAACGCGACGCCGCTGTCCACACCGGGAGCATTCGGGGCGGCGTGCAGCGAGTGGCGCGAGCGCGTGCAGAACGCGATCGACGACGCTGATCTCGACGCCGTCTTCACTGCCGCGATAGCCACCACCCCGTACTCCGCAGCCGGGTACGACTCGTCGTACGACGCGGCGGTCGCGGGCTACCGCGACGCCTGGAGCACGGTCACAGATCGCGGCATCCCCGTGGTCACGGTCATCGACAACCCGGTGTGGGAGACGGACCCGAACAAGTGCCTGCGTACGCACGACATGTCCGAGTGCGACGGCGTCCGCTCGGACGTGCTGGTACAGGACGATCCGCTCCGGGAGGCGGCATCCGGACTCGACGGGGTGACGCTGCTGGACTTCACCGACGTGTTCTGCGGTGCCGACACCTGCGCACCGGTCGTCGGCGGGGCGAACATCTACCGCGACCAGGACCACCTCACCGTCACTTTCGTCGACACCCTCGCGCCCTGGTACACGGAGGCGATCCAGGCCGCCCTGACCGAGAGAGTTCCCGCATGACGATCGCACCCGGAGCATCTGTCCTCA
>Ga0160448_100750_pt1 | contig 10927 bp, 6 predicted proteins | sample HID1973M_E1MG_FD_108269 | JGI IMG/M metagenome (GOLD analysis project Ga0160448, IMG submission 108269) | Enriched mosquito-associated microbial communities from UW Madison campus, WI, USA - HID1973M_E1 MG | ecosystem: Host-associated > Arthropoda: Insects > Digestive system > Unclassified ...
CGCGCTCGCGGTGCTGGTGCTCGTCGGCACGATCGCCGCGGCCCCCTTCATGAAGACGAACTTCCTGGGCGACTCGGGTCAGAACACGTTCACGATGACGCAGGACATCGGCCCGGCCCCGTCGCTGGAGGCCGAGAGCGCCGCCGCGGAGCAGGTCGAGGAGGTGCTGCTGGGCATCGACGGCATCGAGACCGTGCAGGTGTCGATCGGCTCGAGCGGCTCGGCGCTGCGCGACGCCTTCTCGGGCGGCGGCAGCGGCATCACGTACTCGATCACGACCGACCCCGGCGTGGACCAGGTCGCGCTGCGCGAAGAGGTGCAGGCGGCGGTCGCCGACCTCGACGACGCCGGCGAGATCTCCGTCGCCGCGGGCGGTGGCGGCTTCGGCTCGACGGACATCGCGATCGACGTCACGGCGCCGGACTCCTCGACCCTGCAGGACGCGACGGATGCCGTCATCGCCGCGGTCGAGGGCGCCGAGGGCGTCGGCCAGGTCACGAGCAACCTGTCGGCGTCGCTGCCGTACATCGCCGTGACGGTGGACCGCGACAAGGCCGCGGAGCTGGGCCTGTCGGAGGTCGCCGTGGGCGCGCTGGTGTCGAACACGATGCAGCCGCAGTCGATCGGCTCGGTCGAGATCGACGACACGTCGCTCACCGTGTACCTCGCGGCGTCCGAGACGCCCGCGTCGCTCGACGACCTGCGCCAGCTGCAGGTGCCGAGCGCCACCGGCCCGATCCCCCTCGAAGAGGTCGCGACCGTCGAGGAGAGCCAGGGCCCGACCTCGATCACGACCGAGGGCGGCCAGCGCACGTCGACCGTCACGGTGACCCCGTCGACCGACAACCTGCAGACCGCGACGGCCTCGGTCACGACGGCGCTCGCCGACGCCGACCTGCCGTCGTCGGCCGACGCGACGCTCGGCGGCGTGGTGACGCAGCAGCAGGACGCGTTCTCGCAGCTCGGCCTCGCCCTGCTCGCGGCGATCCTGATCGTCTACATCGTGATGGTCGCGACGTTCAAGTCGCTGCGCCAGCCGCTGCTGCTCCTGATCTCGGTGCCGTTCGCGGCGACCGGCGCGATTCTGCTGCAGATCATCACGGGCGTGCCGCTCGGCGTCGCATCGCTCATCGGCGTGCTGATGCTCATCGGCATCGTCGTGACGAACGCGATCGTGCTCGTCGACCTCGTGAACCAGTACCGGGAGAAGGGCCTGACCGCCCACGACGCCACCGTCGCCGGTGGCTCGCGACGCCTCCGCCCGATCCTCATGACGGCGCTGGCGACGATCTTCGCGCTCACGCCCATGGCGCTCGGCATCACCGGTCAGGGCGGCTTCATCTCGCAGCCCCTCGCGATCGTCGTGATCGGCGGCCTCGTGTCGTCGACCGTGCTCACGCTGCTCGTGCTCCCCACCCTCTACAACCTCGTCGAGGGTGCCAAGGAGCGTCGCGCCGAGAAGCGTCGTCGTCGCGATGAGGGCGACGGGGGCGACGGCGGCTCGGGTCCGGCCGGCGAGGGGCCCGACAGCGGGACGGATGCCGCGACCGCGGGCGTGCTCGTCGGCGCGGGCGTCGGCGCGGCGGCGGGTGCTGCCGCGGGTGCGGCCGGTGCCGACGCCGGGGCGGTTGGTTCGGTGGACGGTGCGGTCGGTGCGGACGCCGGGACGGTCGGTTCGGTCGACGGTGCGGACGCCGGGGTGGTCGGTGCGATCGGGCCGGTTGGCGTCGCGGGCATCGCGGGTGCCGCGGCCTTCGAGACGCGGCGGCAGCGTCGGCAGCGCGGTAACGGAGCCTCCGTCGCGGCCGAGAGCGCTGAGGTCGCCGTGCCCGAGCTCGAGGAAGGCCCCGATATCGAGGTGTCGGACTCGACGCCGGCGCCCGCTGGGGCTGCGGTCGTCGGGGCCGCGGCGGCAGTCGAGGCCGGCGCGGAGGGCGAGGCTGGAGCCGAGGACGAGGTTGGTGCCGAGGCGGCAGCGGGTGGCGAGGCGGCAGACGTCGCGGTGCCCGAGCTCGAGGAGGGCCCCGACATCGAGGTGTCGGACTCGGCGCCTGCGCCCGCTGAGGCCGCGGTTGCGGTCGAGGCCGAGGCGGGGGCTGAGGCGGGCGGCGACGCAGGCGAAGCCGGGGGATCTGACGAGACGGCTGAGCCCGAGGCTGAGGCGGCTGTCGACGTGGCCGAGTCTGAAGCGGTTGAGTCCGATGTCGAGCGGAGCGCCGGTGCGGGGGAGTCCGATGTGACGCCCAGCACGGGAACCGACGCAGACGACACCGACAGCGCCCCCGTTGTCGGGTCTGACGCGACGCCCGCGTCGGAGGAGCCCGGTGTGATGGAGTTCGACGTGACAGGTGGGCCGGCTGGCGAGGCATCCGCTGACACCGACGCGGATGCGACCTCGGAAGACGAGCCGGACGCCGAGGTCGAGGCATCCGACGCATCGCCCGCGAGCGATGACGTCGAACAGCCCGAGGAGCTGGACCGGGGTGACGCGGTCGCCGCGGAGCCGCTCATCGACGCCGAGCCCACGGGAGAGCCCGACGCTGTGGTCGAGGGTGGATCGGACGCGGCGGAGCCGGCCGACTCCACTGGTGAGACCGAGGCGGCCGGTGACGCCGACGCCGAGTCGGAGACGCCTGGCTCGACGGACGATGCCCCGGAGGCCTATGCCCATTCAGAGGTCGAGTCCACGCCCGACGACGCGAACGCGTCGGAGCGCAGCGAGGAGCACCCGCGCGACGACCACTGACCCCGGTCCCACGCCCCGCCGGCAATCGCGGCGGGGCCTCGACCGGCCGCGCGCTTACCGCCCCGTCGCGGGCATGATCACCGTGCGGGCTAACCGGGCAGCGGTGCTCGTTGCCCCGACTTCGGTGCTCCGGCCCGGGTCACCCGCTCGCTGGAGGACCCGCCCGCGGGCGTCGGGATCGCCGCGCTGCTGAACCACGGGATGAGAATCGAGGTATGGCAACGCGGCTTCTTCTGATCTCCGACACCCACATCCCGGGACGCGCCCATGAGTTGCCGGGCGCGGTGCTACACGCGGCGGCCGCGGCGGACCTCGTGATTCACGCCGGCGACTGGGTGGCGGCATCCGTCCTCGATGAACTCGAGCAGCACGCCGACGTGCTCGGAGTTTTTGGCAACAACGACGGGTCAGATCTGAGACAACGGCTGCCGGAGGTCGCACGCCGAACGATCGACGGCGTGCGGTTCGCGGTCGTTCACGAGACCGGGCAGGCAACCGGGCGTGAGATGCGGATGGACGCTCTGTACCCCGATACCGATGTGCTGGTGTTCGGGCACAGCCACATTCCCTGGGACACGGTGACGCCGCGGGGCATGCGACTGCTCAACCCCGGCTCTCCGACGGACAGGCGGCGACAGCCGGTATGCACGTTGATGACGGCCATGCTCGATGGCGGGCGCCTTCGCAACGTCCAGTTGGTCGCCCTCTGAATAAGGAGTCGGGTTGTCTCACACGAAGACGCGCGCGGTAGCGGACCCCGATCTGAGACACCGCTTAGCTCTCCTCGAATGCCGTTCTCTCCCCAGCACGAGATCGCGTATGACCTCCGTGCTTCGATGCCCTGGAGGCGCTTCGCGCCGTTCGCACTGTGGCAGTATTGCGCCAAGCTGGCCGGTTCCGCATTCGCCGGCTAGAAGGGTGATGTCGTGAAAGGAATTGCTGAGCCGCGCCAGCAGCGCAGCCGCGAGTCGTTCGCTCGCGTACGCTCGGCAACTCTGGAGCTGCTGGCAGAGAAAGGACCCGCGGGCATCACCATCGCGGAAGTGAGCGATCGGGCCAACGTATCCGTCGGGACGATCTATGGTCGAGTCGGCAATCGAGCAAATCTTCTGCGCGTTGTGCAGGAAGAGGAACTCGCTCGCATCGTGGAGAGCATGGCGGAGCGACTTGCAGCACTCCAGATCCACGACGAGAACTCCGTTGCCGATGTTGTCAGAGCGTTCGTCCGCGAATTGGACGCCAGCTCGCGCTCGATTCGATCCCTGGTCGCGGCCGCCGAAGAGATCGGCGAACTGTCCGAAGCCGGGCCCGCGTCGTGGCGAGCCGTCCGGGACTTGGTCGTGGCCGCGATTCGCAGCGCTCGCGATGTCCCAGAGCACCCTATCGGCGACGAGGCGATGGGGTGGATCTACGAAGTGATCGATGCGTGCGTCGTGCATCACCTGGATTCTGCTCCGTTGCCCAAGAGCGAGGCCGCGACCGAGCGGCTGATCCGGCAACTGACCCATACCGTGCACCTGCTCCTTCGCTCCGACACCGCTTCCTAGGGCCCGCAGAAGCGGTCACTGTTCACCTCGAGACTGCGGCCCAAAAATCCGAATCCGTAAATGGATTCGGATTCTGCTACGCTTCCGACAACCACCCGACTACCGCATCCGCGGTGCTTCGACATTGACGTCAAAGGACATTGCCATGACATTCGCGTCCGCCCCCGCCCGTTTGCTCGCCGTTGTCGGCGCGTGCGCGGCGATCGTTACCATCTCCGGATGTTCGGGTGCTGAACCCGCCACAGAATCGCTGGACTTCTCGTTCTCGTATCCGTCGACGGAGAACAGCCCCTACGAGGCGCTGGCACAGAGCTATATGAAGGCACATCCGGACATCACGGTGACCCTGAACCCGGTCCCGTCGGAGAGCTACGACACCGTCCTGACCACGCAGCTACAAGCCGGCAACGCGTCAGACGTCATCCTGGCCGTCCCCGGCTCTGGGTCCCCGATCGCTCTCCTCTCCCTCGCGGATGCGGAACTTCTGGCACCGGTGGACGGCACCAGCGCGGATCTGGTTCCGGATATGAGCTCGGAGCTGTTCGTCACGGACGACAAGACGTGGGGAGTGCCGACCGACATCAGCGTCACGGGAACGATCTTCAACTCCTCCGCCGGCGTGGACTACCCGCAAGACACCTCCGGAATGATCGACACCTGCACCTCGCTGTCAGCGGAGAGCAAGTCCCTATTCGCTTTGGCAGGGTCAATCCCGATCAACACCGGTCTGGCAGCCATCAGCATCGCCGCGTCCCGGGTGTACGCAGACAATCCCGACTGGGACGCGCAGCGCTCCGCAGGCGAAGTCTCCTTCGCGTCCACGCCCGGATGGCATGACAGCTTGCAGCTGATCATCGACATGCAAGCCGCAGGATGCTTCCAGCCCGGCGCCGAAGGCAGCGGGTTCGACTCCATCGTCACCGGGCTACCGCAAGGAACAGCCTTGGGTGCATTCATTCCGGGTGGCGCCGCGGCCGACCTGTCCAAAGGAATGGGCGACCAGAAGCTGGTCGTCGAACAGTTCCCCGCTCCGGACAAGGGCAAGCCGTTCATCTTTGTGAGCTCCGACTATGCATTCGCTGTGAGCAAGGCGTCCACCCACCAGGCCGGCGCCCAAGCGTTCCTGGACTGGTTCGCCGAACCCGAGAACGCGCAGGCCTACGCAGAAGCTGCCGGAACCCTTCCCATCACCGGACTGGACGGCGTCGACCTCTCCGACTCGGCTTACGCCCCCGTCGCCGACCTCATCGACACCTCCCAGTACGTCTCATTCCCCGTGACCGTTTGGACCAACCAGAACGTGTTCCTGACCCTCGGTACCGGGGTCCAGGGGCTCCTCACGGGACAGCAGACCGTCGACGGACTTCTCACCGAACTCGACACCGTATGGGACGAACAGTGAACAACACCAGTCCTACCGATCCGCTCGCGCCCGAGTCGATGACCTCCGAGGAATTTCGTCGGCTCCGGGTGTCCGAGATGACCGCGTGGATCGCGCAGAACGGGGAACCCGCAGATCAGCGCCCGGATATCGACACCGCATCGCTGCGGCACAGGTTTCCGAACCTGGCACACGTCGTAACGAGCGAAATCACGATCGACGGTTCCATCGGCCCGCTTCCTGGCCGCGCCTACGTCGACCCTACGAGCACAGAGACAGGACACGGTCTGGTCTGGGCGCACGGCGGCGCGTTCCTGGGCGGCCACCTTGACATGCCCGAGGCCAACTGGGTTGCGCTAGAGCTTGCCGCTCGCGGGATACCCGTTCTGTCCATCGACTACACAAAATGCATCAACGACATTCACTATCCCGTCCCATCAGATGACGTACTGAGGTGGTGGGAAGATGCGGTCGCCCACTCAACGGACTGGCTGGGCGTGCCCAGCGGGTCGCTGCTGATCGGCGGAGGTAGCGCCGGCGCCACACTCGTCTCCAGCGCCGTGCGCCGATTGATCGACGCCGGGGAAACGGTTCCGGCTGGACTTGTGCTCGTCTATCCGGCGCTGCACCCAGACAGCACGAACCCATCCGCAGCCATTCCTGCCGCCCCGCATCTGCACGGCCTGTCCTTGAATTACGCCGGATCCGACGCGGCGCTCAGCGATCCTCACGTGTTTGCCGGCCTCGGAGATGGCATCGGCTACCCGCCCACGCTGCTGGTGGCCTGCGAAAAGGACGCGTTCGTGCCCTCCGCCGAGGACTTCCACGACACACTCACCACCGCAGGGGTTCCCGCCATCCTGAGGATCGAAGAAGGTGCCGATCACGGGCACATCGACGAACCGTCGGACCCAAGCGCGCACCGCACCATCCAGGCAATCGTTGACTGGATCAACTCGCGCTAACGGGCCCATTGGGGACGCTCCCCGCGGAGCCTCCCCAATCCACGCCCTCGACGTGACGGCTGCACCGAGATGCGCCAACCCCAGGTTGCTACACCACGGCGTGAACTCGCCGTACACGGCATCACTCCATTGGATCAACTCAGTCCTTCACCGCCCCCGACCTGCTGCAGATCCATGGTGTCGTTCCGAACGCCGCGCGGATCCTCGCAGAGGAGCTCGACGCGCGCTCGGTACTCTTCGCGGCATAGAGGTTCCCGTTCGAGGATGCGCTGCGCAGGCGACCGTCCCGCTCTCGAGCAATGCCCGTATACGGATGCCGACCGAACGGTCTGCAGGCCCTTCGTGTCGTCCGGCTTGCGGGCGCCGCCCGAATGGGGATGGGTAGTCGAACCGCCGCGCGGGGCGGGGTCGATAGTCCGGCCATGCCTCTTGAGTATGTCTAGGTGGTCTCGCGAACCACGAGGTGCGCGTCGGTCTCTGGGCCGCCGTGCGGGGGTGTGGATCCGGTCGCCGCACTCAGGGCGAGCTCGGCGAGGAATCGGCCGAGGCCCGCATTGTCGACGCGCACCGTCGATAGTGCAGGGACGAGGAGGCGCGCTAGCGGGGTGTCGTCGTGGCCGACGATTGCCAGCTGGTCGGGAACGGCGATGTTTGACCGTAGCGCGGCGCCCAGGAGGAGAGCGGCGATGTCGTCGTTGTAGGCCACCACGCCGTCGACGCCTTGGTCTATCCATTCGCGCAGCTGATCCCGCGCGTTCATCTCGCTGATGGTGGCCTCGGCAACGAACCCGGAGTCGGTCTGTTTCGACAATGTCTTCCGCGCGAGTTCGCGTCGCTGTGCGACGAGGTCCGCGATGCGGGGGTCAGGGGACGCTGCGAAGGCGAGCTGTCGACGCCCTCGCTCGAGGAGGTGATTGACCTGCAGGCGTGGCCCGTCCGCGAATCCGAGATCCCCGACGGCGCCTTCCTCGCCTGCGGCTACTGGCGGAATGATCTGCTGCACACCGCTTCCACGGATCTCGGCGAGCTGTTCTCGAGTGAATGGTGCCATTCCCATCACGACGTCCGGGCGGAGGGTCTCCCACAGCGGCCGGGCCTGCCCGCCCGGATGCGGCGTCATGGTGACGAGCGAGTAGCCGGCTTCGTCCAGCGCGAGGGATGCCTCGTCGAGGTGAGTGCGCATGCTGTAGTCCAGCGGCCAGTCCGGCAGGACGAGCAGGATGATTCGGCTCTTTCCGCTTGCCAGGGCCTGCGCCGCGCTGTTTGCGCGATAGCCCAGCCGCTTCGCTTCCGCGAGCACGCGATCCCGCGTCGCGGCCGGGATGGTCTGGCCAGGGGTGTCATTGAGCACGAAGCCGACGGTCGCCCGGGAGAGGCCCAGAGACCGGGCGACATCGGCCGCGGTGACTCGCTTGGTCGGTGCTCCCGGCATTCCTTCTCCTTGTGACTTGCGCGCGCTAGTGAAGATACCGTAGCATCCTGAAACAGTCACTAGCACGCGCTAGCCGTCCAGCCCGACAATGGAGTCCTCACGATGACCCCGAGCAACGACGAACCGCTCATCACCCCGCTTCCTGCGACCATCCCCCCGCCGACGGCGAACGCCGCGGAACTCGACGAGACGGCACACCCTGCTCCCGAGCTGCCCAAGGTGGACGCTCGCTACATCTGGTTCATGGTGCTGGCGCAGTTCGGCGTCTTCATGGCCTTCATCACCCCGCTGGCGATCTCGCTCACCATCCGGGTCAACACGCTGGCGCCCGGCCACCCGGAGTACCTCGGCTACATCACCGGCGCGGGCGCACTGTTCGTGATGCTGACCTCGCCGTTCATGGGCATCTGGAGCGACCGCACCCGCACGCGGATCGGGCGCCGCCGGCCGTTCATGATCGGTGGGATGCTCGTCGGCGTGCTCTCGTTGGTCGTGATGGCACTCGCGCCCGACGTCTTCATCGTGGGTCTGGGCTGGATCCTCGCCCAGTGGGGCTGGGGCACCACGCTCAGCAACCTGCAGATCTCCACCGCCGACCGCCTGCCGGAGTCCCAGCGCGGCAAGGTCGCCGGCCTCACGAGTTTCGCGACCCAGATCGCGCCCGTCTTCGGCGTCATCCTCGCCCAGTTCTTCACCGGCGACCCGCTGCTGCTCTTCCTCGTCCCCGGAGCGGTCGGGGTGCTCTTCGTCGTGCTGTTCGTCACCATCGTGCACGAGGACGACAGTCGAGGACTGCCGAAGGACCCGATCACGGTCCTCCAGCTGCTGTCGAAGTACCTCTACAACCCGCGCAGGTACCCCGATTTCTCGTGGAACTGGCTCGGCCGCTTCCTCTTCTACACCGGTATCACCCTGAACACGACGTACACGGCGTTCTTCTTCGCCGACCGCCTCGGGATCAGCGTCGAGTCCGTCGCGGGCATCATCGCATCGGTGAGCCTGGGCGGGATCCTGGCCGTGACGTTCGGTGCCATCGGCGGCGGGTTCATGTCCGACCGACTGAAGCGTCGTCGGCTGTTCGTCCTGTTGGGCGGACTGATCATGGCGGTCGGGATGCTGCTGCAGGCGTTCGCGCCGGATCTCGCGTTCCTCATTACCGGGTCGCTGATCACGTCGGTCGGCCTAGGGCTGTTCGCCGCGGTCGACCAGGCGCTGCTGCTGGACGTGCTGCCGGAGCGGGAGACCGACGCCGGCCGTTTCATGGGCATTACCGGATTCGCCACATCTATTCCGCAATCGATCGCCCCGCTCGTCGCATCCGGCATTCTGCTCGTCGGCGTCACGGGCGATGAGCGCAACTACACCCTGCTGTTCATCGTCGCCGCCGTCTCGGTGATCCTCGCCGGCGCCGTCGTGCTCCGCATCCGCTCCGTCCGCTGACACACCTCTCTCGCAGAAAGCTCTTCGCTGATGTCTCTCACCGTCACGCCTGTCCGCTTCGAGCACCACCGCGGTGCCCTCGGCATCGGCCATGCCCGCCCTCGCCTGTCGTGGATCACGACGGATGCCTCGGACGGTTGGTCGCAGGCAGGCTACGAGGTGCAGCAGGGCGACGGTGAGACCATACGTGTCGAAAGCGGCGAGTCGGTGCTCGTGCCGTGGCCGTTCGACGAGCTGCGCTCGCGGGAACAGCGGGCGATCCGGGTGCGCGTGCACGGCGCCGACCGGTCTACCAGCGAGTGGAGCGACTGGGCACCGGTCGAGGCGGGCCTGCTGGAGGCATCCGACTGGACCGCCCAGATGGTCGGTCCGAACGACTCCGCGATCGCGGCTCCGCTGGTGCGCGGCTCGTTCACGACAGCCGAACACGGCCAGGTCGTCCGGGCGCGCGCCTACGCCACCGGGCGCGGGCTGTTCCAGCTCGAACTGAACGGAGAGCGCGTCGGCGACGACGAACTCGCGCCCGGCTGGACCGCCTACGAATCCCGGCTGCGTTACGCCACGTACGATGTCACCGCCCAGGTCCGCTCCGGTGTGAACGTCATCGGGGCGTGGCTCGGCGACGGGTGGTGGCGAGGCTACCTCGGCTGGGGCGATAAGAAGGCGCTCTACGGCACCGACCTGGGCGTGCTCGTGCAGCTCGAGATCGACTATGCCGACGGCACCCGGCAGACCGTCACGTCCGGCTCGGACTGGCTTGCCGGGACAGGCCCGATCCGCTCCGCCGACCTCTACAACGGCGAAGACTTCGACGCCCGCGACTTCGATCCGGCATGGTCGACAGCCGATGCCTCGACCCAGGCCTGGACGCCGGTCGCGGTGCGTGAACTGGGCGAGGTCGAGCCGGTCGCCCCGGACGGCCCGCCGGTGCGGGTCGTGGAGACCCGTGCGGTGCAGAGCGTGCTGAGGTCGCCGTCGGGAGCCGCCATCCTCGACTTCGGGCAGAACCTGGTCGGCCGGTTGCGGATCACGGTCTCCGGCGAGGCGGGCACCACCGTCACCCTCCGGCACGCGGAGGTGCTCGACCACGGCGAGCTTGCCGTCGAGCCGCTGCGGGGGGCGAAGGCGACCGACACCTACACGCTCGCCGGGATCGGCGAGGAGACGTGGGCGCCCCGCTTCACCTTCCATGGCTTCCGGTATGCCGAGATCACGGGATGGCCCGGCGAGTTCGATCCTGCGGCGGTCACCGCGGAGGTGATCCACTCCGACATGCAGCGCACCGGCTGGTTCGAGACAAGCAACCCTCTGGTGGACAGGCTGCATGAGAACGTCGTGTGGGGGATGAAGGGCAACTTCGTCGACATCCCCACCGACTGCCCCCAGCGCGACGAGCGCCTCGGCTGGACCGGCGAC
>Ga0160448_100752_pt1 | contig 10923 bp, 13 predicted proteins | sample HID1973M_E1MG_FD_108269 | JGI IMG/M metagenome (GOLD analysis project Ga0160448, IMG submission 108269) | Enriched mosquito-associated microbial communities from UW Madison campus, WI, USA - HID1973M_E1 MG | ecosystem: Host-associated > Arthropoda: Insects > Digestive system > Unclassified ...
CTCCCTCGGGGGCGGTGCCGGCCTCGGCGTCGGCGTTGATGTACATGCGGGGAACGCCGAACCGACGGCCCGCGAGCGTCGCGGCGGCGCTGTCGGAGTCGGCGGAGCCGAGCGCCGGGTACGACGAGGGGCGCAGGGTCGAGGCATGCGGGATCTGGATCCAGGGCTGCGCGCGCCAGAAGTCGCCGCGGGTCTCGGGGTCGTCGGCGACCATCACGTCGAGGATCTCGAGAAGGTCGGCCACCGTGCGGGTGTGCGGCACGACGACGTCCATCGTGGGCACGAGCGGCCAGTTGCCGCGCACCGAGATCACGCCGCGCGACGGCGTGTAGGCGCACAGCGCGTTGTTCGACGCGGGAGCGCGGCCGCTCGACCAGGTCTCCTCGCCGAGGCCGAACGCCGCGAACGAGGCGGCCGTGGCGGTGCCCGACCCGTTGGAGGAGCCCGACCCGAACGCCGACGTCAGATACTCGCCGTTGTAGGGGCTCTCGGCGCGGCCGTAGACGCCGCGCTGCATGCCGCCGTTGGCCATCGGCGGCATGTTGGTGAGCCCGATCAGCACCGCGCCGGCCTCGCGCAGGCGCTCGATGGAGAACGCGTCGCGCTGGGCGACGAGGCCGGCGAAGGCGGGCGAGCCCGCAGCGACGGTCAGACCCTTCGCCATGAACGAGTCCTTGGCCGTGTACGGGATGCCGTCGAGCGGTCCGCGCGCGCGCCCCTCGGCGCGACGGAGATCGGATGCCTCGGCCTCCGCCCGCGCGTCGGGATTGCGCACGATGACCGCGTTGAGTGCGGTCGCCGTGCCGGGCGCGTCGTAGGCGTCGATCCGTGCCAGGTAGGCGTCCACCAGCTCGGCGCTGGTGACGGCGCCCGACTCCAGCGCTTCGCGCAGCTCCGCGATCGTCGCCTCGACGACGGGGAAACGGCGGGTCATCGCACGACCGCCGGCTGCTGCTGGGTGATGCAGTGGATGCCGCCGCCACCCGCGAAGATCTGGCGGGCGTCGACCGTGACGGCGCGGCGGCCCGGATAGGCGGCCTCCAGGATGTCGCGCGCCTGCGCGTCGGCGCGGTCCTCGCCGAAGCCGCAGGCGATGATCCCGCCGTTGACGACGAGGTGGTTGACGTAGCTGTAGTCGACGAAGCCCTCGTGGTCGCGGAGGGTCTCGGGCGCGGGGAGGTCGATGATCTCGAAGGCGCGGCCCGCGGCGTCCGTCTGGTCAGCCAGGAAGGCGCGCAGGTCTCGCGACACCTCGAAGTCGGGGTGGTCGGGGTCCTGCTGCGCGTGCAGCAGGACGCGGCCGGGTGCGGGGATGGTGGCCACGATGTCGACGTGGCCGTTCGTGCCGAACTCGTCGTAGTCGCGGGTGAGGCCGCGGGGGAGCCACACGACCTTCGTCGCGCCGATGGTCCGTGCGAGCTCGGCCTCGACGCGTGCGCGGTCGGCGAAGCGATTGCGACGCGGGTCGAGCTGAACCGTCTCCGTGACGAGCACCGTGCCCTCGCCGTCGACGTGGATGCCGCCGCCCTCGTTCACCAGCAGGGAGCTGACCACCTCGGCACCGACGAGTCCCGCCGTGAACCGGGCGTGCTCTGCGGCCTTCTCCCACGACGCCCATTCGGGCGCGCCCCAGCCGTTGAAGATCCAGTCCACGGCGCCGAGCTCGCCGGGGTGCTCGTCGTCGACGACGAACGTCGGCCCGTGGTCGCGGAACCAGAACTCGTCGACGGGGGTCTGGACGAGCTCGATCGCGGAGTCGAGCATGCGCCGGGCGCGCTCCGCCTTCGACGGGTCGACGAGCATCGTCACGGGCTCGAAGTCCGCCACCGCATTCGCGACGGCGCTCCAGGCGGCGTAGAACGCCTCCTGCTCGGCGGGGTCGTCTCCCAGCGTGGGGCCCTCGTTCGGGAACGCCATCCACGTGCGCTCGTGCGGATCGCCCTCGTGCGGCATCCTCCAGGCCATCGTCGCCCTCATCTCTGCTGCGCCTGCGGCGCCGGTCCGAATCATCTCGCGCTCTAATTGATCTAGCGATCAATAGAGAAGATATCTATGCTGGCCAGAACATGTCAAGCACATCGTCACGGCCGCGAACCCGCAAGGCTCCCGCTGAACGCGCCGCCGAGATCATCGCGTCCGCCACCGCGATCGCGCGCGAACAGGGCCTCAGCGCCCTGACGCTGCGCGCCGTCGCCGAGCGGGCAGGGGTGGCCTCGGGTCTCGTCGCGCACTACCAGCCGTCGATGGACGACCTCGTCGCGCGCGTCTACGCCGACCTGGTCGACGAGGAGGTCCGCGACGTCCAGCGCGTCGTCGGCGCCGTCGCCGATCCGGGGGCCAGGCTCGGCGCGCTGATCGACACGCTCATGGACGGCGAGCGGGAAGAACTCACCGTGGTGTGGGTCGAGGGCTGGGCGATGGCCCGCCGCAACGACGCCCTGGCGCTCGCCGTGCGGGCGCAGATGGAGCGCTGGCAGACACTGGTCGAGTCGATCATCGAGGACGGATGCCGCACCGGCGCCTTCTCGACGCCAGAGCCGGGCGAGGTGGCGTGGGAGCTCATCGGCATGATCGACGGGCTCAACGCGCAGTCCCTGGCGCGCGGCACCGACACCACCCGATTCGCGGTGCGCACCGCCCGTGCGGCAGAGGCGCTCGTGGGGGCCCCGCCCGGATCGGTGCCGGTCGGCTCGTGAGCCGCCTGCAGTGGGACGAGCTGCCGCCGCCGCTGCGCGCGCGCATCGAGGAGGTGCTGGGCGAGCCGGTCGTCGAGGCACGATCGCAGTCCGGCGGATTCTCGCCGGGGTCCGCGGACCGCGTGATCACGGCATCCGGGCGCCGTGCCTTCGGAACGTTCCTCACGTCATCGCTGCGACCGGTGCCGCCGAGGATGCCGACGCTGCGCACCTTCCAGCGGGACCAGGCGATCGTGACCCTGGACTGGGTCCGCGAACGCTGGAAGGGTTGAGACCCGTGGGCGAGCTCGACGATCCCGTGGTGGTGGAGTTCCCCCTGCGGGGCGAGGGATGGATGGCTGTCACGACGCCGGCCGCCCGCACCCCGAGCCACGGCGTCGACATGCTCGGGCAGCGCTACGCGGCTCCGCCCTCGCAGAGTTAGCCCCTCGCGCTCGCGACCGCAAGCCCCTTCGGGCGCCCCGACCCCGGCCCGTACGTTCGGAGCAGCGAAAGGAGCGCGACATGACCAACCAGAACCCTCCGATGGCCCCGATCGGCGACGACCAGGATCCCGCGGTCGACCGGACCGACGGACCGGCCGGCATCCTGGATCCCTCGCTCGATGACGATCGCCCGCTCGACCCCGATATCGACGACGACAAGCTCGACAGCGCCGCCGCCGACGAGCGCGCAGCGACCAAGGGCACGCTCGACGTCGACGACCGTCCGTGACGCCCCGCGCACCACGCTCGCCCCGGCCGGGGCAACAGGACAGGATGGAGACATGAGCGCGATCCCCACCGTGACCCTGAACGACGGCGCCTGGTTCCCCGAACTGGGCCTGGGCACCTACAACCTGCGTGGCGAGGAGGGGATCGAGGCGATCGTGGCGGCGATCGACTCGGGCTACCGCCTGCTCGACACCGCGGTGAACTACGAGAACGAGCGGGAGGTGGGCGAGGCGGTGCGGCGCAGCGGCGTCGACCGCGCGAAGCTGCTCGTCGCCTCGAAGATCCCCGGCCGCCACCACGGTCGGCAGGAGGCGATCGACAGCATCAAAGGCTCGCTCGACCTGCTCGGCCTCGACCGCATCGACCTGCAGCTGATCCACTGGCCGAATCCCAGCGTCGGCCGCTACGTCGAGACCTGGCGCGGCATGATCGAGGCGCGCGAGCTCGGCCTCGTGCGCTCCATCGGCGTCTCGAACTTCACCGAGGACCAGCTCACCGAGCTCATCGAGGAGACCGGGGTGGTCCCCGCCGTCAACCAGGTGGAACTGCACCCCTACTTCCCGCAGGAGAAGCTGCGGGCGTTCCACGTGACGCACGGCATCCGCACCGAGAGCTGGAGTCCGCTCGCCCGGCGCAGCGAGCTGCTGACCGAGCAGATCCTCACCGAGCTGGCCACCGTCTACGACGTGACGCCGACGCAGGTGGTGCTCCGCTGGCACACGCAGCTCGGCAGTACGCCGATCCCCAAGTCCGCCGACCCCGATCGGCAGCGCGAGAACGCCGATGTGTTCGGCTTCACGCTGACCGACGATCAGGTGGCCGCGATCAGCGCCCTCGAGCGCGGTCGGCTGTGGGACGGCGACCCGCTCACCCACGAAGAGATGTGACGACGGATGCCTCGACCCGGCGCGCCGGGTCGAGGCATCCGTGACCCCTTCACGCGTCCGGCAGGGCGTCGAGCCATTGCGCGAAGGTCTGGGTGCCGCGCAATGCGCCGGGGCCGGGCAGCAGTGCACCGGACCTGAGCGCGCGGCCGAGAGCGCCGGGCGTGTTCACGACCGGCACCGGCCCGCGGTAGCCGATCGCATGGGCGTAGCGGTGCACCATGTCGGCGAGGCTCTCCTCCTGCGGTCCGGCGAGGTCGGTCGCGCGCCCGGCGGGTCCACGCTCGGCGAGGTCGACCAGATGCGCCGCGACCTCGTGCACCGCGATCGGCTGCACGCGCCCGGACGGCGCCACATGCGCTCCTGCGCGGGCGCGATGGAACATCATCGCCGCGTACTCGTGGAACTGCGTGGTCCGCAGGATCGTCCACGGAACCGCTCCGTCGGCGACGAGGCGCTCCTGCACGAGCTTGCCCGCGTAGTAGCCGTCGGGCGCGGCCTCGGCCCCGACGATGGTCAGCACCACGTGATGCGAGACCCCCGCGGCGCGCTCGGCGGCGAGCAGGCTCTTCGTCGCACCGGCGAAGAACATCACCGACACGTCGGGCTTCGCCGTGGTCACGTTCGTCACGTCGATCAGCGTGTCCACGCCGTCCAGTGCCCCGGCCAGGCCGGCGCCGCTCAGCAGCTCCACGCCCGTGCGGCGCGACAGGACGATGACGTCATGGCCGCGCCCGCGCGCGAGCGCAGAGATGTGCCCGCCGGTCATGCCGGTGCCGCCGGCGATAGCGAGTCTCACGGGTCCTCCTCGTGCATATGGCGCCGACCCACTCAGCGTAGACCCGCGCCGTAGGGCTCAGCCGAGTTCGGCCAGCCACTGCGCGAAGGTCTGGGTGCCGAGTGTCGCGCCCGGCCCCGGTAGCGCGAATCCCGCCCGCATGCCCTTCATCTGCGCTCCCGGGAGGCTCGCCGAGGGGATCCAGCTGCGGTGCCCGGTGCGCCGTGCATAGGCCTTGACCATCTCGTCGAGCTGCTCCTCCCGAGGCCCTCCGAGGTCGGCGGTGCGCCCCTGCGGGGAGCCGGCGGCGAGGGCGGCGAGGCGGGCGCCCACCTCCCGGGCGGCGACCGGCTGCACACGGGCACGCGGCGCGACGTGGAGGGGGCCGAGCTTCGCCCGGTCGAAGAGCTGGGCAGCGAACTCGTGGAACTGCGTCGCGCGCAGGATCGTCCACGGCACCGTCCCGGCCTCGACCACCCGCTCCTGGGCGAGCTTCCCGGCGTAATAATTGTGCGGCATCCGATCGATCCCGACGATCGACAGCAGGACCAGGTGGGGGACTCCCGCACGCGCGGCGCCGGCGACGAGATTGCCCGTCGCGGTCTGGAAGAACCGGGTCGCCGCGTCGGCCGACAGCGTCGACACGTTCGCGGTGTCGATCACCGCGTCGGCGCCGTCGAGGGCGGCGTCGAGCCCCGCTCCGGTCGTGAGATCGACGCCCGTGCTGCGGCTGAGCACGACCGGGTCGTGCCCGTCCGCGCGCAGGGCCTCCACGACGTGGCTTCCGACCACGCCCGTTCCTCCGGCGACCGCGACCCTCATCTTCGACTCCTCTCGTCCCCTGGCGGGGACCTCCTGACAGTCCGACGACACAGCGCGCGAGAATGTGTGCGTACGGCTCACATTCTCCTCGCGTGCGTCGTCGGAACGTCCGGAAGGGAGATCGGATGCCGCCCACCGACGAGGTCGAGAGCGAACGCCGCGCCCTGCTCGGCCTCTGCTACCGCATGCTCGGCACGGTCGCCGACGCGGAAGACGCCGTGCAGGAGACCTATGTGCGCTGGCTGAGGCTCTCGGATGCCGAGCGCACGGCGATCCGCAACCCCGCCGCGTGGCTGACCAGGGTCGCGGGGCGGGTGTGCCTGGACATGCTCGGATCCGCCCGTGCCCGACGCGAGCGGTATGTGGGGGAGTGGCTGCCGGAGCCCGTGCCGCAGGACTCGCCACTGGCGGCTTCGGTCCCCCTCGACCCGATCGACCGCGTCACGCTCGACGACTCGGTGTCGATGGCTCTGCTCGTGCTGCTCGAATCGCTCACTCCCGCGGAGCGGGTCGCGTTCGTGCTGCACGATGTCTTCGGCGTTCCCTTCGCCGAGATCGCCGAGACGGTGGGGCGGAGCACCGACGCCGTGCGCCGGCACGCGTCGCAGGCCCGTCGTCGCGTGCGCGAGCACAGGTCCGGTGCAGCCTCGCGCCAGCAGCACGACGCGGTCGCGCGTGCCTTCGCCGCCGCGACGGCGACCGGCGACCTGGACGCGCTGGTGGCGGTGCTCGACCCCGCGGTCGTGCTGCGATCGGACGGCGGCGGCCGTGTCTCGGCGGCGCTGCGCCCGGTGCGCGGCGCCGACCGGGTGGCGCGGTTCCTCCTCGGGCTGCCGCGGCTCGAGCCCGACGCGGTGCTGGGCCCCATCGAGACGCCCGACGGCCTCGGCTTCCTCGCAACGCTCCACGACGAGCCGAGCGCCCTGGTCTCGCTCGAGGTGCGCGACGGCCGGATCACCGGCGTCTACATCATGCGCAACCCCGACAAGCTCACCCAGTGGGGCTGACCGGCGGCATTCCGCGGCTCCGGACACGTCGGTTAGCGTGGAGCGCATGGCGACCTCCTCGAGCCCCACCCCCTTCGACTCGCTGACCGACTACATCGCCCTTCCCCGGGTGGAGGCGCTCGCGCTCTCGCCGGACGGGCAGACGGCGGTGCTCACGGTCGCCGCGCTGAAGAAGGACTCCACCGGCTACGACCGGTCGCTGTGGGCGGTGCCGGCTGCCGGGGGCGGCACGCCGCGCCGCCTGACGCGGTCGGCCAAGGGTGAGGCGGGTGCCGCGTTCACCGCGGGCGGCGACATCCTGTTCGTCTCGGCCCGCCCCGATGCCGAGGGCGACGCCGACGACGAGTCGGGCCAGCTGTGGCTGCTTCCGGCGGCCGGCGGCGAGGCGCGCCCCGTCACCCGGCTGGCCGGCGGGGTCGACGGCATCGCCGCGACCGCCGACGCCTCCGCCCGGCTCGTGGTCACCGCCTCCCTCCTGCCCGGCGCCGGCACGCTCGAGAGCGAGGCAGCCCTGCGCGCCAAGCGCAAGGAGAAGAAGGTGTCGGCGATCCTGCACGACACCTACCCCGTGCGCTACTGGGATCACGACCTCGGCCCTGCTGAGCCCCACCTGCTGGCGATCGACCTCGACGCCCTCGAAGACACCATCGCCGCGGCGGTGGCGGACGCCGCGGCGGCGACGGAGAGCGAGACCACGGATGCCTCGACCTCCGACGCGGGCGGCACGTCCGAGGCCGGGCCCACGCGGCCAGAGGCTCCGCTCGACGCGTCAGCAGCGAGTGGAGGGGCCGCGGGGACCACGCCCGACGAGAAGCCGTACCCGGCGACGCTGCCCCGCCCGCGCGATCTCACGCCGAAGCCGGGCCGGTCCCTCGACCACGCCTCCGCGTCGCTGACCCCCGACGGTGCGACGCTGATCGCGTCGGTGCAGCGTCACGAGGAGCGCGGCGGGCGCAGCGTGATCGTCTCGATCGACGTCGCCTCGGGAGCCCGGGCCACGCTGTTCGACGAGCCGGGTGTCGACGTCGAGGGCCCGATCGTGAGTCACGACGGCGCCTCGGTCGCGTTCGTCCGCACCGCGAAGGCCACGCCCGCAGGCCCCACCGACGTCGAGGTGTGGGTGGCACGGATCGACGGCTCCGGCGCGCGCCGCCTCGCGGCCGCGTGGGACCGCTGGCCGAGCGAGCTCGCGTGGGATCACGACGACGCCGCGCTCGTGGCCGCGGCCGACGAGAACGGCCGTTGCCCGCTCTTCCGCATCCCTCTCGACGGCGGCGACCCGGAGCGTCTCACCGACGACGACTTCGCCTATTCGCAGGTCGCCGTCGACCGCACCACGGGCGACATCGTGGCCCTGCGATCGTCGTGGGTCGTGCCGCCGCACGCGGTGCGCGTCGCGCGGGACGGCACGGTGACGCCGCTCGCGACGCCGGCTCCGGCACCCGCGGCGCCCGGCTCGATCACCGAGGTCGAGACCACCGCCGAGGACGGCGCGCGCGTGCGCGGCTGGCTGCTGCTGCCGGAGGGCGCATCGGCGGACGCCCCGGCGCCGCTGCTGCTGTGGATCCACGGCGGACCGCTGAACAGCTGGAACGCGTGGAGCTGGCGGTGGGCGCCGCTGCTCGCGGTGGCCCGGGGCTACGCGGTGCTACTGCCCGACCCGGCGCTCTCGACGGGCTACGGCCTCGACTTCATCGCGCGCGGCTGGAACAGCTGGGGCGGCAAGCCCTACACCGACCTGCTGTCGATCACCGACGCGGCCGTGGCCCGCGACGACATCGACCAGACGCGCACCGCCGCGATGGGCGGATCGTTCGGCGGCTACATGGCCAACTGGGTCGCCGGCCACACCGACCGCTTCCGCGCGATCGTCACGCACGCGAGCCTGTGGGCGCTGGACCAGTTCGCCGGCACAACCGATCTGTCGGTGTACTGGCAGGAGATCTTCACGCCGGAGGCGATGCAGGAGCATTCGCCGCATCGCTTCGTGCGCGACATCCGCACGCCGCTGCTCGTCGTGCACGGCGACAAGGACTATCGCGTTCCGATCGGCGAGGGGCTCCGGCTGTGGTCCGAGCTCGCCGAGCACCACGCGGACGAGGACGGGCGGATGCCGCACCGCTTCCTCTACTTCCCCGACGAGAACCACTGGGTGCTGAGGCCCCAGCACGCGGTCGTCTGGTACGAGACGGTGTTCGCGTTCCTCGGCGAGCACGTGCTCGGCGCGGAGCCGTCGCGCTACGAGCTGCTCGGCTGACCGCGGCGTCGCAAGGGATCGGGGCCATCGCGCGACACTGCGCGAGACGGATGCCGCGACCCGGCGTGCCGGGCCGGCCCGGCGATCCAGTGCTCGCGGATCAGGACGCGTGCCGGACTTCGCAGTCGCTGCCCGGCGACAGGATCGCCTCGTGCCCGTCGTCGTAGCGGACCACCAGCAGCGGGTTCTCCCCGCTGCCGCGGACCTCGATGACCTCACCCGCGCGCTCCACGGCACCCACGACGCGGCCGTGGATGATCACGCGATCGCCGACGCTCGCTTGCATGGCGGACCACCTCCTGGCGCTCACCCTACGACGCGGCGGCGGCAAGGGGTAGGGGTCGCGCCGGGCTTGCTACAGCTGGGCGCCGTCGTCGTCGCGGTTCTCGAGTCCGACGTTTCGGCCCCGCCACGACTCGTAGGCCATGAGCCAGCCGATCGACACGGCCGCAGCCAGCACGACGCCCAGCAGCACGTTGCCCCAGATGAGTCCGAAGATGATCCCCAGTGTGAACATGAGGGCCGTGCCGAGCGCCCAGCCCGAGTGCCCGCGCGTCCAGCCCTTCCGCGTCGTGGTCATGCCGAAAGCCTAGGGCCGAGACGGGGCGTGCGGGCGGCGCCCGGCCCGCAGACGCTCGCTAGGTTGGAGGGACCCACCCCCAAGGAACGGATGCCATGACCCTCAACGTCAGCCCGCTCACGCTCGGCACCTCCCCGCTCGGACGCGACACCACCCCCGGCTCGCCCGAAGAGGGAGCCGCGGTGGAGTTCGCCGAGCAGCTCCTCGCGAGCACGCACGCGTTCATCGACACCTCGAACAACTACGCGGGAGGACGATCGGAGGCCGTGCTCGGCCTCGCGATCGCAAGGTGGGGGACGGTCCCCACGCCCACTCCACACAGCGCTGGCGCGCTGCGCGGAGCCTCCGGGCGCGTGGGCCCAGCCGCGACCCGCGTGATCTCGAAGGTCGATTGCGATCCCGAGACCGGCGCGTTCGACCGCGACCGCGTGATGCGGTCGTTCGAGGAGACGACGTCGCGGCTCGGAGTGGAGCGCCTGCCGCTGCTGCACCTGCACGACCCCTACACCGTGACCTTCGACGAGGCGATGGGCCGCGGTGGTGCGGTCGAGGGGCTCATCGAGCTGCGCGAATCGGGCCGCGTCGACGCGATCGGCGTGGCCGCGGGCCCCGTCGGGTTGATGGCGCGCTACGTCGGCGCCGGGGTCTTCGACGCCGTGCTGATCCACAACCGGTTCACGGTCGTCGACCGCTCGGCCGCACCGGTGTTCGCCGACGCGCGCGAGCGCGGCATGACGGTGTTCAATGCGGCGCCGTTCGGTGCCGGCATCCTCGCCACCGGCCCTCGCGAGGGGGCGATGTACGGCTACCGCCCCGCCACGCCCGAGCTGCAGGAGTGGGTGTCGCGACTGGAGCGCGTCGCCGCGGCCGCCGGCGTCAGCCTGCCGGCGGTGGCGCTCCACTTCTCGCTGCGCTCGCCGCTGGTCGACTCGACGGTCGTCGGGATCTCGTCGGCCCGGCGTCTTGCCGAGCTGGACGGGCTGGCGGCGACGCCGATCCCCGACGACGTGTGGGATGAGCTCGAATCCCTCGGCCCCGCACCCTCGACGATCGACGACAGCGCCTACGTCTGAAGCGAGGCGCAGCGCCTCCTGGTCGGACCATCGCTGCGCGAGCGCGGACGAGCGCGGACTCCGGGAGTGGCCGGAGTCCGCGCCGGCGCTCACTCCTGCTGCGCGTTGACCGC
>Ga0160448_100754_pt1 | contig 10908 bp, 8 predicted proteins | sample HID1973M_E1MG_FD_108269 | JGI IMG/M metagenome (GOLD analysis project Ga0160448, IMG submission 108269) | Enriched mosquito-associated microbial communities from UW Madison campus, WI, USA - HID1973M_E1 MG | ecosystem: Host-associated > Arthropoda: Insects > Digestive system > Unclassified ...
GCGCTGCTGATTTCTTTCTTCGCCATGATCCCTTTCATCATTTACGGCGAGAAGAAACGTCAGATGAAGCGGATTCTGCTCGGCGCCGTGTTGGTGCTGATGCTCACTGAACTATTCTTCTGGGAGTTCGGTGACACGTTGCGAGCGTTGGTGATCGGTACAGTTGTGTTCTTCACCGCGTTCAACCTGCTGGAAGCCTCGCTGCCTTCGTTGATCAGCAAGGTTTCCCCGGCAGGCGGCAAAGGCACGGCGATGGGGATTTATTCCACCAGTCAGTTCCTCGGTTCTGCCGCTGGCGGCATCCTCGGTGGCTGGCTGTTTCAGCACGGCGGGCTGGATGTGGTGTTCCTCGGCGGTGCGGGTCTGGCCGCCATCTGGCTGGCGTTTGCTGTTACCATGCGCGAACCTCCGTACGTGACCAGCCTTCGCCTGCCGTTGTCGCCCCAGGCCCAATGTGACGCAGGCCTTGCCGATCGCGTGTTGGCCGTACGTGGAGTAACAGATGCAGTAGTTGTGGCCGATGAGGCCGCGATCTATATCAAATTTGACAAAGAACTGTTGGATCGGGCGTCTTTCGACGAAGTGGTCAATCCAGCGTCGGAAACGGTCGAAGCCTAGGAGAACGTTATGGCCCGTGGGGTTAACAAAGTCATATTGGTCGGCACATGCGGCCAGGATCCCGAAGTTCGCTACTTGCCTAACGGTAATGCCGTGACCAACCTGAGTCTGGCGACAAGCGAACAGTGGACCGACAAGCAAACCGGTCAGAAGGTCGAGAAGACCGAGTGGCACCGCGTTTCGATGTTCGGCAAGGTTGCCGAGATTGCCGGTGAGTACCTGCGCAAGGGTTCGCAGGTCTACATCGAAGGCAAGCTGCAGACTCGCGAGTGGGAAAAAGACGGCATCAAGCGTTACACCACTGAAATCGTTGTGGACATGCAGGGCACCATGCAACTGCTGGGTGGCCGTCCACAGGGCGACAATGCTCAGCAAGGCCAAGGCGGTGGTGGTTATCAGAACTCCGCGCCTCGTCCACAGCAATCGCGTCCTCAGGCTGCTCCTCAGCCACAGCGCGAGTCGCGTCCCGCTCCGCAACAGGCGCCACAACCGGCCCCTGATTTCGACAGCTTCGATGACGATATCCCGTTCTAGAGTCTACCTCAGACTTTGTTGTAAAGTTTTACCAAGGAACCCCCGCACTGCGGGGGTTTCGCGTTTTTGCGAGTGTAAAATTTATCTTGACGGTTTTTAGGTGTTCTGCAACCATGTAAAAACGTAAAGATTAGGTGGTGAGCATGGATATCACGCTGCGTAGATTCATAGGTTCAGATGGTGAGAGGTTCTCTGTTCTGGTCGACAGTGAGGGCATGCCTCTTTTCTATCCCACCTTATTTTCAACCTGGGTGCTGCGTGCTAGCTCTAACGCTGCCAACACGATCACCAACTCGTTGAACGCATTGAAAGCCCTGTGCGCCTGGGAGGAACGGGCTGGCGTACAGCTGGAGTCGATCTTTTCGCGAAGCGAGCTATTGGATCAAAACCAAATCAGAGATCTTTGTGACTTTCTTCAGCTTTCTTTGCTGACTGATAAGGGCAAAAAGGTCACATCCATTCGGCGCAAGCCCAATGTTGTAAGTGCCAGTACCCATTACTTTCGGCTGACGGTCGTCGCCAACTATATGGAGTTCCTCGCGCATAGGGTCGCACCACGGCTTGATGCCACTCTGATCACAAAAATGGTGGTGTCGATCAAGGCTCACCGTCCCGGCAAACCTAATAAGTCAGACCCTGATAGGGATGAAATCTACCTGAGCGACGACGTGATTCAGGTCATTCAGGACGCTCTGAAGCCGGATTCGCCCAAAAATCCCGCTCGGGATTACGCCATCCAGATGCGCAACGCGTTGATGTTTTTCATCCTAAAACTGACGGGAGTGCGTCGAGGCGAGTTGCTGAATCTGCGAGTCAGTGACTTCGATTTCGGTGCCAATACTATGGCTGTAGTACGCCGACCTGACTCGCCCCGAGACACTAGGCGACACCAGCCGACGGCTAAAACGCTACCAAGGCTTTTGCGAATCGCCCCGTCGCTCATCAAGCAAATCAAAGATTACGTGCTCGATCATCGGAGAAACGTGCCTGGCGCGAAAAGGCATGACTACTTGTTTGTCACGCATAAAGCGGGCCCAACACAAGGGGCGCCTATGTCACTCGGCGCTTTTAACAAGTGGATTGGTCTTATCGGCGAGATCGTAGAAGGCGCGGGGTTTCATGGCCATGCCTTGCGTCACAACTGGAACTACGAGTTTTCTAAGCTTGCTGACGAGAGGGGGTATACGCCGGAAGAGGAGGAAAAAACTCGTTCGTATTGGATGGGTTGGAGCGAAACCTCGGGCACTGCGGGGACATACAACCGTAGGCATACAAAAGAAAAGGCTCAACAGGCAGGGCTTGAACTTCAGGAAAGATACTACCAGTCTCAGGAAGGTGATAAGTCATGAGTGAGAATCTAATTTCCCCAGAGTTTATTGCTCATGGCGAGCTTCCGAAAACACCTACCGAACGGGAGTTCTACTCCCGAGATGGCCGTTTGGTTAATTTCCATAGCGACCGTTGGCGCCTAAACACGGATATCGAACTGACCATAGGTGCAGTCTGCAATAACTTCCCTGGCGACTCTATGACACTCCGGTACGTGGTGGAGTTTTACGCTAAACATAGCTCCCCATCTCACGCAAAAAACCTGCTGGAAAGACTTGCTCATTACGTAAAGTCACTGAATGGCGCACCCTTGTTGTCGCCAGAGTCCATCATTTCATACAGTGCTAGTCTGGATAAATCGCGAGCTTGGTACCTTTCATCCGTTCGAGTCATTCTTCGTCAGTGGGTTCGGATGGGTTACCCAGGCATTCCAGCTGAAACTACAAAGCTGCTCGATAATCTGACCATTAAAGGTAATGAAAAAGGTCGCGCCGTACAGTCTATGTGTCCCGAAGAAGGCCCGCTCACAGACATAGAAATGTTGGGGGTGGTCGAAGCTGCGACCCACAGCTTCGCAAATAACGACCTGGGATTGGAGGAAACGTGTTTGCTTATGACGTTGGCTATGACAGGCCGTCGTCCAGCTCAAATCTCAGCACTGAAGATCAAAGATCTGATCTCAAAAGATGGTAAGTATTGGATCAACTTCCCACGGGCCAAGCAGAGAAATGCGAAGTGGCGTTCGTCTTTCAAGCGATTCGCGATTGTGGAAGACCTATGGTTGTTGCTAAGTCAACAGGTCGGGCATGTAAAAAACTTATTTTCCAATGCCCTTGGGATTGAAGATATTCCATTGAATATGCAACCGGATCTGCCGCTGTTTCCTCGAATTGCTGAACGTGTTGATATCGGTGATCTGCAGTCAATTTTGCAAACAGACCATACCCATATCCCGTCGTATGAAATCTATACCATCGTGAGGGACGCAGGGCAGAAGATTGGAGTAGTAAGCGAGCGTACTGGGGAGCCCGTGTATCTCAACCCTAACCGCTTCCGGTACACCCTCGGCACCAACTTGGCGCGGGAGGGGAAAGGCATCTATGTAATTGCCGAGGCGCTCGACCACTCCGACACTCAAAATTCGGGCGTTTACGTCAAAAACGTTCCCGATATCGTAAAGCGGATCGATAAAGCAGTCGCTATGCAGCTGGCGCCGCTGGCACAGGCGTTTAAGGGCATTCTGATTACCTCCGAACAGCATGCCAAAAGGGGGAACGACCCGTCTAGTCGCGTTACCAATGGTAGGTCTTGTCTGGGTAACTGCGGCAGCTATGGTTTCTGCGGGGCTCTAGCTCCGGTTGCCTGCTATACCTGCGCACATTTCCAGCCGTGGGTAGATGGCCCACACGAGCAGGTTTTGGAAGGGCTGATTTCAGAGCGTGATCGAGTTGCCGAGCAGACCGGTGATTTAAAGATTGCGTCTACCAACGACCGACTAATTCTCGCAGTTGGTGATGTGGTTCGCCGATGCCGCATCGCAAAAGGAGAAGTCAGCGATGTCTAATATTTTATTGTTTGTGCCGAAATCAACGAAAGACTCAAGGAAAAATCTTGAAGACTTTGTAGAAATGTGTCGGGACAGGCTAACAGTGTTCGGGCCGAATTTGGATTGGTATTCGAATGCTTGGCCGAAGGTCGGAAACTTCACGATTAAAGGGGCTCCTTCTCGTGGATACAAGCCTGACCAATTCTTGGATAAGGAAATTTTGCCGTTCGCGAAGGGATACGTCCGTTATCAGCAAGGCCTGAACCCTACGAAACTGATAAATGAGTTCAAAGCTCTTCGTTGTATTGAGCCGGCGTTGCGCGATGTAAAAGGTAGGGCTGACATCACGTTGGTGGATACCACCGTTATGGATGTCGCTGCCAAGTATGCTCGTGAGTACGACGCCACAGCGTATCAAGCAGGTTCTGCTTTGGCGAAGCTTGTAAAGTTTTTGAACGAAAGCAAAATCGTACCGAACCGCATTGAGTGGCGCAATCCGATCTCAAAGCCGGGTGAGATCAAAAGGACTGACCCAGCAACTCAGGCCAGACGTGCAGAAAAGTTGCCTGAAGATGCTCATCTGGAAGCTATGGCAGAGTTGTTTGCCAATGATCTTCAGCATCCTCGTGATCGTTTCACGACATCCGTTTTTGCGTTGCTAATGTGTGCTCCTTCTCGTATTAGCGAGGTTCAAAAACTACCTTTGAATGTCCTGCATTATGAAAAGGATAGTGAAGGTATTGAGCGTCTCGGCCTACGGTTTTTTGCGGGCAAGGGTTATGGCTGGGACATTAAGTATGTAATGAGTTCATTCACTGATATCGCTGAGGAAGCGGTTAGCCGCTTGACCGAGCTGTCTGCGGAAGGCAGGAAACTCGCTAAGTGGTACGAGGAAAATCCGAAGAAATTCTACAGGCATGAGGAATGTCCTAATGTAGGTGAGCACGAGCCCCTATCAGACGAGCAAGTGTGCCTAGCTTTGGGGCTGGCTTTGACGAGCCCCAGGAATAATGTTCACGCCTTTCTTGATAAGTACCCGCCTTATGCCCAGCACAAAAAAAACAGAGAGCCTCTTACTCTTTCATTCTTGAATGAATACTGCCGCTTCGTTCTACCTGAAGGCTTCCCATATATCGATGTAGAAAGAAAGCTCAAATACTCCGAAGCACTCTGCTGCTTTCGCGCTCACGAGTTCAGGCTGGATTTGGGAACCAGCCGAGTAAAGCTCTGGATTCCAGGCAAAAGTGCGTTCACTACTGATCTCAACTTCATCCCAGGCCAAGAGCGCAGCATCTGGACGCGTCATGGGATTAGAAACGAGGACGGGACTGAAATTTCTATGGCATCCCACCAGGTGCGGCATTTGCTCGATACCGCTGCCGAGCGGGGCGACTTGGGGCAATTGGACATCGCAAAGTGGTCTGGCCGAGCCAACATCCACCAAAACCCTGTGTACAACCACATGACTGAGGAGGAATACGTCGAGGTATCGGAGCGTGCGCTCCCGACTGGAGTTCTAGAAAAAGTTGAGGCCCATGCGCCGGTGACGTTGGCCGACCTAGACGCAGCGGGTGATGCGATTGCGCATGTCACGATCTACGGCTTTTGCATTCACGATTACAGCATGTTGCCATGCCAGAAGCACAGGGACTGCCTGAACTGTACTGAGCATGCGTGCGTTAAAGGTGATGCTGAGAAATTGGAACGTCTAAAAACCCAGCAGCGCCTTACGAAAATCCAGCTCGATAAAGCCAAGGCAGAAGATGAAGCTGGCACTTTTGGAGCTGATCGTTGGAGTCAACATCAGCTCAAAACCCTTGAGCGACTTGAGCAACTGATCGAGATCATGGAATCAGAAAGCGTACCTGATGGGAGCGTGATCATGCTCAGCAATGATCAGGAATACAGTCCTTTGAAGCGAGAGCTCGCGTCCCGTCAACCCACCAAGCGGCTGCCGGAAATCACCTCGGGTCTTGCGTTGCTTGACTTCACTATGGATGAGTTCTGATGGCTAGGCATCTCACTGAGCACCACATCCGCGTGCTGATCGATGTGATCGATGCGTGGCCCGGAAAGCTCACTTGGGAAGGGTTGTGCGATAGGGCTGGTGAATTACTTGGTGCTCGTCCCACCCGGCAAACACTGAACTCGCATCGTGCTGTAAAAGCAGCATTCGATGCAAAAAAAACGCAGGCGAAAACTGGCCTGATGCCCAGTAAACGTCCGGAAAGCCTTGCCATTGCTGAGCAGCGTATTAGGAAGTTAGAAAGCGAGGCAGCACGCTTGTCGTTGGAGAATGAGCGCTTGATCGAACAGTTTATTAGGTGGCAGTACAACGCTCAAAAACGCGGCATTTCTCGGTCAATGCTGGATGAATATCTGCCAGCCATTGATCGGGATTCGGCAGAGAAGGGAACCTGATGGCTAATGGTCAGCAAATGGCGGGGGAAAATCTTTCTGCATTTCGAGCTTGGGCCCAGTCGAAGTCAGATAGCGATTTTAGTGAATACGCCTATCGCGGTCAGCTTAAGCGCTCTGAGATAGCCTCAGAGTGTGGCTTCGGGAAAAGTGCTTTGGTGCAGAACCCAGCCATTCGCGCCGAGCTAGAAGAGCTGGAGGAAGCACTGCGCAAGCGTGGTGTGTTGCCGGCGATGTTTGACGGGCAGTCTGTTCCTGACAAGCTTCCCATGAGAGACGTCGGCGCGAAGCAAAGGAGGCAGGACGGTCAACGCCTTAACAGCTTGGAGCAGGAAAACGCTTCGCTTCGAGCTGAGCTCGGCAAGGCCAAGTCGATGTTAGAGCGTTGCAAGCTCATGGCCGAATTTTTGGACGACACCGGGCGGATGCCGCGATGAACGCTCAGCACCCTTCATTACTTAGCGTCACGGTGCGGGTGACCCGTATTCGATCTGCGAATCGGAAAGGGTGCATTGCCTTTGGGCATCGGGTAGATATCGAGGCCGGCCTCAATGATCGGTCGACCGCCATCGTGATTGCGGTTCCTTCCAGCACGGCTCCAAGCTCGATGGTTGAGGTTGGCGGGATCTATGAAGTGTATGGCGAAAACAGCGTCGTACACCGTGAACACTCTGGCTATAAAGTCTCGGAGATTCAAATTGATGCCCAGGACATTCGACTGGTTCGGCCAAGCGGTAGCCAGCTTATCCAATGGCTAGCAGACAATGCGCCAGGCGTCGGTGAGGTCAAGGCGACAAAGCTGTGGGACGCGTTTCAAGAGACGCTCTATCACATCTTGGATGGCTCCAACCACGATGCGCTCAGCAAAATTCTGCCTTCTGAGAGCGTTCGTATCGATCTGTTTGCTGCCTGGTTTGCAAATGGCGATGCCAAGACTTTGCGCTTCGTTCAGGATAAAGCGATTCCCCTCGAACTAGCCCGCAAAGCCATCAAGTTCCACAAAGGCGGCACCGTCACTGCCCTGCAAGACGATCCATACAGGTTGCTGAGCTTCTGCGGTAGCTGGAGTGAAGTAGATAGGATCGCTCGTGAGCGCTTCTCGGTTGGCCTAGACGACCCCAGGCGGTTGAGAGCTGCGATGGAAGAAGCTCTATATCGTGGTGCTGAGAAAGGGCACACATGCGCGACCATCTCCGATCTTCACCAAACTATCAGCAGACTGCTGGCACCGCACCCCGCGCCTACTGCTGCGTTGGCCAAGGCACTGATGCAGGGCAAAGCAACTGGTCAGTTTATTGTCCGCGATACGGCCAGCGGCGACCTGATGTTGCACGCTCCGGGAACGTACATCATGGAGCGAAGCTGCGCAGAGTTCATTTTGTCGCTCTTGCGGGAAGCTGACGGCCAGCAACCACTGTTCCCTACAGACGTAGCTCGTGTGATAGCTGACTTTGAACACTCAGAGCGTGAACACTTGAAGCTGGAAGCATTTGCTCTGAACGAAGCCCAGCGTGTCGCCGTAAACACGTCCTTCACGAATCGCTTTAGCGTAATCACGGGTGGTGCAGGTGTAGGTAAAACCACAGTCCTCAAGGCTCTCTATAAAGTGCTCGATACTCTTGGCCGGCCTAGATTTCAAATGGCTTTGTCTGGGCGAGCAGCAGCACGCATGACTGAAGCAACTCAGGAGACTGCAACTACCATTGCCGGCTTCCTCCGAAATACAACTGGGGATGAAATGGGGGACGCCCCGATCGTTATTATTGACGAAGCGTCCATGTTGGATGTCGTCACCTTTTACAAGCTGACGCAGAAGCTGCCCGAAGGAACGCACCTGGTGCTGGTAGGTGACCCGTTCCAGCTACCGCCAATTGGGGCTGGTCTGGTATTTCACGTGCTTTGCCAGCTCGCCGCGATCCCACTCACGCGCCTGACAGAGGTGAAGCGTCAGGCTAAGGAATCCGAGATTCCAGCTGCGGCAAGTGCAATCCGCGACGGTACATGGCCTGTGTTTAGCTGCAAGGAGGGCGCAGAGGTGGTGTTCCTGCCTTGCTCCGATGATGGGATCATCGCTGAGACAATGCGTCTGTATGAGATGGACAGAGGCAACACACAGATCCTGGGTGCCACTCGTTCTAGTCCATACGCCGGAGTTGAAACGATCAACCGGCTCTGTCACTTACGCTATGCGGCAAGCTCTCGACCGCTGGAGATAGTCAACGAGGATTCTGGGGTTCTGGAGCAAACAGGATTTTGTGAGGGCGATCTGATTATATATACGGCCAACGATTGGGGTCGGAACCTGCAAAACGGACGGCTGGGCAGGTTGTTGAGCGTTTTCGATACGCCTATCAAGGTCAACACTGGAAGCGAGGAGAAGCCCGTCTGGCGCCAAGCGCTCGCTCAAGCTGACTTTGAGGGTGCTCTGCATTACCTGTTCGACTCGGACGTCGACCTCATCCAGCATGCATATGCGATTACCGTTCACAAAAGCCAGGGCTCCCAGTTCCGGCGCGTCATCATCCCTGTCGTGAAATCCAAGGTGCTTGATCGCACCTTCGTTTACACCGCTCTGACCAGAGCTCAGGTTCAAGTTATTTTCATTGGTAATGTCGACGCCGTGAAGGAGGCTGTGGCCCTTCCTCCGAAGGCGTTCTCTCGTCAGGTGGGTCTGAAAGCCATGCTTCAGGACTCCCTTGAGTCGTTGGAAACGGCTGCGTGAACCTGCCCTTTCCAGCAACACACTCAAAAGCTAGAGCGCGGATGCGGTGGAGTGACTGTAAGATTTCGCGTCAAAATCGCTAATAACCTTACAAAAAACTATACGTTTTTGGTGGCGTACGTTGCTTGTATTAGCTGTATGCCCCATAATTACAGGCATTCACTCACTCACTCGGTGAAATAGGAGTGAAAAGAGGTTGGCATTACCTTTTTGATCCCATCTGATCAAACGTTGGAACGCTAAAGAAAGCCCCCGGTCAGCTCAGCTACCGGGGGCTTTTTCATTTGTGGCGTTCACCTGGCTGAACCCTTCAGGCAAATCGATCCGTTCCGTTGACCAGCCGCGTGGCGATATAAGGTTGTTTGAGCTTTTCCAGCCACCACTTCAGCGCTCGGCCCTCATCTTCGCCTCGCCAACCGACGTAGAGGATGTTCGGTTCCCGGGGATCGGCCATGTGTTTCTCCAGCAATTGGCCGTTTTTCAGCAGGGAAGTGACGCGATGGCGAGGCAACCAGCCGACGCCCAGGCCATCACGTTGAGCGAGAATCTTGGCGTGCATGGTTGGCACGGCGAGTACGCTTTGCCCTCCCGAGACGCCGTAGGTCCGGCCCTCGCTGCTGCGTGACGAATCGGCCACAACCACAGCGCGGTGCTGCACAATGGTGGCCCGGTTGATGGGCTCATCGGCTTTCGCCAGAGGATGTTTGGGGGAAACGGCGAATACCCAATCCATCTGGCCGAGCTGCATCCAGCGCAGCCCTGTGATGGCTGGAGGTTCGTTGGTGGCGCCTACAACAAGGTCTGTGCGTCCGTCTTGCAGCGCTTCCCATACGCCTTTGAGCACCTAGTGGGTGAAACGCAGCGGAACGCCGGAGTCCAGTGCGTCAAACTCCTGGATCGCCGGCAGCAGTGTTTCGAACTCAAGAAGCTCATCGGTCACAATGCGCAGCCGACTTTCCCAGCCGTTGGCAACTTGCTGCACCCGCTGGGTCAGGCGAGTGACGTCCTGCATCAAACGCGCTGCTTCCTGAACAAGCAACTCCCCGGCGGGCGTCAGTTGCAGGCGATAGCGACGGCGATCGAACAGTAACGCATCGAACCGCTCCTCCAGTTGCCGCGCTGCGTAGGAGACGCTTGAAGGCGCCTTTCCCAGGCGAACGGCAGCTCGAGAAAGACTGCCGGTTTCACGAATGGCATCAAGCAAGGCAAAGTCGTCACTGGACAACATGTTCCAATCCTTCGAACGAACAGGTCAGTGCAGCATATGCCAGGCGCAACGTGTTGGCCTGGTGTCGCGTCTCGGTTATTGCTGCCGAGAAAGGCCTGTATGTTCGGCACAACGAACTCAGGTTCGTTCTTCCATGATCCCGTGACCGGCCTCTGGTACCACCAAACCGTCGACATGGTTGAACGCCGATGCTGCGCAGGTCTGCATGCTGAGGCCGAACGACTCTCGCCACCAATGGCCAGCACCGGCATGTTCAAATTGCCGATCTGCGCGAAGCGGGCCTGATTGTCCTTGGCGTCCTGAGAGAACGCCGCAAACGACTGAATGCTGAGTGAATTGGACTGATCAGGCCAAACGGTTACTGTGCTTCGTTTTGCGGGAACAGGGCGCGACGGGTTTCTTCGTCGAACTCGGCTTTGAGCACCAGTTTTTCTTTGAGGCCCTGGGCGCGCTGAGCCGCTGGACGAGCGCTGATATCGTCGACCAGGCGTTTGACGTTCGGGTAACCGGTCA
>Ga0160448_100759_pt1 | contig 10882 bp, 10 predicted proteins | sample HID1973M_E1MG_FD_108269 | JGI IMG/M metagenome (GOLD analysis project Ga0160448, IMG submission 108269) | Enriched mosquito-associated microbial communities from UW Madison campus, WI, USA - HID1973M_E1 MG | ecosystem: Host-associated > Arthropoda: Insects > Digestive system > Unclassified ...
AGGAGTGTGGCGGGGCGGAAGCAGTGTGGCTGGGCGGACCGTAAGGGTGTCAGCGACCCTCGAGAGCGGCGCGGTGGGCGGCGTAGGCGCGACGCCCGATCCAGCGCCAGGCGAGGCGTCCGGGCGCGGGCATGTGCTTGTGCAGCCACTCGTCGCCGCCGTCGGGCTGCGCGGCGAGGATCTCGCCGAGCTGCTGCCAGGTCTGGCCCTTCGGGATCGCCTTGCGGCCGTGCTCCGAGAACCACTCGATCTCGGGTTCGGTGATCGTGTGCTCCATCACCGGCACGATGTTGGTCTCCTCGTCGGGGAGGTGCACCGCGATGGCGTCGTTCACCCCGGCGAGCGCCGCGAGCACGGGCTCGGCATCGGCCGCCGTCGCGGACCCACGCCAGGGCGGCAGCGCGCGATCCAGAGCGGTCAGGTGCACGAGCAGCTCGGCATGCTGCGCCTTCATGCGCTCGACGTGCGCCGCGCACGAGGGAGCGCGCTCGTCCAGCGCCGGCCACAGCCGCTCGTCCTCCCCCTCGTGGTGGGCGTGCAGACCGAGCGACAGCGTCTCCAGCTGCGTCGCCACGGCCTCCGCGTGGGCGGTGTCGCCCTGCCTCACACGGTGGACGAGATCGGGGCCCTCGCCGAAGCCCCGCCGGAACAGCCGGTGGATCTCGACCATGCCGCTCGCGTCGCACGTCTTCGGGCCGCTGGGCAGGTCGCCGCTCGGGGGCAGGGGGGTGGCGGGCATGCGGACTCCTCCTCGTCGTGGGTCTTGCGCGACCCTACTCCGGGGTGGGGGTGGCCGCGAGAGCCGTCCACAACTCCTCAGAGATGCGCGGTTCTCGCCGCCTGGCGGCCGACGGCAGCGAGAACTTCGCGATTCTGAGGAGTTCGGGCGAACAGAGGTCGCCCACAAGTCATCCTCGAGATGTAGACGGATGCCTCGCACGGGCGACGCGGGCGACACCGCGGCGTTCGTAGCGTCGAAGCCATGGAACTCTCATCGACCGATCTGGGCCTGGCCGCCCGGGTGCAGCAGCTGACCAAGACCTACGGCACCGGCGAGAGCACGGTTCACGCCCTCGACGGGGTGAGCGTCGGCATCCGCCGCGGCGAGTTCACCGCGATCATGGGCCCCTCGGGGTCGGGCAAGTCGACGCTCATGCACATCATGGCGGGGCTCGACGCGCCGTCGTCGGGGCGCGCGTGGATCGGCGACACCGACATCACCGGCCTCAGCGACCTCGAGCTCACGATCCTGCGGCGTCGCCGCGTCGGCTTCGTGTTCCAGGCGTTCAACCTGGTGCCCACCCTCGACGCGCTGGGCAACATCCTCCTGCCGTTCGACCTCGACGGCCGCCGGCCCACGGCTCTCGAGCGGGCACGCATCGACGGCCTGGTCGAGCGCCTCGGTCTCTCGTCGCGCCTGAACCACCGGCCGCATCAACTGTCGGGCGGGCAGCAGCAGCGCGTCGCGATCGCCCGCGCGCTGGCCACGTCGCCCGACCTGGTGTTCGCCGACGAGCCGACCGGCAACCTCGACTCCCGCTCAGGTCGCGAGGTGCTCGCGCTCCTGGCCGCGGCCACGCGTGAGCACGGGCAGTCGATCGCCATGGTCACCCACGATCCGGTCGCCGCCTCGCACGCGGACCGCGTGCTGTTCCTGGGCGACGGGCGCATCGTCGCCGACAAGCCGCGCCAGAGCGCCGAGGAGATCTCGGCGTACATGCTCGCCTCCGAGCTCGGCGCCGCCGCGCCCGCGACCGCCGGGATGGTGGCGTCGTGACCGCGGTGGCCGAGGCGGCACGGATGCCCCGGCCCGCGGCATCCGGAGCCCCTCCGCGCAGCGCCGCCGCACCCTTGGCGTGGCTGCGCGAGCGGGGCATGGGCGCGAGCGTCCTGGTGGCCGCGATCTCGAGCGCCTTCGGCGCGATCCTGCTGAGTGCGACCGGGTTCATCGCCGCCGTGCTGCGCGCCGACCCGTACATCGGCGACAGCGGCACGCTCGCGGTGGTGCTCTCGATCATGGGCTTCCTGCTCATCGGCGTGGCCGTGTACGTGGCGGCCATCGTCACCGCGAACACGTTCGCGACGGTGATCGCCGGCCGGACGCGTCGCATCGCGCTGCTGCGGCTGATCGGGGCCACGGCGCGGTCGCAGCGCGCCGAGGTCGCCCGGCAGGGGCTGGTCGTCGGCGTCATCGGCGCGGTGCTCGGGCTCGTCGGCGGCACCCTGCTCTCGTGGGCGGGTGTCGTGCTCGCGGGCGTCGCCTTCGGCATCGGCGAGGTCGAGTACGCCGTCGTGCAGCCCGTGCTCGTGGTCCCCGCCGTCGTCGTCGCGCTCACGACGTGGGCCGCAGCCTGGGCGGGTTCGCGGCGTGTGCTGACGGTGACGCCGCTGCAGGCGCTCGGCGGCTCGGTCGAGGCATCCCACGACGCGTTCACCCGAAAGGGCGCCCGCAACGGCGCCGCGATCACCCTGTTCGCGATCGGCGGGGCGCTGCTGGCGGGAGGCATCGTCTTCGGGCTGGTGTCGCCGCTGGGTGTGATCGTCGCGTTCTTCGGCGGGATCTTCTCGTTCACCGGCCTCGCGCTCGGGGCGACGCTGGTGATGCCGCCGGTGCTGCGCCTGGTCGGAAAGGTGTTCGGCTCGTCGGCGACCGCGCGGCTCGCCTCCGAGAACGCCCTCCGCTACCCCGAGCGCTCGAGCCGTATGGCCATCGGCGTCGTGATGGGCGTGACACTGGTGACGATGTTCGCCGTCGCGCTCGAGACGGTGAAGGTCGTGCTCACGACGTCGGCGGGCGGCGAGCCCCCGCAGGAGATGACGACGCTGCTGGACACGTTCGCCGGGATCATGATGGGCCTGGTCGCGGTGTCGGCCGTCATCGCAGCCGTCGGGCTCGTGAACCTCCTGACGATCGGCGTCGTGCAGCGCCGTCGGGAGCTCGGCCTGCTGCGCGCGCTGGGCGTGTCGACCGGGCAGGTGCGGCGCATGGTGCTGCTGGAGGCCGCGCACATCACGATCACCGCGACCGTCACCGGGCTCGTGCTCGGGATCGCCTACGGCTGGGCGGGCGCGCAGTCGCTGCTGGGCGCCGTGCCCATGCCCCCGTCGTTCTCGGCTCCGACGCTCGTCGCCCCCGCCGTGCCGTGGCTTCCGGTGGCGATCATCGTGGTCGCCACGGCGGCGCTCACCCTCGTCGCCGCGGTGGTGCCCACGCGCCTGGCGACCCGGGTCGCCCCCGTCGAGGCGCTGGCGGACTGAGGGCCGTCGAGGAGGACGGATGCCGCGGCGCAGGCTTCGCGCCGCGGCATCCGTCCTCCTCGGTCGCCGGGTGCTCGTCCCCGCTCGGGCGAGCTCACCTGTCGCGAACCGTCGCCACGCATCCCGGAGCGCGCCCGAACGCGCCGGGCGAGCTCAAGGACCGGGGCGAACGAGGGGGACCAGGCGGAACGGGCCGCGCGCGGCATCGGCCTCGAGCTCGATCCACTCCTCGTCGCCGAGCTCATCGGTCGAGTAGAGGTCGCCGACCTCGCGGAGCGCGGCGATGAGCTGAGGCTTCGGCACGGCGCCGTCGTCCATGCCGTGCACGCCCTGCCGGGTCGAGACCATCGCGGTGAGCCGGGGAAGGTCGGCCGTGCGGCCCTTCCAGAGGACGTGCAGCGAGCGAGGGGTGGCGTTGCGGCTGCCGTGGTGGCCGACCTTGTACAGGTCGATGGCGGCGAGCCGGCGGCGCAGCTGCGGCTCGTCGGGCAGCCGTTCGAGGGTGTGCCGCCAGTTCTCGATCTGGGCGTCACCGGGGAACAGCATCGACAGCCCTTCGACCTCCAGCAGCAGGATGATGCTCGTGTTGTTGAGTGCGTCGTCGAGATCGCGCACGAGACGGGCCACCGAGTGCGATCGCTGGTTCGCCAGACGGTCGATGAGCCAGTGCACGGGACCCGGTCCGTGCGAGGCCGGCGCAGCGGCATCCGCCCCCGCGTCGGCGGCCGAGCCGATGACGCGCAGCGATGCGTCCAGCGCGGTGAGCCAGTACTCGGAGTCCTCCTCGCGCTGCTTGGCCACGCGCGGATCCTGATCGACGGTGGGCGGGCCGAGCACCGTCGCACGCACCCCGGGGACCACGTCCTCGATGCCCGATTCCATCCCCGCGTGCACGTAGCGGCCGCGGCGATCGCGGGACAGCTCGTCCAGGAGCGCGACTGCTTCGGCGTTCTCGAGCTGGTCCTCGGCGGCGGCTCTGACCTCGTCGTCCAGCCCTACGAGTCCGGTCAGCTTGGCGGCGCGCGCCTGCGTCTGCGCGAGCAGCGCCGCGTACCGCACCGACGCGCGGCTCAGCCCGTTCGGCGGGTCGGCGGGGGATGCGGCGAGGCCGGGTCCATCCGCCGTCGCTGACAGCTCGGGGTCCTCGGTCCACGAGCGCACCACGAGCCTCGGCGCGAGCCTCCGCATGATCTCTGCGGCGGCGTCGACCTCGAAACCGCGAAGATGATCGCGGTGCCGGTGGGTGACCACGAGCACGTCGAGCACCCCGCCGGTGTGCTTCTCGATGAGCGCCGCGACGTCGGCCATCCGGCCGCCGGCCATGCCGTCGCGGGGCGGGCGGCTCGTGCCGAAGTCGATGAGGATGTGCCGCTCGGTGCGGCCGTCTTCGAGGGCGCCGTCGTATTCGATCGACACGAGGAAGCAGTCGCCGAAGCCGACCTGGTACATGCGGACGCGGACGCGGATCGGGGCGCTCACCATTCCTCCCCGGAGCTCTGCTCGGTGCGGTGCAGCTCGGCGAAGGTCTGCCCGCGTGCGGCTCCGCTGGAGAAGCCGAGCCGCTGCTTCGCATCGAGGTGGCCCGTCGCCGCGAGGTGGTCGAGTCGCCGCTGCTGACGGCGCCAGTCGTCGAGCGGCTTGTGGATGTGCAGCTTCAGCCGGCCGAACTGGTCGAAGATCAGCGTCCCGCCGCCGAAGAGCTGAACAGGCGTGCGCGGATCGATCACCCGGGACAGCTCGAGTCCTGACTGCTCGGTGAACTCGCGCGCGGTCATCTCGGCCATCTGCACGTAGGTCGCGATCGACTCCGGCACGATCAGCCCGTCCGGCCCGATCCGCTGGGTCGGCAGCACCGACTCGATGACCGTGTAGTACTCGGTGTCCACGTCCAGGCGGCGCGCGTTCTGCCACAGGAACCGGAAAACCTCGTCGCGGTCGCTGCGCAGGCCCGCGAAGTTGATCCCGAGGTAGTGCGGCGGCAGCTCCGACTTCAGGACGTCGGTGACGCGGGCGGTGCTGCGCTGGATGCCGGCCCGCGTGAATCGGTCGTGGAGCAGTGTGCGGTAGCCGAGGTCGTCGTCGGGAACGACCTCGTTGTCGGCCAGCAGCACCGCGTTGAGCAGATCGCCGAAGTCGAACTCGACCGGCGGCAGGTAGTCCAGACCCCTGACCAGCATGGTGAGCAGCTGGGTCGCCGCCTTCGCGCCCTCCTCAGCCGCCCGCGCCCGGTCGACGGTGATCCCACGGGCGCCCTCGGCGTTCGCGTTCGGACCCGAGAACAGCGCGTCGAGCCGCTTCACCCAGATCCCGATGAGCAGGTCGAACGCGATGGCCACCAGCACCTCGCCGCGCCGATGAGGCTCGAGGAACGCGGTCTGCTTCGCCCAGTCGCTCGGCGGAGGTCTCAGCGCCGACTCCCGCAGCGCTCCGCGGCCCTGCGTCAGCACGCTCCCGATCTGCTCGGCGACGCGCGCCAGCATGCTCTTCTGCAGGGCTTCGGGCCGCACGCGGCTGCGGGGGATGCGCCCGCTCCTGTCGGGCTTGCCGAGCGCCTGCTCGATGACGGTGCGCATCGAGAACACCGACAGGAGCGCGACGATGTCGGCGAAGCCCTCGTGGAACGCGGCCTGATCGGGCAGGCTCGGCTCGAGGAACCGGCTGCGCAGGCCGTCGAGCACCGCGTGCGTCGTCTCGTGCACCACGACGTCGTGGCTGAGACAGGTGTAGATGGTGTCGCCGCCGGGGTCGGGCGGGGGCACGTAGCCGAACAGCAGCGCCCGGTCCTCGAACGAGTAGTACGCGTTCGCCTCGGCGAAGGCGTGCGGCACGAGGAACAGCTGGTGGCTGCGGAACCCCCACGGCAGGCGCCGGCCCAGGGCGGTCTCGAACAGGGCGAGGGTCCGCGCGGCGGTGGCGTACACGTGCTGGGCGTGGAAGGTCGGATCGGTGCGCAGCACGTCGTCCGCGGCATCCGCGTACAGGTCCTCCTTGCCCAGCGGGGCGTGCTTGATGTACCGGCCGGTCGCGGTGTCGTAATCGACCACGTGCAGCCGCGCGCCGCGGGGGCCGTCCTCCATGCGCGACCACGGCACTTTCACTCGGGCGGTGAGGATCCGGCCGTCGTCGCCGCTCACCGTCGGGTCCTGGGCGACGAGCCGCAGGGTCACATGCGTGCGCGGTTCGTCGGCCGGTTCCGCGAACTCGATGCCGTCGGTCATGTCACACCCCCAGATGCTCCGGTCCCACAATGCAGCCAGTTCCCCCGCTCCGGAAGAGGGTGCGGGAACGGGCCTGATACCGCGCCGGGCACCGTGGCGCCAGGGGGATGCGCGTTGCCGGACGCGGGTGCAGGCTGGCCCCATGCACATCGAGATCGTGGAGCACGAACCGCCCTACCGTGTCGGCGTCATCGTCGGCAGCCTGTCGCGCGAGTCCGTCAACCGGCGCCTCGCCGAGGCGCTCGGACACCTCGCCCCGAAAGAGCTGGAGTTCTTCGAGATCCGCTATGCGGACTTGCCGCTGTACAACCGCGACCTCGACGGAGACTATCCGCAGACCGCCGTCGACTTCAAAGACGCCGTGCGCTCGGCCGATGCGGTGCTGTTCGTCACGCCCGAGTACAACAGGTCGATCCCGGGTCCGCTGAAGAACGCGATCGACTGGGGCAGCCGGCCCTACGGCGACAATGCGTGGGAGGACAAGCCCACCGGCGTCATCGGCGCCTCGCCCGGCAAGATCGGCACGGCGGTCGGGCAGCAGACGCTGCGCAGCACGCTGAGCTATCTCAACGCGCGGCAGATGACCTCGCCCGAGGCGTACATCCAGATGACGCCGGGCCTGATCGACGACGACGGGCACGTTACCGACCCCGGGACCGAGGAGTTCCTCCGCACGTTCATGGCCAAGTTCCTCGAGTACGTCGCGCGGGTGCTCACGGTCATCCCGCAGGAGTGAGCGGGTCGGCCGGTGCCGCCGGCGCCGGCTCGGGATCGTGGGCCCAGGACGGGGCGAGCGCCTTGACGCGCGCCGCGCGCCATTGCCACATCCCCCAGAGCACCGGCCACAGGAGCGGGGCGGTGGGACCGCCGATCACCAGCCGGTCGCGCCACAGGGTGCGGCCGGGCTCGCCCGGCGCCTCGGACACGGCCATCTGGTGGTCCCACACGTCCAGGCTCGCGAGGGGACCGGTGAGCGGGATGCCGCTGTCGCGGAAGATCCGCACCTGGCCTCCGGGCTCGTGGAGCGACCTTTCGCTGACGTGGATCAGTTGGCGCCCCATCGGCACCGCGCCGAACGCTGCCAGCTGCACCGGCACGTCGTCGCCCGGCGTCCATGAGGTGGGCAGGCCGCTCGGCACGAGCGGGGCGAGGTCCAGCAGGGGGCCGTAGAGCTCGGCGACCGCACGGGGGGAGTGCACCGCCCGCCAGGCGGCATCGGCGTCGCAGTCGATCACGAACTTCAGCAGGATCCGCATGCGCTCCAGTGTCGCACCCGGCCCGGGCTCCAGCCCGGGGTTGCGTCGCCGTCGACATCGTGTGCTCTCGCCGAGCGGACACGATCCACGCGTGCACAGCGTGTGCCCTCGGCGAGAGCACACGATCGGCTCGCACGGGGCGGGGAATGGATGCCGCGGCCTACGCTGGACGGATGCCCTCCAGCCCCTTCGACCAGCACCGGTACCAGGTCCGCCACGACTGGGGGATCGACGGGCTGCGACGCCTCGCCCCGTCGGATGTCGTGGTGGTGGTCGACGTGCTGCGGTTCTCGACGACGGTGACCGATGCCGTCACCCGCGGCGAGAGCGTCGCGCTCGACACCTCGGCGGGCGCCGTGGCCGCCGACGGCGCGGTCGTGGCGGCGGCCGCGGCCGAGTCCGGAGCCGTGGTGCTGCTCGGATGCCTCCGCAACGCCGCCGCGGTCGCCCGGGCCGTGCTCGACCTCCAGCATGAGCGCGCCGCCCGCACCAGCATCGCCGTCATCGCCGCCGGCGAGCGCGGCGGCCTCCAGCCGGATGCCCCGCTGCGGTTCGCGGTCGAGGACCAGCTCGGCGCCGGCGCGATCGTCGACGCCCTGGGCGAACGGGGCGTCGATCACACGTCGCCCGAGGCTGCGGCGGCGTGCGAGGCGTTCCGCGGGCTGCGCGGCGCCGTCCGCCACCTCCTCACCGCGAGCGGCTCGGGGCAGGAGCTCCTCGACCGCGGCGCGCGCGACGAGGTGCTGCACGCGGCCGAAGCGGAGGCGGCCGCGGGTCCGGACGCTCCGCGCGAAACGCCGGCGGTGCGAGGCGGGGGCGCGGGGGCCGCCGTGCCGATCCTGCGGGACGGCCGGTTCGTCGCGTTCTGACGCGCGTCAGTCGCGGGGGGTCATCGCCGCGAGGCGGGGGCGCGGGGATCGCCGTGCCGATCCTGCGGGACGGCCGGTTCGTCGCGTTCTGACGCGCGTCAGTCGCGCGGGGTCATCGCCGCCAGGCGCGTGGCGCGGGTGATCTCGCGACGGGTCCAGGTGAAGGCATGGCGCTCGTCGAACTGCGGGGCGCATTTGGCGCACGACGTGGGTCGCGTCGCCTGGCGGTGGCGATACGCGACGTGCCCGGCCGGGCACACGCCGATCCAGGGCGCCAGGTCGGTCGCCGTCTCGCCGTTGTGCGTGGTGCCCCCGACGTACCCGAGTTCGCGGGCGACCGTCTTCCACCGCGCGCCGTGGCCGGCACGAGGCCCCGCCAGCGCGTGCGCCACCTCGTGCAGCAGCGTCTGGTGGTTGGTGTCGTCGTCGTAGCGCGCCGCGAGGTACCGCGAGACGCTGATGCGCTTGCGCGTGTAGTCGCACAGGCCCGCCCGGCGCTTCGCGTTGTCGAACGCGAAGCTCCACGAGTCGTCCAGGTGCAGGGCGATGAGGGCCTCCGCCCAATGCCGCACGCGATGAAGATCCGACATGTGCGCGAGACTAGAACGTATCTCCGACACTCCGGTTGACGGCATCCACCTCAGCTGGCGACGGATGCCGCGGCCCGGCGCCGGTCGGCGGCGTCGATCGCGAGGAGGGTGGACTCGAGCTGGTCTTCGGTGGCACCGGACTCCTGGCGGAGGAACAGCGCGCGCTTGAAGTCCTTGCGGGCCGCCTCGAAGTCCCCGGCGTCGTAGTTGACCTTGCCCCGGTGCTGGTAGGCGAACGCGCCGATGCCGGCCCAGCCCTGACCCTCGGCCTCCTCGGCGCAGGTGGTGAGCTCCTGCTCGGCGGCGCTGTACGCGCCGCGGGCCTGCAGGACGGTCGCGTGCAGGATGCGGGCGCGCAGCAGGTCCTTGCGGGTGCCGGCCATGCGCGCGACGCGCACCGACTGCTCCGAGATGGGAAGGGCCTCCTCGACACGGTCGAGCACCTTCAGCAGCCACACGCGTTCGAGCAGCGCCGGAAGGCTGCGCTGGTCGCCGATTTCTTCGAGCCGCTCCCTGCACTGGCTCGGATTCACCTGTTCGCGGAGAGTGTCGGGATCGTACCCGCTGATGTAGCTCACGTCTGACTCCCTTCGCCGCGCCGGTGGCCTCTCCAGTGTGCCCTCTCGCCTCCCGGGTCGCGGTCGTGCCACGCCGGGTCGAGGCATCCGGTGGGCGATCAGCGGGTGGAGCACGCCTCGGACGCGGCGCGCATCGTGTGCTCTCGCCGAGGTGACACGCCCGCCACGCGCGGATCGTGTGGTCTCGGCGAGAGCACACGATGTCGACGGGCGGCGAGGCACCCCGGGGCGGGGCATCCGTCGACCGGTCAGCGGGTGAACACGGATGCCGAGGGCTTGGGCGACGGTGTCGCGTCGGCGTCGGTGGCCACTCGCGCGCCGCGCGCGAACTCCTCGAGCTCGCGCCCTTCGGCGACTTTGGCGGGGTGGGGGCCGGCGGCCATGAGGCGCGGCAGCCACTCCGTCGGCAGGGGTGCGCGGGATGCGGCGATCACGAGGTTGCCGAAGCGGCGGCCCTTGAGCGTCTGCACCTCGGCGAGGACGATCACGTGCTCGAGCACGGCCTGCACCGTGGCGACCTCGCGGCGCGCGAACGCCAGACCCGCCCCGTCGGCGACGTTCACCAGCAGCACGCCGTCGGGGGCGAGGAAGCGTGCGGCCTCGGTGAAGAACTCCACGGTGGTCAGGTGCGCGGGCGTCTGGGCACCGGAGTACACGTCCGACACGACCAGGTCGGCGGCGCCGACGAGACCGGCGGGCAGGCGGCCGAGCGTCTCGCGCGCGTCGCCGATCCGCACCCGGATCGAGGCGCCGCGGGGGAGCGGCAGGTTCTCGCGCACGAGGTCCCACAGCGCCGGCTCGAGCTCGACGACCTGCTGCCGCGAGCCCGGACGGGTGGTCTCGATGTATCGCGGGATGGTCAGGGCCCCGGCCCCCAGGTGGATCGCGGTGAGCGGCTGTCCCGGCATCCGCAGCCGGTCGATCACGGCGCCCATGCGTGCGACGTACTCGAAGTGCAGGTGCGTCGGATCGTCGAGGTCGACGTGCGACTGCGGCGTGCCGTCGACGTCGAGCTCCCACCCGCCGCCGAAGGGCGAGCGTACGACGCGGGCGAGGGTGCCGTCCGAGAGCCGGACGGCGGGATCGGTGTTCTCCTCTCTCGCGCGCGCCATG
>Ga0160448_100760_pt1 | contig 10875 bp, 10 predicted proteins | sample HID1973M_E1MG_FD_108269 | JGI IMG/M metagenome (GOLD analysis project Ga0160448, IMG submission 108269) | Enriched mosquito-associated microbial communities from UW Madison campus, WI, USA - HID1973M_E1 MG | ecosystem: Host-associated > Arthropoda: Insects > Digestive system > Unclassified ...
AGCCTAGTGCCGGATCACCGCGGCGCGAACGCCGCGGCGAACAGCGCGCGCGCCCGGCGCGCGACCGCGGGTCGCAGCGCCGGATCGGCCCGGGCGAGCTCGGTCGCCAGCATGCCGGTCGCGAGGGACACATCCTCGGTCTCGACGTGCGCACCGATGCGGCCGGCTGCCAGATCGCGCGCCACCAGGCGATCCACGAGTGCCTCGAACCGCGCGCCCAGCGGGGCGACGCGGCGGTCGGACGGATCCGCGGTGATGAGCTCGATGAACGCCGTGGACACGACCGCCTGATCGACCACGCGATCGAGGAGATCGTCGATCGTCCGATCGGGCGAGGCCGTGTACTCCTCGAGGTCGCGCACGTTGTCTTCGAAGACGGCGACGGCGAGGGAGATCCGGTCGGGGAAATGGCGGTACAGGCTTCCTTGCCCGACACCGGCGCGCTTGGCGACGGCGCTGAAGGGAGACCCGAGGCCTCCTTCGGCATAGACCTCACGGGCAGCGGCGATCAACGCACGACGGTTGTCGGCGGCTGCGGCGGGGCCTCGGTTCTGGCGAGGGAGCGCACGGGGGGATGCGGTGCTCTGCACGGGTGTAGCCTAGTACCGGACAGAGTTGTCCGGTAGGAGCCGCCCCGAAGGATCCTCATCCCCGGACCCGCAGCCCCGAAGCACTGCATGAAGAAAGGGACACATCATGAGCACCACCACCGCTCCCCTCACCGGAGCCTCCACCATCCAGACGTGGCTCGACGATCCGGCCGGCGGCACCGCGCTGCGGGGCCTCCTCGCCCAGGGAGGCCAGAGCGCCGAGGCCCTCGCCCCCATCGCGGGCCTGCCGATCAGCAACCTCGTCGCCATGAGCGGCGGGGCGTTCCCCCAGGCCGCGCTCGACGCGCTCGTCGCGCAGGTCAACCCCGACGCCGCGCCCACCGAGCCCGCCGCCGAGACCCCCAAGGCCGAGTGGGCCGAGAAGGTCACGCCGGGCCGCTTCACGGGCCAGACCGTCATCGTCACCGGCGCAGGCTCGGGCATCGGCCGCGCCACCGCGTCGCGCGTCGCGCGCGAGGGCGGTCGTGTCATCGCCGTCGACGTCAGCCAGGAGCGCCTCGACGAGTTCGTCGCGGCGCACGCCGGTGCCGACGTCGTCGCGCTCACCGCCGACATCACCGACGACGAGGGCGTGGCCCGCATCGTCGAGGCCGCCGGCGACCGCATCGACGCCCTGGCGAACATCGCAGGGATCATGGACGACATGACGCCCGTCGGCGACGTCACCGACGCGGTGTGGAACCGCGTGTTCTCCGTGAACGTCACCGGCACGATGAAGCTCATGCGCGCGGTCATCCCGGCGATGCTCGCGCAGGGCAGCGGCTCGATCGTGAACACCTCGTCCGAGGCATCCCTTCGCGGTTCCTCCGCCGGTGCCGCCTACACCGCCTCGAAGCACGCGGTCGTCGGCCTCACCAAGTCCAGTGCGTTCATGTACGGTCCGAGCGGCATCCGCGTCAACGCCGTCGCGCCCGGTGCGGTGATCACCAACATCGAGGCGAAGTTCAACTCGCCGCTGGGCGCCGACCGCGTGCGCGCCGGCATGGCGGTCATGACGCCGCCGGTCGCCGCCGACCGCCTCGCCGCGTCGATCACGTTCCTGCTCAGCGACGACGGCGTCAACGTCAACGGCCAGAACCTCGCGAGCGACGGCGGGTGGTCGGCCGCCTGATCCGACCCGCGACGCCCCGGCGGACCCGAACCTCCGGGGCGTCGCGTTCGCCCCTGCACCGCGTACCGCGCGCCTCCGCCCGGCGGAACAGCCCACCCCGCCGCGATCCTCCGCCCGGCAGAACAGCCCACCCCGGCACGAGCCTCCGCCCGGGCGGAGTCAGAACGGCCAGACGATCGGCACGTAGAGCACTGCGACGGCGAGGAAGAAGAGCGCCAGCGGCAGCCCGAGCTTCCAGTAGTCGCCGAACCGGTAGCCGGCGGGCTCCATCACCATGAGGTTCGCCGGAGTCGCGATCGGCGTGAGGAACGCGGCCGCTCCGGCGACGGTGAGCGCCATCATGAACGGCTGCACCGACAGGTCCAGCGACTGGGCGACCGAGATCGCGATGGGCGCGACGATGAGCACCGTGGCGGTGTTGCTGATCAGCTGCCCGAGCACCACGGTCAGCGCGCACAAGGCGAGCAGGGCGGCGTGCGGGCCGGCATCCCCGAGGAGCGACAGCATCCAGTTCGCCGCGAGGTCGGCGGTGCCGGTGTTGATGAAGGCCGTCGACAGCGGGATCATGCCGGCGATGAGCACGATCGTCGTCCACGAGATCGAGTGGTACGCCTGCGTCACCGTGACGGTGCGGGTGAGCACGAGGGCGCACGCCGCCAGCAGCGCCGCCACCGCGGGCGGGACCAGGCCGGTCGCCAGCAGCAGGATCATCGCGAGAAGGATGCCGATGGCCCGCTTCGCGCCGCGGCCGAGCGGCACCGACCGGCGCAGCTGCGCGGGGTCGTCCACCACGAGCACTCCCGGCTCGTTCGTCTTGCGCGTCAGGTCGTCCCATGCGCCCTGCAGCAGCAGCGCGTCGCCGGCCTGGACGACGAACTCGGTGCCCTTCAGCTGTTCGTCGCCGCGGCGCGCCGCGAGCACGACGAGGTCGCCGTCGGGCGTGGTCATCCCCGCGCACACGTGCTTGCCGATCAGCGGCGACCGCGGCGCCACGACCACTTCGGTGACCCCGGTCTCGGGACCGAGCAGCACCCCGGTGTCGAGGGTGAGCGAGTACTGCTGGCGGAGCAGGCGCGCGTGTCGCACGAGGTCCAGCGGCATGAGCGCGCCCTTGCGCTCGGGCACGAGGCGACCTCCGAGCAGGAGGATGGCGACGGTGCCGAGGAGGACCGGGATGCCGACCAGCGCGAACTCGAAGAACCCGAACTCGCGCCCGCCCGCGGCGGCGGCGAACTCCGACACGATGATGTTCACGGGTGTGCCGGTGAGCAGCAGCAGCGAACCCGCGGATGCCGCGAACGCGAGCGGCATCAGGAGCTTCGAGGAAGCGATGCCCGCGCGGGCGGCGACGACCACGACCAGCGGGAGGAGCGCGGCGACGGCACCGTTGATGCTGATGAGGGCGGTGAGACCCGCCACGAGCAGCGCGATGACGACGAGCAGTGTGGTGCGCTTGGTGCCGGCCCGTCCGATCACCTTCTGCCCCGCCCAGGCGGTGACGCCGGTGGCATCCAGCGCCTCGCTCACGACGAAGAGCGCCGCGATGAACAGCACCGTCGGGTCGCCGAATCCGGCCAGTGCCTGGGGGAGCGTCAGCACTCCGGTGAAGAAGAGGGCCAGGGCGACGCCGATCGCGACGATGCCGATGGGCACGCGGTTGCTCACGAACGCGACCACCGCGAGCACCAGGATGACGAGCGTTGCGGTGACGGGGTCCACGGCCCCAGCGTAGCCACCGCCTCGACGCTGGTCCGGTGGGCTGGCGCCTGCTCCAACAGGTCAACCGCGCTTCCACACGACAATCCGCCGCGCGAGTCTCCTGCAGAGCCGCGGTTGACCTGTTGAGGAGCGAGCAGGAACGGATGCCGCGGCCCGCGCCCGCGCGGGAACAGCCTCGGCGACCGGGAACAGCCTCAGAGGCCGGCGAGCGCCTGGTCGAGGTCGCCGAGGAGGTCGGCGGCCGACTCGATGCCCACCGAGAGGCGCACGACCTCCGGCGGGACGGCGAGCGCGGTGCCGCGCACCGAGGCGTGCGTCATCTCGTCGGGGTAGTTCATGAGCGACTCGACGCCGCCGAGCGACTCGGCCAGCTGGAACAGGCGCGTCGACTCGGCGAAGCGACGCGCGGCTGCGGCATCCTCCAGCGCCACCGAGACGATCCCGCCGAACCGGCTCATCTGCCGCGCCGCGAGCTCGTGCCCGGGGTGCGAGGCGAGACCGGGATAGTAGACGCGCTGCACCGCGGCGTGCCCCGACAGGAACTCGGCGATCTGCTGCGCGTTCTCGCTGTGGCGCTGCATGCGCAGTGCCAGCGTCTTGATGCCGCGCGTCGTGAGCCACGCGTCGAGCGGGCCCGACACGGCGCCGACGGCGAACTGCAGGAACTTGACCTCGCCGTACAGCGCGTCGTCGTTCAGCACGAGCGCCCCGCCCACGACGTCGGAGTGCCCGCCGAGGTACTTGGTCGTGGAGTGCACCACGACGTCGGCGCCGAGGGCCAGCGGCTGCTGCAGCGCGGGCGATGCGAACGTGTTGTCGACGACGACGAGCGCCCCGGCGTCGTGCCCGAGCTTCGCCAGGCCCGCGATGTCGGTGATGCGCAGCAGCGGATTGCTCGGAGTCTCGACCCAGACGATCCGCGCCGGGCGCTCCTCGAGGGCCGCGCGGACCGCGCCCAGGTCGCTCATGTCGACCACCCGCACGCCGACGCCCCACGTCCCGAGCACGCGCGCGATGAGGCGGTAGGTGCCGCCGTACACGTCGTTGCCGAGCAGCACCTCGTCGCCGGGCTTCAGCGCGGCACGCAGCAGGGCGTCCTCGGCGGCCAGGCCCGAGGCGAACGACAGCGCGTGGGCGCCGCCTTCGAGGGCGGCGAGCTGGGTCTCGAGCGCCGTGCGCGTCGGGTTGCCGCTGCGGCCGTACTCGTAGCCTTCGCGGAGCCCTCCGATCCCGTCCTGCGCGTACGTCGTCGAGAAGTGCACCGGCGGGATGACGGCGCCCGTCGTGGGGTCGAACGCCTGCCCGGCGTGCACCGCACGGGTCTCGAAGCCGCGGTCGTCGGTGGACTCGGTCATTGCGGTGCTCCTTCGGTGGGGGTGGATGCCGGGGCCGCGGCGGGTACGCCGGGTGCAGGCGCTTCGGGCACGGCGAAGCCGTGGTCGCGCATCCAGTCGTCGTCGTAGAACCGGTTGAGGTAGCCGCGGCCGTGGTCGGGCAGCAGCACGACCACGACCGCACCGGCGGGGAGTTCCCGCGCGGTCCGCAGGGCCGCGACGACGGCCATGCCGCTGGATCCGCCGACGAGCAGTCCCTCCTCGCGGGCGAGGCGCCGCGTCATCTCGAACGTCTCGGCGTCGGGGATCCGGTGGATCTCGTCGGGAACCGACGGGTCGTAGCTCTCGGGCCAGAAGTCCTCGCCGACGCCCTCGACGAGGTAGCCGTGCAACGGGCCGCCTGAGTAGATCGACCCCTCGGGGTCTGCCCCGACGACGCGCACCGCACCCCCGGACACCTCGTGCAGGTAGCGGCCCGTGCCGGTGATGGTGCCGCCGGTGCCGATGCCGGCGACGAAGTGCGTCACGCGCCCGTCGGTGTCGCGCCAGATCTCCGGACCCGTCGTCTCGTAGTGGCTGAGCGGCCCGTTCTGGTTGGCGAACTGGTTCGGCTTGAACGCGCCCGGGATCTCCCGCACGAGACGGTCGGAGACGCTGTAGTACGAGCGGGGGTCCTCGGGAGCCACGCTCGTGTCGGTGACGACCACCTCCGCGCCATAGGCGCGCAGCACGTCGACCTTGGACCCGGCGAACTTGTCGGGCACCACGAAGATCATGCGGTAGCCGCGCTGCACGGCGACCAGCGCGAGGCCGACGCCGGTGTTGCCGCTGGTCGGCTCGATGATGGTGCCGCCCGGCTTCAGCAGGCCGTCACGCTCGGCCGCGTCGATGATGCGCCGGGCGATGCGGTCCTTGGCGGAGCCGCCGGGGTTGAAGTACTCGACCTTCGCGAGCACCGTGGCGGCGATGCCGTCGGTGACACGGGTCAGCTGGACGAGGGGGGTGTTGCCGACGAGGTCGGCCACGCTCTGGGCGTAACGCACGGTGAGTCCTGGAGTGTTGCCGCGCGGGTGCGCGGAGGGTTGTCGGGGTCGCTGAGGTCTGCGTGAAGCGAGCGCTTCAACAGCAGGGGCGACAACACCGACAGGTCAACACGTGCGCCAGTCTAGGCGGACAACCCGGACGACGTCGAGACGCTCCCGGGATCGCCGGGTTCAGGCGACCTCTCGAGCGGTGCACGAGGTGCGCTGGAGGCAGGGCACGCACCCGTTGCGGGAGTCCAGGAGCGTGCGCTCGAGCACGGCGATCGTCGTCGCGCCCCGCCCTCCGATTCCGGCGCGGCCGCCGACCCCGGCGAACCCGGGCATGCGCAGCGCCTCGTGCAGGAGCGGCCGGCGCACCCCGAGAAAGCGCTCGAGGTCCTCGACGCCGAGCACTGACGGCAGTGCGCGCGTGAGCTCGCGAACGACCTCGGGCGCGGCATCCGCCTGCATCATCCACGCCCGGCGGCGCAGGTGCCGCCGGAACTCGGCCTCGGGCACGAACCACCTGCGGCCCAGCCGGTAGCCCGGAAGGTCGCCGGCGGCGAGGCGCCTGCCCAGGGTGGCCGGCGTGAGCCCTGCCAGTCGTGCGGCAGCGGCCGCCGTGAGGAACGGCGAGCCGCCGCTGCCACGACGGGACGGGATCGATTCGACGCTCACACCAGACAGGACGCCTGGCGGCACGTTTCATGACGCGCGGGTCACCAGGTCGCGACGTACTCCGATCGACGCACGAGCGCGGCCTGCTCGACGAGCGGCAGCGAACGGTCCACGGCCTGCACGACGCGGCGCGCGACCTCCGGCGAGGTCAGCTCGTAGTTCGCGAAGTCGCTGTTGGACGCGTACACGCCGATCGGCAGGGTCAGCGCCTGGAAGAAGCCGAACAGCGGCCGCAGCTGATGCTCGATGATGAGCGCGTGCCGCTCGCCGCCGCCGGTGGCGGCGAGGAGCACCGGCGTTCCGACGAGGTCGTACTGGCCCACGAAGTCGAACAGGTGCTTGAACAGACCCGTGAACGATGCCCGGTACACGGGGCTCGCCACGACGAGGAGATCGGCCGCCTCGATGGCCTGCAGGGCGGCCTCGACCTCGGGCGCGACGGCCTCGCGCGTGAGTGCACCCGCGAACCCCGCGCCGAGGGCGGCGATCTCGATGAGCTCGGTCTCGGCGGGGATGCGCTCGGCCACGGCGGCGAGGATCGTCCGCACGAGCGCGGTCGTGCGGCTCGGCTCGTGGAGGGAGCCCGACACCCCCACCACGCGCAGCGGACGGTCGGCGATGGTCTGGATGGCGGGGGCCTCCCGCAGCACCTCGGTCATACCGGCACCACGTCCAGCGACGGCGCAGGGCCGACGGCGGCGAGCCGGCCGCGTGAACGCGACCACTGGCTCCACGAGCCCGGATAGACGACGACGTCGATGCCGGCCAGCGCGCCGGCGAGCGCGGTGTGCGTCGCTGCGATGCCGGAGCCGCAGTACGCCGCCACCGACACGCCCTCCACGACGCCTGCCGCGGCGAACTCGGCGCGGATCTCCTCGGGCGAGCGGAACCTGCCGGCGGTCAGGTGCACCGTCGTCGGCAGGTTCACGGCGCCCGGGATGTGACCGCCGATCGGGTCGAGCGGCTCCGCGTCCCCGCGATAGCGCTCGGGCGCGCGCACATCGAGCAGCAGGCCGTGGTCGGGCCACTCCTCCACACCGTCGATGTCGGCGATCCCTTCGGTGATCTCCTCCAGCACGACGTCTCCCGGCGGACGGGGCAGCACGTCGCCGGTCTCGAGCGGAAGCCGCTCTGCCAGCCAGCCGCGCAGGCCGCCGTCGAGCACCCGCACGTCGCGGAGCCCCGACCGCGTCAGCACCCACCACGCACGCGCGGCCGCGACCGAGTGCACGTCGTCGTACGCGACGACGGTGTCGCCGTGGCGGATGCCCCAGCGCCTCGCCGCCGCTTCGAGCTGCGCGCGCGGCGGCAGCGGGTGCCGGCCCTCGCGCGGATCGCCGCGACGGGCGAGCTCGTGGTCGAGGTCGACGTACACCGCACCGGGCAGGTGGCCGTCGAGGTAGGCGGGCCGTCCCTCGGGCTGGTCGAGCCGCCAGCGCACGTCGAGGATCCGCGGCGGCGTGCCGCCGCGGATGAGTTCGGCGAGCTCGGTCGGCGAGATGAGTGGGGAAGGCATGGAGCCATGCTCGCGCGGAGGCGGACCGCCGGGAATGTCATGACGACATACGCCGCGACACGACGACACGGGACGTCACACGCGGTCATGCGGCGGCGGCCGGCGCCTCTCGAGGCGAACTCCGGGCGGGTCGGCGGGTCGGCGGGTCGGTCGTGCGAAGCGGCGGGAACCGAGTGAGGAACGGATGCCGCACCCTTGCGCGACACGTGATTCCCGGCCCTGCGGCGGATCAGCCGCGGAGGGCCAGGGCGAAAGGCAGGACCTCGGTCGCGCCCGCGCGGCGGATCTCGCGTGCCGCGACGGTGAGGGTCCAGCTGCTGTCGACGCGGTCGTCGACCAGGAGCACGGGGCCCGCGGGGATGTCGAGGCCCGCGGCGGAGAACCGGCCCCACACCCCCGCGACGCGGAAGGCGCTGTTGCCGCCGGGCTGCCCGGTGGGGCCGCCGTCGACGAGGTCGAGCGTGCCGAGGAAGGGGAGCCGGCCGATCTCGGCGATGCCGCGAGCGAGCGAGTCCACGAGCTGAGGCTTCGTCCGCGACGGCATCGCGACGACGGCGACCGGGCGGCTCTGCCACCCCCACTCCGCGAGCACCCGCACGCACGCGCCGAGCATGTTCTGGGGCACGGGCGCATCCGCGGCGCCGGCCGCGAACACGTCGCGCAGCGCGCCGCCCCAGCCGAGGTCGGTGAGGCGGGCGAGCGCGCGCCCCTCGCCGGCCTGCTCATCGGCGGCGATGCGGCCCTTGACCGCGACGCCCAGCCGGTCGGCGCCGGTCGGCCACTGGCGGCGGGGCTCGATCGGGACGCCGACGCGGTCGAGGGCGGCTGCGGCGTCGTCGGTCGCGCCGGCGGCGATCCCGGTCGGGAACCAGGCGCCCGCGCAGTTGTCGCAGCGCCCGCAGGGCGCGGCGGTGTCGTCGTCGAGCGAGCGCTGCAGGAACTCCATGCGGCAGCCTGCAGTCTCTTCGTACTCGATCATGTGCTGCTGCTCGGCGACGCGCTCGGCGGCGATGCGACGGTAGCGCTCTTCGTCGTAGGTCCAGGGGTCGCCCGTGGCGACCCAGCCGCCGCGCACGCGGGCGACGGCGCCGTCGACGTCGAGCACCTTCAGCAGCAGTTCGAGCGGCGTGCGGCGGATGTCGACCACCGACTCGAGCGCCGGCGTCGACATCGGCCCCGCCGAGGCGGCGAGCGCCGCGAGCACCCTCTCGGCACGGTCGCGGTCGGGCATCGAGGCCGTGGCGAAGTAGTGCCAGATCTCTCTGTCTTCGGTGCCGGGGAGGAGCAGCACGTCCGCCGAGTCGGTCGCGCGGCCGGCACGGCCGACCTGCTGGTAGTACGACACCGGTGACGAGGGCGCGCCGAGGTGCACCACGAAACCGAGGTCGGGCTTGTCGAACCCCATGCCCAGCGCGCTGGTGGCCACGAGCGCTTTGACGCGATTGTCTTTGAGGAGCGCCTCGGACTCCTCGCGCTCGTCGGTGTCGGTCTGCCCCGTGTAGGCGCGCACGTCGTGGCCGCGCTCGCGCAGCAGGCGGGCGGTGTCGTTCGCGGCCGCGACCGTCAGGGCGTAGATGATGCCGGAGCCCGGCAGGTCCTCGAGGTGGCTCAGGAGCCACGCCAGCCGGCTCGGCGAGTTGGGCAGGCGCAGCACGCCCAGCCGCAGCGATGCGCGCGCCAGCGGGCCGCGGATGGTGAGCACGCCGCGGGCCGAGGCATCCACTGCGGTGCCGGCGTCGAGCTGCTCGGCGACATCGGCGACCACCCGGCTGTTGGCGGTCGCCGTCGTGGCGAGCACGGGCACGCCGGCGGGCATGCGGGCGATCAGGTCGCGCAGACGCCGGTAGTCGGGCCGGAAGTCGTGGCCCCAGTCGCTGATGCAGTGCGCCTCGTCGATGACGAGCAGGCCGATGCGGGCGACGAGCTGCGGCAGCTGCTCGTCGCGGAAGGACGGATTGTTGAGGCGCTCGGGCGAGACGAGCAGCACGTCGACCTCGTCGCGGTCGAGCTGGGAGAGGACGTCCCCCCACTCGTGGGCGTTCGTCGAGTCGATCTTCACCGCCCGCACGCCGGCGCGGGCGGCTGCGGCGATCTGGTCGCGCATGAGCGCGAGAAGGGGCGACACCAGCACGGTCGGCCCCGCCCCGCGCCGCCGCAGGAGCAGCGTCGACACGAAGTACACCGCCGATTTGCCCCACCCGGTGCGCTGCACGACGAGGGCTCGGCGACGATCGTCGACGAGCGCCTGGACCGCCTCGAACTGCCCGTCGTGGAAGTCTGCGTCGTCGCGCCCGACGAGCGCGCGCAGCACGTCGAGGGCTTCGGTGCGGGTGTCGGTGGTGGCTGTCACGCGTTCCACCCTGCCCCATGCCGCTGACATCCGCGGCCCCCGTACCGCCCGGCTGCGGACCTGCCGGCCGCCGCGGGCCGATCCGTCGGCTGGGGAGGAGCCGCCGACCGGGAGGAGCCGCAGCCGTGCTACCGTGGCCGCGACGGAGGGAGGCCCCGTGTTCGACGCCATCGGCATCACACTGCGCGCCCTCGTCGAGGTGCTGGCGGCGGTGCTCCGCCCCGCGGTCGACCTGATCGCCGCCACCGCCCGCCCGCTGTTCGAGACGGCGCCGCTCACCGGCGACACGGGTGCGCTCGTGCTCGCGGTCACGCTCGTCGCCGCGCTCGCCGTGCTGGCCGTCGCGATCGCACTGTTCCGCGCTCCGACGCGCACCTCCTCCGCCGGAGCGCACCCGCACCGGGCGATCTCCGACGCGACGCGACTCACCGCCTCGCACCCCGACGCGCCGGGTCACTCCCGTCCGCGCGCACCGGGTCTCGCGGCCCTGGCCGCGTAAGCCTGCCGTTCACCTCGCCCTTCCTCTACGCCGGC
>Ga0160448_100762_pt1 | contig 10838 bp, 12 predicted proteins | sample HID1973M_E1MG_FD_108269 | JGI IMG/M metagenome (GOLD analysis project Ga0160448, IMG submission 108269) | Enriched mosquito-associated microbial communities from UW Madison campus, WI, USA - HID1973M_E1 MG | ecosystem: Host-associated > Arthropoda: Insects > Digestive system > Unclassified ...
GGAGGTCCAGGTCGAGGAGCAGCCCGCCGTCAGCGCCGAGTCGGCCGCCGTCGCGGCGACCGGTGCCGGCGCCGCGGCAGCCAACCGGCTGGTCGCCAAGGGCATCGACGGACCCTCCGAGCGTGCACCCCTGCAGTACTCGGCGCCGTCCGCGGACGGCGACGGTGCGGTCGTGACGCGCGGTGAGGACGGCGCCGCGGCGCCGGCCGCCGACGGCGACAACCGCGAGGCCCGTCGTCGGGCGGCGAAGCAGGCCAAGCGCCGCTGAGCCGCCGCCGACGTCACGTCCCGCAGGTACGACGAACGACGGGGCCGCACCCCACCGGGTGCGGCCCCGCCGTCGTCCCGGCGGCGGTCGTCAGCCGATCTCGAGCGACGTCGCCCGCCACACGCCACGGTGCGTCTCGAGCCGCATCGCGACGGCCCTGACTCGGGTGCCGTCGTCGACGACCGCGCTGACCTCCACCTGGTGCGGCTCGATGGGGCACAGCCGCACCCGGCGGACCGTCGTCGCGCGTCCGGACCCGACGCCGCCCAGCACGCGCGCGGTGGCTGCGGCTCGGCAGCGCAGGACGTCGAACACGCCCGGGGTGACCCACCGGGCGAGCTGGGCGGCCGAGCGCCGGCCCAGCAGCACCTCCACGCAGGCGTGCGCGAGCGCGCCCGCGACCGCCGACGGGTCGGCGAGCGGCACGGGACCGCGGTCCTCGTCCGCCGAGTCCAGCACGGGGGAGCGGTCGTGGGCACGCAGCACCCGCACCCGCTCCTCGAGCCGCGTCGGGACGCGCGTGGCCGCACGCTCGCGGGGCGGCAGGGGAACCGCCGGGGCGGGCATCGGGACCACGCGCACGGCAGGCGCTGGAGCGTCGGCACGCGGGAGCGTCGGTGCGGGGGACAGGTGCCGGGCAGGGGTGGGCGCGGGGTCGGTGAACAGGTCCTCGACGACGGTGCGTTCGACGGTCACGGCGCTCATCGGTGGGTTCCCACGGTGCTGGTGGTGGAGTTGCTCGGTCGGGCACTGCTGTGCCGGGCACTGCTGGTCGGGACCGTGAGGCGCTGGCCGGGGACGATGTGATCGGGGTCGTCGCCGATCTCGTCGGCGTTGGCGTGGAACCAGGCGGGCCAGGCGGCGGCGACGTCCCGGGTGGACGCGTCGCTCCCGAGGTGCTCGGCGGCGATGCTCCAGAGGGTGTCGCCGGCTCGTACGACGACGACGACGTCGTCGGAGGCGGCGCCGGCAGCCCTGCTCGTCGTGGGCGTCCGGGAGGGGGCTTCGGCCGCCGGCTGCGCGGACGTCCGCCGCGCGGGGGTGGTGCGCGGCGCGGCGGGGTCCGGTGCCACGTCGGTGGTGGCCGTGCGCCCGTCGTCCGACGACGCCGCCGTAACGGTTACCGCCGGCGAGGCTGTCGGGGAGGGAGCGCTGCTGGGCGCGACGACGGCCGCATCTGCCGTGGCGGTTGCCGCCGGCGTGCGCTCGTCCGAGCGCGCGCTCGTCTCGTCGTGCGCGGGGCCCGACGGGACCCAGCCCAGGTCGTCGGGAACGGGCGTGGGAGCAGCCGTGGGTCGGGCTGCGGGGCGAGTCGCACCCTCGGTCACCGCGGTGGACGGCATCCACCCCAGGTCGACGACCTGGACCTGGCCGGCAGGCTGCCCGACGGGCGCCGCGGCGGGACCGGCGAGCGGCTCCGCGGCGCCCGCCCCGGTGGCGACGGTCGCGGCGAGCGTCGTCGCGACGGCGACGCCCAGGACGCGCCTCACCGCCGCGGGTGCGAAGCGTTGCACGGCGCGCTCTCCGGCCCACCAGGTCAGGCCGACGGTGCGCGCGCCCACGCACAGCGCGGCCAGCGCGCACGACACAGCGAGCCAGGCGGCCGCGACGGCGCCGACGGCGACGACCGACGACTCGACGACGCCGTCGACCGTCAGCAGGGGATTCCGCGCCGTGCTGACCGCACGGGTGGCGAGGGCCCACGCGAGCGTGGCCCCGCCCACCGCCGCAGCAGGCAGCAGGAGACCCGCGAGGCGGGCTCGGATCTGTGCCATCGACATCGTTCGCATCCGATCATCTCGTTTGGTCTGTTTTGATCTCGCTTGAGGGTCATAGATGTACCCGAATGTCCGATTCCTGTCCACCCGGGGCGGTCTCCGGGTCCCCGCAGCGGGTCGCCCGTGGACCCGCTGCCCTACGGTGTGGGCATGCGATGGGAGGCCCTGTTCCAGGACATGGAGGCGCAGCTCGAGGCCGACGAGCGCGCGGCGGTGCGCGCCGGGGTGGCGGAGCTCGTGCGCGCCGAGCGGGCGACGGTGCGCACGGCGGCCCGTCTGCGCGCGGCCGTGGGGCGGCAGGTCCGGGTGCAGGTCATGGGTGCGGACGCCGTCGAGGGCGAGGTGGTCGACGCGGCCGAGCAGTGGGTGCTGCTCGCTCTCGGCCCGTCCCGCCGCGTGCTGGTCCCGGCGGCGGCGATCGTCGCGGTCGCGGGCGTGGGCCGTCAGGCGCAGCCGGACGGCGGTGTCGTCGAGCGGCGTCTCGGTCTCGGGCACGCTCTGCGTGCGCTCGCGCGGGACCGGTCGCCCGTGGGCGTGCGCGCGGGCGACGTGGACCTGTACGGACGGCTCGAGGCGGTCGGCGCCGACCACGTCGACGTCATGGTGCCGGGGCCGGGGCGCACGGGACTCGTCTGGACCGTGCCGTTCGCCGCGCTGGTCTGGGTGCGCACCGGCTGACGGGCCGCTCCCGTCGCGCTCCGGGCGTCAGGCCTCCGACGTCTCGCTGACGGTCCGGGGGCGGGCCTGCTCGTACATGCGTTGGATGTAGCTCTCCAGCTCCGTCGCCTCGATGCGCCAGACCTTCTTGGGTCCGATCTGGATCCCGCGCAGGTCGCCGGAGTGCAGCAGCTGGTACGTCTGCTGGGCCGAGATGTTGAGGATCTCGCCGACGTCGGCGAGCGTGAGGAACCGCGGTGGCATGCGGGCAGTCTGTCACGGGCGCGGACCCGAACCGGGTTGTCCACAATCGGGCATTTGGGCCCGGTTGCCCGGAACGTTCGGGCAGTATGGGCCGTCCCGCCGCCGCGCGTCCCCGATCGGAGAGCTGATGGACACCGCCGTGCTCGACCTGCCCGCCCCGGCTGCCGCGCGGCTGCGCCGCCCGGGTTGGCGTGACCCACGGTTGCTGACGGGCATCGCGCTGGTCGCCGCCTCGGTCGCGCTGGGGTCGTGGGCGGTCAGCTCGGCACAGACGACGGTTCCCGTGTACGTCGCCTCGCACGCCCTCGTCCCGGGGCAGAAGATGACGACCGACGACCTGGTCGTCGCCGACGTGCGCCTCGACGCGGCGGAGCTCGAGCACTACCTGCGCGCCGACGCCGGCCTGCCCGCCGACCCGGTGGTGGTGCGCGTCGTCGGCGACGACGAGCTGGTGCCGGCCGACGCGGTCGGCAGGGCGCAGGATCTCGACGTGCGGTCGGTGGCGGTCCCGCTCGAGCGCACGCCGTCGCAGGACGTCGTGGTCGGCGCGTCCGTCGACCTGTGGTTCACGCCCGCGTCGGACGGCAACGACACGGCAGGCCCGCCCCGGCAGCTCGCCGCCGGCCTCCCGGTTGCGGAGGTGGCGCGCGCCGAGCGCGGCCTCGCGGCCTCGGGCGGCAGCTCCGTGCACGTGCTGGTGCCGGAGGCGAAGCTGTCCGACGTCCTCGCGGCTCTGGGCTCGCAGGGTGCGCTCGACGTCGTCGCCGTCCCGGGATCGGGCGAGCGATGATCGGGGTGCTGTGCGCCGTGCAGGGCGGTGCCGAGGCGCTGGTGGTCCAGGCGCTCGACGCGCACCCGCAGCTGCAGGTCACCCGGCGGTGCGCCGACCTCACCGAGCTCCTGGCCGCCGCAGAGGCCGGCCTCGGTCGCCTCGCGGTGGTCTCGTCGGCCCTCGCGCACCTGGACCGGGAGAGCGTCGACGCCCTGCACGCGGCGGGTGTGCGCGTGCTGGGGCTGTCGGACCCCGCGTCGGTGTGGAGCGTCGAGCGGCTGCGAGGTGCGGGCGTCGACGACGTGGTGCTCGAACCGTTCGACGAGCTGGGCGCCCGCGACGTCGCCGACGGTCTGCTCCGGCTCTCGGTGGCCCAGGCGCCGCAGGCCGACCGGCCGCCGGTGCCCGAGGTTGCGCGGCCGGCGGCCGTCCGGGGTGCGTTGGTCGCCGTCTGGGGCCCGACGGGTGCGCCAGGACGCACGACGATCGCCGTGAACCTGGCCGCGGAGCTGGCGGCCGCGGGCGGCTCGGTGCTGCTGGCGGACGCGGACACGTACGGCGGCAGCGTCGCGCAGGTGGTGGGGATGCTCGACGAGGCGCCGGGGCTGGCGGCGGCCGTGCGTCAGGCCGGTCAGGGCGTGCTCGACCTGACGGCGCTCGCGCGGCTCGCGCCCGTCCTGGCGCCCGACCTGCGGGTGCTCTCGGGCACCTCCCGCGCCGACCGCTGGCCGGAGCTCGCCTCGTCGGCGCTGGAGTCGGTGTGGCAGGTGGCGCGGTCGATCGCGCGCTGGACCGTGGTGGACACGGGTTTCTGCCTCGAGCAGGACGAGGTGCTCACCTACGACACCCACGCGCCGCAGCGGAACGCCGCGACGTTGCGCACCCTCGAGGCCGCGGACCTCGTCGTCGTGGTCGGTGCGGCCGACCCGGTCGGTATCCAGCGGCTCGTGCGTGCGCTGGCCGAGCTCACCGACCTGGGGCTGGGGGCGCGGCGCCTGGTGATGGTCAACCGCGTCCGTGCCTCGGTGGCCGGTCCGAGGCCGGGGGAGGCGGTGGCTCAGGCGCTGGCGCGGTACGCGGGTGTCACGGACGCGGTGCTGGTCCCGGAGGACCGCGCGGGGACCGACACCGCGCTGCTGGAAGCGCGCATGCTGCGCGAGATCGCACCGGGGTCCCCGGCGCGACGCGCGATCGCCCAGGCTGCCGCACGGGTGGCGCAGCTCCTGCCGCCCGCACCCGCGTCCGCGGGTGCCGAGGACGGCTCGGCGGCATTCGACGTCGTGGCGTCGGGCTCGCGGGGGTGAGCGGGGGCAGACTGTCGTCGTGCGCATCTACCTGCCCGTGACCCTGGACGAGCTCGACGCCGACGAGCTGCCCGACCGCCGGGGGCACGCCGTGACCGCCGCCCTGCGTGCTGCGCTGCCCGACGAGGATGACGAGGGCCTCGAGTTCGCGGCGCAGCTCATGGCGGCCGACGACAGCTTCGAGCTGCTCCGCCGGGCCGCAGGTGCTCCTCGGCTGCGTGCCGTCGCGTCCGTGGACGTCCCCGACGCGCAGGTGGCGGACGTCTCCGACGACGACGACGGCGCCCCGAGCCTGGTCCGGGTCACGCGGCCTGTGAGCCGCTCGGAGATCGCGTGCGTGCACGTGGACGAGCCGGCCGTGGCCGCGGACGTGGCGGCTGCGCTGGACGGTGACGCCTCGGCGGTGGAACGTGTCGACGACGCCGACCTGCTCTGGTACGACGCGAGCGAGGTCGCGCAGATCCCGCGGTGACGTCGAGGAGCGCCCGGTCCGCGTGGCGTTCGTCACGAACCGCCGTGACGGCGAGGGCCAGTTGGACCAGTGCGGCCTGGACCAGGTAATGTTCACCGCCGGTACGACGTCCGGTGGACGATCGTGACTGACCTCCGGGGACACCTGGAGGGACGTCGCGACACCGGGGGGAATACCCCCATGGGGTATGGTGTAATTGGCAGCACGAGTGATTCTGGTTCACTTAGTCTAGGTTCGAGTCCTGGTACCCCAGCGCGAGCACCGCTGATCCGACGTTCCGATCCACTCGGAGCATCGGGTAAAGTGTTCACTCGGTAAGCGAGGCCTACGGGCCGAGCAGCTGATAGGCCCCCGTTGTGTAGCGGCCTAGCACGCCGCCCTCTCACGGCGGTAGCGCCGGTTCGAATCCGGTCGGGGGTACAGACGAGAAGCGGTTCCGGCAGACGCCGGGACCGCTTCTTCGTTGCCCGGACGTCTGTTGCCCTTGCCCTGGTCGCTGCGCCATGCTCGTCAGGTCAGCGGTCCGGCGTGTGGAGGGCGACATGAGTCCAAGTCAGGGCGACGGATCGCAGGCACGGGGGAGCCGGCGGCTCATGGTGCTGCTGGCGGCGGCGATGTTCGTGCTCGTCGTCGACACGTCCCTGATGAACGTCTCGATCTCCGCCGTGGTGGTCGATCTCGACACGACGGCGAGCGGCGTGCAGTCGGCGATCGCCCTCGAGGCGCTGGTGTCGGCAGCGTTCATCCTCATCAGCAGCAAGGTGGCCGACCTCGTCGGGCGCAAGCGCGCCTACGTCCTCGGGCTGGTCGCCTACGCCGTCGGCGCGCTGGCCATGACGCTGGCGCAGAGCCTGACCGCGATCGTCGTGTTCTGGGCCGTCGTCGGCGGCCTCGGGGCGTCGCTGCTCCTGCCCGCCATGCAGTCCCTCATCCACGGAAACTTCACGGGGAGCGACCAGAAGAAGGCGTACGCGCTCGTCGGGGCCGCGGCCGCGGTCGCCGCGGCGATCGGGCCGCTGCTCGGGGGCTTCGTCACGACCTACCTGTCGTGGCGCGTCGGGTTCGCGCTCGAGGTGGTCGTCATCGTCGTCGTCCTGAGCCAGATCTCCCTGGTGCGGGACGTCCCCTACACGGGCGCTCGGCGGATCGACGCCGTGGGTGCTGTCCTGTCCGTGCTCGGGATGGGCGGCGTGGTGCTCGGCATCCTGGTGTGGCAGGAAGGGGGCGAGCTCGTCGGTCTGCTCGTGCTCGTCGGGCTCGTCGCGCTGGCCGGCCTCGTCCGCTGGCTCGTCCGCAGCAAGCGGACCGGACGCGTGACGCTGCTCGACCCGGACCTGTTCCGGCACGCGAACTTCACGGCGGGCGTCACCGGGCAGATGCTCCAGCAGATCACCCTGGGCGGGGCCATGATCGCGCTGCCGCTCTTCTTCCAGATGACGCTCGAGTACGACGCGCTCGAGGCGGGTCTGTCGCTCGCGCCGCTGTCGTTGACGATGTTCGCCGCGGCCGTGGTGGCGGGCAAGCGGGCCGGCAACCGTCGCCCCGCGGCCGTGATCCGGGCCGGCTTCCTGCTGGCGAGCCTGGGGATCGCGGCGATCGTGCCGCTGGTGCCGCGCGTGAGCAGTGGCTGGTACCTGGTGATCCCGCTCGCGGTCGCGGGGAGCGGTCTGGGGCTCCTCGTCTCACAGCTCAACAACTACACGCTCGCGCCCGTGGCCGAGGAGCGGGTCAGCGAGGCCGCGGGCGTGAACTCGGCGGCCGGGTCGTTCGGCCTCTCGTTCGGGCTCGCGATGGCGGGTGGGCTGATGCTCGCGACCCTGTCGTTCAGCTTCACGCACCTGACGCAGGCCAGCGACGTCATCCCGGCGGAGCAGCAGGCGCAGATCGCGGCGACGCTCGAGCGCGACGCCGAGATCATGAGCAACAGCCGGCTCGCCGAGCAGATCGGTGATGAGCCGCCCGCCGTCGTGGCGGAGGTTCTCGCCATCAACGACGAGGCCCGCAACCGGTCGCTCCAGGTCGCGCTCCTGGTGCCGCTGCTGGCCGGCCTCGGCGGCCTGGTCAACGGGTTCCGGATGATGCGGCTGCCCGACCAGCGCCCGTCGTCGTCGCTCGAAGGTCTCGACCTCGGCTGAGATCAGTGCTGGCCGCGAGGGCCGTGGTTGCTCGTCGGGAGCAGGGCGACGACGCCCCACCCGACCACGGCCGCGACGAGACCGACCAGGATGCCGGTCGCCACCGCACCGGCCGCGTCGGCCCCGCCGAGCACCGCGACGAGCGCGCCCACGACGAAGCCGGACACGCCCGCGATCGCCGCGACGCGCCTGGTCAGTCGTCGCCGCGCGGCGGCCGGCCCGCGGACGGCCATCAGTCGGCGGTCCGGCGCAGCACCTCGGTGAGGCGGTTGGCGGCGGAGACGACGGCGGCGGCGTGCAGGCGTCCGGGCTGGCGCGAGAGACGCTCGAGCGGCCCGGAGACCGAGACGGCGGCGACGACGCGACCCGAGGGGCCCCGCACGGGTGCGGAGACCGACGCGACGCCGACCTCGCGCTCGGAGACGGACTGGGCCCAGCCGCGGCGGCGGACGCCGGACAGGATCGTGGCGGTGAACTTCGAGCCCTGCAGGCCGCGGTGCAGGCGGTCCGGCTCCTCCCACGCGAGCAGCACCTGGGCGGCGGATCCGGCCTGCATCGTGAGCGTGGCGCCCACGGGGATGGAGTCGCGCAGCCCGATGGGGCGCTCCGCGGCGGCGACGCAGATGCGCTGATCACCCTGGCGGCGGTAGAGCTGGGCGCTCTCGCCGGTGTGGTCGCGGACGGCGGCCAGCACGGGACCAGCGGCGGCCAGGAGGCGGTCCTCGCCCGCGGCCGTGGCGAGCTCCGACAGGCGCGGCCCCAGCACGAACCGACCCTGCATGTCGCGGGCCACCAGCCGGTGGTGCTCCAGGGCGACGGCGAGCCGGTGGGCCGTGGGGCGAGCAAGATGGGTGGCGGTCACGAGCTGGGCGAGGGTCGCCGGGCCGGCCTCGAGAGCGCTGAGAACGGACGCGGCCTTGTCCAGCACGCCGACTCCGCTAGAGTTGTCCATAGGTCGATATTGCCGTCTCGAAGGCTGAGATGCAAGCGACGCCCCCCAGCAGGTCCCGAAGAGACAGGAAAGAACATGGCCGGCACGTTGGCGGAGAAGGTCTGGGATGCGCACGTCGTGCGCCCTGGTGCGGACGGCGCGCCCGACCTCCTGTACATCGACCTGCACCTGGTGCACGAGGTCACCAGCCCGCAGGCGTTCGAGGGGCTCCGCCTCGCCGGTCGTCCCGTCCGTCGCCCGGACCTGACGCTCGCGACCGAGGACCACAACACCCCGACGCTCGACATCGACCGGCCGATCGCCGACGCGACCAGCCGCACGCAGATCGAGACGCTGCGCAACAACGCCAAGGAGTTCGGCGTGCGCATCCACTCGCTCGGCGACGCGGACCAGGGCATCGTCCACCAGGTGGGCCCGCAGCTCGGCCTCACGCAGCCCGGCCTGACGGTCGTGTGCGGCGACTCGCACACGTCGACGCACGGCGCCTTCGGCGCCCTCGCGTTCGGCATCGGCACGTCCGAGGTCGAGCACGTGCTGGCCACGCAGACGCTGCCGCTCGCGCCGTTCAAGACGATGGCCATCACGGTCAACGGGCAGCTGCCCGAGGGCGCGACCAGCAAGGACATCATCCTGGCGATTATCGCCAAGATCGGCACCGGCGGCGGCCAGGGCTACGTGCTCGAGTACCGCGGCGAGGCGATCCGCGGACTGAGCATGGAAGCACGCATGACGATCTGCAACATGTCGATCGAGGCCGGTGCGCGCGCCGGCATGATCGCGCCCGACCAGACCACGTTCGACTACCTGCAGGGCCGCCCGCACGCGCCCGAGGGCGCGGACTGGGACGCGGCCGTCGAGTACTGGAAGACGCTGCGCTCCGACGACGACGCGACGTTCGACGTCGAGGTCGTCCTCGAGGCGCAGGACCTCGAGCCGTTCGTCACGTGGGGCACCAACCCCGGGCAGGGCCTGCCGCTGTCCGGCTCGGTCCCGGTCCCGGAGGAGATCGCCGACGAGAACGAGCGCATCACCGCCGAGCGCGCCATCGAGTACATGGGCCTGACGCCGGGTCAGCCGCTGCGCGAGATCAAGGTCGACACGGTCTTCATCGGCTCGTGCACCAACGGCCGCATCGAGGACCTGCGCTCGGTCGCCAAGGTGATCGCCGGCAAGCACAAGGCCGACGACGTCCGCGTCCTGGTGGTGCCCGCCTCCGCGCGCGTCCGCCTCCAGGCCGAGGCCGAGGGGCTCGACAAGATCTTCCTCGACTTCGGTGCGGAGTGGCGCAACGCCGGCTGCTCGATGTGCCTGGGCATGAACCCCGACCAGCTCGCACCGGGGGAGCGCTCGGCGTCCACCTCCAACCGTAACTTCGAAGGACGTCAAGGCAAGGGCGGTCGCACGCACCTGGTCTCCCCGCTCGTGGCCGCCGCGACGGCGATCCGCGGCACCCTCTCGTCGTACTCCGACCTGGGCACCGGCACCCCGGCACCCGACGGCACCCCGCTGGCCGACCTCCAGACGGTCTGACCGGACCAGGAAGACAGGAACAGGACCATGGAGAAGTTCACCCAGCACACGGGAGTCGGCGTGCCGCTGCGCCGCAGCAACGTCGACACCGACCAGATCATCCCCGCCGTCTACCTCAAGCGCGTGACGCGCACCGGGTTCGAGGACGCGCTGTTCGCCGCCTGGCGCGGCGACCCGACCTTCGTCCTCAACCAGGAGGCGTACGCGAGCGGCTCCGTCCTCGTCGCCGGTCCCGACTTCGGTACCGGTTCGTCGCGCGAGCACGCCGTGTGGGCGCTCAAGGACTACGGCTTCAAGGTCGTCATCTCGACGCGCTTCGCCGACATCTTCCGCGGCAACTCCGGCAAGCAGGGCCTGCTCGCGGCCGTCGCGTCGGCCGAGGACATCGAGCTCATCTGGAAGATCCTCGAGACCCGCCCGGGCACCGAGATCACCGTGGACCTCGAGGCGCGCACCATCACGTGCGACGACGTCGTCGTCCCGTTCCAGGTCGACGACTACACGCGCTGGCGCCTCATGGAGGGCCTGGACGACATCGGCCTGACCCTCGAGCACGCCGACGAGATCTCGGCGTTCGAGGAGAAGCGTGAGCCGTGGCGCCCTGCCACGCTCCCGGCCAAGCACCTCCCGCCGGTGGAGATCAAGGCGGCGCGCCCGTCGGGCGTACCGGTCGAGATCGGCCGTCGCCCGTAACGAGCGCTCGCAC
>Ga0160448_100765_pt1 | contig 10822 bp, 7 predicted proteins | sample HID1973M_E1MG_FD_108269 | JGI IMG/M metagenome (GOLD analysis project Ga0160448, IMG submission 108269) | Enriched mosquito-associated microbial communities from UW Madison campus, WI, USA - HID1973M_E1 MG | ecosystem: Host-associated > Arthropoda: Insects > Digestive system > Unclassified ...
ACGTCGTAGAGGAACGAGGCCGTCGGCGCGAACACCTGGATGTCACCCGTCCAGCCCAGGCGCTCGTCGCGCTGCGGGCAGTCGGTGGGGAGGTAGAGGAAGTTGCCGCGCAGGCCCCACACGATGTTCTCGTGCAGCTGGTTCACCAGCGGATGGGATGCCTCGAACCACCCGGTGCGCTCCATGTCGCTGTGGATCACGACCGCGGTGACGGCGGACGGGTCGAACTCACCCGGCCACCCGTCGATCTCGGCGTAGCGGAAGCCGTGGAACGTGAACTCCGGCTCCCATTCCTCCTCGCCGCCGCCCGCGAGCGTGTAGTGGTCGGTCGCGGCAGCCGCGCGCAGGGGCCGCGTGCCGAGCTCGCCGTGCTCGAGCACCTCGGCGTGCCGCAGCGTGATCTCGGTGCCGGCCGGCCCCGAGACGCGGATGCGCAGGCGTCCGACGAGGTTCTGCCCGAAGTCGAGGACGGTCCGGCCCCCCGGGGTCGTGATGACCTCGCGCACCGCGAGCTCGTCCAGGCGGCGCACGAACGGCGACACGCGGGCTTCGGGGGTGCGCAGCGCCTCCAGCTCCGCCACCGGCTCCCACCCCGACGCGTCGTAGCCCGCCTCGGCGAAGCCGCGCCCCGCGCCGTCGACGAGCGCGCGGCGGGCGTCGTGGTCCTCGCCCGCGTAGAGCCCGCTGGCCGTGATCGGTCCGGGGGATGCCTGCCACGAGGCATCCGTCCGCACCCACTCGCTCGAGCCGTCGGCGTACTCGATGAGCAGCTGGCCGGCGAAGCGGGGCTGGTCGGCGTAGAGGGGGCGTGCGTTCTCGCGGAACCCGAAGCTCTCCGTCGCCCAGGCACCGGCCAGGCGCACGCCGATGGCGTTGCGCCCTTCGGCGAGGAGCCCGGTGACGTCCGTGGTCTCGTGGACGATGCGGTGCGCGTACGGCGTCCAGCCGGGCTTCATCACCTGGTCGTCCACGTCGGTGCCGTCGATCGCCACCTGGTACACCCCCAGGGCGGTCGCGTAGAGCGTGGCCCGCTCGACGGGCCGCGTCACGTCGAACTCGGTGCGCAGGTATGCGGGCTGCGCGTGCTCGCCCGGAGCGGCGAACCCGATCGTCGCCGCCTGCCACTCCCCGTCGCCGAGGAAGCCGGCCACGACGCGGCGGGGCTCGCTCCAGTCCCCCTCGACGCCGTCGGTGCCCGTGACCCGCACGCGCAGCGACGCCTCCTCGCGGGGGGTGAGCGGCGCGAACGGCCACGCGATCCGCGTCGCGGCGCGGCCCTCGACGCGGTGCGACGACGCCTCGCCGCCGCGCGTGAGCTCGACCTCGGCGGACGCCTGCAGCCAGCCGGGGGTGTCGGTGACGGTGCGCCACCCGATCTCGGGCACGGGCGATGCGACGACGTCACTGCGGTAGGGCGCGTCGAGGACGAGGTGGGGAACGGGGCTGCTCATGGCATTCCTTTGCGCTGGATGAGGTCTGGGATTCTGCTGACGGATGCCGCGATCAGGCCGGCACGACGGCGCCGGGAGTCGCGACGGCGGCCGCGGTGACCGCGATGCGGTGCGTGCCGTGGCCGAGCTCGGCGGGAGCGGGAGCGCCGTCCACGGTCGCCGCCGAGCCGGCGGTCACGGGCAGGTCGAGCACGGCGCGCGATCCGAACGGCACCTCGAGGGTCGCCTCGAACCGGTCGCCCTCGACTCGCCAGTCGATGGCGAGCAGCCCCTGCGGGGTCTGGATCGACGCGGACGCATGCTCGAGCCCCACGGCGGGACGCGGAGCCACGTGCACGGTCCGGTACCCCGGGTCGTCGGCATCCGGAGCAAGGCCCGCCACGGTCCGGTACACCCAGTCGATCATCGCGCCGTACGCGTAGTGGTTGAACGACAGCATGCCGGTGTCCTCTTCGGAGGCGTCCTCGGTGGGGAGGGCGTCCATCGCGCCGGAGTGGATGCTGCCGTCCGGGAGGATGGCATCCCAGCGCTCCCACACCGTGGTCGCGCCGCGGTCCACCTGGTACAGCCACGACGGGGCATCGCGCCGCAGGAGCATGAGGTACGCCTCGTCGAGGTGGCCGGAGTTCGACAGCGCGAACAGCACGAGCGGAGTGCCCAGGAAGCCCGTCGCGATGCGGCCGTTCTCGCGGCGCACGTTCTCGGCGAGGCCGCCGGCGATCTCGGCGCGGCGCTGGGCGGGGGCGAGCGCGAACTCGAGGGCGATGGCGGCACCGCTCTGCGTCAGGATCGCCTCCTCGCCCCAGCGTTCGAAGGTGGCCGCCGCGACGCGGTCGGCGAGCGCGGCGTAGTCGTCGGCGCTGGCCGGGTCGCCGAGGATCCGCTCGGCCCGGGCGAGCAGGCGCGCCGACCACGAGTAGAACGCGTTGGAGACGAAGTCGCTGGAGACCTTCGCCTCCCACGGCCGCTCGCCGGGGGCGTCGGGATCGAGCCAGTCGCCGAACTGGAAGTCGCCGCCCGGCAGCACGACGCCGTCACCGGCGCGGCGGCGCAGGTGCTCGACCCAGCGGCGCATGCTGCTGCGCTGCCGCGCGAGCACCTCCGTCGAGCCGTACGACTCGTAGACGGCCAGGGGCACGATGGTCGCGGCATCCGCCCAGCCGGCCCGGCCCATGTTCTCGGTCGGCACGCCGCCCATCAGCATGTCCTGCGGGCGGATGATGTCGGGCACGACCGCCGGCACACCGCCGTCGTCGGTCTGGTCGATCTCGAGGTCGCGCAGCCACGACATCCAGAACGACTCGGTGTCCATGAGGGTGTTGGCCGTCGCGGCGAACGCCTGCGCGTCGCCGGTCCAGCCGAGGCGCTCGTCGCGCTGCGGGCAGTCGGTGGGCACCGAGACGAAGTTGTCGCGCTGGGACCAGAAGACGTTGGAGTGGAACCGGTCCAGCGCCTCGTGCGACGAGGCGAAGGTGCTGCGCGGCGCGAGGTCGCTCGAGATCGCCACGGCGGTCGCCGAGACGACCTCGGCCCCGTCGACGTCGGCGTACCGGAAGCCGTGGAAGGTGAACGCCGGCTCGAGCGTGTGCTCGCCGTCGCGGTCGAGCGTGTACACGTCGGTGGCCTTCGCCGAGCGCAGGGCCTTGACGTGCAGGTCGCCGGACGGCTCCAGCACCTCGGCGTGTCGCACGGTCACGACATCGCCCGCGCGCCCGCGGACCACGAGCCGCACCCAGCCCGACAGGTTCTGGCCGCCGTCCAGCCGCGTGCGCCCGGCGTGCGGGGTCGGCGTCATCGGCAGCTCGGCCACGACCCGCACCGGCGGCGCCGAACGCGGCTCGAAACGCGCGCCGTCGATGTCGACGACGGATGCCGCGATCCACTCCTCCCCGGCGAATCCGGGCTCGTGCACCGCGGGGTCGTCCAGACGCAGATCGGTCACCGTGCCGTCGTAGATGCTGGCGCTGCGGAGCGCTCCGAATCCGGCCCGCCACGAGGCATCCGTCTTCGCCACGACCTCGCCGTCGGCCTCGAGCTGCGCGAGCGCGCCGGTGCGGTCGCCGTAGATCGCCTGCCGCCGGGCGAAGCCGAAGCTGCCGCGGTACCAGCCGTCCGCGACGGCGAGCACGATGACATTGGCGCCCTCGCGCAGGAGCGCGGTCACGTCGAGCGTGTCGACGAGGATGCGCTCCTGATAGGACGTCCAGCCGGGGGTCAGCAGCGCGTCGGTCGCGCGGACGCCGTTGATCCAGGCGTCGACGAGCCCGAGGGCGCTCAGGCGCAGCCGGGCCGCACGGGGCGCACGATCGAGCGGGAACTCGGTGCGCAGGAGGGGGACCGGCCCGTCGGCCGGGGTGTCGGCGCCGATGACGGATGCCTCGAGCCCGGGTCCGTCGACGCCGGCTTCCACGACCAGCGGCGCGCTCCACGCGCTCCAGCCCTTCGCCGTGGCCACCCGCACCGAGAAGGCGCGGCGCTCGCGCGGTGCGAGCTCACCGGCGACGGCGATCCCCGCCGAGCGGGCGTCGTCGACGGGCTCCGCGGGAGTGGGCTCGGCGCCTTCGGCGCCCTCGGCCAGCTGGTAGCCGACGAGGCGGGCATCGGGGTCATCGCTCTCGGCACGCCAGCTCAGGCGCAGGCCGCTGCGCGGCACGCCGAGGAGCCCCTCGCCGTGCTGGGTGCGCAGCCCGACGACACGCACGGCGGCGTCGACTGCGGTGGGAGAGGGAAGAGCCGTCATGGCTGGGTCCTTTCGTCGGTCGGCCGCGTCGCCGACCCGCTCGACCATCGTGAAACGATTCATGGCAGTTGTCAATCGCAGTGTAGACCGTTACACAATCGTGACGGGCAAGATCGGAATCCACTGTTGACCCCGCCTCGGAACGGACGTACCTTACGAGAGTTGAATGGTTTCAATGCCACCCGGGCAGCGAGTCGATCAACGCAGCACCAGGGAATCCGGCAGCGTGGGCGGACCATCCGCTCGGCTTTACAAGGAGGTAAAGATGAAGAGCTCTTCGACCCGGAGAGTGCTCCTCGCGAGTGCGGGCATCGTGGCACTCGCCGTGCCGCTGGCCGCGTGCAGCGGCGGTGGCGGTTCCAGCGACGGCAAGGTCGAGATCAGCTATCTCACCCAGAGCGACGACGCCAACACCAACCAGGCCAAGGCGCTCATCGCGGCGTTCGAGAAGGCGAACCCCGACATCACCGTCAAGCTCGAGACGCAGCCCGGCGGCACCGAGGGTGACAACCTCATGAAGACGAAGCTGTCGACGGACTCGATGAACGACGTCTTCCACTACAACTCGGGCTCGCTCCTGCAGGCGCTCAACCCCGACCAGACGCTGGTGAACCTCAGCGACCAGGACTGGGCGAGCGACCTCACCGACGACTTCAAGGCCGTCGTGTCGACCGACAACGGCCTGTACGGCGCCCCGTGGGGCACGTCGTTCGCCGGCGCGGTGCTCTACAACAAGAAGGTCTACGAGCAGCTCGGCCTCGAGGTTCCGACCACCTGGGACGAGTTCATCTCCAACAGCGAGAAGATCAAGGCCGACGGCGGCGGCATCGCCCCGATCCTGCAGTCCTTCGGCGACACCTGGACCAGCCAGCTGTTCGTGCTCGGCGACTTCGCGAACGTGTCGGCGGTCAACCCCGACTGGGCCGAGGAGTACACCGCGAACGACCCGAAGGCGAAGTACGTCGAGGAGCCGGCCCTCGCCGGGTTCACGCACGGCGCCGAGGTGTTCGAGAAGGGCCTCCTCAACGAGGACTTCCCGTCGATGACGAATGCCCAGGCGATGGCCGCGCTGGCGACCGGCGCCGGAGCGCAGTACCCGATGCTGTCGGCGACGATCTCGGCGGTGCAGCAGGACTACCCCGACAACGTCAACGACATCGGCGTGTTCGCGCTGCCGGCCGCCGACGCCGCCGACACGTCGATCACGATGTGGCAGCCGAACGCGATCTACATCGCGAAGTCCACCGAGGGCGACAAGCTCGACGCCGCCAAGAAGTTCGTCGCGTTCGCCAACTCCGACGAAGGCTGCCAGGTGCAGAACGAGGGCGGCTCCATCGCCGGGCCCTACGTCACCAGCGCCTGCACCCTGCCCGACGACGTGCCCGACCTGGTGAACGACATCCAGGCGTACTTCGACTCCGGCAAGACCGGCTCCGCGCTCGAGTTCCTCTCCCCGATCAAGGGACCGAACCTCGAGAACATCACGGTCGCCGTCGGCTCCGGCATCACCAGCGCCGAGGACGGCGCCGCGCAGTACGACGAGGACGTGAAGAAGCAGGCCCAGCAGCTCGGACTCGAGGGCTGGTGAACCGCATCCGGATCCGCTGAGATCAGGTAGCACAGGGGCCGGCGGCGGCACGCCGCCGGCCCCTCTTCACAAAGGAGTGATCAATGACGACCGCAGTAGCACCGACCGGCGCGGCCCCGCCCGCCACCAGATCGGGCAGGAACGAGCCGAAGCGCAAGGGCATCCGCAGCCCCTACCCGAGCTGGTTCTACATTCCCGCCGCCGTGCTGTTCATCGTCTTCTTCGCGGTGCCGACGTTCGCGTCGTTCTACTTCTCGCTGACGCGCTGGACGCTGTTCGACGTCCAGTTCATCGGCTTCGACAACTTCGTGCAGTTCTTCCAGGAGCCCCAGCTCGTCCAGGGCTTCATCAACACCTTCATCTACGGCTTCGTCACCTCGGCCGCGAAGGTCGTGCTGGGCCTCGCACTGGCACTGCTGCTGACCGGCCCGATCCTCGGCCGCGGCTACCTCCGCGCCGTGGTGTTCTTCCCGGTCCTGGTCTCCACGATCGGCGTCGGCCTCACCTTCAAGGCGCTGCTGGACCCGTTCCACGGCGTCGTGAACAACATCCTCGGCTTCTTCAACCTGCCCGAGCCCGGCTGGTACACCGACCCGAGCCTCGCCCTGCTCACCGTCGCCGGCGTCGACATCTGGAAGGGCGTCGGCATCGCCACCCTCATCTTCATGGCCGGCATCGTCGCCATCCCGCACGAGTATTTCGAGGCGGCGCGGATGGACGGCGCCGGAGCGTGGTCGATCTTCCGCAACATCACCCTGCCGCTGGTGCGCCCCGCGACGGCGACCGTGATCATCCTGTCCCTCATCGGCGGCCTCCGCGAGTTCGCGATGATCTGGGCGATGACCAAGGGCGGCCCCGGCTTCTCGAGCGACGTGATCGCGTCGGTCATCTACAAGCAGTACCAGGCCGGCTTCTTCGGCCTGTCCACCGCAGGCAACGTCATCCTCTTCCTGGTGGTCACCGCCGTCATGGTGCCGGTGTCCTGGTTCCTGAACAGAAGGGAGGCGGAGCTGTGACCGTCACCGAGAGAATCACCACCGCCGACGCCCGCAAGCTCCGCGGCGGCCGCCGTCCCAAGGAGGACCGCCGCCCGATGACGGTGCGCCGCTGGATACGGAAGTACCTCGTCGGGATCATCGCGATCATCGTGTCGGTCGTGGTCTTCATCCTGCCCTTCGTGTTCGTGTTCCTGCAGTCCTCGAAGACCTCGCAGGAAGCCGGACTCGTCGAGTTCAGCCTGCCGACGGAGTGGCTGTTCTGGGACAACCTCGTCGAGGTGCTCCAGAAGAACGACTACCAGGTCCTGTGGGCCTTCCTCTGGACGACGATCATCACCGTCTTCAGCTGCGCCATCATGGTCGTGTTCGCCGCAATGGTCGGCTACGTGCTGCAGCGCAAGCGCAGCCGGTGGAACCCGGTCATCAACTTCATGGTGCTCGCCGCGCTCATCGTGCCGCCGGCCGTCGTGCCCACGATCTGGGTGCTCCAGGGTGTCGGGCTGTTCAAGACGATCCCCGGCATGATCCTGATCGAGGCCACGTTCGGGCTCGCGTTCTGCGTCCTGCTGTTCCGGGCGTTCGTCGCCACGATCCCCAAGGAGCTGGACGAGGCCGCCATCATCGACGGCGCGGGACCCATGCGGCTCTTCTTCGCGGTCGTGCTCCCGCTGCTCAAGCCGGTCATCGTCACCGTGATCGTGGTGCAGGCGGTCTTCGTCTTCAGCGACTTCCAGAACCCGCTGTACTTCCTGCCCGGCAACGACTATCCCACGGTGCAGCTCGGCCTCTACAACTTCCAGAGCCAGACCGTGAGCCAGTTCAACCTGCTGTTCATGTACATCCTGCTGACGACCATTCCGCCGCTGATCATGTACATCTTCTTCAACCGGCAGATCGTCGCGGGCATGACCAGCGGAGCGGTCAAGGGGTGATGCGCCGTGGCTTCACCAGAACTCCGCGGGTACGGTGCCCCGGAGCCAGGCGAGTTCGTTGTCGCGGATGAACGTCGACAGCGCCTCGTCAGGGGTGGGGCCGCCACCGACCCAGTCGTCGAGGATGCGGACGAGCTCGGCGCCGGACTCGGCGTCGGGGTCGTCCACGACCCGGCTCCACGCCTCGACGAAGCCCGCGGGCGTGGGCACGGACCGCACGAGCTTCGAGACGTACTTGGGGCCGGGGAGCATCACCCGGTTCACCGCCAGCGCCGCGCGCGCCGCGGCCAGGGCGAGGTGCAGTCCGGCGTGGCGGCGGAGGAACCCGTCGCCACGCTCGACCGCCTGGCGCAGGAAGTAGCCGCCGTAGAGGTGGGCCTGCGCGACGAACGACCGCACCCGGTCGTCCCACACGTCCTCGGGCAGTCCGGCGATGCGGGCGACCGTCGCGTCGAGCCCGGGGAGCGCGCTCCACGCGACCCGGGCTCCCAGGAACGACGCGCGCGTCGGGTCGTCAGCCTTCTCGAGGGCGGTCGCGAGGTACGACGGACTCACGAGCTTGATGTCGATGTACGAGCCGGGGTAGTCCAGATCCTGACGCTCGATCCAGGCGTAGCGGCCCTGGGCCGTCTCGGCGGCGAAGCGGTCGTCGTCGACGACGAGGTACACGTCGACGTCGGAGCCCTCGCGCTCCCGGCCCTGCGCGACCGATCCCACCAGAACCACTCCCAGCACCCCGGGCTGGTCGCGTACCGAGTCCACGTACGCGCTCAGCGCCCGCTCCTGATGCTCCACTCGTGCTCCCTCGCCTCGAATCCGCTCCCACGCTATCGACACCGCGGTGCGCAGCGCGTACGATTCCGAGGAAAACGCTCTCCCGGTTGCGGACGACACGCGGAGCGTCTATCGTTGAAACGATTCATTACGCGGCTCCCCCAGCCGCCATCCCCGACCATCCGAGGAGCGACCCACCCATGACGAGCGCCACCGCGACGACGCGGGTCTGCTTCCAGCTGACGGTGAGACCCGAGCTGCTCGACGAGTACATCGACCGCCACACGCCGGTGTGGCCCGAGATGCTCGCCGAGATCGCCGCCTCCGGCCGCCGCAACTACTCCCTCTTCCTGGGCGACGGCGGACGCCTCATCGGCTACTACGAGACCGACGACGACGAAGCCGCACAGGCCTACCTCGCCGCCTCGGAGGTCGCCGCCCGGTGGGAGGCCGAGATGGGCCGGTTCTTCGTCGGCCTCGAGGGCCGCCCCGACCAGGCCGCCACCCCGCTCACCGAGATCTTCAATCTGCACGATCAACTGACCGCGGCGCAGGCCGAGGCATCCGACAACGAAAGCACCGCATCATGACGACGCTGTCACCCGACATCCAGTCCACGCTCGAAGGTCAGGGCATCGAACTGCCCAGCTGGGCGTTCGGCAACTCCGGCACGCGGTTCCGGGTGTTCACCACGCCGGGCACCCCGCGCGACCCGTACGAGAAGATCGCGGATGCCGCGCAGGTCAACGCCTACACGAAGCTCGCGCCGAGCGTGGCGCTGCACATCCCGTGGGACAAGGTCGAGGACTACGCCGATCTGCGCCGTCACGCCGAAGACCTCGGCGTGAGTCTCGGCACGATCAACTCGAACACCTTCCAGGACGAGGACTACAAGTTCGGGGCGCTCACGCACCACGACGACCGCATCCGCAGCAAGGCGATCGACCACCACCTCGAGTGCATCGACATCATGGACGCGACCGGCTCCCGCGACCTGAAGATCTGGCTCGCCGAGGGCTCGAACTACCCTGGTCAGGCCGATATCCGCGCCCGCCAGGACCGCCTGCAGGACTCGCTGCAGAAGATCTACGACCGCCTCTCGGACGAGCAGCGCCTCGTGCTCGAGTACAAGTTCTTCGAGCCGGCGTTCTACCACACCGACGTTCCGGACTGGGGCACCTCCTACGCGCAGGTCGCGAGCCTCGGCGACAAGGCGATGGTCTGCCTCGACACCGGCCACCATGCGCCGGGCACGAACATCGAGTTCATCGTGATGCAGCTGCTGCGCCTCGGAAAGCTCGGCTCGTTCGACTTCAACTCGCGCTTCTACGCCGACGACGACCTCATCGTGGGTGCGGCCGACCCGTTCCAGCTGTTCCGCATCATCTTCGAGGTGGTGCGCGGCGGCGGCCTCAACAACCCTGACGTGGCGTTCATGCTCGACCAGTGCCACAACGTCGAGGACAAGATCCCCGGCCAGATCCGCTCGGTGCTCAACGTCCAGGAGATGACGGCCCGTGCGCTCCTGGTCGACCGCGACGCGCTCGCCGCCGCCCAGCAGGCGAACGACGTGCTCGCCGCGAACGCGGTGTTCATGGACGCGTTCTACACCGACGTGCGCCCCGCGCTCGCCGAATGGCGCGAGTCGCGCGGACTCGCCGCCGACCCGATGGCCGCGTACGCCGCGTCCGGCTACCAGCAGCAGATCGCCGCGGACCGCGTCGGCGGCACGCAGGCGGGCTGGGGCGCCTGACCCGCCGTCCTCCGAGACCCACCGGGGGCGTGGGATGCCGATCCCCGCGCCCCCGGTGCACCACTTCGACCCCGGCACAGCCGCCACACCCCGAAGGACCCAGATGAGCGAGCCCTACCCCGCAGCCTCCGGCCTCGTCCGCGTGTATCCCGCCCGCGAGCCGAACGGCACGGGTCTGGTGTGGGCGCACGGCGGCGGATTCGCGTTCGGCGACCTCGACATGCCCGAGTCGGACTGGGTGGCCTCGCAGCTCGCCGCGCGAGGTACGACGGTCGTCTCGGTGGACTACCGTCTCGCCCCGGTCCCGCAGGACTGGGGGCAGGATGCCGGTGTCCCGCCGCGCGGCGGACACCATTTCCCCGCGGCATCCGACGACGTCCTCGCGGCGTGGTCGTGGCTCGTCGACAACGCCGCCCGTCTGCGCGTGGACCGGGACCGCATCGCCATCGGCGGCACGAGCGCCGGCGGCAACCTCGCCGCGGGCGCCACGCTGCGCCTCATCGAACGTCGCGCCACGCTGCCCGCGCTCGTGCTGCTCGCCTACCCGACGCTGCTGGCGGTGCAGCCGGCTCCCGACGCGGCCTTG
>Ga0160448_100770_pt1 | contig 10799 bp, 7 predicted proteins | sample HID1973M_E1MG_FD_108269 | JGI IMG/M metagenome (GOLD analysis project Ga0160448, IMG submission 108269) | Enriched mosquito-associated microbial communities from UW Madison campus, WI, USA - HID1973M_E1 MG | ecosystem: Host-associated > Arthropoda: Insects > Digestive system > Unclassified ...
GCCCCTGCCCGTCCGGGAGCTTGATGCGCGCGGACAGCCGTCCGAACGTGAACGACCACTTGCCGTTGGTGGTGATGCGCCCCGAGGTCGGCTGGCTGCCGTCCTCCGGCACGGTGGCGGTGAGCACCAGGTTGCCGTCGCCGTCGAGTGCGACGGCGTCCTCGCTGTACTCCTGCAGCTCGTCGTTCCCCCAGCCGCCCCCGCCCGTCTGGATGCTCCACACATTCGGGTCCGGCTTCGCGCCGGCGACGCCGTCGAAGTCATCGAACAGCACGGAGTCGTCACCGTACCGCGCCCCGAGGAAGGAGAAGCCGGTGAACCACCACAGGCCGCCCAGCACCAGGACGATCGCGAGGATGCCGGCGGGGATGCCGAGCGCCAGCCGGCGGTGACGCCGTCGCCGATCCTCCTCGGATGGTGTGCTGCCGGGCTCGGTCATGGGTGCGGTCGCGGTCACGGCAGCAGTCCCTTCGGATCGTGGCGGAGGAGGTCGCACGCGGCGGAGACCGCATCGCGCTCCCACAGCGAGCTGTCGAAGCTCACCGAGATGTTGAGGCGCCGCCGCAGCACGGCGGTGAGCGCGGTGATGCCGTTGCGGCCCGCGGGGTCCACCGACACCCGCACGACCGCGTCGTCCGACGCCCAGGGAAGCGGCTCGAGGGCGCGGAGGAAGCCCATGTCGCTGAGGATCGGGCTTGCTGCGGCGGGGACCGCGGCAGGAGCGGGACGCCGCCACGCACGGGTGGCCAGGCCCGAGGTGAGGGCTGCGAGCGGACGACCGACGTGAAGATCCCGATGGAGGCGCGCCCCTGCCGCATCGATGCCGCCCCGGACCGAGACCGGGTGGCCGACCACGAAGTTGGCGAGCGTCGATCGTCCGGAGGGCAGGTATCGCCGCAGGTCGACGAGGATCGCGCCCTCGTCCATCACAGGGACGCCCGAGCGGCGCAACGCCTCGTGCAGGGCGAACATCATCGCGAGCGTCGGAGGCACGCGCCCTCGGCTCCAGTCGGCGAGGGCGCGGAAGGTGGCGGCATCCATCGTTCCCGTCACCAGGTCGAGGCGCCCGCGCCCGCCGGGCACCGTCGGGCCCGAGTAGCTCGGCCGGTCATCGGCCCACCGGTCCCGCAGCAGCGCGCCGAGGCGGCTCACGTGACGCCCGTAGGTGGCAGACAGCGCGGCAGGGAGAGGGTCGCGGTCGTCCGCGCTGGCGAAGATCGCCGGGGCACCGCGTCCGGCGAGGGCGCCGGCGGTGAGCATCACGCTGAGGAAGCCGTCACCGAGCCGGTGATCGATGCACAGCGAGGCCCGGTCCTCGCCGAGGAAGACCATGAAGGGCAGGTCGGAGGCCACGATCTCGCGCAGCCGGGGCAGGCCCGCGTCTCCGGTGAGCTCCGCAGGAAGCGGCTGGACCATGCGCTCGGCCTGTGCATCGAGCCGGCTCCCGTCGTAGCGCCACCGGCCGCCCTCGAACGTGCGGCCCGCACGGGCGTCGGCGCCCATCCCGATCAGCGCGCGTACGGCGCGCACCACGATCGCCCGCTCGGGCACGATGAGCGGCGCGAGTTCGACGCTGATCCGTACGCCGTCCGAGAGCAGGTCCCGACCGGGGATCCTCCCCGACGAGACGGCGACGCGTGGGGACTGGACCCGGTCGTCGTGCCGCGTGGACGTCGCCGCCCTCGGTTCGCGTGCGATGACCACGGCTACACCATGTCCGTCGCTGCGGCCAGGTCGGGCGCGAACTCGAGCGGAAGGTCGAGGTCGCCGAACCAGGTCGCGGCATAGCTGGTGAGCTTGCCGTTGGCATTGTCGATCGCGATGACACGTCGGCCCATCTGCAGCGCGATGAGCATCGCATGCAGCCGGTCGGTGATGATCGTCTCCCCGGGCGAGAGGAGGGCGACACCGGTCGCGAGCCGCTTCGACGCGTCGGCGAACCACCGCTCGGTGGAACGGTTCATCGTGCGGGTCACCGCGCCTTCGCGCAACGTGCGGCTCAACCTCTGCCGCAGCCGGTCGGCGAAGGTCATCGCGGGCCAGTCGACGGCCGTCTCGATGGTCCCGGGGCCGGCGCTCTCGTCGTCACGACGCAGCAGATGCACCACCGCCGCGGTGGGCGCCGCCGACTCGAGGCGCCCCAGCATGTGCACGCTGTCGGGCGCCAGGATCACGTCCGGCACGAGGGTGCTGACGGCAGAGAGCGACACCCGGTCCCTCACCGCCATGCGCAGACGGCGCCGTGGAGCCATGCGCGACGCGAACGCGCGCCGGTCGGCATCCGTCTCGAAATGCACCGACTGCGGCTCCTGAATGAGCTCGATCAGCGGATCGAGGCGCTCGGCGAGGCGATATCGGTGCTCGCTGTGCTGCGGATACAGACCGCCGAAGTTGCCGCCGCCCTGGATGACGACGGTCGAGTGCGATTCGTAGACCTTCGGCGAGATCGTGCGCCACGAGTACGTGGCTTCCACGCGGATGCCCGCCTGACGCCAGAACTCGGCCTGGCCGAGGGCGATCACGGAGTCGCCGATGTTCTCGTAGTCGGGGAAGTCGGTGAGCACGAGGCGATCGACGTTCCGGTGCAGCGCGGACATCGCGATGTAGGAACGGCGCTGCATCTCGATGATCGCGTCTGCGGGGCGCGGTGTGCGCGAGTCGGTGTTCTCGATCGGCAGCGTCACGGGGAGTCCTCCACGGTGCGGCCGCCGTGGAGGCGGCGGGTGAGGGCGGCTCGCAGCGACGAACGGGTCGTCGCGTCGAGGGCGATGAAGTAGTACAGGATGATCGCCGCGATCGCCCACAGAGCGCCGATCGCGGGGATCAGGCCGACCGGCGGGTCGAGCAGGCCGACGACGAGCAGCGCGGCGGCCAGCGGCGCGACCGTTCCGAACGGCAGCAGCAGACAGCGGATCGCGAAGCTCTTGGCGCTGAGGTCGAGACGGCGCAGCGCGATCGCGACGTAGATGGGCTCCAGCAGCAGGATCGGGAGCGTGAGCCCCAACGCGATCCCGGTGAGCCCGAACGGCACGCCGAGCACGACGGCCAGCGCCGTGCCCGTGACCGCCCAGATGGTGTGCAGGATCGCGTATCCGCGCACCGAGCCCTGCGCGGTGAGGATGGGAACAGCGAGAAGGTGGTTGTTGTTCGCGAACATCGACAGCACGAGGATCTGCGCGACGACGGCGGCGCCGACGCCCGACGGGCCGAGCCAGGTGCTCATGATCTCGGGCATGAAGACGACCACGGGAACCAGGACGACCATCATCAGCATGTTCGCGTAGCTGGTGCCCCGGAGGTACATCTCGCCGATCGGAGTGCCGGCCGCACCGCCTTCGCGCATCGACGCGGTCGGCAGGATCGCGGTCGCGAGCGAGTTCGTGACCTCCTTCACGAGGAGATAGATGCGCTGGCCGGCGGCGTAGAGGGCGGTGTAGGCGATCGGGAGCATGAGGGCGGTGAGGATGCCGCCCACCTGCATGATCACCACGCCGGCCAGGCCCAGGATCATGAGCTGCGCAGACACCGCGAACAGCTCGCGGAACACGCTCCACCGGAAGTCCCTGGGGCGGGCGGTGATCTGCGGCGCTCGTGTGCGTCGCAGAACATAGGTCGCGATGCCGAACGCGAGGATGCCGAGCACATCCACCGCCGCGACGGCGACGATCCCGATGCCCGCCCAGCACACCAGCAAGGTGAGCGCGATGCGGAATGCGGCGAGGCCGATGAGGAGGTAGTTGACCACCCCGAGGCGCCCGATCCCCGTGAGGATCTGCCGGTTGGAGGAGAACGCGAGCAGGATGAACACGTTGGCGACGCCGAGGATCGCGAGGATCCAGGCGGTGCCGGACAGCTCCGGGCTGAACTGCGCGCGGGGGATCGTGAGGGCGAACACCAGTGCCGTGGCGCCGGAGAGGATGACCGCGGCCGCGAGGAAGAACATGTTGCTCGCCGCAGCGACCCTGCGCATGCGGGCGAAGTCGCTGGAGGGCGCTGCCACTCCGATGAACCGCGTGGTGGCTCCGCCGACGCCGAGATCCTGCTGGAACAGCGCGCCGACGGCCACCGTGAGCATGTAGAGGCCGTATGCCTCCGCGCCGAACGCGGTGAGCACCACCGGCAGCAGCGCCACGTACGCGATCATCGACGCGAAGCGCGCGGCGTAGGTCGTGATGACCGCGCCGGTGAGCCCTCCCGCGCCGGCGGCGAGGTCGGGCTGTGCGCGGGCCTTGCGCGCCACGGAGTCGATCGGGGTGCGCATGTCAGTCCCTCCCCGCGGAGTCGGCGCCGAGCGTGAGATCGAGGCGGTAGACGAGGGTCTCGTCCGACTCGTAGACCAGATCCCAGCGAGGGTCGTCATCGAGGAAGCCCTGGAACCGGTCCAGCGCGCCGTCGGGGAGGGTGCCGTAGTACGCGCTGTACGCGCGCATCTGCTCCGTGATGACGACGAGGGCGGGACGCTGCTCCCACACCAGGCTGTCGGTGAGGCGTTCGACGCGGCGAGGGTCGGCGAACTCCTCGTTCTCCCAGCCGGGCCACGACGTCAGCCACATGTCGATGCCGCTGTCGAAGAGCTGGTTCGCGCGGACGAAGTCGACGTACTCCGCGACGATCCGTCCCGGTGCTCCGGGGGCGACGCCGATCGTGAGGGTGGAGGGATCCTCCTCCTTGAGCACCTGGGTGGTCAGCCGCACGGACTCGGGGCTCACGAGGTTGGCGAACCATCCGCCGTACGACGTCTGGATCGATCCCAGAGCCACGATCGTGAGGACGCTCGCCACGGCGACCTGTGCGGTCCGCCGGCCGAGGGCGAGGCCGCCGCTGAGCATGTGCGTGAGGACGGGAGCGAGGATCAGCATGCACCCGGGGATCGAATAGAGGAAGACGCGGAACATCGCCTCGCCGCCGTACCCCTGGCCGAGGAGGATCAGACCCGGGGAGAAGGCGACCACCGCGGGCACGGCGATGTCGCGCCACCGGTCGCGGTGACGGATGAGCTGCACCGCGACGACCGCTGCGGACGACACCCATACGAGCCCGGTGATCCCGCGAGCGATCCACGAATTGACGACCTGTCCGATGCTCGGGGCGCCCAGCACCTCGTTGCGCGAGGACGGCGTGAGGATGTTGTTCAGGAGATCGAGGTTGATGAGGTCGCCGAACTTCGCCACGACCTCGAAATGCAGGAGCAGGTAGCCGACGGCGATCGCGGCGAACACCGCGACGATGTAGCGCGGTCGCACACGGCCCAGCAGCGTGAGCAGCAGGGTGGCGGCCAGCAGCCAGTAGGGCGTGAGTTGATGCGTCACCACGATGGCGGTGAAGATCGGCACCGCCACCCACGAGGCGGCTCTGGTGCGGGTGGACGCCAGCACCAGCGCGATCACGACGATCCCGAGGGCGAAGGCGATGGCCTGGGGCGAGAGGTAGTCCTGCCCGACCCAGTTCGCGAGGTGCGCCCCGAAGGCGGCGACCAGCGCGGTCGGCGCGGCGTAGCCGTAGGTCCGGGCCAGGAAGAACACCGCTGCGGTGAACGCGAGCTGCGCGCCGACGGCGAACCACTGCGCGATGACGATCGTCTCCGACCCGGTGATCGTGTTGATCCAGGCGATCAGCGAGAACGCCCCCGGCCAGTTGTGGTAGATGTCGGCCGTCACGTCGACGCTGCCGTACCGCTGGATGTAGTCGATCGGCCCGAAGTGCTTGTACGTCCACGAATAGAGAGGCGCATCGGTCGACACTGCCGTGGGCAGCCGCATCATGAGCACCGTCGCGACGAGCGCCACCCCGGCGGTACGGGTGGCGCCGCACGCGATGGCGACGCAGAACGCGATGGTCGCGAGCGCGATCGACACCGGGAAGAGGGGACTGGCGGCCGGGATCAGACCGAAGAGGTTCCAGGGTGCGTCATGGAGGCTGGGGATCGCGATCGCCCACGCGACGACGGCCACCAAGAGCACGATCGCGGCGGGCCTCCAGCCGGCACGGCGGACCGCGGGCCGGCTCGTCGCTGCGGGTGAGGTGAGACGCGGCTCGGTGAGAGTCATGCCGGCCTCTTCGTGATGAACGACGCGACGGCTCCTGCGCAGGTCGCGGCCGCTGCTGCGAACAGGCAGAGGGCAGGTGCCCACCACTGCAGGTTGACGATCGCGGTCGTCAGGAGGATCACCGCCGACAACCCGAGTGCCGGCACGACGACCGGCGCGAAATGCGGCGGAAGGGGCACCCAGGCGCGCACGAGCGAGCCGGGGCCGATCAGGATGAAGATCGCCAGGAAGGCCAATGACACGCCCGCGGCAGCGGGGAGCAGGGCGAGCAACCCGAACAGGCCACCGAGCGCGGCGAGCACCGACCACAGCCGCCGATCGAGGGCGCTGTCGCGCGAGGACGGCCCGGCGAACGTGCCGGCGTCGCGCTGCGCCCGCCGCTCGGCGAAGTACGCGGCGGGGCCGCCGAGGACGCTGGCCAGTTCGGCCCGGCCGACTCCCTTGGACTCCCGCGACAGGGTGACGGCCACCGTCGCCTCGTCCACCGAGGCCATCGGCTTGTTGATCAGACGCGCGAACGCTCGCGGAGATCTTGCGATGGCCGCACCGGCGGTGCGCGGATCCAGCGCGACGGTCACCGCCCAGGCGCCGAATCCGCGACCGTAGCCGACGGCCTGCGCCTCGAGCGCGGCCAGGTCGTCGCGGTGCCGGTGCCACACGACGGCGGCCGGGTTGACCACGATCGCCTGCCCGTCGTAGAGCATGCGGACGAACATGTCGAGATCCTCCCCGCCCTTCGTCCGTGTACCGGCTCCCAGAGCCGTGTCGAAGCCGCCGAGGGCGAGCATGTGGTCGCGGTGCACGGCGAAGTTCGCACCCGTGCCGAACTCGCCGACGCAGAACGGGAACATCGGAAGGTCGTCCGGAGGATCGCTCAGCCGGAACGTCCGCGCAGCGGTGAGCTTGGACCAGCTCACGCGGGCGTCGAACCACGCCTGCACCGCATTGCGCAGTTCGCCGCTGGGCACGATCCCGGTCACGCAGCCGACGTCGTCGGCACGCGCGAATCCCGCCGTGATCGCCCAGAGCCACTGCGGGTCGACGATCACGTCGTCATCGGTGTAGGCGACGATGCCCGTGGTCGCCGCGTTCAGCCCGGCGTTGCGCGCGTGCGACAGACCCGCCCTGTCCTCCCGCACGTAGCGGAACTCGGGGAACTCGTCTGCCAGGAGTGCGCGGGTCTCATCGTCGGAGGGGGCGTTGTCGACGACCAGCACCTCCACGAGCGGATAGTCGATCGCACGGATCGCCTCCAGCGACTCGCGCAGGAGCGCGCCCCGATCCCGCGTGCAGACCACGACGGTGATCGGTTGAGGAGCCGGGCGCGACGCAGGTGGGATGGCGGGCAGGCGGTCGGCCGCGTTCACGATGATCGCGGCATCCGCCTCTCCGTTCACGACGGGGACCGCGATGTAGCCGCGCACCGAGCCGTGATCGCGCACCAGGAGCCTGGCGCGATCGAAGCGGTCGCCCGATTCGAGCACGATGCGCTGGGGCGCCCCGGCGAGGTCGGACGCCTCGACGAGACCCACCCACGTGGCGACGTCTCTGTCGACCGCACCGTGGAGCGGCATGGCCAGGGGAAGGGTGATAGTCGTCATGCGGGTGCACCTTTCGAGGGGAGTGGAGCGGTGCGCTGCGGATGTGCGTGGCGGAGCCCGACGCTGCCGATGATCGCGAGGACGAGCGCCGCGCACGCGACGGCGATCGACGCGCCCAGCGCCCCCCACCGCGGAACGAGCAGGAGGACGAATCCGAACAGCGCCAGCACCCAGACCGCGTTGCCGACGAGCACCGGGCGCACGCGGTGCCGCGCACGGGACAGCGCCGACCACACGTCGTAGCCGGGACGCATCGCGCTCGCCGCAGCGAGGATCCCGACGACCGCCATTCCGTACAGCGGCGGATACCCGCGACCGAGCAGAAGGAACATGAGGGGCGTGGCGATCGCCGCCGCCGCGCCGAGGGCACCCACTGCGAGCGACACCTTCAGCGCGTAGCCGTGAGCGAGCTCGGCGGTGTGCGCGAAGGCGCCGACCGCACTGCGGGCGAGCGCCGTGGCAACAGCCACGCCGACCAGGTCGAGGGCGACGCTGAACTGGAATGCGATGGCGAAGATCGCGCCTTCCGCGGGGGAGGCCAGTGTGGTCACCAGGAACGAGAGCGACAGGCCGGCGCACATCACGATGCCCACCGCGATCGCGTTCTGCAATGAGAACCGGCGGAAGGCCCGCGCAAGATCGCCGTCCCACCGGCGCACGGACCCGGAGCGCCGATCGTCACGACGCAGCGCCCGCGGAATCACCATCGCGAGGCTCGCGGCGGTCATCGCCACCGCAGGCGCGATCGTGGCGACGACGAGGACGAAGGGCGTGGACGGCGCGCCGAAGGCGAGCAGCGCGAGCAGGCCCAGCTTCAGCAGGTTCGCCGATCCGTTGACGATGAGCGTCGCGCGTGCGTCGGAGGCGCCGGCCAGCGCCTGGGACTGCACGTTGAACAGCGCCCACGCGACGGAGCACGCGGCGACCACGCATACGGTGGAGACCGGTGGCAGCGCCGACGGGAGAAGGCCCGCGACCAGGGCGCCTGCGGCGACTCCGGACACCAGTGCGAGCACGGCGGTGGCCGCGAGCGCCCGCCGGAGCGTCTCCCGGGCGGCAGGACCGCCGAGGGGGAGCATCACCACCAGTGCGCTGCCGGGTCCGTTGGACGCCAGTGCGGCGGCGGCCATGACGGCGGCGAGCACGGATGCCTCGATGCCGAGCTGGGACTGAGGGATCCACACGGCCGCGAGCAGCCAGAACACGAAGCCCGAGCCTGCCGTCGCGGCGTATCCGGACGCGAGCCACAGCGAGTCGCGCGAGACGCGCGCGCGGACGGTCGTTGCAGGCGCGGCCTCGTGTGCGGGGGCGGTGCTGGTCATACCCGTGCCCCGTCGGTGAGCGGTGACCGCGCCGCGCCAGGCCGCACCGCGGCGAGGCTGCCCCAGACGTACCCGAACCCGGCGAGCCCCAGCGACAGTGCGATCGCGAACGCGGGCACCAGGCCCGCGGGTCCGCGCCGCAGCTCCCGCCACACTCCGGCGGGAAGGACCCGCGTCGCGTAGGCCGACTCCGCGGCGAGCGCGTCCTGTCGGCCCACCGTGCGCGCGATGCCCGCCTTCGACAGCCCTTCGCACCAGCTGCGGTGCGCGACATACGCGAGCCGCACACGGTCTGCGCTCACATGATGTCCCACGTTCGCCGCCGGCGCGTACAGGATGCTGCGCGTCGGGTCGGCCTGGCGCAGCAGGATGCACGCCTCCGTCTCCTCGCAACCGATCGGGAGGGCGCCGACGCGGCCGGTGTCGGGATTGAAGCCGCCGATGGCCAGGAGCGGCTCGCGCCGGAACGCCATCGAGCAGCCCATCACATTGCGGATGGGACCCGCCTCGGGAAGACCGCGGTAGCTGCATCCGACGATCCACCACAGCTCCTCCGGGAGCACGGCGGGCGCCTGGCCGGGCCAGATCGGGCTGGCGCTGCCGCCCACCGCGACCACCTCTGCGTCGCAGAAGGGCCTCACGAGCGCTTCCAGCCATCCCGGCTCGGCTGCGGCGTCGTCGTCCAGGAACGCGACGACGTCACCGGTGGCCACCTCGAGGGCGGTGTTGCGGCCGCCGGAGAGTCCGCGGCGAGCGGTGTTGGGCAGCACGATCGAGTCCGGCCAGCGCGAGCGGGCTCGCTCCAGCAGCTCATCGTTGTGGTCGACGACGAGGATCGTCTCGTGTGACGGCGTCTGCGCGGACAGCGAGTCCATCGCGAGCACGAGCTGGTCCCAGCGGTCGATCGTGTAGGCGCAGACGACGACGCTGACCGACATGGCTAGCCGGCCGTCTTGACCGATTCCTCGAGCACCGGCGTGGCGGGCTCGGAGCGGTTCGCGCTCGGAATCGCCGCGTCGCGCGCGGGCGTGGAGAACACGGGCGTGGTGGCGGGACGGCGCTTGCGGCCCCAGCGGTTGAGGCGCTCGTCGAGCACCGTGCGCAGCACGCGCAGGCCGTCGCTCACCGCGTTCAGGTTGCTCTCGCCGTGGATGCGCAGCAGCTCCACGCTCGGCACCTCGACGACCGTGAGGCGGTTCTCGGCGAAGCGGCAGTTGAGCAGCGTCTCGATCTCGAATCCGTCGCCCCACAGCATCTCGCCCTCGGCGCCCGCGATGTCGGGCGCCGGGAGATCGAGCGCCGGCACGATGCGTCGCCAGAACGCGTTGTAGCCGTAGCAGAGGTCGGAGTACTCGGTCCCCAGGAGGATGTTCGTCAGGAGGTTGAGGAACTTGTTGCCGAGCTGCCGGTGGAACGTGATGTCCTCGCTGCCGCCGCCCGCCGTGAAGCGGCTTCCCTTGGCGACGTCGGCGCCGCCGATCAGCGCGTCGACGAAGCGGGGGATCTCGTCGGCGTCGGCGGAGCCGTCGGCGTCGAACATGACGATGATGTCGCCGGTCGCGCGCTCGAATCCGCACACGAGCGCGTTGCCCTTGCCCTTGCGGGTCTGGGTGATGACGTCGACCGACGGTCGCACGCGCTGGGCGACCTCCTTCGAGCCGTCGACGGAGTGTCCGTCCACGACGATGATCTCGTGCACGTCGGGCAGGAGGGGGAGGACGATCTCGAGGTTCTTGGCCTCGTTCCGGACGGGAACGATGATCGAGACGCGAGGGGAGGAGAGGTTCGAATCGTTGGACATGTGACGCCCTTCCATGGGGAACGGTGGA
>Ga0160448_100778_pt1 | contig 10759 bp, 9 predicted proteins | sample HID1973M_E1MG_FD_108269 | JGI IMG/M metagenome (GOLD analysis project Ga0160448, IMG submission 108269) | Enriched mosquito-associated microbial communities from UW Madison campus, WI, USA - HID1973M_E1 MG | ecosystem: Host-associated > Arthropoda: Insects > Digestive system > Unclassified ...
GCAGCCGGCGTGCCAGCACGGCGTCGATGGCGAGTCCCAGTCCGACCGCGAACACCACCGAGACGACGACCGCGACCACCGGTCCGCCGGGTACCAGCGTCGCCACGATCGCCCCGATGAGGGCCTGGTAGACCGCCCACGCCAGCGCCGCGAGACCTGCGACGACCAGGTAGCGCGGAGCCGGGAGCCGGGTGGCGCCGGCGGTGAGGTTGACGGCGAGTCGCGCGAACGGAATGAAGCGGGCGGTGAACAGCACGAGCGCGGCCCGCCGTTCGAGTCGAAGACGCGCCCACGCGAACGCCGTCTGCGTCCGCGGATGGCGCATCCAGCGCCAGCGTTCGAGACCGATCGTGCGGCCCACCAGGTAACACGCCGCATCGCCGGTGAGCGCGGCCGCCGCGGCCACGAGCACGACCGCCGCCAGCGAAGGCTCGCCCTGCGACACCGCGAGCGCACCCAGCGCGGTGACGGCCGCCTCTCCGGGGATCACCACGAGGAAGGCGTCGCCGAGCACGAGGACGAACAGCAGCGGCAGCGCCCATGCGCTGTCGGCCACGGTGGTGAGCAGATCCTCGACCATGCCTTCTTGGTAGTGCCCCGCGGTGAACGGCGACCGAACGGGGCACGTCCGGTGACCCGCCGCGGTGCATCGGGTGAACTCTTGCGCACGCGGGCCGGTTCGCGGCATCCGTCCCCGCCCGCGCCGTCACGCTGGAGGCGTGAGAGTCGCGCTGCTCGCCGAATCGTTCCTGCCCCACATGAACGGGGTGACAGGGTCGGTGCTCCATGTGCTCCGGCATCTCGCCGCCGAAGGGCACGAGACCCTCGTCATCGCCCCGCGCGCCGGTGAGATCACCACGGATCTGCACGGAGCCCGCACCGAGCTGCTCCGCTCGGCCCCGCTGCCGTCGTACCCCGAGGTGCGCGTGGTGTTCGCGCGCGCCGCCCGCCTGACGGCGATCCTCCGTGACTTCGGCCCCGACGTGCTCCATCTCGCCTCGCCGTTCGTGCTCGGCTGGCAGGGACTGGCCGCCGCCGACGCGCTGCGCGTGCCCGCCGTCGCGGTGTACCAGACCGACGTCGCCGCCTACGCGCAGAAGTACGGGATGCCGCAGGCCGCTGCGCTCGTCGGGCGTCACATCGGGCGTCTGCACCGACGGGCGACCCTCACCCTGGTGCCTTCGACGGCGTCGCTGCGCCAGCTCGAGGAGCTCGGCGTCGATCGGCTGCGCCGCTGGGGTCGCGGGGTCGACGTGGAGCGCTTCGGTCCCGAGCGGCGCAGCGACCACTGGCGCCGGCGGATCGCTCCGGGCGAGGCGATCATCGGATACGTCGGCCGCCTGGCACCCGAGAAGCAGGTCGAAGACCTCGCGGCTCTTGCGGGCCTCACGGGCACCCGCCTCGTCGTCGTCGGCGACGGACCGGCGCGGCCCGCTCTGGAACGGGCCCTCCCCGACGCCGTCTTCACGGGGCACCTCACCGGTGCCGCTCTCGCCGAGGCGCTCGCGAGCTTCGACGTCTTCGTGCATCCGGGGGAGAGCGAGACGTTCGGGCAGACCATCCAGGAGGCGCTCGCCAGCGGCGTGCCCGTCGTGGCCACCGGTGTCGGCGGACCGGTCGATCTGGTGCGCTCGAGCGTCGACGGCTGGCTCTACCGCCCCGGCGACCTCGCGGATCTGCGGGGGCGCGTCGCCGATCTCGTTGGCGACGAGGGCAAGCGTCGCGCCTTCGCGACCGCGGCGCGGGAATCGGTGCGCGAACGCACATGGGGAGCCGTCTGCGGCCGCCTGGTCGAGTACTACGACGAGGCCCGGATGCTGCGCCCCATCGACGACGCACAGCGGCTGCGCGGTGCGACCCGACCGGCGGTGCCGACGCCGGCGCCGCGACGATCGTGGTCGCGGTACGTCGCCCTCGGCGACTCGATCACCGAGGGCCTGTGCGATGCGTCCCGCATGCCCCCGGGCCAGCACCGCGGCTGGGCGGATCGGCTCGCCCAGCTGCTCGCACACGCCGGCGGCGCCGGTGAGCCGTTCCGCTACGCGAACCTCGCGGTGCGCAGCCGGCGCGTGCGCCACCTCGTCGACGAGCAGCTGCCGCAGGCGCTCGCGCTGCGCCCCGAGCTGGTGTCGATCCTCATCGGGGCCAACGACCTGGTCGGGCGCCGCGTCGATCCGGTCGCTGTGGCCGGCGCGCTCGAGAACGCCGTGCGCCGGCTGCGGGATGCCGGCGCCGACGTGCTGCTGGCGACGCCGTTCCTCCCGCGCCGGCGACCGGCGCGACTGTTCGCGCGCCGGTTCACCGTGTTCTCGTCGGAGCTGCGGCGCATAGCCGCAGCCACCGGGGCGATGCTGCTGGACACGGACGCGTTCGTCGATGGCGAAGGCCTGCCGGCGATCGGCGACCTGGACCTCTGGGCCGACGACAAGGTGCACCTGCGCCCGCGCGGGCACCGGTACCTGGCATACCGTGCGGCCGAGGCCCTGGGTGTTCCCGATGCCGAGGCGCTCGGCGAGCTCGACGCGAGCCTGCACGCCGCCGACGACCCCGTTCTGCCCGGGACGTGGCTGGGCCGCGACGCCCTGCCGTGGGTGTGGCGGCGGCTGCACGGGCGTACGGCGGGCGACGGGCTGGTCGCCAAGCACGCCGGCTATGTGCTCATCGGCGGCGCCGGGGACGTGCCGGCCCGCGCGCACGCGGGCTGAGGCATCCTCTCACTCCGCCTCGCCGATCGTCCGCCTGGCAAGCAGCGCCGCGGCGAAGAAGCACAGCGCGCCCACCCCGGTGCCGAGGTTCGCCCACAGCACGCTGACGAGCTCGCCCGTGGACGGGACCACGAACGCCGCGATCGCCGACACGCCGAACGCGATCGACCCCAGCAGATTGAGGCCGGTGCCGTGCCACGTGCGCGCGTCGCGGTCCCACAGCGTGCCGCGATCCTTCGTCGCGACCACCGCGAGAACGCTGGAGACGAGGAAGGCGGCGGAGCCCCACGCGTCCGGCCGCCACCCCGCCCCGACGTAGTCCGGATCGATGATCGACGCGATCAGGGCGGCCGCGGTCGACACGTTGAACAGAAGCGTCCCGGCGAACTGGATCGCCGCCGCCCACCAGTCGGCGCGATCCGCCCGGTTCATGCGGGCGTCCGGTGCGCTCCGCCCGCTGAGGAGGAGCTGGATGAGCCCTGCGGTGGTGAAGAAGATCGAGCCGGCGAAGAACGTCGCGTTCGCGCCGATCGGCCCCGCCCACGCGGAGTACGCCGGGACCACGCCGACGAAGAACAGCGCCGAGCCGACCGCGAAGCCCCATGACTCCCGGCGCAGGCGCCGGATCCGCCGTGCGGCGGGATCGATCTGCGGTCGCCGGCTCAATGGTGGAAGGTGGGACCGATGCCGGGGTGGGGCATGGGGCTGTCGAGGGAGTCGAGGAACTCGGTCTCGCTCCGGATGTCCTTCATCAGGTCCTCAGCGAGGTCTCGGCTCAGTCCGTTCCGGCAGACGATGCGCATCACCGTCTGGCCCTCCAGCTCTCCTGAGAGCGGGTAGGCGGGAACCAGCCATCCCTTGATCCGCAAGCGCTCCGAGAGGTGGTACAGGGTCCACTTGTCGGTGTGTCCCGCAACGAGTCGCCAGGCGAACACGGGGATGTCGGTGCCGTCGCTGAGCAGCTCGAAGGCGTCGAGTTCGGCGACCGCCGACGAGAGGTAGGTGGCGACATCCTGCGAGGCCTGCTGGATCGCGGTGTAACCGGCGCGGCCGAGGCGCAGGAACCTGTAGTACTGCAGGAGCACCTGCGTGCCCGGGCGGGAGAAGTTGAGCGCGAAGGTGGGCATCGATCCGCCCAGGTAGCTCACCTTGAAGACGAGGTCGTCGGGCAGTGCCGCGGCGTTGCGCCACACCACCCAGCCCACCCCCGGGTAGACGAGCCCGTACTTGTGACCCGAGGTGTTGATGGACTGCACGCGCTCCACCCGGAAGTCCCACTCGAGGTCGGGCTGCAGGAAGGGGGCGACCATGGCCCCCGAGGCGCCGTCGACGTGCATCGGGATGTCGAGCCCCGTCTTGGCCTGGATCTCGTCGAGCGCGGCGGCGATGGCCTTCACCGGCTCGTAGGCGCCGGTGTACGTGACACCCACGATCGCCACGACGCCGATCGTGTTCTCGTCGACGACGTCCTCCAGACCCGTGCCGTCCATGAGGGGGTGCTCCTCGGTCACGGGGATCAGTCGCATCTCGACGTCGAAGTAGTTGCAGAACTTCTCCCAGCACACCTGGACCGCCGAGCTCATGATGAGGTTGGGCTTCTCGGTGGACTTCCCCGCCGCGCGGCGGGCATGCTGCCAGCGCCGCTTGAGCGCCAGCCCGCCCAGCATGCACGCCTCCGACGAGCCGATCGTCGAGGTGCCGATCACGTCGTCGTTGTCGGGCACGTTCCACAGGTCGCCGAGGATGCGCCAGCAGCACTCCTCGATGGCGGCCGTGGCCGGATACTCGTCCTTGTCGATCATGTTCTTGTCGGCGGAGTCGACGGCCAGGCGATTGGCGTAGTCGTCCATCCATGTGCCGACGAACGTCGCGAGATTGAGCCGGGCGTTGCCGTCGAGCATCGTCTGGTCGCGGATCACCCGGTACGCCGTCTCGGGCAGCATCTCTGCCTCCGGGATGACGTTGTACCTCGCGGTCGTCGCCTCGCCGGCTCGGGTGAAGGTGGGCTGGAGTGCTTCGTCCTGGTACATGCATCCTCCGTCGCTGGGCGGGCCGACTGCGCGGGTGCGCATCGGAGTCCGCGATCGCGCAGCCCACCGCACCCCCGCGGTGGCCCCTTCGGTGCCGAAGCTATACCGCAGCGAGCCTCCCCGTCATCCCCCAGATCGCGTGAGAGCGCAATACCCGCTGCCGACCCCGTCTAGGACGCGGGCGGATGCTGCGCCCACGCGTACTCGGACTCCGGACGCCCGCGCGTGCCGTACCGCCCCGCGCGCTGAGCGCGACCCTCGGTCACCAGGTGCTCGAGGTAGCGGCGCGCGGCGACACGCGACATCCCGAGCCGCTCGGCCGCCTCGGCCGCCGAGAGCGGACCGCGCTCGCGCACCTCGTCGCTGATGCGCGCGAGCGTATCGGCCGACAGCCCCTTCGGAAGCGGCACCGGCAGCGCGGGGCGCAGCGCGCCGAGGAGCGCGTCGATCTCCGCCTGCGTCGGGGTCCCCGCCGCCTCCGCCGCGCGGCGGCGGAACTCGCGATACTGCTCCAGGCGCTCGCGGAAGACCGCGAACGTGAAGGGCTTCACGAGGTACTGGGCGACCCCGAGCGACACCATCTGCCGCACCACTTCGGCATCGCGCACACCCGTGATCGCGATCACGTCCACGGCCGCGCCGCGTGCCCGCACATGCCGCAGCACGTCAAGTCCGGTGCCGTCGGGCATGGTGACGTCGAGCAGCACGAGGTCGATCTCGTCGCCGCGCTCCAGCACGGCGTCGATCGCCGCCCGTGCACCGGTGCATTCGGCGACGGCGGCGAAGCCCTCCAGGCGAGCCAGGTAGTCGCGATGGAGTTCGAGGGTGAGCGCGTCGTCGTCGACGAGCAGGACGCGGATCATGACGGCCTCGCCGGCAGCGTGACCACGAACGCGGTCGGGTCCTCGCGCAGCTCGATCTCGCCGCCGGCGCTCGAGACGATGGAGCGCACCAGCGCGAGACCCACCCCTCTGCCCTCGGTGCCTGCCGGCTTGGTCGAGAACCCGTGATCGTAGACCCGCTCGCGCAGCGCCGCGGGGACTCCGGTGCCGCTGTCGGAGACCTCCAGCCGCAGAGCGGCGGGGGCGGAGGACGTCGTCCCGAAGACGACGCGAACCCAGCGCGGCGCGGCGGCGGCGGCCGCGGCATCCATCGCATTGTCGATGAGATTGCCGACGACCGAGACGGCGTCCACGGGGGACAGCACGCTGCGCGGCGCCCGGGGGTCGATCTCTGCCGACCACTCGATGCCGCGCTCGCGTGCCTGCGCGGCCTTTCCCAGCAGCAGCGCCCCCACGGTCGGGTCACCGCCACGGCGCGCGGCGACCTGATCGACGAGCTCCTGGCTCTGGCGCGATGTCTCGGTGAGGATCTCGATCGCCTCTCGCGTGCGGCCGAGCTCCAGCAGGGACACGGCGGTGTGCATGCGGTTGCCGTGCTCGTGCGTCTGTGCGCGCAGGGCCTCGCCGAGCGTGCGCACCGATTCGTAAGAAGCGACCGCGTCACGGATCGTCCCGGCCGGCAGGTCGCCCGCGACGCGGCGGGTCGTCCGTCGCGCGAGCCACGCGCCGACGAGCCCCGCCGCCAGCAGGGCGAGGGCGATGGACACGACGAAAGGCAGTCGCGGCACGATCTTGGACCAGATGCTGCCGATCGTGACGCCGACCGAGACCCAGCCCACGAGCTCGCCGTCCGCGGTCACCGGCGCGATCGTGCGCACCGAAGGACCCAGCGTGCCCGTGAACTCCTCGGTGAACACGCTGGAGGTCGCCGGGATCGTGCCGAGATAGTGCCGCCCGATCTCGGCGGGATCACGGTGGCTGACCCGGATCCCGTCGGGCGTCATGATCGTGACGAAGTCGAGCCCGGTGCGCGCCATCACGTCGGCGGCGAGGGGCTGCAGCCGGCTCGAAGGATCCGGCGCACTCAGCGCGTCGGCCACCGCGGGCAGCGAGGCGAGCGAGGTCGCCACCGCCCGCGTCACCTCCTCGGCCTCGTTTCGTTCCGAGCGCTCGGCGTCGAGCACGAGCACAGTGGCCAATGCCGCAACGATCACGGCGGCCGACACGGCGACGACGACGAACACGCGGGATGCCGCGCTGGCCCGCTCCGTCCGCAATGACATGGCTCTCCTCGTCGATGTCGCCGCCTCCATCCTCGCCCGTGAAGGCGCCGACGGGGAGCCCGATCGTGCGACCAATACGACCGAAAATCGCCCCGCCCCATCGGTGAGCGCACGCTGTGGTCACGCCGCCCCATCGAGCGGCGTCGCGGAAACACCGCCGTTCATCCCGCAGGAGGCAATGATGGCTCTCTCGACACGCACCACGTCGTTCACGCTCCCCGGCTTCAACTGGAGACGCGGCAAGCAGGCGTGGGACAAGCACACCTGGCTCTACCTCTCCGTGATCGTCGCCGTCGTGCTCGGTGCGGTCGTCGGGCTCGTCTGGCCCGAGGTCGGCGTCGCGCTCAAACCGCTCGGCGAGGGCTTCGTCGCGCTCATCAAGATGATGATCGCGCCGATCATCTTCTGCACGATCGTGGTGGGCGTCGGCTCCATCGCGAAGGCCGCGACGGTCGGCAAGATCGGCGGCCTGGCGCTGCTGTACTTCATGGTCATGTCGACGTTCGCGCTCGCCATCGGCCTGGTGGTGGGCAACCTGCTGCACCCGGGCGAGGGCCTGAACATGGCCAACGCCACCTACGAGGCCACGGCCGAGGCCAAGACGACGCAGGAGTTCGTCCTCGGCATCATCCCGACCACCTTCTTCTCCGCCTTCACGGGGGAGAGCGTGCTGCAGGTGCTCTTCATCGCTCTGCTCGTCGGCTTCGCCCTGCAGCAGATGGGCGACAAGGGCGCTCCGATCATGAACGCCGTCAAGCACCTGCAGGCGCTGGTGTTCCGCATCCTGGGCATGATCCTGTGGCTGGCGCCGATCGGAGCGTTCGGGGCCATCGCCGCGGTCGTCGGCAACACCGGCATCGCAGCGATCTGGGCACTCGGCACGCTGATGATCGCGTTCTACATCACCTGCGTCCTGTTCGTCGTCGGCGTGCTGGGGACGCTCCTGTACCTGGTCACACGCGTGAACATCTTCAGCCTGATCAAGTACCTCTCCCGCGAGTACCTGCTGATCGTCGGCACGTCGTCCTCGGAATCGGCCCTGCCGCGGCTCATCGCGAAGATGGAGCACCTCGGCGTCTCCAAGCCGGTCGTGGGCATCACCGTCCCGACGGGCTACTCGTTCAACCTCGACGGCACGGCGATCTACCTCACGATGGCCTCGCTGTTCATCGCGAGCGGCATGGGCGCGCCGATGTCGATCGGCCAGCAGATCGGCCTGCTCGTCTTCATGATCATCGCCTCCAAGGGCGCGGCCGGCGTGACCGGCGCGGGCCTGGCGACCCTCGCCGGCGGTCTGCAGGCCTACCGGCCCGACCTCGTGAACGGCGTGGGCGTCATCGTCGGCATCGACAGGTTCATGTCGGAGGGCCGCGCGCTCACGAACTTCACGGGCAACGCGGTCGCGACGGTGCTCATCGGCACGTGGACGAAGGAGTTCGATGCGGCGCGTGCGCGTCGCGTGCTCGCCGGCGAGCTGCCCTTCGACGAGACGACACTGTCGGGCGACGGCCACGACGGCATGTCCCGCGCCGCGGACGCAGTGGGTGTGCAGGGACTCGAGGAGGCCGCCGTCACGGAGGCGGAGGCGAAGGAGCGCCGCGCACGCGAGCGCGAGCAGCTGCTCTCGCGCTGAACGGCGACGCGGGTGGGCGCGGGGCGACCCGCGCCCACCCGTTCAGTCGTCCGGCGAGATCTCACCGGCTTCGATCGCGGACTCCCGCTCCTCGAGCTCGAGGTCGTCGACATCCTCTTCGATCGCTTCGAGCGGGTCGATGGTCGGCGGCGGCAGCTCGAACTCGACGCTGTCGTCGATCGGCACATCCCGCTCGTCGTCGGGGATGCGCTCCCGGAAGTCGCTCATGGCCTTCTCGCGATCACTCCTCGCCGTAGGGCGGAAGCTCGTCTTCCTCGATGTCGCCCTCCAGCGGGGCGGCGTCGTCCGCTCCGTCGAGGTCGGGCAGTTGGTCGGCCTCGTTCGAGATCTCGCGGAACGTCGGGTCGAAGACCATGATCTGCTCCTATCCGCTCTTGCGACGGAACTCGCGCTTGGTCACAGCGCCGTGCGTGCCGTGGATCGCCGAATCGGCGTCCATGTGGGACTCGCCCTGACGGCTGTTCGCGTTCTTCTTGTCGAGTGCTTCCTTGAACTTTCGCTTCATCTCATCGGATGCCGCAGACGCCGGCTTCTCGTCGGTGCTCATCCCCCCACCCTAGGCGCGGCATCCGACGCCCGCCAGGGTGAGGGTGATCGGGGGGCTGACTGATAGGCTGTGTCGGGTTGCCCTGCGGCAACCGCTCAATTCCACATGTGAGCTACACGGAGCAGGCCGGCAGGAAGCTGGTCCCCTGTGGTGGATTCCCCGCCCCGACGACGTCGGGTGATCTTCTACTGGTGACCAGCGCTGGCGAACCCGCGGCACTCCCGCGCGCCGAGATCTGCCTGTTCCTGCTCCTTCGCACAAGCTCGTGCGCGAAACGCGCGTGCGAGCCTAAACAAAGAAGGAGAGACCTCTTGGAAGGTCCTGAAATCACCGCCGCTGAGGCCGTTCTCGACAACGGCCGTTTCGGCACCCGCACCGTCCGGTTCGAGACCGGGCGACTCGCGCAGCAGGCACAGGGTGCCGTCGCCGCGTACCTCGATGAGGAGACGATGCTCCTGTCGGCGACCAGCGCCGGCAAGTCGCCTCGTGAGGGCTTCGACTTCTTCCCGCTGACCGTCGACGTCGAAGAGCGCTCGTACGCGGCGGGCAAGATCCCCGGCTCGTTCTTCCGTCGCGAGGGCCGCCCCTCGACCGAGGCGATCCTCGTCTGCCGTCTCATCGACCGCCCGCTGCGCCCGTCGTTCGTCGACGGCCTCCGCAACGAGGTGCAGATCGTCGTCACGGTGCTCTCGATCGCGCCCGGCGAGTTCTACGACGCGCTGGCGATCAACGCGGCGTCGCTGTCGACCCAGATCTCGGGTCTGCCGTTCTCGGGCCCGATCGCCGGTGTGCGCCTCGCGCTCATCCCGGGTCACGGCGAGCACGCCGACCAGTGGATCGCCTTCCCGACGGTCACGCAGCTCGAGGAGGCCGTGTTCGACCTCATCGTCGCCGGTCGTGTCCTGCCCGACGGCGACGTCGCGATCATGATGGTCGAGGCCGAGGCCACCGAGCACAGCTGGAACCTGATCAAGGCCGGCGCCACCAAGCCCAGCGAGGAGATCGTCGCGCAGGGCCTCGAGGCCTCGAAGCCGTTCATCAAGGAGCTCGTCGCGGCGCAGAACGTCGTGGCGAACTCGGCGGCCAAGGAGATCCAGCCGTACCCGGTCTTCCCGCCGTACAGCCAGGAGGTCTACGACTTCGTGGCCGGCCGCGCGTACGACCGGCTCGTGCCGGTGTACCAGATCGCCGACAAGCAGGAGCGCCAGAACGCCGACGACGCGATCAAGGACGCCGTCAAGGCAGAGCTCCTCGCGGCCGTCGAGGCCGGAGAGCTCCCCGCCATCGCGGCCTCGGAGTTCGGCAACGCCTACAAGTCCGTCACGAAGACGATCGTGCGCGGCCGCATCCTCTCCGAGGGTGTCCGTATCGACGGGCGAGGCCTCGCCGACATCCGTCCGCTCGACGCCGAGGTGCAGGTCATCCCGCGCGTCCACGGCTCGGCGATCTTCCAGCGCGGTGAGACCCAGATCCTGGGCGTCACCACGCTGAACATGCTCAAGATGGAGCAGCAGATCGACTCGCTGTCGCCCGTGACGAGCAAGCGCTACATGCACCACTACAACTTCCCGCCCTACTCGACCGGTGAGACCGGTCGCGTCGGCAGCCCGAAGCGTCGCGAGATCGGGCACGGCTTCCTGGCCGAGCGCGCCCTCGTGCCGGTGCTGCCCAGCCGCGAGGAGTTCCCGTACGCGATCC
>Ga0160448_100782_pt1 | contig 10741 bp, 5 predicted proteins | sample HID1973M_E1MG_FD_108269 | JGI IMG/M metagenome (GOLD analysis project Ga0160448, IMG submission 108269) | Enriched mosquito-associated microbial communities from UW Madison campus, WI, USA - HID1973M_E1 MG | ecosystem: Host-associated > Arthropoda: Insects > Digestive system > Unclassified ...
CCGTCCGCGCGGCGACGAGCAGCGCAACATCCTCTCGTACGGGCGCGGCAAGCTCGACGAGTCGCGCACCGAGGACGGCACGAAGATGCGCGTGCTCCGCGGCGACGGCGAAGACACGTGGACGGCTGTGGCCATGACGTGGGTCGATCACGACGGCTCGCGCTTCACAGCTGTGCGCGCGTGGTACATCCCGGCCGGGGCCCGCGTCCTCGAAGACACCGTCCGGGTCCGCGCGACGACGGATCGTGCCTTCGACCTGAGCGCGCTGGAGCAGGCGGCGGCATCGCGGCTCATCGACCTCGCCGTCAAGAACGCGGGTCTGGAACCGGTGGGAACCGACCGCGAGTTCTCGGCACGGCTTCACGCGGTCCTCGGGATCGGCGCGGCCGGTGCCGGGGCGAAGGCGATGAGCCTGTTGGCGCGCATCCAGGCCGGCCAGCAGATCACGACCGTCGACGACCTGTACAAGCGTCTCGTCCTCGAAGAGCCCGAGACGATGACCACCGCGGACGCCGTCGTCGCCCACTTCGACGGACTCGAGAGCACGCGCACGCGCATGCTCACCGCCAGGCAGCAGGTGAGCGCCCTCGAGCCGATCCGCGAGCTGCGCGAGAAGATCGCGGCGGCGGCGGTGCGCGTCCAGCTGGTCGACGAGGTCGGCGAGTTCTCCGACCCCGCGTCGCTGGCGACGCTGTGGCGGGCCGATCGGCGCCTGGGGCTCCTGCGCGAGGTCGAGACGGAGCTGCGCGACCGCAAGAACGCCGTCGATGCGACGCTCCGCGAGAAGCGGGCGCTCGCCGATGCGGCCGAGGCGGAGCGCGACGGCCTGATCGAGGTGCTGCGGCTCTCGGGCGGAGACCGACTCGAGACGGCGCAGCGAGAGATCCGCGAGGTCGAGCGCCGCCTGGCCGCCGCGCAGCGCAATCGCGACCTGCTGGATGCCGACCTGCGTGCGCTGGGCACGGAGATCACGTCGCGCGACGCGTTCGCCGACCTCGTCGCCCGCGCCCGCGAGGAGCTCGCCGACACCGACGCGAAGGCGCGCGCCCGGGGCGCCTTCGCCGACGCCGCCTCCGCCGAGAAGAGCATCACGCGCGAGGTGTCCGACCTCGAGGCCGAAGCCCGTCGCGCGGCTGCGCGGCACGGCAACATCCCCCGTGCGCTGCACGAGTCCCGTGAGCTGCTCGCGGAGGCGGCGGGCCTCGAGCCCGCCGACCTGCCGTTCGTGGGCGAGCTCGTCGAGGTGCGCACGGAGTTCGAGCCGTGGCGGGAGGCGTTCAACCTCGCACTCGGCGGCTTCGCGACGACGCTGCTCATCGATGCCGCGAACCTCGACCGCTTCCGTTCGGCGATCGAGTCGGTCCGAACACCCGTGCGCCTTCGCTTCGAAGGCGTCCACACCGGTCTGGAACCGGTGGGCCTGCTCGATGCCCGCACGCTTCCCGGTCGCCTCGACTACCAGAGCTCGCCGTTCACCGGCTGGCTGCAGGAGCGGCTCGAGGACCGGCACGGCTACGTCTGCGTCGACTCCGCCGCCGAGCTGCCCCGTCACCGCGTGGCGCTCACGATCACCGGCCAGGTCTCGCAGGGCAGCAGGGGCGCGCACGGCGGCCACGGCCGGGAGAACGTGCTGGGATTCTCGAACGAACGCCGCCTGAAGGACCTCGCGCGCCTGCTGGAGGACGCCCGGGGCCGACTCTCCCGCGCGGTCGCCGCGGTGAACGCGACGAGCGCGGCCCTCGACTCCGTCGACGCCCGCCGCGCAGCGTATGCCAAGATCGTCGACCTCACGTGGGAGCAGGTGGACGTCGAGGCCGTCACGGCGGAGCGCGACCGCTGGGTCTCCGTGCAGGAGGAGGTGACGGCATCCAATCCGGAGATCGCGCGCCTGCAGGACAAACTCGTCGAGATCAAGGAGCGCAGCGCCCGCCTCCGCGAGGAGATCGCCCGCGCGTCGGTCGAGCGCGAGCAGATCGAGTCCCAGTGGAGCGACGTCATCGATGACGTCGACTCCGACCAGACGGTGGTCGACGCGGCCGAGGACGCGGGGCTGGTGCTGAGCGCCGAGCAGAACGCGTTCCTCGACGACCGCTTCAGCCTGACCGAGCCGTCGAGGCCGGTCAGTCCGTCGGACGCCCTGGCGGGCTTCGTCTCCGCGCTCACCACCGCCGCGCAGCGCCTCGCCGAGGACCGCCGCACGGCGAGCGACGCGCTCGAGCAGCAGCGCGACAGTGTGCGTCGCATCATGGTGAGCTTCCTGGAGAGGTGGCCGAACCCGAACCTGCTGCCCGATCCCGACGCGTCGATCGAGGACTTCGAACGGATTCTGGAGGCTCTGCGCACGAGCGGGCTGCACGAGCTGGAGGCCGAGTGGCGCGACAGTCTCCTGAAGCTGTCGGGCAACGACCTCACCAACCTCGACTCGACGCTGAGCCGTTCGATCCGCGAGATCCGCGATCGCATCGAGCCGATCAACGAGATCATGCAGGATCTGCCCTTCTACGACGACGATCATCGCCTGCAGATCACGACGCGTGAGAACCAGTCCGAGGCGCGTCGCCGGTTCCGCCGAGAACTGCGCGAGGTGCGCGCCCTCATCGAGGCGGCGTCGACCGACGAGGAGCGCGAGCAGGCGTATCGCCGCATGTCTCGGCTGATCGGCCATCTGCGCCGCTCCGCCCCCGACTTCGGCGATCTGATCGATGTCCGCAACCACGTGCGGGTGAGCGCCGAGCGCGTCGACGCCGCGACGAAGCAGCATGTCGCCCTCTACGACCACATCGGTGAGAAGTCCGGCGGCGAGTCGCAGGAGCTGATCGCCTTCATCGTGGGCGCGGCGCTGAGATATCAGCTCGGGGATGCCGGTGCCACACGTCCGCGCTACGCGCCGGTCTTCATGGACGAGGCGCTGATCAAGGCCGACGCCCACTTCACGAAGCGTGCGATCGGCGCCTGGCGCGGGTTGGGTTTCCAGCTGGTGATCGGTGCGCCGAACGACAAGTACAGCGCGATCGAGCCGCACGTCGACGTCGAGTACGACATCCTCAAAGACACGCGCGGGCGCTCGTGGGCCAAGCCCAAGGTGGGGCTGCGGGAGGACCGCGGCTGATCGCTCGCGCGTGCCCGCGGACTACGACCGCGGGCTGCCGGTCTCCCACGCCTCGCGGGTGAGGAACGCGAGCTGGCCGGACTTGCCGGGAAGCTCGACCTGCGGTCCCAGCGAGAATCCGAACAGGCGCGCGCGGGCGACGGCGCGGTCGTTGCCGACATCGGGTTCGATCACGATGCGGTCCACGGCCGGCTGCGAGAACAGGAAGCGGGCGATCGCGTGCCCGACCCGGGTGGTGAAGCCGAGGGCGGGCGCACCGCGGTCCCCGAGGAGGAAGTGGATGCCGACATCCCCGGGCTGGGTCGAGTACACCGCGCCCAGCGGGTCGTTCTCGGGCTCGTAGGTCTGGAGGAGCACGATCGGCAGGCCGTCGCGCCGGATGAGGAACGCGTGGTGGGTGGAGAGGCCGTCGACGTAGGCGTACAGGTCGCGGAGCTCCTCGCGGTCGAGGTCGCCGAGCCCCCAGAAGCGCGCCGTCGGCGCCGTCACCCAGCGGTGGATGACGTCCAGGTCGGCCACGGGGTCGAGGGCCGAGACCTCGATGCGTCCGAGGACGAGGTCGTCGCAGGTGTGCACGACGGCGCCTGCCGGTCCGCTCACGAGACGGGAGGGGGTGATGGTCGTCATGCGACTCCTGTCGGTTCGTCGGGGCGCAGGCGGCTCCAGTCGGTCACGACCCGCGCAGGTCGCACGTCGGCCCACCCGGCCAGCTGGTCGGCGAAGTGCGGCGACGCGGGGTCGCCGGACGCGCCGAACGGCACGCTCCACACGCTGTTCTCGCGGTCGGCGAGGTCCCATGCCCAGCGCGCGACCGATCCCCGCCAGGCGCGGTCGGTGACGCCGGGGGTCGAGCCTGCGGATCGGACCGCGTCGCCGTCGCCCGACAGCGGCACATCCAGGGCGGCGCCGGGATCGGCCGCTCCGGCCACGTCCGCGAGTGCATGCAGCGGGAGCAGACGGTGGGTCGCGCCCCAACGCACTGCCCCCGCCGCGTCGGCCGTCACGGCATCGTCCAACGCGGCCGCGGCCAGCTCGTCCGCGTCGTCGCGCAGGCCGGGGTGCGCGAGCAGCCTCGGCAGCGCGGCGGCGACCTGGCCGGCGATCCCGAGCCACGGGTCGAAGACCGCGCCGAACCCGTGGGGCTCGTGGAGCGGTCGGAGTGCCGGGTGTGCGGCGACCCTCCTGACGAGGGCGGCCCGCCACGCCGCGAACCGGCCCGCGACGGCGGAGGCGGCATCCATCCGTCCGTCCCAGTCCCTGAGCGCATCGCGTACGCCTGCCGCGCCCGGCGGCAGCGGCCCCCGCGGCAGGAAGGCGAGGAGCGCCGTCGCGGAACCGCTCGCCGTGTCGCCCCAGACCGGGGCGAACTCGTCGGCGCGACCGGGACGCAGCTCGTCGAGGAGCACGCCGATGCGCTCGGCCCGGTGCCGGGACGGATACGCCCAACCGAGGTCGGTCTCGTGGCGCCCGGGGCGTTCGTTGGCATCGACGGCGACCTCGCGCACCTCGAGCGCGCGGGGAGGCGTCCGATTCTCCACCGGTGCCTCCGCATCGGCACGAAGCGGCAGCCGCCGCTGCCGGCGCGACCGGTCCGGCGTGACGCCCACGGTGGCCGACAGCACGACGCCGTCGCGGTCCGCCGCGAGGACGCGGTTGACCGGATCGACCCATCGCCCGAACGCAGCGAGCACGTCGGCGGCGGAGCGGGCTCGCAGGAGGCCCAGGAGGGCCGCGGCACCGAGATCCTCCCCGGTGCGCACGGGCGTGCGGATGCTCCACCCGACCAGCTCGCTCCCGAGGGGGCGGAGGTCGGTCACGATCGTGCCGCGCCGCGTCTGGAGCGCCTCGACCTCGACCGGGTCGCCGCCGCGCACCCGGATCACCGAACGCTCGACCTCCACCGTGTGCCAGCCGTCGGTCCCGAACGCCTCGTAGCCTCCCGGCACGAGCCGCAGCCGTTCGCGGAAGACGTCCACGCTGTGCGCCATGGCGTTCGTGACCCCCCACGCGGCGTCGCCGGTGTGGCCGAAGTGCGGCACCCCCGGAACACCCGGGAACGCGAGGCCGACGACGTCGAACTCGTCGCACGCCAGCCGTACCTGCTGGTACACGCCGGGCAGCTCGAGAATGCGATGCGGGTCGCCCGCGAGCAGCGGCAGCCCGCTCGCCGTGCGGCTGCCGCCCAGCGCCCAGGCGTTGCTGCCGGATGTCGGCAGGGTCTCGTCGCCGCCGTCGCCGTATCCCGCGAAGACGTCGACCCACGCGTCGCCGAGCGTCGCGGCGACGTGCTCGCGCCACAGCAGCAGCGGGAACGTCGAGAACAGCGCATGCGCGACGTGCAGCACGCCGAGGGGATCGTGGTCGGCCCAGGGCTCGAGCGGCCGGGTGTCGCCGAAGAGCTCGTCGAGCGCCGCGAACTCGGGAGCGGCGCCTCCGACGCCGGCCATTCCGCGGCGGACGCCCGCGGCGTAGCGGCTCACGAACGCGCGGGTCTCGGCGTCCGCTCCCGCCAGCGCGCGGCGGGCGGTGTCGTCGATCCGCGCGCGCCGTGCGAACACGTCCCACGCCACGCCGGCCTCGCCGATCAGCTCCGAGAGCCGCCCCGACGCCCGCAGCCGGTCGACCTCGATCTGCCAGCCGCGGTCGCGGGCCGTGACCTCTCCCTGCGCCGCGGCGAGCTCCCCGGTATCGGTCGCGCGGACGTGGGGGATGCCGAGGTCGTCGCGATAGACCTCCGCCATGCCCTCAGACTCCCACAGGCTGCCGAGCCGCCGCCGCGTCGGCGCGCGACCGCGCGACCGGGTTCGGCAGCGTCCCTGCGTACATCAGGGACGCCGACTGGTCGGCCAGGTCGACCATCTGCAACGTGTTGCGCAACTGCAGGCGGTTCAGGCACGAGTGGGCGAATGCCTCGGCGCGCAGGTCGATGCGGGACTCGATCCACGGATGCTGCATCTCGTGCTCGTCGACGACGTCGGCGGCGATCCGCCAGAACGCGGATTCCGAGAGCGTCCCGTCGGTGTGCAGGATGGCCGCCAGGTGGCGCAGCACGCCGTCGAACACGTCGGTGAAGATCGCCAGGGCCTTCTCTTCGTCGTCGACGGGAGACACGATGCGGCGCACGTCTTCGGGGACTGCCCGCTCGGACAGCAGCGCCACCTCTTCGCCGATGTCCTTCATGAAGACCCCGGTGGGCACGTGCCCGTTCAGGATGAGGATGAGGTTCTCGCCGTGGGGCATGAACGCGAGGTCGTGCGCGAGCAGGCAGTGCACGAGCGGCCGCAGATACGCCCGCAGATACGCCCGCGCCCATGACTCGGCAGGGATGCCGGACGCCCGCACGAGCGCCGTCGCGTAGGAGCGTCCCCGCACGTCGCGGTGCAGCAGCGACGCCATGGTGGCCAGCCGCTCGCCCGGCTCGATCAGCGGCACGGGGCTCTCGCGCCACAGGGCCGCGAGCATCTTGCGGTGCGGGGACGGCGTCGGCGTCCGGTGATAGGCATCGCCCGTGTACCCGATGGATGCGCGCTCCCGCAGCACCCGGAACCCCGAGTCGCGAAGGGTCTGGTCACCGGCGACGAGGTCGGCGACCCAGTCGTTGATGGCGGGCGTCACGCGCATGTACGCCGGCGACAGCCCGCGCAGGAACCCCATGTTCTGCACCGCCAGCGCCGTCTTGACGTAGTGGCGGGCGGGGTGCGTCGCGTTGAACATGGTGCGCACGGACTGCTGTGCGCGGTATTCGTCGTCGCCCTCGCCGATCAGCACGAGGTCGCGGCGGGCGATGTCGGGTGCGAACGTGACCGCGATCCGGTTCTCCCATTGCCACGGGTGCACCGGGAGCAGGTGGTAGTCGGCGGCGTCCTCGCCGTGATCCGCGAGGCGGTCCGCGAAGCGTGCGCGCTCGGCGGGGGAGAGCTCGGCAGCCAGGAGGGATGCCTCGTCCAGGCCGTCGCCGAGCGCCAGATGCGACCGCGACCGACGTGCGGCGAGCCACACCACCCGGAACGGCCGGCCCGCCTCGGGGGAGTAAGCGGCGTGCGCGGTGACCCCGAAGCCGATGCGCCCGTTGTTGGCGACGAAGCCGGGGTGGCCCTCTGTCATCGCGGACTCGATGGCCTGGAAGTCGGCGGTCAGCAGCTCGTCGGCGGACGGCCCGCCGCGAGCGATCTTGAACGACGCGCTCGCGAGGGTCGAGGCGATCTCCTCGAGGTAGATGGGCAGCAGCTGGTCCGAGAGTCCCAGCAGCGGCTGGAACTCGAGGATGAACGCCTGTGCGTCGAGGTCGGCGGGTGCGCCGTCGACGAACCGGTGCAGGCTCGCTTCGTCGACGGCCCAGTGCTCGAGTCGCGTCCGGGCGGCTTCGAACCGGTATTCCACGTCGGCGTCCGGCGCGACGAGGCGCCAGCCGGCCGTGATCGGTTCGGGGCTGAGCAGCCGTTCGTGGCTGAACTCGGCGATCGCCTTGGCCACGAGGTGGCGCTGCGCCTGGGCGAGGTGCGCGGGGGAGAGATGGGCGGCGGGGGCGGTCATGCGAAGGTCCCTGTTCCTGCGAGTGCGTGAAGCGCGGTGGTCAGTTCCGAGCGGCGATGGTCGTCGCGTGTGCACACCGACAGCACTGCGGTCTTGGTGTGGTCGCCCTCTTCGAGCGAGACGTAGCGGAGCTCGGTGAAGCCCGCCCGCAGGTTCTTGCGGCGGATGCGGTCGTTGCGGGCATCGGGTTCGACCACGACGCGCTGCGCGCCGAGCTGCGCGAAGCACCAGTCCATGACCGCGGCGAAGACGGCGTCGGTCAGGCCGTGGCGCGGCTCGCCCTCGGGCGGCGCGATGAGCACGTGCATGCCGAGGTCGCCGGGGAGCGGATCATGGATGCCGCGCAGCAGGACCTGCGCCGGGTCGTAGGTCTCGGCGAAGAAGGCCGGTGCGCCGTCGACGACGCCGAGCCAGGCATCCTGGTGCGGGTCCGCACCGACCGCCGCGAGATAGTCGCGCACGGCATCGACGTCCAGGTCGCCCATGCCCCAGAACGCGGCGTGCGGGTCGGCGAGCCAGCGCTGCAGCACGGGCGCGTCGCGCCCCGGGTCGGCGGCGGCGATGGCGATGGCGGGGAGGATCGCGGCCGCGGTCATCGGGTCGCCCCGACCGCGGCGACCGTCTCACGGGCGCCGCCGGGCACACCGAAGTCCTGGAAGGCGATTCGACGCTCGACCGGATACACCTCGCGCCCCGTGATCGAGGAGAGGATCGACGAGTTGCGCCACGCGCCGAAGCCGAGGTCGGGTGCGGTGAGTCCGTGGGTGTGCTCTTCGCCGTTCTGGACGAACACCCGTCCGCGGCCGCCGTCGACGCTGTAGTCGCGGGCGACGGCGAGGCGGCCGAGCACGTCGTGGTCGAGGCTGTCTGCGATGGGGGCGAGGAACGGCGGCGTCTGGGCGGCGAAGCCGGTGGCGAGCACGAGGGACTCGCTCTCGCGCACGTGCTCGCGATCCAGCTGCGCATGGCGCAGCTTCAGCCGATAGCGGGAGCCGTCCCATTCGGCAGCGGTCACCTCGGTGTCGGTGAGGAGCGTCGTCGGCACCGGCGCGTCGGCGCTCAGCCGGTAGAGGGTGTCGTAGATGTCGTCGATGAGATCGGCCGAGATGCCCTTGTAGAGGCTCCGCTGCTCGCGTCCGAGGTGCTGACGGATGCCGATGGGCAGCGCATGGAAGTGGTCGGTGTACTCCGGCGAGGTCATCTCGAGGGTGAGCTTGGTGTACTCCATCGGGAAGAACCGCGGCGATCGGGTGATCCAGTCCAGCCGGTACCCGCCGGCGCCGGCGCCTTCGAGCAGGTCGCGGTAGATCTCCGCCGCGGACTGGCCGCTGCCGACGACCGTGATCGAGTCGGTCGCCCGCAGCGCGTCACGGCGGTCCATGTAGTCCGAGCTGTGGATCACGGGTCCCTCGAGTCCGCGCAGGGCCGGAGGGACGACCGGCTGCGTGCCGACGCCGATCACGACATGCCGCGCCCGCAACGTGCTCTCCTCGCCGGTGTCGGTGCGCATGGCGCGCACGAGGTACGTGTCGTCGCCGGCGTGGTGCTCGACGGCGATCACCTCGCGGTTCCAGTGCAGGTTCCGCAGCTGCGAGGCCGCCCACCGGCAGTACGCGTCGTACTCGGTGCGCAGCGCGTAGAAGCTCTCGCGGATGTAGAAGGGGTAGAGGCGACCGGTCTGCTTCAGCCAGTTGACGAAGGAGAACGGCGAGGTCGGATCGGCCATCGTCACCAGGTCCGCGAGGAACGGGACCTGGATGGTGGCGCCCTCGATCATCATCCCGTGGTGCCACCGGAACCCGTCGGCGCGGTCGAGGAACACCGCGTCGAGCCCGGTCGGCTCCGCCAGGCACGCCAGCCCCAGGTTGAACGGGCCGATTCCGATGCCGACGACATCGTGGACGTGCGCGCTCATGCGGATGCCTCCGCACCCGCGAGTGCCACGTCGAACTCGGGCGCGATGCCCGCCAGCGTGGTCGCGGCATCCTTGACCATCGCGAGGATGCGGCGGATGTCGCCGAGACTCGTCTCCGGATTGAGGAGGGTCAGCTTGAGGCAGGGGCGGCCGTCGATCACGGTCTTCGCGACGAGAGCCCGGCCCGACTCGAACAGCACGCGTCGCACGCCCGCCACGAGTGCGTCCCGAGTCGCGGCATCGACCCCGGCCGGGCGCACCCGGAACAGCACGGTGCTGAGCTGGGTACGGCCGACGAGCTCGAGCTCCGGATCCGCGTCGATCTCGTCGCCGACGGACACCGCGAGATCGACCACGGTGTCGAACATCTCGCCGATCCGGTCGGGGCCGAGTGCGCGCAGCGTCACCCACAGCTTGAGGGCGTCGAAGCGTCGCGTGGTCTGCAGCGACACGTCCACCTGATTCGGCTCGTCGTTCTCGCGCGGGTTCAGGTAGTCGGCGTGCCAGGCCGCGGCGGCGAGATCGCGGGGCTCGCGGACGAGGATCGCACTCGACGACACCGGCTGGAAGAAGGTCTTGTGGAAATCGACCGTGACCGACCGTGCGCGCTCCACGCCGGCGAGCAGGTGCCGGCGGCGGGGCGAGACGAGCAGCCCGCACCCGTAGGCCGCGTCCACGTGCAGCCACACGTCCTGCCGGTCGCAGACCTCCGCGATCGCGGCGAGCGGATCGATCACGCCTCGATCGGTCGTACCGGCGGTCGCCACGACGGCCATCGGAAGGCGACCGGATGCCTCGGCCCGCAGGATCGCGAAGGTCAGGGCCGCGGCATCCATGCGTCCCTCGCCATCGTCCGCGACCTCGACGACGGCGTTCTCCGGCAGGCCCAGCAGCAGTGCGGACTTGCCGACCGAGAAGTGGCTCGATGCGGTGGCGAACACCACGAGCCGGGCGAGCGCCTGCTGGCGGGGGAGCGCGCTCGCCGCGAGGGCGGCTTCGCGGGCCAGCAGCAGGGCGTGGAGGTTGGACTGCGTTCCCCCCGAGGTGAAGACGCCGCTGCCGGCGTCGAACCCGACGCGATCGGCGGCCCATGCGATCAGGCGTCGCTCGATGAGCGTGCCGACCGCGGACTGGTCGTAGGTGTCGACCGATGTGTTGACGGCCGCGAGCACCGTCTCGGCTGC
>Ga0160448_100783_pt1 | contig 10734 bp, 15 predicted proteins | sample HID1973M_E1MG_FD_108269 | JGI IMG/M metagenome (GOLD analysis project Ga0160448, IMG submission 108269) | Enriched mosquito-associated microbial communities from UW Madison campus, WI, USA - HID1973M_E1 MG | ecosystem: Host-associated > Arthropoda: Insects > Digestive system > Unclassified ...
GGCCAGTAGTGTCAGCAGACTCCCCAGTCGGCGGACGGTCCCCATGCGCTTGCCTCAGGCAGGTGGTGGTGGTGTGGGATGCAGCCAGCCAGCGTCGCCGCTGACGTAATGTTCGTGCTTCCAGATCGGCACGCGCGCTTTGACTTCGTCGATGATCCAGCGGCAGGCGGCAAAGGCGCCATCGCGATGGCCGGCGCTGACGCCTACCCACACCGCCATCTCGCCAATGGCCAGATCGCCGACCCGATGCACGCAGCGCGCATCAAGGGCGGCAAACCGTTCCAGCGCCTCGGCCAGGATGCGTTCGCCTTCTTTCTCTGCCAAGGCCACATAAGCTTCGTAGCGCAGGCCGCGCACCGGTTGGCCGTCGTTGTGATCACGCACCCAGCCTTCGAAGCTGGCGAAGGCGCCGGCGCGTGCATCCAGCAGCGCGGCGCGCAGTGGCGCAATCTCTATCGCCGATTCGCTGATGGAAAAGCGCGTCATGCTCAGCCCCCGCTCACGGGTGGGATAAAGGCCACTTCGCTGCCCGCGCGCGGCGCGTCGTCCCAGCCGGCGAAATCGCCATCCACCGCCACCCGCAGATGTGCCGGAGTCCAGACGAAACCGTGGCGTGCGGCCAGTTCTTCGTACAGCGCGCGCAAGCCGTGGGCGTGGGTCTGCCAGGTCTCCGACTCGATGCCGGCGGCATCGCGCAGGCTGGCGAAGTAGCGCACGGTCAGTTCGATCACGCTGGTGCTCCCACATCGCGCTTGCCACCGTGCTTGCTCATCAGTTGCGCCGGGCCCAGCACGATCTCATGCGACAAGGCCTTGCACATGTCATACACGGTCAAGGCGGCGAGGGTGGCGCCGGTCAGCGCTTCCATCTCCACCCCGGTGCGGTGGGTGGTCTTGACCGTGCACTCGATGCGCAGCGCGTCATCGCCGTCCCAGTCAATGGCAAAGCGGCAGCCATCAATCGGCAGCGGGTGGCAGAACGGAATCAGTTCATGGGTGCGCTTGACCGCCATGGTGCCGGCGATGATCGCGGTGTCGACAATGCCGCCCTTGGCGCTGCGCAGCCCGTTGGCGTGCAGCTGCGCGGCCACCTGCGCGGGGAATTGCACGCGGCACTGCGCGCTGGCTTGGCGCGCGGTCACCGCCTTGGCCGAGACATCGACCATGGCCGGGCGGCCTTGTTCATCCAGATGGGTCAGCGTGGGAGGTGTAGTCATGGGCGGTGCGGGGGTTCCTGGCCGGCATGGTAACGCTGGAAGCACGGGCGAATCGACGCACATCGCTCAGCCGCCAATCAAATACATTTCCACGTGCTTGCGCGAGTTCACCAGCGGTTGTCCGCGCAGTTCGCTGTAGCGGTCGGCGCGGCGGCGCCACAGCTCGGCCACATAGGCAGCCAGCGCCTGTTCGCCTTGGGCCAGGGCGGGCTTGAGGTCGATGCCGTCGCTGGCAAACAGGCAGGTGTACAGCTGGCCGTCGGCGGAGACGCGGGCACGGTGGCAGTCCCCGCAGAACGGCGCGCTGACCGAGCTGACAAAGCCCACTTCGCCCTGCCCGTCTTCGAATGCGTAGCGCTCGGCCACTTCACCGCGGTACTGCGCCTGCAGCGGCCGCAGCGGCCAACGCGCATGGATGCGATCGCGCAACTGCGCCGACGGCACCATCTGCTCGCGTCGCCAGTCATTGCTGTTGCCCACGTCCATGTACTCGATAAAGCGCACCACATGGCCGCTGCCACGGAAGTGATCGAGCAGCGGCAGTACCTGCTGTTCGTTGACTCCGCGCTGCACCACGCAGTTGATCTTGATGTGCTCGAAGCCGGCCGCGCCGGCCGCCTCGATACCGGCCAGCACCTCGGCCACCTGGCCACGGCCGCCGGACATGGCGGCGAACACCGCCGGGTCCAGCGCGTCCAGGCTGACGGTCAGGCGGCCCAGGCCGGCCTCGCGCAGCGCGCGCGCCTGACCACGCAGCAGCGAGCCGTTGGTGGTCAGGGCCATATCGTCGATGCCGTCGATGCGCGCCAGCCGCGCCACCAGATCCGGCAGGCGCTTGCGCAGCAGCGGCTCACCGCCGGTCAGGCGCAGCTTGCTCACGCCCAAGCGCACCACTCCGCGCACCAGCTGTTCAATCTGATCAAAGTCCAGCCGTTGGCTGGAATCCAGGCCGTAATCGTCCGGCACGCGATCGGCCGGCATGCAGTAGCCGCAGCGAAAATTGCAGGCCTCGATCACCGACAGCCGCAGGTCCCGCAAAGGGCGGTCCAGGCGATCAGTGACAGGAGCAGGCTGGTGCGGGGCGTTCATCAGACATCGAGGGCGGGCGGCCGGGGTGGCTGCAAGGCCATCTTGTCACCCGGCTCGGCAACGCGGTGTCCACGCGCCCGCAGGGCCTGGCCATCGGCGCGGCTGGCGTAGTGATACAGCAGGCAGCGTTGCAGCAGTTCGGGAGAATACTCCCGTTCCAGATCCTCGATGCCGCTATGGGAAGGATTGCCGTGCAGCGCGCAATCGTGGGCAATCAGCTCGCCGTCGTTGGCGTAGCGCGCCAGCATTTCCGGGATCGGCCGAGTGTCGCCGGTCCAGACCACGCTGCCGGGCAGGCGCAGGCCAAAGGCGGTGTCCGGCCAATGGTGGCGCACCGGAAACACTTCCAGCCGCTGGCCGTCATGCCAGAACGCGCCACCGACCGGAATCAGCTGGAAGGCGTCCCAGAAATTGGCGCCGCCTTCGGCCAGCACGTTGGGGTATTCGCCCACGCGCTGATGCAGCAGCGGCACCAGCGGCGCCGGCACGTACAGGCGCGCGCGGCCACGGCGGGCTTCGTTGAAGTACTCGCCGACAAACCAGCGCTCAAAGCCGGCCACATGATCCAGGTGCACATGAGTCAGGAACAGCGCGTCCGGCCAGCTTTGATAGTGATCCAGATAGGCGGTGAGGCCTTCGCCGCCGCAGTCGATGGCCAGCCAGGGCTGGCCGTCACGCTCGAGCGTGGCCATGGCCGAACCCAGCGACACCGCACTGGCACTGCCCACGCCCTGAAACCTGAGTGCCCATTGGCTCATTCAGACCCCGCGCGCCCAGGCCTGGTCATAGGCCTTGCGCAGGATGGCGAAATCGTGGCGCACGTCTTCGGCGCTGCGCGTACCGCGCAACTTGAGCAGTGAGCGCTTGAGCCGGGCCAGGTTGTCCTCGCGCCAGGCGGTGGCGGGAATGCGCAGCTTGCCGCGATCAAAGTCGATCAGCCAGCCGCGTCCGCCTTGGTCAAACAGGATGTTGTGCGCGTTGAGATCAGCGTGTTCCAGGCCGGCACGGTGGAAGCGCGCAATCAACCGGCCGCTGGCTTCCCACGGCGCATCACCACTGCCAGCCAGGCCGGCCAGCGAGGTGACGTTCTCCAGGCGCTCCATCAGGATCGCCGCGCGATAGAACATGCCCTCGTGGATGTACTGCGCTGCCACCGGCCGTGGCACCGGCAGGCCGCGTGCGATCAAGGCACGCATCAGGCGGAACTCGACAAAGCTGCGGGTGCGGTTGGGCCCATGCCACAGATAGCGGTCGCGGCTGAACTTGGCCGCCATGCCGCCGCGCAAGTAGCGCCGCAATACACAGCGGCTGGAGGGCGCATCAATGAACCAGGCGCCGCCGCGGCCGCCCTCGCCCACCGGCTGCGCGCGCTCGCCCCAGACCTTGGGATCAAACCAGTCGGGATTGGCCTGGCGCATATGCTGGCGATCAAACAGGATCGCCCCATAGCCGCTGCCGACGCGGAAAGGCGTTAGGGATTCGCTGGCATCGAAACCGACCATTCAGCGAGTTTAGGGCCTGTTTCTCTGACGCGGTAGCTCAGGACGCAACCCGCGCAAGCCGATGCAGCCACTACACTGGCGACCTCCGGGCCACAGCGCGGCCTGGGTCACATCTTCAGAACTGGATGGCGCCGTGTCTGCACAACCCACATCGATCTGCCTGCTGCGCCTGTCCGCCCTGGGCGATGTCACCCATGTGGTGCCACTGGTGCGCACCCTGCAACGGCATTGGCCGCAGACGCGGCTGCACTGGGTGATCGACAAAGCCGGCTTCAAGCTGCTCGATGGCCTGGAAGGCGTGCAGTTCCATACCTACGACAAGGCCAGCGGCTTGGCCGGCATGCGCGCCCTGCGCCGCGAGCTCCCTGGCGAGGGCTTTGACGTGCTGCTGCAATTGCAGGTGGCGCTGCGCGCCAACGTGCTGTCGGCCTTCATCCCGGCGCGCCGGCGGGTGGGTTACGACCGCGCGCGTTCCAAGGATCTGCATGGGCTGTTCGTCAACGAGCGCATCCCCGATCGGCCCGGCATCCACGTGCTGGATGCGATGGGCAGCTTTGTCGAGCCACTCGGCCTGCGCCAGGATCAGGTGATCTGGGACCTGCCCTACCCGCAGGCCGCGCGTGAGTGGGCCGCCCAGCAATGGCCGGACGATGGCCAGCCGGTGCTGATGATTTCGCCCTGCTCCAGCCATGTGCGGCGCAACTGGCTGGCCGATCGCTATGCCGCGCTGGCCGATCACGCAGCTTCGCAAGGCTGGCGGATTGTGTTGTGCGGCGGCCGCAGCGAGCTGGAACGCAGCACCACCGATGCCATCCTGGCGGCGATGCAAGCACCCGCGCTGGATCTGGTGGGCAAGGACACGCTCAAGCAGCTGCCGGCCCTGCTGGAGCGCGCCGACCTGCTGGTCACGCCCGACTCCGGCCCCATGCATATTGGCAACGCGGTAGGCGCCAAGGTGCTGGGTCTGCACGCGGCCAGCAATCCGCGCCGCAGCGGGCCGTACTCGGATCTGCGCTATTGCGTGGACCGCTATGACGATGCCGCGCGCAAGTACTTGGGCAAGTCGGGCGCCGAGCTCAAATGGGGCACCAAGATTGAATTCGACGAGGTGATGCATCTGATCACGGTCGAAGGCGCCATTGCCGCCTTCGAGCGCTACCGCGCCGATCATCCGCGCTGAGCGCACCCTGCTGCCCGCGCTGCGGAGACCTGATTGATGTCACTGAGCCAACTGTTGGGTATCGAGTTGCCGCTGCTGCAAGCGCCGATGGCCGGCGTGCAGGGCGCGAGGCTGGCGGCGGCAGTGAGCCAGGCCGGCGCACTCGGCGCCCTGCCCTGCGCCATGCTCAGCATGGAGCGCATCCGCGAGGAAGTGTCAGCGATTCGCGCGCAGACCGCGCATCCGTTCAATCTGAATTTCTTCTGCCATCAACCGCCGCTCGAAGATGCCGCGCGCGACGCCGCCTGGCGGCAGCGGCTGGTGCCGGACTACGCGCGCCTGGGCGTGGCGATGGAAGCCGCCGGCACAGGCGCGTCGCGGCGGCCGTTTGATGCGCAGGCCTTGGAACTGGTCGGCGAGCTGCGGCCGGCAGTGGTGAGTTTCCATTTCGGCCTGCCGGATGCGGACCTGTGGCAGCCACTGCGTTCACTGGGCATCCGCGTGCTGGCCTCAGCCACCACGTTGGAGGAAGGCCGCTGGCTGGAACAGCAAGGCGTGGACGCGGTGATTGCCCAGGGCTGGGAAGCCGGCGGGCATCGCGGCATCTTTCTCAGCGATGACCTGAGCACGCAGATGGGCACCTTCGCGCTGCTGCCGCAGCTGGCCGCGCAGCTACGCGTACCAGTGATTGCCGCCGGCGGCATTGCCGATGCGGCTGGCGTGGCGGCAGCGATGCGTCTGGGGGCGGCTGGCGTGCAGGTGGGTACTGCTTACTTGCTCTGCGCGGAAGCCGACACCAGCGCAGTGCATCGTGCGGCATTGCAAAGTGCGCAGGCCCACCAGACCGCGGTGACCAATGTGTTCACTGGCCGGCCGGCGCGCGGCATCGTCAATCATGCGATGCGTGCGTGGGGGCCGATGGCGGCCGATGCGCCTGCATTCCCGATGGCGGCCACCTATTTGGCGCCGCTACGCAAGGCCGCCGAAGCGCAAGGCAGCGGCGACTACTCGCCGTTGTGGGCCGGACAGAATGCAAGTGCTTGCCGTGAAGCATCCGCTGCGGAGATCACGTGGGCCCTGGCGCAAGGCCTGGGCGCGCAGGAGCCGCCCTGCCTGGTGTGAAGTGGCTGCGGCCGGCGCGCGAACGCGCCGGTCACGCCAGCTGGCGCTGACTCAGGGCGCCGCGCCGGTCTTGTAGTCCTGGTAGGACTTCTCTTCGACGTAGGCCGAACCCAGCGCCAGGTTAATGTCTTTCTTGATGCGCGCGCGCTCGTCGTTCTCGAAGTAGACGCTGCGCGCCAGGCGCACGAATTCCTCGTCAAAGGCCTGCGCTTTTTCCTTGATGCGGATGTCGTCTTCGATCACCCACAGGCGCTCGTTGACCGCCTTGAGTTGGGCACGCAGCTCGGTGATGTTGTTGCCGGCGGCCGGGTGCGCCATCCAGGTGGTTTCCAGGGCGCTCAGTTCATTGCGCACGTTGGCGAGCTTGGCCGCATCGCTCATGCGCTCGGACTTGATCTGCAGGATGGCGATCTTGTCGAGCAGTTCGCCGAAGGACACGGGCACGAGGATTTCGGACATGGCAGCTACCGCGTGATACAGGGGCGGCCAGTGTAGTCCAAGCCGATGCACGGTCGTGAGGGCCGGCCGCGCACGCCGGCTTCCCGTACCATGGGCCGCATTCACTCAGAGACGGGATGCAGGCATGGACTTTTCTTCTCCGCGCGTGGTGGTCACCGGCGGCTTTGGCGCGCTGGGCCGCAAGGTCGTTGAGCAGTTGCGCGCCAGCGGCGCGCGCGTGGCGGTGCTGGATCACGCAGCTGCCCCCGCCGATGTGGCGGCGCCGGCATTTGGCGGCGTGGATCTGGCCGACGAAGCGGCCGCGCGCGCGGCCATCGAGCAGGCTGCGCAGGCGCTGGGCGGCTTGGATGCGCTGGTCAACATCGCCGGCGGCTTCAGCTGGGAAACCGTGGCCGATGGCCATCTGGATACCTGGGATCGCCTGTATCGGCTCAACCTGCGCACCGCACTGGCCGCCAGCCAGGCCGCGCTACCGCATCTGCTCGCTGCTGGCGGCGGACGCATCGTCAACATCGGTGCTGCAGCTGCCGCCAAGGCGGCCACCGGCATGGGCGCTTACGCCGCGTCGAAAGCTGGCGTGGCGCGCCTGACCGAGGCGCTGGCCGATGAGTTCAAGGATCGCGGCATCACCGTCAACGCATTGCTGCCGAGCATCATCGACACTCCGGCCAATCGCAAGGACATGCCCGATGCCGACGCCTCGCGCTGGGTGACGCCGGCGCAACTGGCCGGCGTGGTGCAGTTCCTGTTGTCGGAACCGGCGGCGGCGATCACCGGTGCCTTGATTCCGGTGACCGGGCGCGTGTAAGCCACGGCGCGAGGTCACTCGCGCCTTGCCTGCCGCTAGCGTTTGGCCTTGGCCAGCCGCCGATCATTGGCGGCGGCAATGCGCCTGTACGGGCGCACGCCCGCACTGGCCAGCTTGATCGCCGCGTCTTGTGCCGAAGGCAGGCGTTTGGCCGACAGTCCTGGCAGCCACATCGTGGAGGCGGCCAGGGCCATGTCGGCGCCCAGCGAGAACGAATAGCTGGCCATGGCGGCCCACGATTCCCACGCCGCCATCACCTTTTCCGACGACATGCGGCTGAGCTCGCGTTGATCGTGTTTGGACAAGCGGCCGCCGGTGGCCGCGACCTGCGCTACCCGGCGTGTGATCACGCGCGGCGCGATAAACGCCAGGTCGGTGAGCTGCTGGTTCAGCGCGCGACTGGCTTTGCTGGGTCTGGGCATGGGCGTCTCCTGATGGAGCAAGGCTACGCCATGGGCAGGTGTGGACTGGGTGAGTGACGACGCCAGATACGCAAAAGCCCCCTTGCGGGGGCCTTTGCGTATCTGGCGGAGAGGGGGGGATTCGAACCCCCGATACGCTATTAACGTATGCCTGATTTCGAGTCAGGTACATTCAACCACTCTGCCACCTCTCCGGTGGTCCCCGGCACGTGGCCGGGGGTGCGAATGATACGGGGCGGGCCGGATTTGGACAAGTTTGCTTGCCGGATGTCCGCTTCAACCGGATCATTGCGTATCAACGGGCAGGGGAATCTTCCTGCTCCCGCAGACAGGACATCATGATCGAATTCGGGCACATCACCCACGTTGGCCTCAGAAGGGAGCTGAACGAGGACACTTACTACGGCGACAGCGAGCTGGGGCTGTGGCTGGTAGCTGACGGGATGGGCGGACACGCCTGCGGCGAGGTGGCCAGCGCGCTGGCGCGGGAAACCATCGTGCGTGAAATCCGCGATGGCACGCCGCTGCACCAGGCCATCCGCATTGCCGATGAGGAAATCATCCGCACCTCCAAGCGCCGCAACGACACCCTGCCTATGGGCACCACGGTGGTGGCAGCGCGGGTGCAGGGCAATCGTTTCGAGGTGGCCTGGGTCGGCGACAGTCGCGCCTACCTGTGGCGCGACGGCAACATGACCCAGCTCAGCCAGGACCACAGCTATGTGCAGGAGCTGATCGCCCAGGGCACGCTGACCAGCGAGCAGGCGCGCAGCCATCCGCACCGCAACGTGGTCACCCAGGCGCTGGGCGTGACCGACCCCACCCACCTGAATGTCGAGACCCTGACCGGCGAACTACGCCCGGGCATGCAGCTGTTGCTGTGCAGCGACGGGCTGACCGAGGAAGTGGACGACCGCAGCATTGCCGACACCCTGCGGCTGGCCGAGTGCAGCGCGCAGGAATGCGTGGACTGCCTGGTGGCGGCGGCGCTGGATGGGGGTGGCTCGGACAATGTCACCGCGATTTTGGTGCGGTGTCATTGAGCTTGGCTGAGATGGCTCGGTGGCTGAGACAGAAAAATAGGCCCGCGTTGCGGGCCTTTTTTTCGGGGCTAAAGCCCCTCCTACAACAGCCGGGCGCGTTGGAATTGCGATAGCTGGGAGATCAGGCCAGCTGCGCCTCGGCCTCCATGGCATCCCATAGCGTCGTTCCACCCGCCTTCTTGCGCAGCTTTTCCAGGCGCGCGGCGTGCGCGGCCAGTTCGGCTTCGCTGGGCTGCACGCGTACGCGCGGGCCGGCGGGCAGGCGCTGGCTGAAGTCGTTGGCGGCCGCTGCGGCGGCTGCGGCGGCCGTGCCCTGCTCGTCCATCGAGCCAAAGCCAATCTCGCTTTGGCCCGAGGTCAGCGCCAAATAGACATCGCACAGCAACTGGGCGTCGAGCAGCGCGCCGTGCAGCTGGCGATGGGTGTTGTCCACGCCCAGGCGCTTGCATAGCGCATCGAGCGAGTTGCGCTGGCCGGGAAAGCGCTGTCGCGCCATCAGCAGCGAATCTTCCACCGTCACCCGGTCTTTCAGGCGGCCGTAGTGCTCGCCCAGCAACGACAGTTCGTAATCCAGGAAGCCAACGTCGAAGGCGGCGTTGTGGATGATCAGCTCGGCGCCGTCGATGAACGCCAGGAACTCATCGGCAATCTGCGCGAACAGTGGCTTGTCCGAGAGGAAATCCAGACTCAGGCCGGTCACCTCCGCCGCGCCCTGTTCGAACTCGCGCTGCGGATGGATGTACTGGTGATAGGTGCGACCCGTCGGGCGGCGTTCGAGCAACTCCACGCAGCCGATTTCCACCACGCGGTTGCCCTTCTTCCATTCCAGGCCGGTGGTTTCGGTATCGAGGATGATCTGTCTCATGCGGTCTCGGTGCTCGCTTCGGCTGGCACGGCGGTCCAGGCGAACAAATGCAGCAGGGTCTCTTCACCCGGCAGACGGAAGTCTTCGCGCCACTGGTAACCCAGCGCGCGCAAGGTGCGGATGGAGGCGGCATTGGTGGTGTCCACCACCGCCAGCACCGTGTCCAGGCCCAGGCGCTCGTGCGCGTCGGCCAGCACGGCGGCGCCGGCTTCGGCGACATAGCCCTGGCTGCGGAACTCCGGCAGCAGCGCATAGCCCAGGTCTGGCCCCGGCAAAGCATCGCGTTTGACCAAGCCGCACATGCCTACCGGCACGCCATCGCGCTTGCGATCCACCCGGTACAGGCCGTAGCCGTTGGCGGCGTAGCTGGCCATGGGGCCATTGCGCAGGTAGGCGCCGGCTTGCTCGGGCGCATGCACGCCGCGATCGCCGATGAAACGTAGAAAGTCCTCGTCGTTCAACAGCCGATAGACAAAGGCGCGGTCGCTGTCGGAGGTGTCGGAGAGCCGGTGCAGGCTCAGGCGCTCGGTTTCGAGCACAGAATTGGAATCCATGCCGCTACTTTACGCCACGCCCGCACGATGGCGGATCGCCTGGTCGCGGGCGAGCACGTCCACCCGCTCATTGTCGCGATCACCGCTGTGGCCTTTGACCCAATGCCACTCGATACGGTGCCGGCCCACGGCCGCGTGCAGGCGTTCCCAGAGATCGCGGTTCTTGACCGGATCGCCACCGGCAGTCTTCCAGTTGCGGCGTACCCAGTTGGGCATCCACTCGGTGATGCCCTGGCGGACGTACTGGGAGTCGATGTACAGGTCGATCTGGCAGGGCTCGGTCAGGGTTTCCAGCGCCACGATGGCCGCCATCAGCTCCATGCGATTGTTGGTGGTCTGGGCTTCGCCGCCGGAGAGCTCGCGTTCTTTTTCCTGGTAACGCAGCAGTGCGGCCCAGCCGCCCGGGCCAGGATTGCCGAGGCAGGAACCGTCGGTGTGGATACTGATTTGCTTCATGCCAAAGAGGGGTTCCAGGTATCAGGCCGGCGCCGCGCC
>Ga0160448_100784_pt1 | contig 10722 bp, 4 predicted proteins | sample HID1973M_E1MG_FD_108269 | JGI IMG/M metagenome (GOLD analysis project Ga0160448, IMG submission 108269) | Enriched mosquito-associated microbial communities from UW Madison campus, WI, USA - HID1973M_E1 MG | ecosystem: Host-associated > Arthropoda: Insects > Digestive system > Unclassified ...
ATGACGAAGAGTCCAAGCGCCTGGTCGCCGCGCACGGCGACAGCTCGGACATCCTGGAAGTCATCAAGGTCCTGAGCGAGATCCGCAACGGCCGTGGCGTGGTCGACGACATCGACCACCTGGCCAACCGCCGCGTGCGTTCGGTCGGCGAAATGGCCGAGAACGTGTTCCGCGTCGGCCTGGTCCGCGTCGAGCGCGCGGTCAAGGAGCGCCTGTCGATGGCCGAGTCCGAAGGCCTGACCCCGCAGGAGCTGATCAACGCCAAGCCGGTGGCCGCCGCGATCAAGGAGTTCTTCGGTTCCTCGCAGCTGTCGCAGTTCATGGACCAGAACAACCCGCTGTCGGAAGTGACGCACAAGCGCCGCGTTTCGGCACTGGGCCCGGGCGGCCTGACGCGCGAGCGCGCCGGCTTCGAAGTCCGCGACGTGCATCCGACCCATTACGGCCGCGTCTGCACCATCGAGACGCCGGAAGGCCCGAACATCGGCCTGATCAACTCGCTGGCTGTGTACGCCCGCACCAACCAGTACGGCTTCCTCGAGACGCCGTACCGCAAGGTCGTGGACGGCGTGATCACCGACGAGATCGAATACCTGTCGGCGATCGAAGAGAACGAGTACGTCATCGCCCAGGCCAACGCGCTGCACAACGCCAAGAACCAGCTGACCGAGCTGTTCGTGCCGTGCCGCTTCCAGGGCGAGTCGCTGCTCAAGCCGCCGGCCGAAGTCCACTTCATGGACGTCTCGCCGATGCAGACCGTGTCGATCGCGGCGGCCCTGGTGCCGTTCCTCGAGCACGACGACGCCAACCGCGCACTGATGGGCGCCAACATGCAGCGCCAGGCCGTGCCGACGCTGCGTGCGCAGAAGCCGCTGGTCGGTACCGGCATCGAGCGCGCCGTGGCGCGCGACTCGGGCGTGACCGTCAACGCGCTGCGTGGCGGCGTGATCGAGCAGATCGACGCGGCCCGCATCGTGGTCAAGGTCAACGAGGAAGAGATCGTTGGCGCCACCGATGCCGGCGTGGATATCTACAACCTGATCAAGTACACCCGTTCGAACCAGAACACCTGCATCAACCAGCGTCCGCTGGTGAACGTGGGTGACGTGATCGCGCGTGGCGACGTGCTGGCCGATGGTCCGTCCACCGACATCGGCGAACTGGCCCTGGGCCAGAACATGCTGATCGCCTTCATGCCGTGGAACGGCTACAACTTCGAAGACTCCATCCTGCTCTCCGAGCGCGTGGTGGAGGAGGATCGCTACACCACGATCCACATCGAAGAGCTGACCTGCGTCGCCCGCGACACCAAGCTGGGGCCGGAGGAAATCTCCGCCGACATCCCGAACGTCTCCGAGCAAGCCTTGAACCGCCTCGACGAGTCCGGCGTGGTGTACATCGGTGCGGAAGTGCGCGCTGGCGACATCATGGTCGGCAAGGTCACGCCGAAGGGCGAGAGCCAGCTGACCCCGGAAGAGAAGCTGCTGCGCGCCATCTTCGGCGAGAAGGCTTCGGACGTTAAGGACAGCTCGCTGCGCGTGCCCCCGGGCATGGACGGCACCGTCATCGACGTGCAGGTCTTCACCCGCGACGGCATCGAAAAGGACAAGCGTGCGCGCCAGATCGAAGAGAACGAGATCAAGCGCGTCAAGAAGGACTTCGACGATCAGTTCCGCATCCTCGAAAGCGCCATCTACGCACGTCTGCGTTCGCAGCTGCTGGGCAAGGTCGCCAACGGCGGTCCGAACCTGAAGAAGGGCGACGCAATCAGCGACGAGTACCTGGACAGCCTGAAGAAGGCTGACTGGTTCACCCTGCGCATGAAGGACGACGACGCCTCTGACGCTATCGAGCGCGCGCAGAAGCAGATCCAGGCGCACGAGAAGGAATTCGAACGTCGCTTCGCTGACAAGCGCGGCAAGATCACCGCAGGTGACGATCTGGCGCCGGGCGTACTCAAGATGGTCAAGGTCTACCTGGCCGTTAAGCGTCGCATCCAGCCGGGTGACAAGATGGCCGGCCGCCACGGCAACAAGGGTGTGGTGTCGACGATCGTTCCGGTCGAAGACATGCCCTACATGGCCAATGGCGAGACCGTGGACATCGTGCTCAATCCGCTGGGCGTGCCTTCGCGTATGAACATCGGCCAGGTGCTGGAAGTGCACCTGGGCTGGGCCGCCAAGGGCCTGGGTCGCAAGATCCAGAACATGCTCGAGGCCCAGGCCAAGGTGGCCGACCTGCGCAAGTTCCTGGAACAGATCTACAACCACGACCTGAAGCTGGGTGAGGATCGCGTCGACCTGTCGCAGTTCAGCGACGAAGAGTTGATCACGCTGTCCAACAACCTGACCGACGGCGTGCCGATGGCGACCCCGGTGTTCGACGGTGCGGCCGAAGCCGAAATCAAGCACATGCTTGAGTTGGCGGACCTGCCCACCAGCGGCCAGACCCAGCTGTATGACGGTCGTACAGGTGAAGCCTTTGATCGCCACACCACGGTCGGCTACATGCACATGCTGAAGCTGAACCACCTGGTGGACGACAAGATGCACGCCCGTTCGACCGGTCCGTACTCGCTCGTTACCCAGCAGCCGCTGGGCGGCAAGGCGCAGTTCGGTGGTCAGCGCTTCGGTGAAATGGAAGTCTGGGCGCTGGAAGCTTACGGCGCGGCGCACACCCTGCAGGAAATGCTGACGGTCAAGTCGGACGACGTGCAGGGCCGCAACCAGATGTACAAGAACATTGTCGACGGCGAACACGAGTTGGTCGCGGGCATGCCGGAATCCTTCAACGTGCTTGTGAAGGAAATCCGCTCGCTGGCCATCAACATGGAACTGGAAGAGTAAGCCGACGGGCGGGCAGGGGAGATGGCCGGCGATTCGCTGCCATCTCCGCTCCCGAAACCGCTGGAACCTTCTGCCACCGACAAGAATTTCCTCCTGACGGAGAAACAAAATGAAAGACCTGCTCAACCTCTTCAATCAACAGCGCCAGACGCTGGATTTCGATGCGATCAAGATCGCGTTGGCGTCGCCGGACCTGATTCGCTCCTGGTCCTACGGCGAAGTGAAGAAGCCGGAAACCATCAACTACCGTACCTTCAAGCCCGAGCGTGACGGCCTGTTCTGCGCCGCCATCTTCGGACCGATCAAGGACTACGAGTGCCTGTGCGGCAAGTACAAGCGCATGAAGCACCGCGGCGTGGTCTGCGAAAAGTGCGGCACTGAAGTGACCCTGGCCAAGGTGCGCCGTGAGCGCATGGGCCACATCGACCTGGCCTCGCCGGTCGCGCACATCTGGTTCCTCAAGTCGCTGCCCTCGCGCATCGGCCTGATGCTGGACATGACCCTGCGCGATATCGAGCGCGTGCTGTACTTCGAAGCCTACGTCGTCACCGAGCCGGGCCTGACCACGCTGGAACGTCGCCAACTGCTCACTGAAGAGCAGTACATGCAGGCGCGCCAGGAACACGGCGATGACTTCGACGCCGCCATGGGCGCCGAAGCCGTCTACGACCTGCTGCGCACGATCGACCTGCAGGCCGAGATGGTCAACCTGCGCGAAGAAATCGCCAGCACCAACTCCGAGACCAAGCTCAAGCGCCTCACCAAGCGCATCAAGCTGATGGAAGCCTTCTTGGAATCGGGTAACCGTCCGGAATGGATGGTCATGACCGTGCTGCCGGTGCTGCCGCCGGATCTGCGTCCGCTGGTGCCGCTGGATGGCGGCCGCTTTGCGACCTCGGATCTGAATGACCTGTACCGCCGCGTCATCAACCGCAACAACCGTCTGCGCCGCCTGCTGGAGCTCAATGCTCCGGACATCATCGTGCGCAACGAAAAGCGCATGCTGCAGGAATCGGTTGACGCCCTGATGGACAACGGCCGTCGCGGCCGCGCCATCACCGGCACCAACAAGCGCCCGCTCAAGTCGCTGGCCGACATGATCAAGGGCAAGCAGGGCCGCTTCCGCCAGAACCTGCTCGGCAAGCGCGTCGACTACTCCGGCCGTTCGGTCATCGTGGTCGGTCCGTACCTCAAGCTGCACCAGTGCGGCCTGCCGAAGAAGATGGCGCTGGAGCTGTTCAAGCCGTTCGTGTTCGCCAAGCTGCAGCGTCGCGGCCTGGCCACCACCATCAAGGCCGCCAAGAAGCTGGTTGAGCGCGAAGAAGCCGAAGTCTGGGACATCCTGGAAGAGGTCATCCGCGAGCATCCGGTGCTGTTGAACCGTGCGCCAACCCTGCACCGCCTGGGTATCCAGGCGTTCGAGCCGGTGTTGATTGAAGGCAAGGCGATCCAGCTGCACCCGCTGGTCTGCACCGCGTTCAACGCCGACTTCGACGGTGACCAGATGGCTGTGCACGTGCCGCTCTCGCTGGAAGCCCAGCTGGAAGCGCGCGCGCTGATGATGTCGACCAACAACATCCTGTCGCCCGCCAACGGCGAGCCGATCATCGTGCCGTCGCAGGACGTGGTGTTGGGTCTGTACTACATGACCCGCGCTCTTCAGAACAAGAAGGGCGAAGGCATGGCCTTCGCGAATATTGCCGAGGTCAAGCGCGCCTACGACAGCCGCACGGTTGAACTGCACGCCAAGGTCAAGGTGCGCATCACCGAGACCGTGACTGACGATGACGGTAGCAAGCGCAAGCAGGCCACCATCGTCGAGACCACCATTGGTCGCGCCCTGCTGGCCGAAATCCTGCCGGAAGGTCTGCCGTTTGCGCTGGCCAACACCGAGTTGAACAAGAAGGCCATCAGCCGCCTGATCAACTCCAGCTACCGCATGCTGGGCCTGAAGGACACGGTCGTGTTCGCCGACAAGCTGATGTACACCGGCTTCGCGTTCGCAACGCGCGCTGGCGTGTCCATCGGTATCGACGACATGCTGATCCCGGCCGAGAAGAAGGGCATCCTGGGCGAAGCCGAACAGGAAGTGCTGGAAATCCAGGAGCAGTACCAGTCGGGTCTGGTCACCGCCGGTGAGCGCTACAACAAGGTGGTCGACATCTGGTCGCGCACCAATGAGCGCATCGCCAAGGCGATGATGGACACCATCGGTACCGACAAGGTGCAGAACGCCAAGGGCGAGACCATCAACGAGAAGTCGATGAACTCGCTGTACATCATGGCTGACTCCGGCGCCCGTGGTAGCCAGGCGCAGATTCGCCAGCTGGCCGGTATGCGCGGTCTGATGGCGCGTCCGGACGGCTCGATCATCGAGACGCCGATTAAGGCGAACTTCCGTGAAGGCCTGAACGTGCAGGAGTACTTCAACTCCACCCACGGTGCCCGTAAGGGTCTGGCCGATACCGCGTTGAAGACGGCGAACTCGGGTTATCTGACCCGTCGCCTGGTCGACGTGGCGCAGGACGTGGTGATCACCGAAGTCGATTGCGATACCCGCGAAGGCTTGATGATGGCCCCGATCGTGGAAGGCGGCGACGTGGTCGAGCCGCTGCGCGAGCGCGTGCTGGGTCGCATCGTGGCCGAGGACGTGTTCCTGCCGGGCAACGACGAAGATCCGATTGTCACCCGCAACACCCTGTTGGACGAAACCTGGGTGCAGAAGCTGGAAGACGCCGGCGTGCAGTTGCTCAAGGTGCGTTCGACCATCACCTGCGAATCCAACTTCGGCGTGTGCGCCCATTGCTATGGCCGCGACCTGGCCCGTGGTCACATCGTCAACATCGGCGAAGCGGTCGGCGTCATTGCCGCGCAGTCGATTGGTGAGCCGGGTACCCAGCTGACCATGCGTACGTTCCACATCGGTGGTGCGGCTTCGCGTGCGGCGGCAGTGGACAACATCACCGTCAAGACCACCGGTTCGATCAAGTTCAACAACTTGAAGTACGTCGAACACGCCAATGGCAGCCTGGTCGCGGTTTCGCGCTCGGGTGAACTGTCGGTGCTCGATGGCCATGGTCGCGAGCGTGAGCGCTACAAGCTGCCGTACGGCGCCACCATCAACGTCAAGGACAGCGACCAGATCACCGCTGGCCAGGCCGTGGCCAACTGGGATCCGCATAACCACCCGATCGTGTCGGAAGTGGCCGGTTTCGTGCGCTTCGTGGACTTCGTCGATGGCGTGACCGTCATCGAGAAGACCGACGACCTGACCGGTCTGGCGTCGCGAGAGATCACCGATCCCAAGCGCCGTGGCTCGCAGGGCAAGGATCTGCGTCCGATCGTCCGCATCGTCGACAAGGACGGTAAGGACCTGAGCATCCCGGGTACCGATCTGCCGGCGCAGTATCTGCTGCCGCCGCGTTCGATCGTCAACCTGCAGGATGGCGCGCCGGTGGGCGTGGGCGACGTGGTTGCCAAGATTCCGCAGGAAGCGTCCAAGACCCGCGACATCACCGGTGGTCTGCCGCGCGTGGCCGACTTGTTCGAAGCGCGCAAGCCGAAGGATCCGGCGATCCTGGCCGAGCGCTCGGGCATCATCAGCTTCGGTAAGGACACCAAGGGCAAGCAGCGCCTGATCATCAAGGACACCGATGGTTCGGAGCACGAGGAGCTGATTCCGAAGTTCCGCCAGATCATCGTGTTCGAAGGCGAGCACGTAACCAAGGGCGAAACCGTGGTGGACGGCGAGCCGAGCCCGCAGGACATCCTGCGTCTGCTGGGTGTCGAGCCGCTGGCGGCCTACCTGGTCAAGGAAATCCAGGACGTCTACCGCCTGCAGGGCGTGAAGATCAACGACAAGCACATCGAAGTGATCACCCGTCAGATGCTGCGCAAGGTAGAAATCACCGACGCCGGCAACAGCAAGTTCCTGGCGGGCGAGCAGGTCGAGAAGCAGCGCTTCATTGAAGAGAACGCCAAGCTCCTGGCACGCAATGAACTGCCTGCCAAGTACGACCCCGTGCTGCTGGGTATTACCAAGGCCTCGCTGGCGACCGAGTCGTTCATCTCGGCGGCTTCGTTCCAGGAGACCACCCGCGTGCTGACCGAGGCTGCTGTGCGCGGCACTCGTGACAACCTGCGCGGCTTGAAGGAAAACGTGATCGTGGGTCGCCTGATTCCGGCCGGTACCGGTCTGGCGTACCACAACCAGCGCCGCCGCAATGCTTCGGGTCTGACCGAAGCAGAAGTGGATGCGCTGGCAGGACCCGCCGCGGCGGCAGAACCGGCGGCTCCGGCCGTCACCGCGGCCATCATCGAAGACGTCTCGGGCGAGGAGTCCAGCGCCAGCTAAAAACGGCACTATGGCGAGCCTTCGGGCCGCCCCAGACCACGAAAAGAGGGGCAGGGAGCCCCTCGTTTTCGGCCCAAGGATGGGCGGGATCGCAAAACCAGACTGGCCCCGACGAAACCGTGTTTGACGGTATCGCCGGGTGCCAGCTATACTTTTCCGTCTCGGTGGGCCGATTCTCGGCCTACCGTTCGTTTTTCACGAAACTAGGCCTCGGCCTTACATCCAAAGAATCCAAACATGGCAACCATCAACCAGCTGGTCCGCAAGCCGCGGCAGGCAACCACTTACAAGAGCGCCTCGCCGGCGCTGGACAAGTGCCCTCAGCGTCGTGGCGTGTGCACGCGCGTCTACACCACCACCCCGAAGAAGCCGAACTCGGCCCTTCGCAAGGTCGCCAAGGTGCGTCTGACCAACCAGGAAGAGATCATCAGCTACATCGGTGGCGAAGGTCACAACCTGCAGGAGCACTCCGTGGTCCTGGTGCGTGGCGGTCGTGTCAAGGACTTGCCGGGTGTGCGTTACCACACCGTTCGCGGCTCGCTGGACGCCTCGGGCGTCGCCAAGCGTCGCCAGGGTCGTTCCAAGTACGGCGCCAAGCGTCCGAAGGCATAAGGGAGAAGAACTATGTCGCGTAAAGGCTCAACTCCCCAGCGTGAAGTCCTGCCGGACCCCAAGCACGGCAGCCAGACGATCGCCCGTTTCATCAACATGGTCATGCTGAGCGGCAAGAAGTCCGTCGCTGAAAAGATCGTGTACGGCGCCATGGACGTCATTGGTGAAAAGAATCCGAACGCCCTGGAGCTCGTCGAGAAGGCGCTGGACAACGTCTCGCCGACCGTCGAAGTGAAGTCCCGCCGCGTTGGTGGTGCGACCTACCAGGTGCCGGTTGAAGTCCGTTCGACCCGTCGCCTGGCGCTGGCCATGCGTTGGCTGATCGAATCCGCGCGCAAGCGTGGTGAAAACTCGATGCCGCGTAAGCTGGCAGCCGAACTGCTGGACGCCTCGGAAAATCGTGGCGGCGCCATCAAGAAGCGTGAAGAAACCCACCGCATGGCGGAAGCGAACAAAGCGTTCGCGCACTACCGCTGGTAACAGCCTGGCCCCCTTGTTTCCGGGGGCCTTCGGCACCATCTAGGTGCCCTTGGCGGCCGGCCCGCCATCCACCGAAGGCCGCCGAAAGGCGGCGTTCGGCCATATAGATTGCCCTCCACGGGACAACCAAGGCCTTGCCTGGTTCTCCCCATCAGAAAAGAGAGACTGTCGTGGCTCGCACCACTCCCATCGAGCGTTACCGCAACTTCGGCATCATGGCTCACATCGATGCCGGCAAGACCACCACTTCCGAGCGCATCCTGTTCTACACCGGCGTGAGCCACAAGATCGGCGAAGTGCACGAAGGTGCTGCGACGATGGACTGGATGGAGCAGGAGCAGGAGCGCGGTATCACCATCACTTCCGCCGCCACCACGGCGTTCTGGAAGGGCATGGACAAGTCGCTGCCGGAGCACCGCTTCAACATCATCGACACCCCTGGACACGTGGACTTCACCATCGAAGTCGAGCGCTCCTTGCGCGTGCTCGACGGCGCGGTGTTCGTGCTGTGCGCCGTGGGCGGCGTGCAGCCGCAGTCGGAGACCGTGTGGCGTCAGGCCAACAAGTACTCCGTGCCGCGCATGGCGTTCGTCAACAAGATGGACCGTACCGGTGCCAACTTCGACAAGGTCGTTGAGCAGCTGAAGTCGCGCCTGGGCGCGTACGCTGTGCCGATGCAGGTGCCGATCGGCGCCGAAGACGGTTTCGAAGGCGTGGTCGATCTGCTGAAGATGAAGGCCATCCATTGGGACGTCGCTTCGCAGGGCACCAAGTTCGAGTACGGCGACATCCCGGCTGAGCTGCAGAGCAAGGCCGAGGAAGCGCGCAGCTTCATGATTGAAGCCGCTGCCGAAGCCTCGGAAGAGCTGATGGACAAGTACCTCAACGAAGGCGAGCTCAGCGAAGCCGAAATCGTTGCGGGCCTGCGTGCGCGCACTCTGAAGGTGGAAATCGTGCCGGTGTTCTGCGGCTCGGCGTTCAAGAACAAGGGCGTGCAGGCCATGCTGGACGGCGTGATCAACTTGCTGCCGTCGCCGGCCGATCGTCCGCCGGTGCAGGGCATCAACGACGACGACAAGGAAGACAGCCGCAAGGCGTCTGACACCGAGCCGTTCTCGGCGTTGGCGTTCAAGATCATGACCGACCCGTTCGTGGGTTCGCTGACCTTCTTCCGCGTCTACTCGGGCGTGCTGAACTCGGGTGACCAGGTGTACAACCCGGTCAAGTCGAAGAAGGAACGCGTGGGCCGCATCCTGCAGATGCATGCCAACCAGCGCGACGAAATCAAGGAAGTGCGCGCGGGCGACATCGCTGCCGCGGTGGGTCTGAAGGACGTCACCACCGGTGACACCCTGTGCGCGCAGGACCACATCATCACGTTGGAACGCATGGTGTTCCCGGAGCCCGTCATCTCGATGGCGGTGGAACCGAAGACCAAGTCGGACCAGGAAAAGATGGGTATCGCCCTGGGCCGTCTGGCGCAGGAAGATCCCTCGTTCCGCGTGCGTACCGACGAGGAATCCGGCCAGACCATCATCGCCGGCATGGGCGAGCTGCACCTGGACATCCTGGTTGACCGCATGAAGCGCGAGTTCAACGTGGAAGCCAACGTCGGCAAGCCGCAGGTGGCCTACCGCGAGACCATCCGCAAGGCGGTCAAGCAGGAAGGCAAGTTCGTGCGCCAGTCGGGCGGTCGCGGCCAGTACGGCCACATCGTCATCGAGATGGAGCCGCAGGAACGCGGTGGTGGCTTCTCCTACGAGAGCGCCATTGTGGGCGGCGTCGTGCCGAAGGAATACGTGACCGCTGCGGGTAAGGGCATCGAAGAAGCGCTGAAGAATGGCGTGCTGGCCGGCTTCCCGGTCGTGGACGTCAAGATCACCGCGGTCGACGGCTCCTTCCATGACGTCGACTCGAACGAAATGGCGTTCAAGGTCGCCGGCTCGATGGCGTTCAAGGAAGCCTTCAGCAAGGCCAATCCGGTCCTGCTGGAGCCAATGATGAAGGTCGAGATCGTCACGCCGGAGGACTATCTGGGTGACGTGATGGGTGACGTGAGCCGTCGTCGCGGCATCCTGCAAGGCCAGGATGACAGCCCGTCGGGCAAGGTCATCAACGCGATGGTGCCGCTGGGCGAGATGTTCGGCTACGCCACCACGCTGCGTTCGATGTCGCAGGGTCGCGCCACCTTCACGATGGAGTTCGACCACTACGCAGAAGCACCGGCCAACATCGCCGACGCTGTCGTCAAGAAGGGCTGAGCCCAGCTCAGCCCCGTCCCTGATACAAACATTTAAGGTAGAAGAACATGGCAAAGGGTAAATTCGAACGCACCAAGCCGCACGTCAATGTGGGCACGATTGGTCACGTTGACCACGGCAAGACGACGCTGACCGCGGCGCTGACGAAGGTGGGTGCCGAGCGCTTTGG
>Ga0160448_100790_pt1 | contig 10684 bp, 9 predicted proteins | sample HID1973M_E1MG_FD_108269 | JGI IMG/M metagenome (GOLD analysis project Ga0160448, IMG submission 108269) | Enriched mosquito-associated microbial communities from UW Madison campus, WI, USA - HID1973M_E1 MG | ecosystem: Host-associated > Arthropoda: Insects > Digestive system > Unclassified ...
ACACCAGGGTGCTGAACCACAGCACTTTGTGCCCGAAGTGCGCGCTCTCGGCGATCAGTTGCGTTACAAAGCGGGCTTCGCCCCCTTCACACCACAGTTCCGCCGCCTGGCCGCCAAAATTCAGTACCGGCAACTTGCGTTTCGGGTCGGCTCGGCCCAGTGCCCGCCATTTGCGGGTGCTGCCCTTGGTCGCTTCTTCCAGTGAGGCGTGGAAGGGCGGGTTGCACATGGTCAGGTCAAAGCGTTCACCGGGTTCGAGCAGGCCGAGCAGGATGTGCTTGGGGTTGGTCTGCTGGCGCAACTGAATGGCCTTGTTCAGTCCATTGGATTGCACGATGGCCTTGGCGGAAGCCACCGCCGTCGGGTCGATTTCCGAGCCGAGGAAGTGCCAGCGATAATCGCTGTAGCCGATCAGCGGATACACGCAGTTGGCGCCCATGCCAATGTCGAGCACCTTGACCGGCGCGCCACGGGGGATTTCACCGTCGTTGACGCTGGCCAGCAGGTCGGCCAGGAAGTGCACGTAGTCGGCACGGCCCGGCACCGGTGGGCAGAGGTAATCCGCCGGGATATCCCAATGGGCGATGCCATAGAACGATTTGAGCAGCGCCCGGTTGAACACCCGTACCGCATCCGGGCTGGCGAAGTCGATGCTTTCTTTGCCATACGGATTGATGATCACGAACTTCGCCAGTTCCGGCGTAGTCTTGATCAGCGCCGGGAAGTCGTAACGACCCTGATGGCGGTTGCGCGGGTGCAGGCTGGCTTTTTCCCGGGGTTCCGGGGGGTTGGCGGGGGTGGGGGAGTCGGGCTTCTGGCGCGCGGGTCGGGGGGGGCGGGGGGCGTTCATGGGCGTTGTCGATTCGGGTATGGCTAAAAGTGGCGGGTATTGTCCCACATAAAGGGTAAGCGCGCGGCAGGTTGCATGGGGTCATATGAAGATGACCTTGTCCGCCGCGCAGTTTCACCGGATGTTATTTCAGATGGCTTGGCTTCAAGTTGACGCTGTTGCTGTATCAGACTTCATCCGGATTGCTTAAGTACGGGACATTGCGCTGCAGAATGTTCAGGTTCAAATAAAGGGCTAACTGGCCTTCAAGTTCGAGTCGCACGGGGAAGTCCGCCCAACCAAATTCTGAACGCAATATGTTTCCCTGGGTTGTCTGCAGTTGAATGACTTGATCGTCACTGCTGAAATCCTCAAGCGTCAGTATTTTCCCGTTTGTACCGATGATGTTGAAATTGACATGGCTTTGATTGCTACTGCCCGTAAAGGCGTTACCTTGCTGGTCGATCACCTTGCCGAAATGCTCACCCTCCGTGCGGATATAAAGAGTGTAGTAATCATCCGTACAGCGAAAATAAAACGTGTCAGCCAGGCCTGTATAGGTTTTCGCCAAAACGATTGCTTCTTTGGGATAGCGCGTAGTTAACCTGACGGGGCTATTGCCGACGCTCAGTGTAGCGAGAAATGATTTTTGTCGATTGGTATTCATGCTGAAAATCCTTTTTCAGTGTTGGGTTTCTTTGAGGAGGTTAAAGGTTTTTTATATTGATTGGGTTGATTTAAATATTAAGCAAACACCCAATAAAAAACGCCCCGGGATTCGGGGCGTTTTTAGTTATTGCCTATGTTGCAAATAGTTGCTTACAGGCTGGCAATTCGCGCATGTTGTTCCGCAAGTTTACCCAGTGCCTGTTCAGCCTCTGCCAACTTGGCGCGCTCCTTCTCGATGACTTCGGCCGGGGCCTTGTCAACGAAACCGGCGTTGGACAGCTTGCCGCCGACACGCTGCACTTCACCTTGCAGGCGCTGGATTTCCTTGTCCAGACGCGCCAGTTCAGCACCCTTGTCGATCAGGCCGGCCATCGGCACCAGCACTTCCATCTCACCGACCAGTGCGGTAGCGGACAGTGGCGCTTCTTCACCCGCTGCCAGCACGGTGATCGACTCGAGGCGGGCCAGTTTCTTCAGCAGCGCTTCGTTCTCGGTCAGGCGACGCTGGTCTTCAGCGTTGACGTTCTTGAGGAACAGCGGCAGCGGCTTGCCCGGGCCTATGTTCATTTCGCCGCGGATGTTCCGTGTGCCGAGCATCAGGCCCTTGAGCCATTCGATGTCGTCTTCGGCCGCCGGATCGATGCGCTCTTCGTTGGCCACCGGCCAAGGCTGCAGCATGATCGTCTTGCCTTCGATACCGGCCAGCGGCGCGATGCGCTGCCAGATTTCTTCGGTGATGAACGGCATGAATGGATGTGCCAGGCGCAGGGCAACTTCCAGTACGCGCACCAGGGTGCGACGGGTGCCACGCTGACGCTCAACCGGAGCGTTTTCGTCCCACAGCACCGGCTTGGACAGTTCCAGGTACCAGTCGCAATACTGGTTCCAGATGAACTCGTACAGCACTTGCGCGGCGAGATCGAAGCGGAACTGATCCAGTTGGCGGGTCACTTCAGCTTCGGTGCGTTGCAGCTGCGAGATGATCCAGCGATCAGGCAGCGAAAGCTCGAAGGCCTCGCCGTTCTGGCCACAGTCTTCGCCCTTGTCGAGCACGTAGCGCGCGGCGTTCCAGATCTTGTTGCAGAAGTTGCGATAGCCTTCGACGCGACCCATGTCGAACTTGATGTCACGGCCGGTGGACGCCAGCGAGCAGAAGGTGAAGCGCAGGGCGTCGGTGCCATAGCTGGCGATACCGTCGGCGAATTCGTCGCGGGTCTGCTTCTCGATCTTCTTCGCAAGCTTGGGCTGCATCATGCCGGAGGTGCGTTTCTGCACCAGTGCCTCAAGCTCGATGCCGTCGATGATGTCCAGCGGATCCAGAACGTTGGCCTTGGATTTGGACATCTTCTGACCCTGGCCATCGCGCACCAGACCATGTACGTACACGGTCTTGAACGGGACTTGCGCAGTGCCGTCTTCGTTCTTCACCAGATGCATGGTGAGCATGATCATCCGGGCGACCCAGAAGAAAATGATGTCGAAGCCGGTGACCAGCACATCGGTCGGGTGGAAGGTTTTCAGGAAATCGGTCTGCTCAGGCCAGCCCAGAGTGGAGAACGTCCAGAGGCCGGAACTGAACCAGGTGTCGAGTACGTCGTTGTCCTGTTGCAGCGCAACGTCAGGACCGAGGTTGTGCTTGGCACGGACTTCGGCTTCGTCGCGGCCTACGTAGACTTTACCGGACTCGTCGTACCAGGCAGGGATGCGGTGGCCCCACCAGAGCTGACGACTGATGCACCAGTCCTGAATGTCGCGCATCCAGGAGAAGTACATGTTCTCGTACTGCTTGGGCACGAAGGCGATGCGACCGTCTTCAACGGCAGCAATCGCTGGCTCCGCCAGCGGCTTGGTGGACACATACCATTGGTCTGTCAGCCACGGCTCGATGATGGTACCGGAGCGGTCGCCTTTAGGGACTTTCAGGGCGTGATCGTCAACGCTGACCAGCAGGCCAGCGGCGTCGAAGGCTTCCACGATCTGTTTACGTGCTTCGAAACGGTCCAGGCCAGCGTATTGGGCGGGCAGGGTGCCGTCGATGCTTTCGTTCAGCGTGCCGTCGAGGTTGAAGACCTGGGCGGCTGCCAGAACGCTGGCGTTTTTGTCGAAGATGTTCAGCAGCGGCAGGTTGTGGCGCTTGCCGACTTCATAGTCGTTGAAATCGTGCGCCGGGGTGATCTTCACGCAGCCGGTGCCGAATTCAGGGTCGCAATAGTCGTCGGCGATGATCGGAATGCGACGACCTACCAGCGGCAGTTCGACGAACTTGCCGATCAGGGCCTTGTAACGCTCGTCGTTCGGGTTCACCGCAACAGCGGCGTCGCCGAGCATGGTTTCCGGACGAGTGGTGGCGACGACCAGGTAATCCAGACCTTCAGCGGTCCTGGCGCCGTCGGCCAACGGGTAGCGCAGGTTCCACAGGCTGCCTTTCTCGTCGTGGTTTTCCACTTCCAGATCGGAAATCGCCGTGTGCAGCTTGGTGTCCCAGTTGACCAGACGCTTGCCGCGGTAGATCAGGCCGTCTTCATGCAGACGTACGAACGCTTCTTTAACGGCTTCGGACAGCCCGTCGTCCATGGTGAAGCGCTCGCGGCTCCAGTCAACGGACGAGCCCAGACGGCGGATCTGACGGCTGATGTTGCCACCCGACTGATCCTTCCACTCCCAGACTTTTTCGAGGAATTTTTCGCGACCCAGGTCATGGCGGTTCTGGCCCTGAGCTTCGAGCTGACGCTCGACCAGCATCTGGGTGGCGATGCCGGCGTGGTCGGTGCCCGGCTGCCACAGGGTGTTACGACCCTGCATGCGGCGGAAACGGATCAAGGCGTCCATGATCGCATTGTTGAAACCGTGGCCCATGTGCAGGCTGCCGGTGACGTTCGGCGGCGGAATCATGATGGTGTACGAGTCGCCCGCGCCTTGCGGAGCGAAGTAATTCTCGGACTCCCAGGTCTGGTACCAGGAAGTTTCGATGGCGTGCGGCTGGTAGGTCTTGTCCATGCGCGGCGGGAACCTGATCTGCTTTCAGTCGGAAAAGCCGGGAAGTATAGCTTTTCACGGCAGCTGCAAGCTACAAGCTGTGAGCCGCAAGCGTATGAGCGCAGATCCGGAGCCGGATTCAACAAAAGCATCTGGCGAGGACGGGACGACCTGTAGCAGCGCGGCTTGCCGGCGGTGGCGATCTTCAGGGCGCTACCCCCGGCAAGCCGAACTGTTACAGGCAGGTGTTAGCGCAAAGTCAGTTCTGGTACTGAGTCAGCAGGCGTTCCATCCGGGCTTCGAGGCGGCGTTTGATCTCGTTCTCGATATGTGGAGCGAAATCGTCGATCACGTCTTGCATGATCAATTGCGCCGCGGCGCGCAGCTCGCTGTCCAGATGCAGCAGGTCGTCCGGGTTGGGCGCACTGGCTTCAGGCTGTGCCGATGATGCAGCCGTTGGCTCGGCGGCCCGGACAGGCTCAGGCGTCAGCGTGGGAATGTGGTCAGCATGCTGATCCTGCTCATCGCCAGCAATGACCTGGCCATTGACCACGTCGAACAGCAGAGGGATCTGACCTTCGCCAGTGACCGTGTCGGTCAAAAGCGGGGGGCGCAGAGAGTCATCGTCAAGCAGCTGGCGGATCGACTCGAGGTCGTCCAGCAGGTGCGCGGAATCTTTAAGGTTTTTTGAGTTATCCATCGTGTGCTCAAAGACGCTGCAGTCGGTGATCTTGCAGAGGATAGCCCTGTTCGCGGTAGAAGCGGAAACTCTCTCTCGCTGCCAGCCGGATGGACGGCTCCTCCACCACGATCTCCGCGATGCGGGCGAATCGTTTGAAGAATTCGGGGATGCGCAGGTCGAGATTGACCAGCAGATCCTGATGTTGGCCGGGATCGTCGCCGATGCCCAATGCGACGGGAGCGTCGGGATCGTCTTCCACAGGACCATGGGGTACGAAGGTTTCACCCTTGAAGCGCCACAGCCGGGCATCCAGCTCTTCGCGTTGTGCGGCGTCGCTGCAATGCAGGTACACCCGATGCCCAAGGCGCCAGGCCTTGTCGGTGAGTTTACAGGCGAAATCCAGGCGCGCGAGGGGATCGGCGCTGGGCAGAATGTAGAAATCGACTTGGGTCATGAGGTTTCCAGAACGCAAACGTGCTGACCCTGAATGAGGTCAGCACGTTTCGAGGCGATTAAACGCCAGCGCGGTCGATCAGGTATTGGGTCAGCAGTGGCACCGGACGGCCAGTGGCGCCCTTGTCCTTGCCGCCGCTCAGCCATGCGGTGCCTGCGATGTCCAGGTGAGCCCACTCGTAGGCCTTGGTGAAGCGCGAGAGGAAGCAGGCCGCGGTAATGGTGCCGCCTTTCGGGCCGCCGATGTTGGCGATGTCGGCGAACGGGCTGTCCAGTTGCTCCTGATACTCGTCGAACAGTGGCAGTTGCCAGGCGCGGTCATCGGCGCGCTTGCCAGCGTCCAGCACCTGATTGATCAGCGCATCGCTGTTGCCCAGCAGGCCTGAAGTGTGACCACCCAGTGCAACGACGCAGGCGCCGGTCAGGGTGGCGATATCGATCACTGCCTGAGGCTTGAAGCGTTCGGCATAGGTCAGGGCGTCGCACAGCACCAGACGGCCTTCGGCGTCGGTGTTGAGGATCTCGACGGTCTGGCCGCTCATGGTCTTGACGATATCGCCCGGGCGGGTCGCGTTGCCGCTAGGCATGTTTTCCGCAGCGGCGACGATGCACACAAGGTTGATTGGCAATTGCAGCTCGAGCACGGCATTCAGCGTGCCGAACACGCTGGCGGCGCCGCACATGTCGAATTTCATTTCGTCCATGCCCGCACCAGGTTTGAGGCTGATGCCGCCGGTGTCGAAGGTGATGCCTTTGCCGACCAGTACGAAGGGTTTTTCGCTCTTCTTGCCGTTGGAGTATTGCATCACGATCAGGCGTGGCGGCTGGGCACTGCCTTGACCGACCGCCAGAAACGAACCCATGCCCAGATCAGCGATTTTCTTCTCGTCGAAAACTTCGACTTTCAGGCCCTTGTTGGCCTTGCCCAGCGCCTTGGCTTGCTCGCCCAGGTACGTCGGGTGGCAGATGTTCGGCGGCATGTTGCCCAGGTCGCGAGTCACCGCCATACCGGCAGCAATGGCCTGCGCGTGTTTGGCAGCGCGTTCCACTTCAGTGACGTTGAGTTTGGCGGTCAGCAGGGTGACTTTCTTCAGTGCCCGAGGATCAGCTTTCTGACTCTTGTAGCGATCGAAGACGTACTCGCCATCAGCCAGCGTTTCGACCAACAGACGGTTCTTGCCGTAGATGTCGCGATTCTTGACGTTCAGCTGATCGAGCGCGAAAGCTGCGTCGGTGCCGCCCAGGCTCTTCAAGGTGTTCAGCGCGCCGCTGATGATTTTGCGGAATTGACGATCGCTCAGCTCGGGCTCTTTGCCGCTGCCGACCAGCAGAACGCGATCGGCCTTGAGGTTTGGCAGGCCGTGCAACAGCAGGCTCTGGCCAACTTTGCCCGCCAGGTCGCCACGCTTGAGCACAGTGCTGATCGCACCACCGCTCAGGGTATCGACAGTCTTCGCAGCATCGCTCAGCGTGCGGCCTTCGCCAACGGCAACCACCAGCGTGGCGGTCTTCAAGGTTTCTGCACTGACGCTTTTAACAACCAATTCCATGTCGGGGTCCCCGAATAAACTGTGGGTAATCGCAAAATGAGTTCGCGGCCGGGCGCGGTCACGCAAGTCGCGCGGCGCCGTGCCAGCGGCAAGGCCCGCAGTTTGACCCTGCAAAAGGTCAGATGACAACCCCGGTCGGCACCCGTTTGGCACGCTTGTGTCAGCATCGGTTCAGCAAGTATCCAGCGCGCGCAGTGACAGACACACCCAATCACAGGATAATGCCGCATATTTTTTTGGTGGTTCGCCGTGGCGAGCACCATGCCTGATCCATTTCCTTGTCAGGCTGCCTGAGCGTGACAACCCTGGAGTGTCTGGTTTGATTGTCTTCCGTTACCTGTCCCGAGAAGTGCTGGTTACCTTGAGCGCTGTGAGCGCCGTGCTGCTGGTAATCATCATGAGTGGCCGTTTCATCAAATACCTGGCCCAGGCTGCATCGGGCGCGCTCGACCCGGGCGTGCTGTTTCTGATCATGGGCTTTCGTCTGCCAGGGTTCCTGCAACTGATCCTGCCACTGGGTTTGTTCCTCGGCATCCTGTTGGCGTACGGCCGGCTGTACCTGGAAAGCGAGATGACGGTGTTGGCGGCGACCGGCATGAGCCAGCAGCGTCTGCTGTGGATGACCATGGCACCGGCTGCTCTGGTCTCTCTGCTGGTTGCCTGGCTGAGCTTCAGCCTGGCGCCTCAGGGCGCCAATCAGTTTCAGTTGCTGCTCAACAAGCAGGATGCGATGACCGAATTCGACACGCTGGTGCCGGGGCGCTTTCAGCTTCTGCGCGATGGCAGCCGTGTGACCTACACCGAAACCATGACCGATGACCGCATCAACCTCGGCGGCGTTTTCATCTCCGAAAAGAAGCTCGAGGAGAAGAAGGATCACGGCATCACGGTTCTGGTGGGTGAGAAGGGCCGCCAGGAGATTCGCCCGGACGGTAACCGTTATCTGATTCTGGAGAACGGATACCGCTACGACGGCAACCCGGGGCAGGCCGACTACCGCTCCATCAAGTACGACACTTATGGCGCACTGCTGCCCAAGCCTGAAATCAGCAACGAAGTGACCGACCGCGATGCGATTCCTACCAGCGAGTTGATCAGTGGCGAGCCATCGCTGCGCAACTCGGCCGAGATGCAATGGCGGCTGTCGTTGCCGATCCTGGTCTTCATCGTGACGCTGATCGCTGTGCCTCTTTCCCGGGTAAACCCGCGTCAGGGCCGGTTTCTGAAGCTGCTGCCTGCGATTCTCTTGTACATGGCGTACCTGACCATCCTTATCGCCGCACGCAGTGCGCTGGAAAAGGGCAAGACGCCACCCGCGCTGGGGTTGTGGTGGGTCCACGCAATCTTCCTGGTGATTGGCCTGGGGCTGGTGTATTGGGAGCCATTAAGGCTGAAAATGGCGAGTCGCCGCAGTGTGTCGGAGGTGGCTCGTGGGTAAGCTCGATCGGTATATCGGCAAAAGCGTGCTGTTTGCCATTCTGGGTGTCCTGGGCGTGATTCTCGGTCTCGCGTCATTGTTTGCCTTCATCGATGAAATGGGCGAAATCAGCGACACCTACACCCTCATGGACGCCACTAGCTTCGTGCTGATGACCGCGCCACGTCGTTTGTACGACATGCTGCCGATGGCCGCGCTGATCGGGTGTCTGATCGGTCTTGGTGCCTTGGCCAGCAGCAGCGAGCTGACGATCATGCGCGCGGCCGGTGTGTCAGTCGGGCGTATCGTCTGGGCCGTGATGAAGCCGATGCTGGTGTTGATGGTCGCCGGTCTGTTGATCGGTGAATACGTTGCGCCGGTGACCGAAGCTCAGGCTCAGGCTGCCCGTTCTCTCGCGCAGGGCTCCGGCGATGCACAGAGCGCCCGGCACGGCTTGTGGCACCGTCAGGGGCAGGAGTTCATCCACATCAACACGGTACAGCCCGATGGCCTGCTGTATGGCGTAACCCGATATAAGTTCGACGATCAACGTCACATGCTCAGCGCCAGTTTCGCCAAGCAGGCGAACTTCAAGACCGATTACTGGCTGCTCAAGGACGTGACCACCACGTTGTTCCACGAAGGGCGTACTGACACGGTCTTCGCTCCAGAGGAGCGCTGGGATATCGCTCTCAGCCCGCAATTGCTGAGCACGGTGGTGCTGCCGCCGGAGTCGCTGTCGATGAGCGGCTTGTATGGTTATGCGCACTATCTGGCCGATCAGGGGTTGGCGAACGGTCGCTACTGGCTGGCGTTCTACACCAAGATCCTCCAGCCGCTGGTAACGGTGGCGCTGGTGCTGATGGCGATCTCGTTCATCTTCGGCCCGTTGCGCTCCGTGACATTGGGGCAGCGCGTGTTCACCGGCGTGCTGGTGGGCTTCACCTTCCGCATCGCGCAGGATCTGCTGGGGCCTTCGAGTCTGGTGTTCGGCTTCTCGCCGCTGTTCGCAGTGCTGGTGCCTGCGGGAGTCTGTGCGCTGGCCGGTATCTGGCTGCTACGCCGCGCGGGCTGATCACAGCGCAGCAAACAAAAAGCCGACCTCAGGGTCGGCTTTTTTGTGCCTTTCGGCTACTAGTCCCAGTAGTAGTCCGGCTTGCTTGTGGCAGCGATTTCGAAGGTGCAACCCCCGCAAGCCGGACTGCTGCAGGCGCCTTATATTCCGGCAGGTTCACTTCTTCTTCTGCTTCGGAATCCGCACCAGTTGAGTCTCGGAATACATGTCGTGCCAGCTGCGCTTCTGTTTGTCGAACAGACTCCAGAAGAAACCGAGTCCCACGCACAGCCATGATGCGATGGCGACCACGAAACGCAGCAGCGCCTGCCACAGGCTGATGCCGGTGCCATCTGCGTTCTGCACGCGGATCCCCCAGACCTGCATGCCCAGCGTCTGACCAGCGTGGGTCCAGAACTTGGCGAAGAAGGCGAATAACGCGAACAACAGAATGGTCGACAAGAGCGGGTCGCCATCCAGGGAGCCGGTTTCGGAGAGCTGCCGCAGCTTCGCTTCGCCAACGAACGCCATCCAGATCAGCTTGTAGATGAACGTGGTGACCATCAGCAGTGCGACGCACAACAGCGCATCGTAGAAAATCGCGGCCAGGCGTCGGCCCAGGCCAGCGGGGGCAAATTCACCTCGTGGACGCAGCAGGTGTTTGGACATACAGGACACTCGCTCACTCAGAGAGAGGCAGTTTACGGAATCGCAGGCATAAAAAAGCCCCTGATGTTGCCATCAAGGGCTTTTGTGCTTTCAGGCGATCAGCCTTCTGCCTGCACTTCGTCAGCCTGCATGCCTTTCTGGCCTTGCACCGCGACGAAGGTCACTTTCTGGCCTTCTTTCAGGCTCTTGAAGCCGTTGCCCTGAATAGCGCGGAAGTGGACGAACAGATCCGGACCGCTCTCTGGAGTGATAAAACCAAAACCTTTCTCGTCGTTAAACCACTTAACGGTACCGCTCTGACGTTGAGACATTTTCTTATTCCTTGGAGCATAAATTAATGACAGTCTCTTTCACACGAAAGAGTACTGGGCTGGTTGCAGGAAGA
>Ga0160448_100797_pt1 | contig 10628 bp, 8 predicted proteins | sample HID1973M_E1MG_FD_108269 | JGI IMG/M metagenome (GOLD analysis project Ga0160448, IMG submission 108269) | Enriched mosquito-associated microbial communities from UW Madison campus, WI, USA - HID1973M_E1 MG | ecosystem: Host-associated > Arthropoda: Insects > Digestive system > Unclassified ...
ATCGCTGGCGTCTCGATCCTGCTGGCTGAAGTGTGATTGACGTTCGGCACCCATCAGAAACGCTCCAGTTCAGGGAAAGGCAGCTTGCCCATGTGCACGTGCATCGCACCGAATTCGGCACAGCGATGCAGGGTCGGAATGTTCTTGCCGGGGTTGAGCATGCCGCTGGGGTCGAACGCCGCTTTCACGGCATGGAACAGCGTCAGTTCGTCACTGTTGAACTGCGCGCACATCTGGTTGATCTTCTCGCGGCCCACGCCGTGCTCGCCGGTGATGCTGCCGCCGACCTTCACGCACAGTTCGAGGATCTTGCCGCCCAATGCTTCGGCCCGGTCCAGTTCACCCGGTTGGTTGGCATCGAACAGGATCAGCGGGTGCATGTTGCCGTCGCCTGCGTGGAAAACGTTGGCCACGCGCAAGCCGTATTCCTCGGACAGCGCGGTAATGCCCTTCAACACCCCAGGCAATTCCCGACGCGGAATGGTGCCATCCATGCAGTAGTAATCCGGCGAGAGCCGACCCACCGCCGGGAAGGCATTCTTGCGGCCGGCCCAGAAACGCACGCGCTCGGCTTCGTCCCTGGCCTGGCGCACTTCGGTGGCACCGGCTTTTTCCAGCACTGCACGTACGCGGTCGCAATCGTCGTGAACATCGGCTTCGACGCCGTCGAGTTCACACAGCAGAATGGCTTCTGCGTCCACCGGATAGCCTGCGTGGATGAAGTCTTCGGCAGCGCGGATCGCCAGGTTGTCCATCATCTCCAGCCCGCCAGGAATGATGCCTTCAGCGATGATATCGCCCACCGCACGACCGGCTTTCTCCACCGAGTCGAAGGCCGCCAGCAGTACCCGCGCCACTTGTGGCTTGGGCAGCAGCTTGACCGTGACTTCGGTGATGATGCCGAGCATGCCTTCGGAGCCGGTGAACAGCGCCAGCAAGTCGAACCCTGGCGTGTCCAGCGCATCCGAGCCCAGCACCATGCGCTCGCCTTCGACGGTAAGGATGTCGACCTTGAGCAGGTTGTGCACGGTCAGGCCGTATTTGAGGCAATGCACGCCGCCGGCGTTTTCCGCGACGTTGCCGCCGATGGAACAGGCAATCTGCGAAGAAGGGTCGGGGGCGTAATAAAGGTCGTAAGGCGCAGCAGCCTGGGAGATCGCCAGATTGCGCACGCCGGGTTGCACGCGAGCGAAACGCCCGGCCGGGTCGATGTGCAGGATCTTGTTGAAACGGGCCATCACCAGCAGCACGCCTTTTTCCAGTGGCAGAGCGCCGCCGGAAAGGCCCGTCCCTGCACCGCGGGCCACCACAGGCACGCCTCGCTCATGGCAGACCTTGAGCAGGGTTTGCACCTGTTCGACACGTTGCGGCAATACCACCAGCATTGGCGTGGTGCGATAGGCGGAGAGGCCATCGCACTCGTAAGGTCTCAGTTCTTCCTCGCGATAGAGGATGTCCAGATCAGGCAGTCGCGCTTGCAAGGCCTGCAGCAGCTGGGCCTTGTCGATGTCAGGCAACGCGCCATCGACGCGTTCGTCGTACAGAATATTCATGTGGGTTCGCAACCCTGTTGTTTTTATTAAGGGCGTTTCTATATGGCCCGTCCAGGCACTGAACGTTCTACGGCTGACTTGCATCATTGGCCCGGCGGCCTTTACTGTCCATGTCTGAAAGCACTGGTCGAACCAGTTTTTTTTGGCTTTTACACAACTGGTTTTGTAAAAGTCGTTATGAATCAGCAGATTGGTATGAATATAAGATTTTTCCGTTCTTGGGCGTGAAGCTGGTCATACCAGTTATGGCTGGATCTGCCAGCCATCTTCAGTAGTCCGGCTTGCCGGCGGCAGCGATTGTGCGGACGTCACCGTCGGCGAGCCGTGCTGGGGGACTGTAACAATCCAGAACAACGTTGGAGCTTTGCCTGATGGAAAACACGACAGACAAACGCGCCCCGCAAGTTGCCGACGTGGTGAGCGAACGTATCGAACGACTGATCGTCGATGGCGTGCTCAAGGTCGGGCAATTGCTGCCGTCCGAGCGCCGTTTGACCGAAAAGCTCGGCGTTTCTCGCACCGCCCTGCGCGAAGGCCTCAAGCTGCTGCGCGCCCGGGGCATCATCGAAACCCGTCAAGGCAAGGGCTCGTTTGTCGCGCAGATGGGCGGATTGGGGCTGACCGCCTCATCACCCTTGATGCACCTGTTCGCCTCGCAACCGCGCACGCTGTACGACCTGTTCGAAGTACGCAGCCTGCTGGAAGGGGAGTCTGCACGGCTGGCTGCGTTGCGGGGCACCGACGCGGATTTCGTACTCATCACCCGCGCGTATGACGCACTGGTCGCGGCCCACGACCACGAACTGGCCGCATCCGAACATGCGCACCTCGACCACGCCTTTCACCTGGCGATCAGCGAAGCGTCCCACAACCCGGTGCTGGTGCAGACCCTGCGCTCACTGACCGACCTGTTGCTCAACACTGTCTTCGCCTCGGTCAACAACCTCTATCATCGCGAGGCGCAGAAACGTCAGATCGACCGGCATCATGCGCGACTCTACAACGCCGTGACCGGACGGCTGCCAGAACAGGCGCGCAAGGCAGCGGTGGCGCATATCCAGAGCATCTGCGAGAGCTTGCGTGAGATCGAAAACGAGGAGCAGAGGCTGGTTCGGGCGACGTTGCGGCTGGAGGGATGGGTCTGACCTTGACAGTCACAGGCTTATGTCGCAACTTACGCATTGCGTAAACCGTTTACGAAAAATAACAAGAAGCAGGGCCTGCACGTGGATCTCTACACCTACTACCGTTCCACCTCCAGCTATCGGGTGCGCATTGCCCTGGCGTTGAAGGGCCTTGAGGTCGACGCCGTTCCCGTCAACCTGATTCGCGACGGCGGTGAGCACCGCAAGGCTGGCTATCTGGCGATCAACCCGCAAGGCCGAGTGCCTGCGCTGCGTCTGGACGGCGGCGAGGTGATCATCCAGTCGATGGCCATCATCGAGTACCTCGAAGAACGTTTTCCTCAGCCCGCTTTACTCCCCACAGACCTGCTTGCACGCGCCCGCCATCGGGAAGTCGCGGCGCTGATCGGCTGTCACATTCATCCGTTGCACAATGTTGCGGTGCTCAATCGCTTGCGCGGCCTCGGCCACGACGAAGGCAACGTGACCGCCTGGATCGGGCACTGGATCAGCCAAGGATTTACGGCTGTGGAAGCGTTGATCGGCGACAAGGGATTCTGTTTTGGCGAGGTCGGGCTGGCCGATGCCTATCTGCTGCCACAGCTTTATGCGGCGCGGCGGTTCAACGTCGATCTGAGTGCCTTCCCGCGCATTTGCCGGGTCGAGAGGCTGACGCTGGAGCATCCAGCCTTCAAAAAAGCGCACCCTGATGCGCAATCAGACAAACCGGAGTAACGTTTCCTACATGAAAATCTTCGGTCTGCAATTGATCTTCGGCGACTTCCTCGCCCGCAGCGTTCGGGGCATTCCCTGTGCGCCACCCGCCGAACTGTGATTCGCGCCGCTGTGCATTTCACTTTTTAGCAGGAGCAAGACCGTGACTGATCTCTATGAAAACCCGATGGGCCTGATGGGCTTCGAATTCATCGAATTCGCTTCGCCGACCCCCAATACCCTTGAACCCGTCTTTCAGATGATGGGCTTCACCAAAGTCGCCAATCACCGCTCCAAGAACGTGGCGCTGTATCGCCAGGGCGCGATCAACATCATCCTCAACAACGAACCTCACAGCGAAGCATCCTACTTCGCCGCTGAGCACGGTCCCTCCGTGTGCGGGATGGCGTTCCGGGTCAAGGATTCGCAACAGGCCTACAAACGCGCTCTGGAACTGGGCGCACAGCCCATCGAAATCGGTACTGGCCCGATGGAGCTGCGTCTGCCGGCGATCAAGGGCATTGGCGGCGCACCCTTGTACCTGATCGACCGTTTCGGCGAAGGCACGTCGATCTACGATATCGATTTCGTGTTCATCGAAGGCGTCGAGCGTCATCCCCAAGGCGCGGGCCTGCAGTTCATCGATCACTTGACCCACAACGTCTATCGCGGCCGCATGGCCTACTGGGCGAACTTCTACGAGAAGTTGTTCAACTTCCGTGAAATTCGCTACTTCGACATCAAGGGCGAATACACCGGCCTGACCTCCAAGGCCATGACTGCGCCGGATGGCATGATCCGCATCCCGTTGAACGAGGAGTCGTCCAAGGGCGCCGGGCAGATCGAAGAATTCCTGATGCAGTTCAATGGCGAAGGCATCCAGCACGTGGCGTTCTTCACCGAAGACCTGATCGACACCTGGGACCGTCTGAAAGCGCTGGGCATGCGCTTCATGACCGCACCGCCGGAGACCTATTACGAGATGCTCGAAGGTCGTTTGCCGAATCATGGCGAGCCGGAAAGCGAATTGAAGGCCCGGGGCATTCTGCTGGACGGCAATTCGGAAGGGGGTAACAAACGCCTGCTGCTGCAGATCTTCTCGGAGACTCTGATGGGCCCGGTGTTTTTCGAGTTCATTCAGCGCAAGGGCGATGACGGCTTCGGTGAGGGCAACTTCAAGGCGCTGTTCGAGTCCATCGAGCGCGATCAACTGCGGCGCGGGGTTTTGACCGCGGATTGATTGCGCAGCCCAGCTAAGCCGCTGGGTATACCGTACATCTGTGTAGCAGTCCGGCTTGCCGGCGGAGACTCATTTAAGATCGCCATCGCCGGCAAGCCGGACTGCTGCTGGAACACTTGCGGGATCAAGATTTGGGCATTTCACCGCCCATCCGGGCACTGATGGCCTGGGCGGTGTTCAACAGCTGCTGCGCCGCCATCGATTGGCGTTCATCGGTAAACACCGACGCCGAACCCACCACCGTGACGACGCCCACCAGTTTGTTGCCCATGGCGAATACCGGAGAAGACACCGCGTTGACCCCTGCCATCAGCAGGCCGTGGATCTGGTGCACGCCGGTGCTGCGGATTTCCTTGATGTGGCGTTCTATTTCCTTGAGCTGTCTGGCGTTCAGCGATGTGGACTCCACTTCACGTAACGCGGCTGTTTCTGCATTGGAAAGGAAGGTGTCGAACACCAGGCCTGTGGAGGAACTGAGCAGCGGCAACACCGAGCCAATCTGCGTGACCAGCGTCACCGCGCCCAGGGATTGCTCGACGTACACCACGGTCGGCCCCTTGTTGCCCCAGACCGCAAGAAAACAGGTTTCGTTGAGTTCGTCGCGCAGCGCGATGAGTTCTGGCGCGGAGGTTTTCAATACATCCAGCTGACTCAACGCCGCCAGACCGACCTGCAACGCCGAGCGTCCCAGGCGGTAGTGGTTGGTCACCGGGTCCTGCTCGGCGAAACCGCTGTCCACCAGTGCCTGCAAGTAGCGATGCACTTTGCTGGCGGGCATGGCGACGTGTTCGGCGAGTTTCGACAGCGAGGTGGCCGGCGCGAGTTCGGCCAGTGCCTTGAGAATGCCCACGCCGACTTCGGCGGACTGCACTTTCTGTTGGCGCGGGCCTGGAGGATTTGCGGATTCTTCAGTCATGAGCGAGGCGTGCGCCGGTCTGGAAAGGCTGCTTTATAGCTTGACCGTCCGGCAAACTCAAATTACGTTATGCGTAACCTGATTACGTAAGATCAACAAGGGTCGCAGGATGACCTGTAGCCTTCCGGCTTGCCGGTGATGGCGCCCTTGAGATCGATGCCGCCGGCAATCCGGGCTGCTTCACAACGCACAATCGAAGTCGACAACACAAAAACAAGAGGTCGAGATGTTCTCAGCACCTTCGTCAGGAGCCTTGCGATATCAATGCGGCTTCGGCAATCAATTCAGCAGCGAGGCCGTGCCAGGTGGTTTGCCAACCGGGCAGAACTCGCCGCAGCGCCATCCCCTTGGGCTCTATGCCGAACAATTCTCCGGCACAGCCTTTACCGTTCCTCGCGCAGAAGCCCGGCGCACCTGGCTATATCGCATCAAGCCCTCGGCGGCCCACCCCCGATTCCAGCGTCTTGAACGACAGATCACCGGCCAGCAGCAAGGTCCGATCACCCCCAATCGCTTGCGTTGGAACGCCTTCGATGTTCCCGCTGAACCGACCGATTTCATCGACGGCCTGATTGCCCTTGCCAGCACCTCGGCAGCGGATCAGGCCGAAGGCGTCAGCGTTTATGTGTACACAGCCAACCGTTCGATGCAGCGGGCGTTCTTCAATGCCGATGGCGAATGGCTGATCGTGCCGCAGCAGGGGCGTTTGCGCATCATCACCGAGCTGGGACTGCTGGACATCGAGCCGCAGGAAATCGCGGTGTTGCCACGAGGCCTGAAATTCAGCGTGCAATTGCTCGACGGCGAGGCCCGCGGCTACATCTGCGAGAACCATGGCTGTGCATTGCGCCTGCCCGACCTGGGGCCGATTGGCAGCAACGGGCTGGCCAACCCCCGGGATTTTCAGGCGCCGGTTGCCTGCTTCGAAAACAGCGAGCAGCCCACCGAACTGGTGCAGAAATTCCTCGGCGAACTCTGGGCTGCACAGCTGGACCATTCGCCCTTCGACGTGGTCGCCTGGCACGGCAATAACGTGCCGTACAAATACGACCTGCGCCTGTTCAACACCATCGGCACCGTCAGTTACGACCATCCGGACCCGTCAATTTTCACTGTGTTGACTTCGCCGGGTGCGACCCACGGTCAGGCCAACGTCGATTTCGTGATCTTCCCGCCGCGTTGGATGGTGGCGGAAAACACGTTCCGTCCGCCGTGGTTCCACCGCAACCTCATGAACGAGTTCATGGGCCTGATCGACGGCGCCTACGACGCCAAAGCCGAAGGTTTCATGCCCGGCGGTGTGTCGCTGCACAACTGCATGAGCGCTCACGGCCCGGACAACGCCACTGCCGAGAAAGCCATGGCTGCGGACCTCAAGCCGCACAAGATCGAACAGACCATGGCCTTCATGTTCGAGACCGGCAAAGTTCTGCGTCCCAGCCGCCACGCGCTGGAATGCCCGCAATTGCAAAGTGACTACGATGCCTGCTGGAACGGCATCGCCAGAACCTTCAAACCATTCGATACGGACAGCCAACGATGAGCACTTTCAAGCACCCGCGCAGTTGGGTGACGTCTGCCAACGATCACCCTGATTTCCCGCTGCAGAACTTGCCGTTCGGCGTGTTCAGTCACCCGGGCACGGGTATGGGTAAGGACAAGCGCGGCGGCGTAGCCATCGGCGACTTCATTTTCGATTTGCAGGCTGCACTCGACGCCAGCCTGTTCAACGGCGCCGCTCGACTGGCGGCCGAGGCGGCGAGTGGCGGCCAACTCAACGACTTCTTCGCCCTGGGCCCATCGTCGCGTCAGGCATTAAGAACCGAACTGCTGCACTTGCTGGGGGAAAACAGCCCGCAGCGCGAACGCTTGCAAGGGCTGGGTAAAACCTTGCTGCAGCCGATGAGCGAATGCCAGATGCACCTGCCGGCGCAGGTGGGCGATTACACCGATTTCTACGTGGGTATTCATCACGCGACCAATGTCGGCAAGCTGTTCCGTCCTGACAATCCGTTGCTGCCTAACTACAAATACGTGCCGATCGCCTACCACGGTCGGGCTTCAACGCTGTGTGTGTCAGGCACACCGGTCAAACGGCCCAACGGCCAGACCCTGGCCCCCGGGGCCGAAGTGCCCACCTTCGGGCCGTGCAAGCGGCTGGATTATGAACTGGAAGTCGGCGTGTGGATGGGGCAGGGCAACGCAACGGGCGAGGCGATCTCAATCGCCGATGCTGCTGAGCATATCGCCGGTTTTTGCCTGCTCAATGACTGGTCGGCCCGTGATCTGCAAGCCTGGGAATACCAGCCGCTGGGGCCGTTTCTGTCGAAGAGCTTCGCCACCAGCATCTCACCCTGGGTGGTGACGGCCGAAGCCCTGGCGCCCTTTCGCAGCGCGCAACCGCAACGGCCGGAGGGTGACCCGAAGCCGCTGGACTACCTGTTCGATGAGCGGGACCAGCAGCAGGGTGCGCTGGATATCGAGCTTGAAGTCTTGCTGCTGACGGCGCAGATGAAAGAGCAGGGCATGGCGCCGCAGCGGTTGGCGTTGAGCAACACGCTGAACATGTACTGGACCGTGGCGCAGATGGTCGCTCATCACAGCGTCAACGGCTGCAAGCTGCAACCGGGAGACCTGTTCGGCACCGGTACGTTGTCCGGCCCGCAAACCGGGCAGTTGGGCAGCCTGCTGGAGATGACCGAAGGCGGCAAACACGCGGTCGAATTGCCGAGCGGCGAGACCCGCACGTTCCTTGAGGCAGGTGATGAGGTGATTCTCAAGGCGCGGTGCCGCCGGGAGGGTGAGGTGAATATCGGGTTTGGTGAGGTTCGTGGGGTGGTGGTGGGGTAAACACGGCTCACATGCCGAGTATCGAGGCTTGAGGCGCCGCGGTCCATGTGGGAGGGAGCTTGCTCGCGAAGGAGGTACAACCGACAGAAATGTGTCGAATGTACCGCTACTTTCGCGAGCAGGCTCCCTTCCACAGGTTCAGCGTTTTCCCGAAATCCGTTCGGGATTCAGACTGGCTTGAATCCCGAGACCAACGAGCCTTCACGAGGCAGGAACCTGCCTTGCCGTTCGCCCTGCGGTTTACCGTCGGCGTAACTCAAGTGCCCATTGACCCAAACCCCGTCGATGCCTTCGGCAGCGCGTTTCGGCTCTTTGAAATCCGCGACATCGCGCACCGTTTCAGCGTTGAACAGCACCAGATCCGCCCAGTAACCCTCACGCACGAACCCGCGTTCATGCAGGCCGAAGCGAGTGGCGGTCAGGCCGGTCATCTTGTGGACGGCGGTGTGCAGGGGAAACAATCCAATATCGCGGCTGAAATGCCCCAGGACCCGTGGGAATGCGCCCCACAGACGCGGATGCGGGAACGGATCTTCCGGCAGGCCATCCGAGCCGATCATCGACAGCGGGTGCTTCATGATGCTCTGCACGTCATTCTCATCCATGCCGTAATACACGGCGCCTGCTGGCTGCAGCTTGCGCGCGGCGTCTTCCAGCGGCAGGCCCCAGTCGGCGGCGATGTCCTTGAGGTCGCGACCGCCCTGGTCCGGATGCGGCGTCGACCAAGTGATGGTGATGCGGTGAGCATCGGTCACCTGTTTCAAATCCAGCGTCGAGGAACTGGCGGCGTAGGGATAGCAATCACAGCCGACCGGGTGAGTCAGCGCGGCCTTTTCCAACGATGCCAATAGCTGCGGACTGCGGCCCCAGTTGCCTGCACCCGCACACTTGAGATGAGAAATCACCACCGGCGATCGCGCGTGGCGACCGATGTCGAACGCTTCGTCCATGGCTTCCAGCACGGGCTCGAATTCGCTGCGCAGGTGTGTGGTGTAAACAGCACCAAAGGCCGTCAGCTCCTCGGCCAGTTGCTTGACCTCGTCGGTTTCCGCCGAGTAAGCCGAGGCGTAGGCCAGACCGGTGGAAAGCCCCAGCGCGCCGTCCTGCAGGCTCTCGCGCAGCTGTTCGCGCATCGCGGCGATTTCATCGGCTTTCGCCGTGCGGAACAGGTCGTCCAGATGATTGCTGCGCAGCGCAGTGTGGCCGATCAGCGCGGCGACGTTGACCGCCGGGCGTGCCTTGTCCACCGCAGTGCGGTAATCGCTGAAACGCGGGTACACGAAGGCCGTGGCCGGGCCCAGCAGATTCATCGGGTCCGGCGGATCGCCCGCCAACGTCACAGGGGATGCGCTGATGCCGCAGTTGCCGACGATCACGGTCGTCACGCCCTGAGTGATTTTCGGCAACATTTGCGGCTGGCGAATGACCACGGTGTCGTCGTGGGTGTGCACGTCGATAAATCCCGGTGCCAATACACGGCCAGCGGCATTGATTTCTTCGCTGGCCGAGGCGCCGCTCAATTCGCCGATCCGCTGGATGCGCCCGTCGCGAATGGCAACGTCAGCGCGATAGCCCGGTGTGTCGCTGCCATCGATCACCAGCGCGTCGCGAATGATCAGGTCGTAAAGCATGGTTCAGTCTCCAAGCGGCAGGCCATCGGCGCCGCCGCGGTAGTCATCGAGGGCCAGTTTGATACGCCGCAGCCGCTCCTGATTGTCGTCAGGGGCGATCAGCGCCAGTTCGGTGGCGAGCACGTCGATGGTCAGCAGCATGCCGTAGCGCGCCGCCGTGGGTTTGTAGATGAAATTGGTTTCGGCGATCTGCAGCGGCAATACCACGTCAGCCTGATCGGCGAGTGGCGAGTCGGGGAGGGTGATCGCCAGGATCCTCGTGCCGTAGCTGCGTGCCAGGCGCGCAACGTCCAGCAGTTCCGGGGTGCGGCCACTCAATGAGCAAATGATCAGGCTGTGGTCGGGGCCAAGGGTCGCGGCGATCAGGCGCATCATCACCGGGTCGCGGCTGGCGGCGATGGGGTAGCCGAGGCGCACCAGGCGGGTCTGCAATTCTTCACTGCACAGGCTGGAACAGCCGCCCATGCCGAAGCTGTGGATCATGCGTGCGGGGGTCAGCAGGGCGACCGCCGCTTTGAAACGCGCGTCGTCGAAACCGGCCAGATGCTGACGCAAGGTCGACTCGATATCGCCGACGATCTGCGTGAAAAAAGCGGATTG
>Ga0160448_100801_pt1 | contig 10588 bp, 9 predicted proteins | sample HID1973M_E1MG_FD_108269 | JGI IMG/M metagenome (GOLD analysis project Ga0160448, IMG submission 108269) | Enriched mosquito-associated microbial communities from UW Madison campus, WI, USA - HID1973M_E1 MG | ecosystem: Host-associated > Arthropoda: Insects > Digestive system > Unclassified ...
AGCGCGGCGACTCCCTCGCGCCGTATTTCGAGAAGCTCAACGCGATCCGGCGCGCGCACCCCGCGCTTCGGCAGCTGCGCAACCTCAGCGTCCACTGGAGCGACGACGACGCCATCCTCGTCTACGTCAAGCACCTCGACGCCGCGCTTTCGCCGGATGGCCGGAACGACACCGTCATCGTCGTGGTCAACACCGACCCGCATTCGGTGCGCCAGACGATGGTGCACCTGGACACCCGGGTGTGGGGCGTCGAGCCCGGCACCCCGTACGAGGTCGAGGACCTCGTCACCGGCGCCCGCTGGACCTGGTCTGATCACAACTACGTGATGCTCGACGCGTTCACCGAGCCCGTCCACATCCTCCATGTCAAGGAGCCGCGATGACGCCCGCCGACCAGATCCTCGATGCCGTCGCGACGGGCTCGCACCACGACCCGCACTCCGTGCTCGGCATCCATTCCGACACCGACGCCGAAGGCAACGCGACCTGGATCGTCCGCGCACGCCGGCCGCTCGCCCGCAGCGTCACCGCGGTGTTCGCAGACGGCACCCGCGTGCCGCTCGAGCACGTGCGCGCCGGGATCTGGGAGGGCACCCGCGCCGGCACTCCGACGGGGTACGAGCTGCTGACGACGTATCCGCAGGGGCCCGACTTCACCGCCGACGATCCGTACCGTCACTCCCCCACGATCGGCGAGCTCGATCTCCATCTGATCGCGGAGGGACGTCACGAGGAGCTGTGGCGTGTGCTCGGCGCCCACGAGCGCGAGCATGAGGGGTCTGTCGGCACCGCGTTCACCGTGTGGGCGCCCAACGCCCGCGCGGTTCGCGTGGTCGGCGACTTCAACGGCTGGGACGGCCAGGGCCACGCCATGCGCTCGATGGGAGCCAGCGGCGTGTGGGAGCTCTTCGTCCCGGGCATCGGACAGGGGACGACCTACAAGTTCGAGCTCCGCGCGCGCAGCGGCGACTGGGTCCTCAAGGCCGACCCGATGGCACGGTTCGCCGAGGTGCCGCCCGCGACGGCATCCGTCGTCGTCCACGCCGCGTACTCGTGGGGGGATGCCGCCTGGCTCGCCGACCGCGCCAAATCCACCCCTGTATCGCGGCCGATGTCGATCTACGAGCTGCATCTCGGTTCGTGGCGTCAGGGATTGTCGTATCGCGACGCCGCCGACCAGATCATCGACTACGTCGGCGAGCAGGGATTCACGCACGTCGAGTTCCTCCCCCTCGCCGAGCATCCCTTCGGCGGCTCGTGGGGGTACCAGGTCACGGGCTACTATGCCCCGACGAGCAGGTTCGGCCACCCCGACGACCTCCGATATCTGATCGATCGTCTCCACCAGGCCGGCATCGGCGTGATCATGGACTGGGTCCCGGGCCACTTCCCGAAGGATGCCTTCGCCCTCGCACGCTTCGACGGCGAGCCGCTGTACGAGCACCCGGACCCGCGGCGCGGTGAACACCGCGACTGGGGCACGTACATCTTCGACTACGGCCGCAACGAGGTGCGCAACTTCCTCGTCGCCAACGCGCTCTACTGGTTCGAGGAGTTCCATGTCGACGGACTGCGCGTGGACGCCGTGGCGTCCATGCTCTACCTGGACTACTCCCGTGAAGACGGCGAGTGGGCCCCGAACGTGCACGGCGGTCGCGAGAATCTCGAGGCGATCCGGTTCCTGCAGGAGGTCAACGCCACCGCCTACAAGCGCTACCCCGGCATCGCGATGATCGCCGAGGAGTCCACGAGCTTCCCGGGCGTGACTGCGCCGACCAGCCAGGCAGGCCTCGGCTTCGGGTTCAAGTGGAACATGGGATGGATGAACGACTCGCTCGAGTACATCAAGCGAGACCCGATCTATCGTTCCCATCACGAGGGCGAGCTGTCGTTCTCGTTCGTCTACGCGTTCAGCGAGAACTACGTGCTGCCCATCAGCCACGACGAGGTCGTGCACGGCAAGGGCAGTCTGTTCACCCGCATGCCCGGCGACCACTGGCAGAAGCTCGCGAACATGCGCGCATTCCTCGCGTACATGTGGGCGCACCCCGGCAAGCAACTTCTGTTCATGGGCCAGGAGTTCGGTCAGCTCTCCGAGTGGTCGGAGGGACGCTCGCTGGACTGGTGGCTCCTCGATCAGCCGACGCACGCGCAGCTCCAGCAGTTCGTCGGGGTGCTGAACCGGGTCTACCGCGAGCAATCCGCGCTCTGGTCGCGGGACAGCGACGGCGCCGCCTTCACGCGGTTGGGCGCCCCGAAATGGAATCCGAACGTGATCGCCTTCGCCCGAAGGGACTGGCACGGCAACACGATCGTCGTCGCGGCGAACTTCTCCGGCAACCCGATCACGTCGTACGAACTCGACCTTCCCGAGACGGGGGTCTGGGACGAGATCCTCAACACCGACGCGCAGGCCTACGGCGGATCGGGCGTCGGAAACCTCGGCGTCGTCCACGCGGGGGCCGGAGGGCGTGCGTCCCTCGTGCTGCCGCCGCTCGGCGTGCTGTGGCTGCGTCACAGGACGGACGCACACATCCCCTCGCCCACCCAGGGCTGAGCACCGCCCCGCGCACGCGCCCGACGGCCTCGGAAGAACCGAGGCCGTCGGGCGCGGAAGCGGCGGTGCCGTCAGAGGGCGGAGCGCCTCAGAACAGCAGGGAGGCCAGGCGACCCCGAGCGGCGATGACGCGCGGGTCGGCATCGCCAACGAGTGCGAACAACTCGAGGAGCCGCTCGCGGACCGGCGTGCGCTCGTCCGCGGGAAGCTCGGCGAACAGATCCAGGAGGCGGCCGTACGCGTCCTCCACGTGCCCGCCCGCGAGATCCAGGTCGGCGACGGCGAACTGGGCGGCCACGTCGACGGGGGCGGATGCCGCGGCGGCACGTGCCGCCTGCAGGTCGAGGCCCTGCACGCGGTCGAGGAGGCGCACCTGACCGAGGCCGGCGCGCGCCTCCGCATCGCGGGGGTTCTCGGCCAGGGCCTTCTCGTAAGCGGTGATCGCGCGGGCGTAGTCACCCTCCTCGATCGCCTCGAACGCCTCGGCGTGCAGGGGCGGCAGCGGCGGCTCGGCAGCAGGCTCTTCGTCCCCGGCCGGCTCGCCGTCGACCGCTGCGGAACCCGTGACGCCGTTCTGAGCCGCGAGCTGCAGGAGCTGGGCGAAGACGTCGCGCACCTGCTGCTCGGGCACAGCACCGGTGAACATCGGCACCGGCTGCCCGGCCACCAATGCGACGACCATCGTGATGGACTGCGCGCGTAACGCCTGCGACAGCTGAGGGTTCGCGTCGACGTCGACCTTGGCCAGCACGACGCGGCCGCCGAGCTCGAGCACGACCTTCTCGAGGATCGGGCTCAGCTGCTTGCACGGCCCGCACCACTCGGCCCACAGATCGACCACGATCGGCACCGTGCGCGAGAGCTCGAGCACCTGCGGGAACGTCTCGTCGGTGACATCCAGCACGAGCGACGGGACGGCTACTCCGGCGCCCGCAGGCGCCTCCTCACCCGGCGCGGCGGGCGCGGGGCGGTTGCGGAGAGAAGACAAATCGACGGCGCCACGCAGCGAGGCGCCCAGAGTGGGATCGGTCACTACAGAATCTTCGCATCGAGAATGTCGGATGAGTAACCGAGCAGACGGATCCTCTCGTTGGACCCCGTGCTCGGCACGTAGAAGAAGACCTGGTCGCTGAAGGTCGTCACGAAGCCCGTCTGCGATTGGTCCACGCCGGTCAGTGCCTTCACCGTCCGATTGCGGTCTGCGTCGACCTTGATGACCGCGTCCTCGTTCGTGGGCTTGACGGTGTCGATCTCGTTGATGTTCACCGCGACGATAGCGCCGCTCTCGACCGTCTGCAGGGCGAACGGCTCCTCCGCGCCGGGGGCGGAGCTGAACTCGAGCGTTGCGGTGGACGCTGTGGTGCTGGCCGTGGTGTTGAAGTCGGCCAGACGCCGCTCACGGTCGGCCGCGATGCTGACTCGAAGCTGATCGCCGTCGGCTTCGAAAAGGTCGTAGAACTCGCTGTTCTCGCCGTTGGTGATGATGTCGGAGTATGCAGCGGCGACTTCATTCGGCGGCAGCACGAGGAAGGGCGAGTCCGGCTCGACCTGCGGGGCGCCGATGTAGGCGGGCGCGAGGTCGGGCAGCGAGGTCGAGGCCTCCAGGCTGCCGACGTAGGACAGCTTGTAATCCGACCACGCATCCTGCTGGGTCAGCACCATGATGCTCGAGGTCTTCGACTCAGCGTCGTCGGCGACGGCGATGACAGAGCGGGGCCACTCGTCGTAGGCCTGGGGAAGGATGATCTCCAGCGGCTTCGAGAGGATCGGTGCGGGCGCCGCGTAGTCGGCGATCGCTGCACGCAGCTTGTAGTTCGTGTCGCGCGCTGCGAGCGCCGCACCCTCGAGCCGGGTGTCGGCGAGGTCTCCGTCCATCGCGGCGTCGGCGTCGGCGACCGTGGCGGCGATGCGCGTGAGGATGCGCTCCGCCTGGGCCTTGGTCACCGCGGGAGCCTGCTGGCCGTCCGGGGCGATCACCGTCGCGGTGGGAGAAGGCGTCGGCGACGAGGCGAGCTGCGGCCAGGCATCGGCGGAGCAGCCGCTGAACAGCAGCGCCGAGACGGCCACGGCCGGGAGGACCACGAAGGCGCGGCGACCACCACTGGATACGGCACGACGTGTCTGCGCCTGCGAGCTGCTGATCACGCCCTTGCCGTCGTCGTCGTCGATCGCGATGTCGATCGGCTCCGTGACCGGCAGCGGCAGACCCTTGCGGCGCGGTCCGCGCTTACGGCGCGCGTGCCGGATGCCGAGGATGTACAGGAACACGCCCACGGCCATCAGGATCCCGCCGACGACGATGAGCGGGCCGGCCCACGGCGTCGATGTCTGCAGCGGCCACGACACAGTCACCTTGCTCGGTGCCGGAGCGGTGCCGTCGGCAGCGACGAGGACGCTCATGGCGTCTGGCAGCTGCAGAGGCGCGATGAGCAGATCGGTCTGCTGGTACTCGTCCAGCCACAGGTCGGAGCCGACGGGGCTTCTGCCCGCTGCCTCGGCGTCACCGGCGCCGGTGTCACCGGCGGCGGCGTCACCGGCCGCCGCATCGTCCGCTGGCGTCTCCGCTGTCGCGTCGACGACGGGCTCGACCACCGACGTCGCCAGGCTGCCGTCGTCGTCCAGCGTCACGTGCGTGTACGTGGCGTCGGAGAGCCAGGCCTCCATGTCGGCGGTGCGTCCGTACGACGCGAAGATGTCGCCCTCAGCCTGGGCGCGCAGCGTCTGCGTTCCGGGCAGCTGGTTGAGCACGGCGCCGTCGATGAGAAGATACGGAGTCTTCTCCTCGACCGAGATCGCCGTGGTCTCAGTCCTGGGTCCCTGGAAGATCGTCCGCTGGGCGATGCCCGCACCGATCATCACGGTGGCGAGCACGAACGCAGCCACGGCCCACACGAAACGCACGAAGAACACCTTTCCCGGGCGCGCGGACAGAGCGCAGCCCTTCGATTCGACAGTTCAGACTAGCGAATACGACCTGTGAGCCGCGTGGGAGGCGGCATTCCCGGGGCTGGACGTCGCTGATGCGTATCCTGGGCGGACAAGCGGATCGGCCTCGGTCGGTCGGAGGGGGAGAATCGATGAAGCTGCACAACCCGTTCCGCACAGCCCTGCTCGCGACGCTGGGTGTCGGCCTGGGGCTGCTGCTCATCGGCAGCATCCAGAACCTGCAGACGATCCTGCTCTACGTCGGCACGGCGCTGTTCCTGTCGCTGGGCCTCGACCCGATCGTGGCCTGGCTGGAGCGTCGGAAACTGCCTCGCTGGGCCGCGGTCCTGATCACCATCCTCGCGGTGCTCGCAGCGTTCGCGGGCATCATCCTCATGGTCGTGCCGATCATCGTCCAGCAGATCGGCCAGCTGGTGTCGACCATTCAGGACCTCGCGGACAAGGGCACCTTCGACGATCCGGTGGGCGCGATCCAGGATTGGCTGCACGCCGTCTTCCCGGCGCTGAACGTCGACGAGGTGTGGGGTTACATCGAGGACTGGTACGCCTCGCTCGACGTCGGTGCCATCGGATCCGAAGTCGGCGGCAGCATCATCACGATCATCGGCGCTCTCATCGCCGGATTCGCAGGAGCGTTCATCGTGCTGATCCTCACGATCTACTTCACGGCGTCGACACCGAGCCTGAAGCGCGCGGTCTATCAGCTGGTTCCGGCATCCAAGCGGGCCCGGTTCATGGACCTCGGCGAGCAGATCACCGACTCGGTCGGCTACTACGTCATCGGACAGTTCTCGCTCGGCCTCATCAACGGCATCCTGAGCGCGATCTTCCTCTCGATCATCAAGGCGCCCTTCCCCGCGGTTCTGGCCGTCATCGCCTTCTTCTTCTCGCTGATCCCGCTGGTGGGCACCCTCACCGGGTCTGTGATCATCGTCTTCACGTGCCTTGTCGTGGGCTCCCCCACGATCGCCCTCATCGCGGCGATCTACTACCTGATCTACATGCAGATCGAGGCGTACGTGATCTCGCCGCGAATCATGGGACGAGCCGTCTCCGTGCCCGGAGCGGTGGTGGTGATCGCCGCGTTGGCCGGCGGGTCGCTCCTCGGCCTGCTCGGTGCGCTCGTCGCGATCCCCGTGGCGGCCAGCATTCTCATCACCTACCGCCAGGTCGTGATCCCGCGTCAGAACGAGCGCTGACGCGTCGGGGTAGCTCCGGGCGAGCGCCGCCGACGCTCAGGCGTCGTCGACGATCGCTCCGTCCCACTCGAGAGGAAGCGGCAGCGCGTCCGGATTGACGGCCGCGACGATCTCGGTGAGCACGCGACGAGTTTGATTCTCCCCCACCCACAGGTGCTTGCCGCCCTCCACCGGGATGAGGACCGCACCGGGAACGCTCGCGAAGCGCTCGGCCGCCGCCTGCGGGCGGAGGTAGTCGTCGAACTCGGGCACCAGCACGATGAGTCGACGTTCGTCACCCGCCCATGCGGCCACCTCCTCGCCGGTTGCGCGGTGCAGGGGCGGCGAGAGGAGCACAGCACCCTCGACCGTGTGGTCGCGTCCGTACTTGAGGGCGAGCTCGGTCCCGAACGACCAGCCCACGAGCCAGGGTCGCGGCAGGCCGCGCTCGCGGACGAAATCCATGGCGGCAGCGACGTCGAAGGCCTCGGCGCGGCCGCCGTCGAAGGCGCCGTCGCTCGTGCCCCGGGGCGAGGTCGTGCCGCGCGTGTTGAAACGCAGGACCGCGAGGTCGGCAAGGGCCGGTAGGCGGCCGGCCGCCTTCCGCAGGATGTGCGAGTCCATGAACCCGCCTGCGGTCGGAAGCGGATGCAGCGTCACCAGCGTCGCAACGGGCTCCCGCGACTCCGGCAGGGCGAGTTCGCCGACGAGGGTCAGGCCGTCGATCGTCTCGAGCTCGATATCCTCACGACGCGCGGGCAGGAGGATCGGTCCGCGGATCTCCATATCAGGCCACCTTCCAGCAGTGCTGATGCCAATGCCGGCGTGCGGCGAGGTCTGCAGCGTCGCCCAGCACGCCGTCGGCGCGCCAGGCCACCAGGTGGGCGACGCCGACTTCGATCTGTCGTCCGCACCCGGGGCATGTATACGCCTTCTGCGCCTGGGCGGCCGAGACCGGCTGAACGGTCCATTCCACACCGCGGCGCACCTCGGTGCGCTTCCAGCCGGCGAGGAGGCGCTCGAAGGAGTCGTCGCCGCTCGAATCGTGACGGCGGCGGTTGGACCGCGGCATGGGTCAGTACCAGCCGGTGCGCTGCGAGTGGTCCCACGCGCCGCACGGCGTGCCGTAACGTCCGCCGATGTACCCGAGACCCCAGGAGATCTGCGTCGCCGGGTTCGTCTCCCAGTCCGCTCCGGCGCTGGCCATCTTTCCGCCTGGCAGGGCCTGCGGGATGCCGTACGCGCCGCTGCCGGCGTTGTAGGCGTTGACACGCCAGCCGGATTCCTTGTTCCAGAGTGCGACCAGGCACGCGAACTGGTCATCGCCCCATCCGCGCGCCAGCACCATTTCGTAGGCGATCGCCTGCGCGGTGCCCGGGTCAGGCGAGACGAACGGGGGGCGCCACCCGCCCGAGGACGACGTGGACGTCGACGCCTGCGCGGTCGGGGTCGGGGTCGGCTTCGGCTTGACGTAGACCGCGTACGTGCCGCGGTCGAGAGCCGCGGGCTCCGGATCGGCTGCAGTCTCATCGCCGACGCGTGTCTGGACGTCGCCCAGCGAGTCGGCGTAGAGCGAGACCTGTGAATCGTCTTCTGCAGTGGCCTGGGCCAGCGCGAGGCCCGTGGGACCGATGTACGCGACGACGAAGCCGAGCACGGCGAACGCCGCGAAAGCACCGACGACACCCCGGCGACGCGACCAGCGCGCAGCCGATCGGGCCGCCGGCGGATGCGGCACGGACGACCTGGATTCCGTCACGGCGACCGACCCTGCGGACCGTGCCGCCACGGCGTGACGTCGGTCCCGTCTGGTCGGGTGCAGCTCGTTTCCAGAAGTCACAGTGTCCCGATTCTCGCACACCGCAACGACGACGTGCCATCCGGGCGCCCGCGCGCCTCACTTGACGGCGAGCATCACCTCGACGACCGCGTCCAGCACGGCGTCGACCTGGGTCTCACGGTAGCCTCCGCGCTGCATGCGGAATGCGACGGAGCGGACTTGTTCGACTGTCACGGAGTCGCCGGTCTCGAGGAACCGAGCGAGCTTGTCTGTGACGAGGTCGACCTCGGCGATCCGGTAGCCGTAGCGAAGCGGCGACACGCGGTCGAAGCGGCGCTTGGCCGGTCGCGACAGGCGATCGAGCACCTCCTGCGCCAGTTCGCGCGTGTGCCCGACCCATGCTCTGGCTCCCGAGGCTGCCACCGCGGAAGACCGCTCACGCGCCGCGAATGCGTCCTCGATGCGACCGAGCGCGGCATCCACCGACGCGATGGAGTAGCCGTGCCGCACCAGTGGGAACGCGATCTGCCGGATATCGGTCGCCGTGAGGGCGTCGGTGCCGCTCTCGAACGAAGCGCGTGCACGCGCGAGGAAGTCATCGACAGGCTGCTTCTCGTAGCCCTTCTCGCGCCCCCGCGCCTCGGGGAAAGACGTCCGGGCGGTCGTCTCGGATGCCGTCATGATGCCACCAGCGGTGTGAAGAGGTAGTAGAGGGTGAGCGCCGCCACGACGGACAGCAGGATCGAGTCGAGCCGATCCAGTACGCCGCCGTGTCCCGGGAGCCACGAGCTCATGTCCTTGATGCCCAGGTCGCGCTTGATCATCGATTCTCCCAGGTCGCCGACCGTGGCCGTCGCGAGGATCGCGATGCCGAGCACGGCGCCCATCCACCACTGGAGGCCGAGCATGAACAGTCCCACGAGCACACCGGCGATGATCGCTGCCGCAGCGGCCCCGGCGAAGCCTTCCCAGGTCTTCTTGGGGCTGATCCGTGGCGCCATCGGGTGCTTGCCGAGCGTGATCCCCGCCGCGTAGGCGCCGGTGTCCACCGCGACCGCGACGATGATGAAGGAGAGCACCCACCACTCACCGCCGTCCTTGCTCAGGAGCACGAGACACAGACTGCCGAGGAAGGCGACATACAGCTGGATGAACGTCGCGATGAGCACATCCCCCAGCACGAGGGCGTAGGTGCGCCCGTCGTGCGAGGCCATCTGACCCACCAGCCGCCACACCACCACGAAGGCGAGAGCGACGAACAGCAGGACCCAGTGCAGCCACGAGTCGACGAAGAACGCCGACAGCACGACCACCGCGCCCGCGATGAGCTGCGGGACCAGATCCACCCGCCGACCGGTCGCCATCAGCGCGCGTGAGAACTCGAAGATCGCCAGGAGCGCGGCGGCGAGGGCGAACGGGACGAACGCCCACTTGACGAAGAGCAGCGACCCGAGCAGCACCAGTCCGATGGCCACGCCGATGAGGGTCGCGACGATGAGGTCGCGACCGGTGCGCTCCTTGATGCGCTCGTTCGCCTCTTCGAAGTCCGCTCGAGCCTGCGCGACCTGGCTCTCCAGCTCGCTGCGGGCTGCCCGCAGGTGCGACTGCAGCGCAGGCCCGGTGTCGGGGGCTCCAGAGGCGCGACGCGCCTCACCCGCCTCGCGCCGCGTCTGCGGCGAGGAGGGTTCTTCGCTCCGCGGCGGGTCGGATGCGTCGGTCATGGGCAGACCTCAGACCTCGAGGAGCTCGGCCTCTTTGCGCTTGAGCGCCTCGTCGATGGCGTCGACGTGGGCGCGCGTGAGCGCGTCGAGCTCCTTCTCACCGCGGGCGAGCTCGTCGTCGCCGACCTCGCCCTTCAGCGCATCGATGTCGTCCTTCGCCTTTCGGCGGATCCCGCGCACGTGGACCTTCGCGTCCTCGCCCTTGGTGCGGGTGAGCTTCACGTACTCCTTGCGGCGCTCCTCGGTGAGCTCGGGCATCGTGACCCGCACCAGGTTGCCGTCGTTCGTCGGGTTGACGCCGAGGTTCGGGATGTCGCGGATGGCCTGCTCGATCGCCTTCAGCGCCGACTTGTCGTACGGCGTGATGACGAGAGTTCGAGCCTCAGGGGCGTTCAGGGACGCGAGC
>Ga0160448_100802_pt1 | contig 10582 bp, 7 predicted proteins | sample HID1973M_E1MG_FD_108269 | JGI IMG/M metagenome (GOLD analysis project Ga0160448, IMG submission 108269) | Enriched mosquito-associated microbial communities from UW Madison campus, WI, USA - HID1973M_E1 MG | ecosystem: Host-associated > Arthropoda: Insects > Digestive system > Unclassified ...
CTAAGTTTTGCAGCGTGGTAACCTCCAACTGATTTGTGATAGTAAGATGGTTTCGCATCCTGGAAAGGATCGGCACGCTCAGAAAGATTCAGCACTCTATAATTAGGATCTTTATCCTGCAAAATAGCTCTATCAGCATCAGTCAAAGGAAATGCATCTTCCTGGAATTTTTCCTTTGAATCGAAGTTGTAATTGTTTAGATATTTTGTGTTGATGGTAAACAATTCAATGGCCATCACCACTCCAATACCAACCAGCAGTACAGTTGCGTTTACTTTCTTTGTGATAAATGCATACAGCAATCCAAACACAAGGAGAGAGTACACCAATGCAATCAACAGGTCCTTCTTTAAGAAATCAGCCCTGTCCTGGCGAACCGCTTTTACCACTCCGCTTGCCACATCTTCTTTTCCGGCATTGAACATAAGTTGCTCAAAAAGCTGGTTATCTGTTTTCGGCTGATATTTTTGATTCAGTGCATTGTACGCGGCTTGCATATGTGTAGAATCAGTTTTCAGCATTTCTAGAAAAGCCGCTTTTCTTTCTTTATTTTCTTTGCTGAAATCACTGGTAAAGTAAAATCCACCCACGATTACAAAAATGGCGCCTGTTACATACGCAGCCTTTTTGATTTTGTTCCAGGTATCCTTTTCGTCAGTTGCAGCTAAGATTTGTTGAATACCTAAAACTGCGCCCAGAGGGAACAATAACTGTGGTATAACAAGTATCATTGACGGTGCGCGGAACTTGTTATACAAAGGCAAATATTTAAACAGCAGGTCATTGATTGCTGCAAAATTGTTGCCCCAGGCCATTATAATGGCAACAAGGCTGGCTGCCAGTAACCACCATTTATATTCTTTGTCGATAAAGAACATGCTAATGATGAATAAAATACAAACTACTGCGCCTAAAAACACAGGACCATCAGTAGATGGCTGTGGGCCCCAGTAAAGACTTTGGCTCATTGATGTAGCATAGCCCGCAGCCTGATCTTCCGGAACATTTAATTTTTGAGAAAAATATTTAGCAGTATTTGAGTTCTCATCCAGTTTTGGGAACATCCACTGGTCGCCATCTTTTTGTGCATAGTGGAAACCGTAACCTTGGATAGCTGGGAACATCAGAGAGAATGTCTCCATTTTGCCATAGCTCCACATAAACGCATACTCAGAAGTTAAACCTTCACTTTTATGAGAAGCTTCGCCTTTTTGGTCCATTACCAACACACCGCCTCTCTTTGTATCTTTTGTATAATCTGCAATGGTCAACAGGTTACAGGAGTTTGCCGCAAGAGCCAGCAAACCAGCAATGGCCGCAAGACCAAGTGACATCAGCATTGGTTTTATTTCTCCTTTTTTAACAGAGAAAACAATAAAGCTCAATGATGCGATGGCAATAACGATGAAAATATAATAGCTTATCTGCTGATGGTTTTGCGAAAGATGTAAAGCTGTAAACAATGCAGTTAAAACAAATCCTGTAATATATTTTTTTCTGTACAACAGAAGAACACCTCCAAGTACCGCCGGCATGTAAGCCATGGCCAGCATTTTAGTGGTGTGGCCCGCTGCGACGATAATTGGGTCATAAGTACAATAAGCAAATGCAATGCTACCAATGATCGCTACGCCTGCCTGTCGAATGCCCACACACAAACACAATATATAGAAGCATATGCAGGCGAGGAAAAAGAAGCTCATTGGTTGTGGCAACCACAAATGCAGTGCGCCATCAATTATATTTAACGGAGATTGAGGCAGCGGATATAGAATATTAAAATTCGGCATCCCGCTAAATGCATTGGTGTTCCACAGTGGGTAAACACCGGTGGCTTTTTGATGCTCTTTTATTTGATGCGTCATTCCTTCTACGCCGGTATTATCATACTGGACCATTGTCACACCACTTTCAAGAGCTGGTCTGCAATAAATAACGGTAATAACAAGAAAGATCAATATTGCTACTACGTGAGGTAGGACCTTTTTAAGCCAGGTTGGTTGCATTGCTAAAAAAATTTTGGTTGGCAAAATAAACTATTTTACTGATTCACGAAGGAATAGGAATTAGAAATCAGGAATTAGGAATTAAGGGGAAAATGCAGTCAGATACAGCTGATTCCTAACTTCTAACTCCTAATTCCCAATTTCTAGCTCCTTAATTCCTGAACGCTTCCTATCTTCACGGCCATTATGAAGATATCATTACTGGCAAAAGTGGCTTTTATCTTCAACCTTTGCCTTTTGTTGTTGATACTTACTAAATATTTCCATTTTTTACTGGATGGCAATTTTAAAAATGCACTTGCAATTCCGGGATATCTACTCTCTTTTGTGGTAAATGCGGTGGTGAATGTTTGGGTAATATTGCTGCTGATTTTTAAAAAGCAAAATGTATTGCCCCGCTGGTTGCTTTTGATAAACGGACTTTTCTTTATTTTACAGATATATTTATTGGTAAAATAAGTTTTAAGTAATGAGTAGTACGTTTTAAGTCATGAGGCTTTTTACCACTCTCAACTTTCAACTTTCAACTTTCAATTCACTAATGATACACCAGATACTTAAAGATAAACCTACCAAGCTGTTTGTAGTCTTTGCTGCGTTTTTTGTTGCAAACGCTCTTATCGCAGAATGCATAGGCGGAAAAATATTCTCACTGGAAAGCTTTCTGGGCATGAAGCCTTCGTCCTTTACATTGTTCGGGCAATCCGGATTGTCATTTAGTCTAACCTGCGGTGTTATTCTTTGGCCACTCGAGTTTGTATTAACGGACATTGTGAATGAATATTATGGTCCACGAGCGGTTAAGCGTATTTCTTACATTGCGGTAGCCTTGATTAGCTACGCGTTTCTAATGTTTTATTTTGCGATTCACTTGCCGGGCGCGGGTTTTTGGGTTACTAGCGGGCAAAAAAATGGTGTACCAAATATGCAAGACGCCTTCGATTCGATATTCGGGCAGGGAATGAGAATTATTGTCGGTAGCTTATGCGCATTTTTGGTAAGTCAAATTGTAGATGTGACTGTTTTCCATCGTATAAAAAGAGCGACAGGTGATAAGTGGATTTGGTTAAGAGCAACCGGGTCCACAGTTGTATCACAGCTGGTCGATAGTTTTATTGTATTGTTTATTGCTTTCGGAGGCAAATGGCCATGGCAACAAATACTGGCAATTGCGATGGTTAATTATACATACAAGTTTTTCATGGCGATCGTTCTTACTCCTCTTATTTACTTAATTGAAAGGATCGCTGAAAGATACCTCGGTCACGAAACCGCTCACAAAATGAAAGCCGCTGCAATGGGAGCGCCGGTGGTGGATGAGCCGGTGGTGGCCGGTTAGCAACCAATTTGAAAATATGTGAATTTGAAAATTTGAAAATTCGTTAGGCGTAACATTGGCTACAAAATGCAAATTCCCTAAACTTCGGAAATTTGATTAAATGCTTTAGAAGCCTGCGCCCAAAGCATTTTCAAATTTTCAAATTTTCAAATTAAATGGACTTCTCCATCACGAAATCATTCATAAAATATCCGTTCCCAATATTAATATCTTCTTCTTTGATGATTTTAAAACCGTTGCGTTCGTAGAAGCTGATCGCTTTGTTGTTGCGGTTTACGTTAAGCTGGATCTTCTTTGCGCCTTGCTCTCTTCCCTCTTCAATAATGGTATCCATCAGTGCCTTGCCAACGCCTTTGCCTTGCAAGCCGGGCAGTACATATATTTTGTGAATTCTGAAAGTGCCGGGCTCGGTTTCGGAATAGGAGGTAAAACCAACTTCATGCTCGTCAATTTCTGCGATGAAGAAGTGGTGATGTTTCTGCAGCATTTGTTCCTGCAGCGCCGCTGGGCTGTACATCATTTGAAGCATGTATTGCAACTGCTCAAATGTAAGAATGTCTTTGTAAGTGGTGGGCCATGTTTGGTAAGCCAGGAAACCAATTGCATTTATATCTTCAATGTCCGCGGGGCGAATAACGAGCGTGTCTTCCATGCCTGCAAATTACAATGTTCACGGGCAATTTGAAAATTTGAAGATTTGAAAATTTGAAAATGGAGGGAGAACGCAGATTTTTAAGATTGTCATGATTATCATGATTTGAAATTGCACATTCCCATAATGTTAAATCTCAAATGCAAATCTTGACCAATCATCACAATCATGAAAATCTGCGTTCCGGTTTCAAATTCTCACATTTTCCTTGCACCCAAATGCATGTTATTCAATGTCAATCCCTAATTTGTATGCCAAATTGATACTAGGTTGATCAAGAATTATAACACACCGATGAATAGTATTACTACTGTTGATCCGCCTTCTGCGGACGCAACCAAAGTCGCTCATTGTTCTACTGGCCGTTCCCTGAAATTTATTAAGAAGCTGCACGTGCTTTGTGTTGCTTTGTTCTCTTTGATCGCTAGTAATCTGCAGGCGCAGGTGTTTGGCGGCAACCCTTCTACAATGCAGTGGAGGCAGGTAAACAATAAAATTGCCAAAGTGATTTATCCGGCAGGTCTTGATAGCGCCGGGCAACGCGTAGCGAATGTAGTGGCATATTTTCAACCATCCATTGCTAAAACGATAGGGGACAGGTACAAGCCTGTAAGTATAGTCTTGCAAAATCAATCTTTGGTCTCAAATGCCTACGTTCAGGTAGGGCCGTACAGAAGCGAATTTTACTTAACGCCTTCACAAAACAGTTTTGAGCTGGGAAGTTTGCCGTGGGTAGATCAGTTGGCGATCCATGAGTTTAGACACGTGGAGCAATACAATAATTTCAATGTAGGTTTATCAAAGGTCTTTCGCATTTTGTTTGGCCAGCAGGGACAAGAATTAGCCAATAGCCTTGTGGTGCCAAATTGGTTTTGGGAGGGTGATGCTGTTTTTAATGAAACACAAACGAGCCTGCAGGGCAGGGGAAGGCTACCTTATTTCTTCAACCCTTACCGTTCGCTGTGGCAGGAACAAAAGAACTATTCGTGGATGAAATTAAGGAACGGTTCTTACCGGGATTTTGTGCCGGATCACTATGCACTTGGCTATATGCTTACGGCTTATGGAAGAGAAAAATACGGAGATGATTTTTGGAAAAATGTTACCCATGATGCAGCTTCGTTCAAAGGATTGTTTTATCCGTTTCAACTTGGAGTAAAAAAATATTCGTCAAAGCCATACAAAGTCTTCAGGAATGACGCCATCGTATTTATGCAGCAACAACTGACAGATAGCACAGTCATTTCAACCGCAAAACACTTTCTCGGCGACCAGGAATTTCCTAATTACTTGCAAGACGGCAGACTGCTTTATATGAGTAGTAGCTATAAACAGATCCCGCGGTTTGTGATTAACAGTAATGGTACAGAAAGGAAATTAAGGATAAGGGATATTTCCTTGGATAATTATTATTCAGTCCGCAATAATAAATTGGTATATGCAGCCTACAGAACAGATATTCGCTGGGGTTACAGAGATTACAATGAAATCAAATTGCTGGATATAAACACCGGAGCGCAGCGAACGTTAACACACAAAACAAAATACTTCTCTCCCGATATAAATGAGCAAGGCTCGCAAATAGTTGCTGTGGCTGTGTTTCCGGATCAAAGAAATGAATTGCACATTATTAGCGCTGATTCAGGCAACGTTGTAAAAAGAATACCAAACACTGACAAACTGTTTTACACCTATCCCAAGTTTTACAAGAACAATGAGGTGATCGCTGCAGTGAGAAATAACAAAGGAGAGATGTCGTTGATGAAGATCAACACCGATAACAATGAGCATACTGCACTGCTTCCTTTTTCATGGCACATTATTGGCTTTCCGCAAATAAAAGGTGATACCGTTTTTTTCAGTGCTTCCGCAAAAGATAGGGACGAGCTGTTTGCATTTGTGCTCCCCGATGCAAAACTTTACAAATTGCAGAGTCCTTTGCTGAAAGGCGTTACAGGCAACTACCAATTAACGAGCCGCAATGGTAAAATGGCGTGGATAAATTTCACTGCAGTCGGAATGCGCCTGAAAGAAACAACTGTTGCTGATGCTGCATGGATAAATGCTGATGACTTTAATGCACCAAACAAATATGATTTTGGGGTGACCGCTTTGAGCAATAAACAAACAAGCGATCTGCTGGATAAAGTAGGAGACAGCATTTATCCGGAAGACAAATATTCAAAAGGACACAAGCTTTTTAATTTCCACAGCTGGCGTCCGTCTTTTGAAGATCCAGATTATTATTTTTCATTGTTCGGAGAAAATGTGTTGAATACTTTTCAGTCTGAGATCTATGTTGATTATAACAGGGATGAACAGTTTAAGAAGATAGGTTTTAATGCAATTTATGGAGACTTATTTCCTTATCTCTCAGCTGGCGTAGCTTATACATTTGATAGAAATGGTTTGGGCAAATACCATCGTATTTACTGGAACGAACTGGAAGCCAGTGTTGGTCTCAGTGTGCCGTTGAATTTGAGCAAAGGGAGAAATATTACAAAGCTCAGTGTGGGAAGTTTTTACACGTATAATAGCTCTTACTTCCAGGGAAGCTACAAAGATTCAATTGGTACAATCGATTATGGCTACCTGAACAACACGATCAGTTTTTCAAACCAAATACAGAGCGCCAGGCAAAATATTTATCCGCGATTTGCACAAACGCTCACGCTCAATTACAAAACAGCCATACAGAAATATACAGCTAACCAGTTTCTTGCTAGTGCAAATCTCTACTGGCCGGGATTATTCATTAATCACAATTTTGTAGTGAACCTTGCTTTCCAGGGACATGATACATTAGGGCATCCTTTTACGTTTGCCAACGGCTTTCCTTTTTCGAGAGGATACCAGGCTGAGAACTTATACCGGATGTATAAATGGGGCGTTAACTATCACTTACCATTGTGCTATCCTGACTGGGGTTTTGCTAGCATCGTTTACTTTCAGCGTGTGCGGGCCAACTTATTTTTTGATTATACCAATGCGCAGGACTTTTATAGCAACCGGACAAAGTTCAATGGAAACTTCAGGAGCACCGGCACAGAGATTTTCTTCGATACAAAATGGTGGAACAATTTGCCTGTAAGTTTTGGTGTACGCTATAGTTATTTACTGGATGATGACAAATTTGGCGGCACCGGCCACAACAGGTGGGATTTTGTGCTGCCGATAAATTTGATAAGCAGGTAGAGAGGAATTGAAAGTTGAAAGTTGAAAGTTGAAAGTTGAAAATGCCTCTGATTTTAAAGCATCGCTTCTCATTTGTAATTTTGTTGTATAGGAGAAAGAGAAATCCATTTTACTAAATCTGTTCCAAAGAATGAATTTTCAATTTTCAACTTTCAATTTTCAATTATTCCTCACATCGTTTCTTTCACCACCCCTCTCACACTCTTTCGGCTCCATTTAGAAAGCACCGTTTTCCCATTCATAAGGCTTAGTGTGCCATCTTCAATTTTATAATTACTCGTCAGAAGGAAATTGTGTAGAAAAGCTTTCTCGTCGTAGCCCTTACATTCGATTTTAGTTCCTTTTATATTATCACTGAAAGTGAGTTTGTCTTCTGCAGTTACAAACGTGCCGGAAATATCATTGCATCCATCGTTGCCGGTAAACTGTTTTTTCTTAAGGTTAATGGTGAGAAAAGGAAGTTTACCAGCGGCAGTATCGGACGCTAGTAGAGGAATCAGGTACCATGTTCCATTTAATGAAGAATCAGTAGTTATACCTATGTTTTTTGCGTTGACATACTGCGTATGTACAACTACGTTATTGTTGTTATTGCGTGAAATTCCCGCAAAAAGCGCAATCAACAGGAATGAGCTTAACATAGTAGTTTTACTATATCACTTCAATTTTCTTGCCATGAATTGATCGTGATCAACATTACACTTTAGAAAATGGAGTAGAAATTACCGAAAAAAAAAATTTGTGCCGCACAATTCGGTTGTGGTTTTTACGTTTATTGGTCTAAAGAAAAAATATTAAGTGCCTGTAATGAAAAACCCTTAGTATTTTATTCTGATTGACCCACGAACCATATACCAAAATGAAAACCTTTACCAAAACTTACCTCGTAAGCGGACTGGCCATGTTATTACATTTTGTGAGTGCCCACGCGCAAGATGCATCTTTAATGATAGGTTCAGGAGCGTACTACGTAGGAGGAAACAGTTCGTACAGTGTTATAGCCGGTGATGTAAGAACTGATGGCAACATCAATTCTACGGCAAGTAATAATTTCTCTTTCATTGGCTCATCTCAGCAAAAAATCACTTGCCTTGCAGGCGGTGGTTGCAGCAATGTTTTTAATTCTTCGGTTTACAATACCGTGTTCGGTAACGTTAATCAGAACAACAGTTCAGGTATTCGTATCGAGTCTAACGCAAAAGTGTTGGGCCTGCACACGTTTAACAGTGGCGCCACAGAAATCAATGAGGGTAACTACTGGTTAGCAAATACTTCAGCTACACCATTTGTTAATAATAACAGCATAGGTAGGTTTTTTGTTACGACTGCTCATGGTTTGCTCAAACGCAGCAACCTTGGCGGCCCGTTGCTTTTTCCTGTAGGAACAGCAGCTAACATTAACAACTATACGCCATTGTCTATCGCATACGGTGGCACTCCAGATAACTTCGCCGTGCGTGTTATGGATGAGGTATATTATGCGTACAACAATTTAACAGATGGCGATCCGGCAGGTGTGATGGTATATAATAAGAGTACGGCGTTTGTAAAGAAAACCTGGATCGTAAATAAGGAAACACCAGTGACAGTTTTTACCGATGGATTTCTTGCAAAGGCTGAATGGAATGCTGTAAACGAAGACGCCGGTTTTAATCATAACGCTGCAGGTATCGACAGAAACCATGATAGGGTATGGTTCCCTCAAAACGCTTTGTCTGCTACAACAGGAACAGGACCATATGCGTATAATGCGGTTCAGAATGTAACCTACGATAATCAATTCTATCCTTACTATCCGATAACGGTAAGCTCAATTTTAGATCCTCTTCTTGTAACGGGTTTAAAACTTACAGCTTCTCTAAGCAGCAACAACAGTGTGCTACTTAACTGGCAAACACTTACCGAGGTTAACAGCAATTATTTTATGGTAGAAAAAAGTATAGATGGTGTTAGTTATTCAGGCATTGCAAAAGTAAGCGCAGCGGGAAATAGCGCTACAGTTCAAAAATACTCCACTGTTGATAACAATATAAATGTTACGGCCGAGAATATTTTGTATCGTATTCGTGAAGTTGGCTTAGATGGAAAAACTTCTTATAGCAATGTAGTATCTGTGAAATTGAATAATGATGCGAGCAAATTGATCTCTATCTATCCAAACCCTGCAAAGACAGATATTTCATTGCACTTTAAAAATGCAGCAGGCAACTATGTTGTAAGTGTGTTAGACAATAATGGTCGAACCATTACACAGCAAAGTATTGCCGTAAGCGGTCCGCTTGAAAATATATCAATTAGCAGAAAAGGTTTAGCTGCGGGACTATATTTTGTTTCTATCATAAACAAAACTAACGGAAACGTTCAAACGCTAATGGTGAACGTTCTGTAATCCAAGATCTATTTAAAACACATAATCTAACCCAAACAATATCACCGTATGAGGAAGTCGTTTTACTCTGCATGTATATTAGCCTTTGCACTATCAGTCGGCAAGGCCCATGCGCAAACAGGCATTGCCATTAATGACAATAATGCAACAGCGGATCCCAGTGCCATGCTTGATGTAAGCGTGAGTGCAGCTGCGAAAAAAGGATTTCTGTTACCACGTATGACTACTGCACAAAGAGATGTGATCACATCTCCTGCAAAAGGTCTTTTGATCTATGTAACAAACGTGGACAGCCTTGAGATAAACATTGGTACGCCTGCAAGTCCAAAATGGTTTGCTTTAGGCAACGGTAGCAGCACTACCAGCGGCTGGCAAGTAAAAGGTAACACAGGAACCAGTATCTCCACAGATTTCGTAGGAAACACAGACAACGTGGATCTGGCTTTCAGGACCAACAACCTGGAAAGGCTACGTATATCAAAAACAGGTAACGTAGGTATTGGTAATACAACCCCAGCACAAAAACTGGATGTAACCGGTAACGTACAGTTCTCAGGAGCATTAATGCCAAACGGTGATCCGGGAACAGCCGGATACTTCCTGGTATCAACAGGGACCGCATCGGCACCTATTTGGTTCAATGCAAGCGGTTATGCGTGGCTGATTGACGGTAATACCGTTACCACAGATAGAAAGTTTGGTACAATTTCCAATAATAATATTCCTTTCATTACAAACAATACTGAAAGGATGCGTATTACGAATACAGGTTTTGTAGGAATAGGAACAACTGCTCCAACAAATACATTACATGTATCCGCCGCGTCAAACCCTTTGGCTTTGACAGGTGTGCAAAACGGTGTGATTACAGATAGTTTGCTCAGCATCGATCCAACTACCGGAGTGGTAAGGAGATTGAGTGTAAGCAGATTTAAAGGTTGGTCCTATGGTGGTGATGCAGTTAGTGCACTCACATATTTGGGTACCACATCAAATTTTGA